>ERZ808044.9-NODE-9-length-310936-cov-16.934134_pt1 | contig 310936 bp, 277 predicted proteins | sample MGYA00380195_ERZ808044 | MGnify/ENA primary metagenome ERZ808044 (study PRJEB31490, sample SAMN06133423) | mouse gut metagenome | isolation source: Z7_2 | host: mice | place: China: Chengdu | collected 2015-05 ...
GCAAACCGCTCATTGCTTCTCCAATAATTTTTCAGTACCGTATCAGGTTTTAATTTTTGTGTTTTCTTTGCCATCCTTCTGCCCTTTCTAAGAAGCTGGGTTCTGCATCACCTATTTCACTCTTTACAGATACTCTTCTGCTTCTTCTCTTGTCAGATTATATTCTTCCTGTATTTTCTGGACGATCTCTACGTCATAAATTTTATCTTTATCATTCATTCCATAACTTTTTTCCTCCACTTTATCTATATTATATTATCCTTCTTTCTACAAATCAACTTGCTAATTCCTCCCATTCCACATCATCAATATCCTGGCACTGCTCCCATAACGCCTCCAGGCTCTTTCCTTTTTTCCAGGTATGTGACAGTTTAATCTCCGCCTGGATGAATGGCTGGATTTGTTCCGGATAACGCTTCATATTCTCTACCGCATGACGGTCACTCATAAACATACATGCCATACAGCTACAGCGTCCTAAATACTCATAACAAAAGTGAGGCTCTAAATGCAGTTTCCTTCCCCATTCAAACATCTTTCCCTTCTCATAGTCAAGGCACGGCCTGTACCAATGGCAGGTAAAATCCCCTTTCCTCTTCGTCCATAACGTTGTACTGTGGTACTCGATCTCCGGCAGCTTTGCCCGTCCCCTGCTCTCATCCCTGCGCTCACCGGATATAAAAAGGCATTTACTGCCTAAAAGCTCCCTGTTTGCACGGATCCATTTGTCCGTTACCCCGGTCTTTAAATATGCCGTACACCATCTGTTTTTCATGTCCGGCCATTTCAGCCGCTCTTCAAGCAGCAGGTTCAAAAATCCTTTCGGATGCTGCAGCAGGACAGGTCTGACGCCGATCAGTGCCGCTGTCTTATAAAACATCCTGACATTCTCTTGATAATCGAACCCAGTATCGCAATACAATAAAAATATCTTTTCTTTCGGGAACTCCTGCAGGGCCCAGTATAAAGCTCCTGTGCTGTCTATCCCATTACTATAACTTACAATTACACTGGTATAATCAGTCTGTACTCCTTCTTCAACAATCTTATTTGTCTTTGCCATACTTTAATAAAGGCTGCCGTCTTTCTTATCAGACAGCAGCCAAACCTCCTTTCCATAAAAAGGGGACAGGCATTTTCACCTATCCCCAAATATCGACATTTTATTTACATTAATCGTTTACTCCATCCAGCAAACATGGAAGTATCCATCTTTCCACCCATTCCACCTATATATATAATCATATAAAATGCAATCTCATGCCCCTTTATAATCGGTGGAAATGGTGGATTAGGTGGCCGACCAATCCTACTACAATAGCCCTCCGTTCTGCATCATTTACTGAATCATCTATAAGTATTCCTCAGCTTCTTCATCAGAAAAACCATACTTCTTTTTTAATATCTCTCTAATCTTATCATCACTTGTTCCTAAATCGCGGAAACCTTCTACTGCACATAAAATAGTTTCCTGCCTGGTTTCCTGCCTGACTTCCTCTTTTATTTTCATAATCTCCGGTTCCATAATCTCTAATAATGCCTGGCACATATTCCCATCTCCTCTCAATTCTTCCACCATCTTCCGGTTTGCCCTGATGCTTACCTCTAAAACAGAATCCGCAAGCTCCCTGTCTATCTTCTGCGTCAGCGTATCAATTCTTTCAAGAAGAGCTCTCATATCCCGCTTTTCCATTCCTTCAGATAACGCTGTCAGCCATGTATGTTCCTTCTTATCAAGCTCCCTTGTGACAACAATCTGAGTCGGGAACAGAACCGCATCCAATACATAGTATATCCCATGGAAAGGGTTAGTTACCCTGATTCCATGCTTTTCGAAATATCCAAACAATCCGGCTGGCCTGCTTTGTCTGACTATGGAGACCGTTATATCATCCGCTGTCCGTTTGTCTACCGTCTCTCCATAAGACTTATACAGGCTGGCATACGCGCCGGATTTATAAAAGGTATCAATATTTAACCCATCTTCTGGCGATTTGTATTCCATGATATTATGGCCGCGAAACAGCTTTCCTATTTCATTGATCATCTGCACATTTCTATCTTTCTTAATGACCAGAAGGTCTATTTCAAGCGGCTTCGTATTTAGATTATATTCCCTTTCATAGACCAAATCGGTTCTGTTTTCGCGCAATTCTAAGTCCATAGCCGATATGAACCCAGGATGCCATTGTATTTTAGTATCACTCATTAGCAGCCCTTTCTTTATTAATTATTATAGCAAATCCGTAAAGATTTACAACCATATCATTGCTGTCTAATCCTGCCATATCGAAGCCATTTTTGAAAGGTGCAAATTTATACAAAAATATCCGCAGGACAGGCCAAAAGCCCATCCCTGCGGATAACTCTGCATAACTATTTAAAAATCTGTCCGAAAATGGTTCAAAATTGGTTCAAAACTGGCTTTTTGGTTCAGGTTAAAATGCCCGAAATCCTTGTATTTCCTTATCCTTACTTGTCCATGCTCTTAAGCGTCGGGAACAACAAAACATCCCTAATCGCAGCCGAATCCGTAAGCAGCATCACCAGCCTGTCAATTCCATAGCCAATCCCTCCGGTTGGCGGCATCCCGATTTCCAATGCATTTAAGAAATCCTCATCCGTATGGTTGGCTTCCTCATCGCCCTGGGCCAGCAGCTCCTCCTGCGCACGGAAGCGCTCCCTCTGGTCAATGGGATCATTTAACTCAGAGTAGGCATTGCACATCTCGTGGCCTGTGATAAACAGCTCGAACCGCTCCACATAGTCTGGCTTGTCCGGCTTTCTCTTGGTAAGAGGGGAAATCTCTACCGGATGGTCCATGACAAAAGTAGGCTGCACCAAATGCTCCTCCACGAATTCCTCAAAGAACAGGTTCAGGATATCCCCCTTGGTGTGGCGTTCTTCATAGTGGACTTCCCTTTCGTCCGCCAGCCTTTTGGCGGTGGCGGTGTCGGGAACCTGATCGAAATCAATTCCAGTATACTTCTTGACTGCATCGATCATGGTGATACGCTCAAAAGGACTTCCCAGATCAATCATCTCTCCCTCGTAGGGAATCATGGTGGTACTGCATACCTCCTGGGCCACGCTGCGGAACATATTCTCGGTAAGATCCATCATTCCGTTATAATCCGTGTAAGCCTGATACAGCTCCATCAGCGTAAACTCCGGATTATGGCTGGTGTCCAGTCCTTCGTTGCGGAACACACGGCCAATCTCATAAACCCTCTCCAGTCCGCCTACAATCAGCCTCTTTAAATAAAGCTCCAGTGAAATACGAAGCTTCACATCCTCATCCAACGCATTGAAATGGGTCTCAAAGGGCCTTGCCGCGGCACCGCCTGCATTGGAAACCAGCATAGGGGTTTCCACTTCCATAAAGCCCTGTCCGTCCAGATATCTTCTGATTGCAGAGATAATCTTTGATCTCTTGATGAAGGTTTCCTTCACCTTCTCATTCATGATCAGATCCGTATATCTCTGACGGTAGCGAAGGTCTGTGTTGGTCAAACCGTGATATTTTTCAGGTAAAATCTGAAGGCTCTTGGAAAGCAGCGTGATGGTAGCGGCATGGATGGAAATTTCCTCCGTCTTGGTCTTAAACACCTCGCCGGTAATTCCCACAATATCGCCCACATCGTATTTTTTAAAATCGGCGTAAGCTTCCTCTCCCACACTGTCTCTTGCCACATAGGACTGAATATTACCTTTCAGATCCTGAATATTACAAAAGGACGCCTTACCCATCACACGCTTCTGCATGATACGCCCGGCTACGGAAACCGTCTTACCCTCCATCCGGGCATAATTTTCTTTAATGTCCCCGCTATGTGCCGTTACATCATACTTTGTGATCTGAAAGGGATCCTTTCCTGCTTCCTGGAGGGCGGAGAGCTTTTCTCTCCTGATCTTTAAAAGCTGTCCCAAATCCTGTTCCTTACTGCCATTGCTATTCTGTGGTTGATTATTCTGCTGGCCTGCCACTTTCGTCTTCTCCTCTTTTTCCCGATCTTAGTTTGATCTCTGAATCTCCAATACCTGATACTTTAATGTTCCTGCCTGGGTCTCCACTTCCACGATATCGCCAGTCTTGCAGCCGATCAGGGCCTTCCCTACCGGTGATTCGTTGGAAATTTTTCCTTTCAGGCTGTTTGCCTCTGTGGAACCTACAATTTTATATTCCAAATCTTCATTGTACTCAATATCGCGGATCTTTACGCAGCAGCCAATATTGATCTTGTCGAGATCCACCTCGTCCTCCACTACGACCTCCACGTTCTTCAAAATTTTTTCCAACTCTTCGATTCTTGCCTCGATGTCACGCTGCTCGTCCTTGGCAGCATCATACTCTGCATTCTCAGACAAGTCGCCCTGTTCTCTGGCTTCCTTGATCTTCTGTGCCACTTCCTGTCTCTTGACTACCTTAAGATCATGAAGCTCATCCTCATACTTTTTTAGTCCTTCATAAGTAAGTATGTTCTTTTTTTCTTCCATTACTGATCACCCTTCCATTTTTTTATTACAGTAGGCTGCCAAAAAGCATGGCAGTATTTGTTTCTATGGATTGATAGGAAACAGCAAATAAATTTGCCGTTTCCTATCCATAAAGCTCCTAATTAACTTTCGTATTATAACCATTTTTTACTGCAGTGTCAAGGAATTTCAACGCTTCCCAACGATTTATGTGTCCGGACTTGTTATTGTTCACTCCATGCCTTCTGACTTGCTCATTGGGCATTAAAATTTGCTTCGTAAACCCCAAAGAGCCTGCCAAAGCCCGGTTTTCTTCCTCCGTCTTTCCTTCCCGCAAATCCAGCCAGGGAAAATCCGGAGCGCTTTTCTTTGCCCTTACCATGATAATCCCGTATTCTTCATAAATCCATGTCTCCAGCATGAGTGATACTGCACTTTCCTCTCCCACATACACTACCTGACGCAGTCGGGGCAGATAAGGCAGAATTAAATCCAGTGTCCGTCTCAAACCGTAATCTCCATTCTCCTCTTCCAGCGAAACACAAATTCTGTCAAAAGGCCTGCAGCAATACAAGCACGCCGCCAAAAGCTCCAGGGGTATCTCCTCTCCGTTTTCGCCAAGCTCCGGCGCCCAGAGCTGCTCCCGGCAATCCCAACGGATCATAGCTCTCTCTCTGACCTCGCCAAACAGCCGCCCCACTGTTTCCTTTTTCCAGGGTTTTGACTTTCCTGAAAAAAAAGTTTTTCCGCTGTATTCCGGTAAAAGCGTATGATAAACCTGCACTCTTCCGGCATCCCTGTGCCCCGGCCCCAATAGATAAGGAAATTCTCTCTCCAGCTTTTGAATCGGCAAGCCTGTCTTTGTCAGTTTAGTTCCTGGCTGCGGATAATCGCCATATGCAATTCCCATATAAAACAATCTGCTATAATTTGTCTCCATGGAAAAGCATATGTAGCCTGCCCTTTTTCTATTCCCTGAAAATATCCTTTACCGCCTGCAGCAATTCCTCAAAAGACTCCATCTCGTTGATCCGCCTTCTGAAAGCGGCGGACCTCGGATAGCCTGCCGTATACCAGGCTATATGCTTACGCATCTCCCTCACTGCTGTGTATTCTCCTTTAACTTCCAAAAGCCTTCGGGCATGGCAGAGAATAGTCTGCTTTGTTTCCTCTGCTGAAGGCCTTGGCAGAATATCTCCTTTTTCCAGATAAGCAAGGATTTCTCTAAAAATCCAGGGATTCCCACGGGCGGCTCTGCCCACCATAACGCCGTCGCAGCCGGTGCTCTCCAGCAGTGCCCGGGCAGAGACGCCGTCTGTCACGTCTCCGTTTCCGATCACCGGAATGGACACAGCCTCCTTTACTCTGGCAATAATTTCCCAGTCCGCTTTTCCGGAATAATACTGCTCTCTGGTTCTGCCATGCACCGTCACCGCAGCCGCACCGCTGTCCTGGGCTATCTTTGCCATTTCCACCGCATTGACCATATCATCATTAAAACCCTTGCGTATTTTTACTGTCACAGGCTTTTGGATAGCCTTTACGGTTTTGGAGATAATTTCAGCCGCCAGCCTGGGATTTTTCATGAGAGCAGAACCCTCGCCGTTGTTCACCACCTTGGGAACCGGACACCCCATGTTGATGTCCAGCAGAGAAAAGGGCCTTTCCTCTATTCTTTTTGCCATCTCACTGATGATATCAGGGTCAGAGCCAAATAACTGTAAAGAAACCGGTCCCTCCCTTGGATGGATTTCCATCAGTTCTTCCGTATTTCTATTGTGGTAATAGATGGCTTTGGCACTCACCATTTCCATGCATACAAGCCCGGCCCCCTGCTCCCGGCACAGCAAACGAAATGGCAGGTCTGTCACACCTGCCATGGGAGCTAATAGTAAGGGGTTGTCCAAAACCACATTGCCAATTTGCAACTTTTTTTTAATATTAGCCATTTTATTCCAGCCCTTCTTAAGCGCCCTTACTCGTCCTCTTCCTCAAGCAATGCCCCTGCGTCCTCATGAAGGATAAACACTCTGTAATACAGGCTCAGGGATTCAAATAACTCTTGCCGTTTACGGCGCACCTCACTGACCAAAAGCCCGCTTCCGATATCATCATAGAGATAATCTTCCTCCGCATATTCGGTGCGCATGGACACATTACCATCCTCCTCAAACTCTATGGTAAAAATGCCTCCCACCTCCTCGGTAAAAAGGACGCAGATAATATGAAGCTCGTCCTTTACCGATTCGGGCAGTCCCGCAAACTGCTGATTAAAATAATATTTCTTTTCATAAGCGTTGGCCCCGCAGAGCACCAGCCGCCCCTCTTGTCCGGATTCCTTCATGGTCCATCTCCCACACGGATTTTCAAAAAGCCTGTATCATCATGGAGCATTCCTAAACTTTCGGCCCTTAAAGCGTAGCCGCCATCACAGCCTTAATCGTGTGCATCCGGTTTTCAGCCTCCTGAAAAACTACGCTGGCTGGTGATTCAAAAACTTCATCCGTCACTTCCATCTCCGTAATCCCAAATCTCTCTCCCATTTCCTTACCAATTTTCGTCTTGAGATCATGGAAAGCAGGCAGACAGTGCATAAAAATCGCCTGTTCTCCGGCGTTCTCCATCACTCTCCGGTTCACCTGATAGGGAGAAAGCTCTTTAATCCTTTCCTCCCATACCTCTTCCGGCTCACCCATAGATACCCAGACGTCCGTATAAATTACGTCTGCCCCTTTCGTTCCAGCCATCACATCTTCCGTTAATGTGATGGTCCCTCCGGTCTGCTCAGCGATCGCCTGACACTGCTCCACAAGAGCCTTCTCCGGAAAATATTTCGCAGTGGTACATGCCGTAAAATGCATGCCCAGCTTTGCACACACCACCATAAGGGAGTTTCCCATATTATAGCGGGCATCTCCCATATAGGTCAGCTTCACGCCTTTAATCCGTCCCAGCTTTTCTTTGATAGTAAGCACATCCGCCAACATCTGGGTTGGATGGAACTCATTGGTCAGTCCGTTCCAAACCGGAACTCCGGCATACCCAGCCAGTTCCTCCACAATCTCCTGCCCAAAGCCCCGGTACTCGATTCCGTCATACATACTGCCAAGCACCCTTGCCGTATCCGCAATACTTTCCTTTTTGCCAATCTGGGAGCCCGAAGGGTCCAGATAAGTGGTTCCCATCCCCAAGTCATGGGCGGCAACCTCAAAGGAGCAGCGGGTTCTGGTGCTGGTCTTTTCAAAAATCAGGGCCACATTTTTATCGGAATGCATCTCCTTGGTGGAAATGCCTTTTTTCTTTTTATCCTTCAGCTCCGCCGCTAAATCCACCAGATACAGAATTTCTTCCGGTGTAAAATCAAGCAGCTTTAAAAAGCTCCTGCCTTTTAAATTCATTTTCTAACCTCCTGCCAAAAGTTTTATCTTTTGTTTTTATCATTTAAAACATCACTGCTTACGATCTCTTTCAGAGAACCAGCAAGCCCTGCTATCCCCTGGATATCGGAGGGAATGATCAGCTTGGTGGCCTTGCCGTCCGCTGCCTTCTCAAAAGCTTCCAGGCTCTTGATGCGCAGCACAGCCTCGTCCGCTCCTGCTTCACGGATCATCCTGATACCGTCTGCGGTAGCCTGCTGCACTTTAAGAATCGCTTCCGCCTCACCTTCCGCTTCACGGATCATCTTTTCCTTCTGAGCCTCTGCGCGAAGAATTGCCGACTGCTTCTCCGCCTCTGCTTCCAAAATGGCGGCCGCCTTTTTACCTTCCGCAACGGTTACGCTGGCCTTCTTCTCACCCTCGGCCCTGGTAACAGCCTCTCTTCTCTCCCGCTCTGCCTTCATCTGCTTTTCCATGGCATTCTGAATTTCGGCGGGAGGAATGATATTCTTAAGCTCCACACGGTTCACCTTGATTCCCCAGGGATCAGTTGCCTCATCCAATGAAGCGCGCATCTTGGTATTGATGGTCTCTCTGGAGGTCAGTGTCTGATCCAGCTCCAGATCGCCGATGATATTACGGAGTGTGGTTGCCGTCAGATTTTCGATTGCCATTATGGGATTTTCTACGCCATATGCAAACATCTTCGGGTCGGTAATCTGAAAAAACACCACCGTATCAATCCGCATGGTTACATTATCCTTAGTGATGACAGGCTGGGGTGCAAAGTCCACTACCTGCTCCTTTAAGTTAATCTTCTTTGCCACCTTGTCCAGCAGCGGCACCTTGATGTGCAGTCCCACAGACCAGGTTCCCTGATAAGCCCCCAATCTCTCCACCACGTAAGCGTTGGCCTGAGGCACAATCTTGATACAGGATGCCAGCACCAAAAGTATCACAACAATTACTACCAGAAATAAAAGTTCCATGTTCTTCTCCTCTCAAACAAACGCTGTCACGCCTTGCGAGCCAGCTTATTGTAATAATACAAGCCTCCCTCCAAAAAGGGAGGCTTCACTTCCTATAGTTCTTTCTCCTCCACCATCAGCTTAACGCCGCTGATGGCACGAATCACTACCACGGTTCCTGTGGGAAGCTTAACGCCTTCCCTGACTGTGCGGGCGCTCCATTCCTGGCCGCCTACAGTGACCTGGCCGATCCCCTGCAGATTGTCGATCTCACTGATGACAATCGCCTGCCTTCCCACCAGGCTTTCCGCGTTGGTCTTCACCCGATCCTTGTTAAAATACTTCACTGCCACCGGGCGGGTAAAATACAAAAGCACCAGCGATACCGCTCCAAACAAAAGAGCCTGAAGCCAGAGCGGGGCTCCAAGAGCAGCTCCCACTGCCGCTACCAGCGCGCCTCCGGCAAACCAGATTGTGGTAAGCCCCAGCGTGATCAGTTCAATTATAATACATATTACAAAAACAATCAGCCATATCGTTGTAAAATTCATAATTTATCTCATTTCTGCATACGGATTTGCATGCTTCCTCTTTCTTACGTCCTGCCCATGCATCAACGTGTTTCATTATCACCGAAATTCTACCAGAATACATGGTCACCTAATACGTATCCTTCCCGTTTTCCGGCACGCTTAAAGTGAGTAGCTCCTCCTACAGTGGTTTCTCCATTAATTGCCGCCTGAGCCGCCTGCATACATGCACTGGGGACATTTCCCTCATAGGCCTTTGCCACCTTACCTGTCATGGCCGGGGTAAACTGACCAGAAGCATAGATCACAGAATGAATGGTATTGGGGTATGCGCCGCTCTTGACACGATTCATAACGACAGCTCCCACTCCCACCATTCCGTCATAGGACTGGTTTCCTGCCTCGCAATAGATCAGAGCTCCGAGAAGCCTTAATTCATCCGCATCTGCCGCCACGGCACCGCGGTTTGCCTTGCGCTTTTCTTCCTCCGCTTTCTTTCGACGCTCTTCCTCCTCGCGCTCCCTGGCTTTAATGACTTCTATGCTTTCCGCTTCATCAATATGGAATTTTACGTTGATATAATCGGAGTTGATATACCCCACTTCATCATTAAACTCCACACTGATCCAGCCATCCTTCACGGTCTCAATAAAATCCACCGAATCCTCGTAGGCCAAAAGCCCATAAGTATCCGCATCTTCACTCGGGTTCGACCTGACTCTGACGGCCTCTGCGTCCAGGGTCACAATCCAATTTCCCACATCCTCCGCCATATCCTTGGCTTCCTCACCAAAGAGCAAATATTCATCCTTAGCCCAGCCGGTTACATTCCCTGACTTAAGCTTCGTCCAGCCGTCGCTGCGCTCTAAGATCGTGCCGCCGCAGTCCTTGTACAAAACTCCCACCTTCTCGGAATCATCATCTGCCTGGGCCCTGATGTTCAAAGCATTGTCAACGTTAGCCATAGTCAATTCCTGCTCCATACGTTCCTTTTCCGCTTCGAATTTCTCATCAAGGCTTAACTCTTCCGGTTCCTTCTGTGGTTCCTCCACGCTCTCCGTGGTTGGTGTCAATATTTCTGCCACGCCCACGCTCAAAAAGTCGTGGCCGCCTTTTTCCTCACTTGCTCTCACGGTAATACTCTCCGTCAGACTGAAAAAGAGAATGAGCGCAAGTCCCGCTGCCATAACTGACAGTTTTCTTCGACCGTTCATTTTCTTACCTCCCATAGCATGTTATTGTGTAAACAAAATATCAGAGATTGTTTACAAATGAATATATATTCTATATATTACAAAATTATTACAGCTATTGTGAGTACATATTAACAAATCATCTTATGTTTGTCAAGAATTTACAAATCGAGCCTGAGCGATGCAGTTTTTTTTTCGTTTTTCACTAAATTTGTTACGTTTCTTTTACAACTTTCGTGTTTTCTCGACACAAACTTCCACAGCTTTCATCACAGATGCACGCAATCCCATCTCTTCGAGAGCCTGAACCCCCTCAATGGTAGTTCCGCCCGGGGAACACACCATATCCTTCAGCTCGCCCGGATGCTTTCCTGTTTCCAGCATCAGCTTAGCGCTTCCGAGAACGGCCTGGGCCGTAAAGCGGTACGCCTGGCTTCTGGTCATGCCCGCCTTGACTCCGGCATCCGCCAGCGCCTCCATGAACATAAACACGAAAGCCGGCGAACTGCCGCTGACAGCCCCCACCGCATCGATGAGTTTTTCCGGTATCTCCTCGGCCATCCCAAAACTTTGAGCCAAAGTCATACACCGGGCCATCTCTTCATCCGATACCCTTTCATTCCTGCACACACCGCTGCAGCCTTCCCCAACCATGGCAGGTGTATTGGGCATACAGCGTACCACCTTAAGATTCCCGCCAAAGGCTTCCTCTATCCATGCAATGGTTTTTCCGGCAGCAATGCTGAGGATCAGCTCATCCTGTCTGACACCGTCTCTGATTTCTTCAATCACTCCCGCCAACATCTGAGGCTTCACCGCCAAAATCAAAATGTCAGCTTTTTCCGCAATCTCCCTGTTGCTGCCTGAAACAAAAATACCATATTTTTCGCTTACAGCATTTAAGGTTGCCTGTGTTCTTGCTGAGCCAAGGATTTCCTCCGGCTTTGCAATCCCCTTTTCCAACATACCGCCAATCATGGCCCTTGCCATGTTCCCAAGTCCAATAAATCCTATTTTCATTTTCTGTCCTTTCTTCTAAAGCAGCCCGCCGCCTGATACATCAAAAGAGCGGCGGCCACTGCCGCATTTAATGATTCCAGTTTTCCTTCCATGGGTATCTTCAGCCAGATATCCGCCTGCTCTGCCGTCTCCCGCCGCAGACCGTTCCCCTCATTTCCTATCAGAAAGGCTCCACCCTCTTCATAGTCCAGTTCATCAAAATACTGATGCCCTTTCAGATGAGCCGCATACACCGGGATCTCATACTCCCGCAGTAAATCCATGACCTCCTTAAGCCTGTCCACATACAGAAAAGGCACTCTGTAAAGGGCTCCCATGGTGGAGCGGATTGTCTTGGGATTGTAGATATCCGCAGTCCCCTTACTCATAATCACGCCGTCCACCCCCGCACCCTCTCCTGTGCGCAACATGGTTCCCAGATTCCCCGGATCCTGAATTTCCTCCAAAATCAAAAACAATGGCGGCTTTCCGCCTTCCTTTTGTCTCTTTACTGCCCGCGCCACAAGCACCTCAAAAGAATAAACAATCTGCTCTCCCACAAACAAAATCCCCTGGGGTGTCTGTGTATCAGAGACTCTACGGAAAACCTCCGGCGACACCTGCTCTACAGGGATTCCCCTTTCCATGCAGAGACAGAGTTTTTTCCATATTAAAAGCAGTCTCTCTTCTTTCTCCAACTGCTCCCACAGCGGTCGGCTTACATAGACTTCCTGCAGATTCTCAACAGGAGCCTCCTCAAACATCTTAAGACCTTCTGCCACAAAAAGGCCGCTTTGGTTTCTGGCCCGGGATTTGTCCTTCAACAGAACCAGCTGTTTTATTTTTGGATTTGACGGGCTGGTAATCATTTCCCTCCTCCTTGTAGTAAAAGAGTCTGCCCTTTTCGGCAGACAAAGAGCCTGCCTTTTCGGCAGACTCTGAAAATTTACTGTGACAAAACTTTACTGATCTTAAACTGATATTCCGAAATCTCTTTATGCATATTCAGGGCTTCCTCAATATCAAAGTCCTTAAACTCCCCATTCCTGTATCCGATCACTCTGTTGCTCTTACCCTCGCAGAGTATATCGGCAGCATAGGAACCCATCATAGACGCATAAAAACGATCCTTACAGGTGGGGCTGCCGCCTCGCTGCATATAACCTAAAATCGTTGCTCTGGTCTCAATTCCGGTAGCGGCCTCAATTCTTCTTGCCATGGAAGTGGAGTGACCGATTCCTTCCGCATTGACAATAATGTGATGCGTCTTGCCTCTCTTACGGTTAGTGATAATATTGTTGATAATATTCTGCTCATTAAAGTCGTATTTCTCGGGAATCAGGATATCCTCGGCTCCGTTTGCCACACCGCACCACAAGGCAATATATCCCGCATTTCTTCCCATAACCTCGATGATATTGCAGCGCTCATGAGAGGAAGAAGTATCTCTTACCTTGTCAATGGCCTGCATCGCCGTGTTGATTGCCGTATCAAAACCGATGGTATATTCCGTACAGGCAATATCAAGATCGATGGTTCCCGGAATACCGATGGTGTTGATTCCATGCCTTGCCAGCGCCTGGGCCCCTCTGTAGGAACCGTCACCGCCGATTACGATAATACCGTCGATGCCATGTTTTCTGCAGATTTCCGCAGCCCGCGCCTGCACTTCCTCTTCTTTGAATTCCATGCATCTTGCCGTTCCCAGAATCGTGCCGCCCCGCTGAATAATGTCGGAGACGTCCTTCTTTTCCATATCTACAATTTCTTCGTTTAAAAGTCCCTGATAACCCTTTTTAATACCTTTTACATTTACGCCATTTCCAATCGACTTACGCACGATGGCACGGATCGCAGCATTCATGCCCGGTGCATCTCCGCCGCTGGTCAATACTCCAATGGTTTTAATCTCTTTCGCCATAAGTAGATACCATCCTTTCCTCGCCCTCTATTTTAACTCTATCCGGTATCATTTTCAATCCTTTTTCACGTCCCAGACAATTTTAATGTTGTCCTTGCCATACCTTTCGCCCAGCTTCTGTGCAAGCTCCTCATCCGCACACACATTCCGGTTGGGCGGCAGTCTTTTCATGGCTTTTAAGGCTTCTATATAAATAACGACGCTGTCATTTCCATCGGAATCTGCAAGAAAAGAAAGCAGCTCTTCTTCCTCCTGCTGATAATCTTCCTTATTCTTAAACTTAATCCACAGCTTCCTTGGAATCTCGTCAAAGGCGGTGATCCTCTCGCAGATCAACTTTCCGTCCTTATCTTCCTCCAAAGATACCCTGCCCCTTACAAAAACCTTGTTTTCCTCCACCAGCTTCGCGCTGTTTTTTTCGTAATCTCTTGGAAAAACCACCACTTCCACAGTGCCCAGCAGATCCTCCACCTGCAAAAATGCCATCACCTTGTCATTCTTAGTATACTTAATCCGCTTATCGGCAATCATACCGCCAATCACCGCCGTGGCATTATCTTTCACCACCGGCTCATCAGCTCCATCCTCCAGCATAAAATCTGCCGTGGTGTTGGTAATTCCCTTTTTCCAAAGCTCCTCCCACTCTTCCATGGGATGTCCGCTGATATAAATGCCAAGCACCTCTTTTTCAAAGGAAAGCATCATTTCCTTGGAATACTCGCCTACATCCGGAAGTTTTACATCAAATTCCTCCTTCTGCTCCTCATCCACAATATCAAAAAGACTCATCTGCCCTGCCATATTGTTCTTTTTGTCATGGACAATGCTGTCCATAATCTGCACATAGGCGCTCATAAACTGCTTCCGGGTACCTGGAAGGGAATCAAAGGCTCCTGCCTTGATAAAGTTCTCAATGGTCTTTTTGTTAATTTCCTTATCTGCCAGTCTGGTAATAAAGTCCTTTAAGTTGGTGTAAGGCCCTCTTGTGTTTCTCTCCTCCACCACAACATCAATCACCGGACGCCCAATACTCTTGATGGCGGTCAGGGCATAACGGATGGAATTGCCCTGCACGGAAAAGCCCCTCTCCCCTTCGTTGATATCCGGGGGCAGAATGGCGATACCCATACTGCGGCAGGTCATGGTATACTCCGCCACCTTCCGGGGATTGTCGATCACCGATGTCATGAGAGCCGCCATAAACTCCACCGGATAATAGTATTTCAGGTAGGCGGTCTGGTAGGCCACCACTGCGTAGCAGGCAGAATGAGATTTGTTAAAGGCATACTTGGCAAAGTCCATCATATCATCAAAAATCTGGGAGGCTGTCTCCTCTGAAATACCGTTTGCCACACACCCCGGCACTCCCTCCTCCTCGTTTCCGTAAATAAAATTTACCCTCTCCTTCGCCATCACAGATTGCTTTTTCTTACTCATTGCACGGCGCACCAGATCACTCCGTCCCAGGCTGTAACCTCCTAAGTCCCGCACAATCTGCATTACCTGCTCCTGATAAACGATACAGCCGTAGGTAGCGGAAAGAATCGGTTCAAGCTGCGGGCACAGATAGGTGATCTCTCCCTGAGAATTTTTCTCCTTGATGTATTTGGGAATAAAATCCATGGGGCCCGGGCGGTAAAGGGCAATTCCGGCAATAATATCTTCCAGATTCTCCGGTTTTAACTCTTTCATAAAGCTCTTCATCCCCCCGCTTTCAAGCTGGAACACGCCGTCCGTCCTGCCAGAGCCAAGGGAGGCGAACACCTTTTTATCATCAAAATCAAGATGATCAATATCTACATGAATCCCTTTATCCTTTTCGATCAAATCCACCGCATCCCGCAGCACGGTCAGTGTTCGAAGACCAAGGAAATCCATCTTGAGGAGCCCAAGTTCCTCAATGGTAGTCATGGTAAACTGGGTGGTAACAGAACCATCCGCCCCTCTCGATAAAGGAACCAATTCTTCCGCAGGCTGTGAACAGATCACCACTCCGGCAGCATGCATGGAGGTATGCCTGGGAAGCCCCTCCAGCCGCTTGCTCATATCGATCAGCTCCTTCACCTGGTCATCCGTCTCATACATTTTGCGAAGCTCCGGATTTATCTGCAGCGCCTGGTCAATGGTAATATTCAACGCATTGGGTATTTTGGGGATCATTTTTGCAAGAGAGTCCACATAGGCATAGGGTAAATCCATGACTCTTCCCACATCCCGAATCACACCCTTAGCCGCAAGGGTACCAAAGGTGACAATCTGCACCACCTTGTCAGAGCCATACTTCCGGCTCACATAGTCAATGACTTCCTGCCGTCTTTCGAAGCAGAAATCAATATCAATATCCGGCATGGAAATACGTTCTGGATTAAGGAATCGCTCAAACAACAGATTATATTTAATAGGATCGATGTTGGTAATCTTAAGGGCATAGGAGACGATACTTCCCGCCGCCGATCCCCGCCCGGGCCCCACCATGATCCCGTTCGACTTGGCATAGTTGATAAAATCCCACACAATCAGGAAATAATCCACATAACCCATGGTCCTGATCACGCCAAGCTCATAGTCCAGACGTTCCTTCAGAGTCTGTCCCGTATCTCCTGCGGGCGCATTTTCGTCGAATATAAAACCATCCGGGGAATCTCCCTCCTTCTGCCTTTTTCCATAACGCTCCTTCAGGCCGTCATAACAGAGTTTATTTAAGTAACTCCAGGAATCATACCCATCCGGCACCTCAAAGTGAGGGAGTTTAACCACGCCGAACTCAATCTCCACATTGCAGCGATCTGCAATCCTCTGGGTGTTCTCCACAGCCTCCCATGCATAGGGAAAGAGCCCTTTCATCTCCTCTTCGCTTTTTACAAAATACTGCCCACCCTCATAGCGCATCCTGTCCTCATCCGCCAGCTTCTTTCCGGTCTGGATGCAAAGAAGGATATCGTGGGGTTTCACATCATCGGCATAGGTATAGTGGACGTCATTGGTCACCACCAGCGGGATGCCAAGCTCTCTGCTCATCTGCATCAGGGTGGTGTTCACCATCCGCTGCTCCGGAAGACCGTGATCCTGCATCTCCAGGAAAAAGTTTCCCTCCCCGAAACAGTCTCTGTATTTAAGCGCAGACTTTTTGGCCTCCTCCACAAGGCCTTTTTGGATATACCGCTGCACCTCACCGGCAAGACAGGCGGACAGGGCAATAATGCCCTCATGAAATTCGTTCAGTATCTCCATGTCAACCCTGGGCTTATAGTAATACCCTTCCGTAAAACCCCGGCTCACAATCCGCATCAGATTATCATATCCCTTATTGTTTTCCGCCAGAAGCACCAGATGGTAGTATCTGTCCTCGCCCCCTGTCAGTTCCTTGTCAAAGCGGGAGTTAGGAGCCACATAAATCTCACACCCCAGAATCGGCTTGATTCCCTCCGCCTTACAGGCCTTGTAAAAGTCAATAACGCCGTACATCACGCCGTGATCCGTGATGGCGGCGCTGTCCATGCCAAGTTCTTTTACTCTTTTAACATATTCGGTAATTTTATTGGAACCGTCCAGCAGACTGTACTCTGTGTGGACATGTAAGTGCGTAAATGCCATGTGATGCCTCCTGATGTGGTTTCCTCTCTACCCTGTGTAAAAATACTTCCGTTTCCATCATAGCAAAAAAGAAATGGCTTTTCCAGAGGTTTTTGCCTGCAAACCCGGCTAAGGGAGGTATTAAACAAATGCAATTCATAGCCTGGCTGATAACAACAGCAACTGATAAATGTCAGACAATGGATGAAGTAAGAGAAATGAACAAAGAAATACGCAAACATTCTGCAGGATTTAAAGGGGAGAACCATTCCCTATGAATTTTTCCACAACCGCCTGTATTCCCTGGGTGTCATGCCCTCCGTTTTTTTGAAACTCCTGGCAAAATAATTGGCGTCGCTCATGCCGGCAGCAGCCCCTACTTCCTCTATGGTCATATCCGTAAAGCGAAGTAAACTTTTCGCCCTGGTGATACGCATGGAGAGAATATAAGCCGTGATCGTCACACCGTAAGCTTCTTTAAATATTTTAGTCAGATAATACTTATCAACATAAAAATTACGGGCAAGCTCCTCCAGTACGATCTTCTCTCTGAAATGTTCATCCAGGTATTCCCTGATTCTGCTCAGTTCCATCCGTTTTTTGGAAATGACCTTATTTTCCGGATGCCAGGAATAGGACATCAGCAGAGTGAGAAGACGGCTCAGCTCCTGATTAATACGCATATCCCGCACATAATCCCCGGAATCCGCAATTGTATAAAGCCCTGCCAGCAACTCCGTTATTTCTGATACACTTTCCGGATGAAATACCGGCTGGCCGCCCCGCTCCTGATATTTATTATAGATAGCCGGGAGCTCCGGCCCATAAAAATGGCACCACTGCAGTGTCCAAAGTTCCTTCTCTGTTCTATGGAAATAGGGTTTATGACAGTCAATAAAAACAATATCTCCCGCGCTAAGCTCGTATTTCTTCCTATTATAATAGAACTCCCCGGAGCCCTCCACAACCACAAAGCACAGATAAGAGACCAGATTTTCGCGGGAACTGGTGTGGGGCCTGATTGCTTTAAGGCTTCCAATCTCCTGCAAATGCAAAAGCGATGTCCGCGCGAAATCTGAAGGGGTGTAAATAATCCGTGAGGATTGGACGGATGATATGTTGGTAAATAAAGCTTCGTTTTCCATTAGGCTCCCTCCCTCTGCCTCCTCATCCTAAACCTGACAACTTATTATAAAAAGGTGAAGCTCAAACAGCTTTATCCTGTTTAGGGCTTCACCTTATATTATCGGTTTAAAGTTCAAACTCTCTTATAAGTACTTCTTGAGAGTCTCAATCTTATCCAGCTTCTCCCAGGGCAGATCAAGGTCGTTGCGGCCAAAATGTCCGTAAGCGGCTGTCTGCTTATAGATAGGCCGACGTAAATCCAACATTTTGATAATGCCTGCCGGACGAAGATCAAAGTTCTCCCTGATGATTTCCACCAATCTCTCATCGGAAAGCTTACCTGTCCCAAAAGTATCCACCATAATGGAGGTCGGCTGTGCCACACCGATGGCATAGGACAACTGAATCTCACACTTGTCAGCCAGACCAGCACCTACAATATTCTTGGCAACATAACGTGCTGCATAAGCCGCACTTCTGTCTACCTTGGTGCAGTCCTTACCGGAAAAAGCGCCGCCGCCGTGACGGGCATATCCACCATAAGTATCCACAATAATCTTACGACCTGTAAGACCTGCATCGCCATGAGGTCCGCCGATCACAAAACGTCCTGTAGGATTGATAAAGTATTTGGTGTTCTCATCCAGAAGTTCCCCGGGCAGTATTGGATCAAATACATACTTCTTAATATCCTCGTGAATCTGCTCCTGTGTCACATCCTCATCATGCTGGGTAGAGAGAACCACTGCCTCCAGACGGATGGGCTTTCCTGCCTCGTCATACTCTACAGAAACCTGGCTCTTCCCGTCGGGTCTTAAATAAGGAATGGTTCCATCCTTGCGAACCTTAGTAAGCTGACGCACCAGCTTATGAGCAAGGGAGATAGAGTAAGGCATATATTCCTCTGTCTCGTTGGTAGCATAGCCAAACATCATTCCCTGATCACCCGCACCGATCGCTTCGATCTCGGCATCGGTCATTTTATTCTCAGCAGCTTCTAGCTGCTTAGCCTCCAGCGCTTTGTCAACGCCCATTGCAATATCTGCTGACTGCTCATCAATTGCTACCAGAACAGCGCAGGTATTTCCATCAAATCCATACTCTGACTTGGTGTAGCCGATCTCTTTCACCGTATCACGCACAATTTTCTGGATATCCACATACGCTTTCGTGGTGATCTCTCCTGTCACAAGCACAAAACCTGTACAGGTTGCAGTCTCACATGCCACACGGCTCATAGGATCCTTTTCCATACATGCGTCCAGAATCGCATCAGAAATCGCATCACAGACCTTATCGGGATGCCCCTCGGTCACTGATTCTGAAGTAAATAAGTGTTTTTCCATTTCTTCTCCTCCTTGGGTTAAAAATTAAATGATTTATGGTACTGCTCACCGTGCAATCGAGTAGGGGAATGTTTTTCTCCAATACTCGCCGCGCGGCCCGTGCGCCGCTTTAGCGGCAAGCTTCCAAGCGCCTCAGCGCTTTGTGCACGGGCCTGCGCATGAAAAAATCCGCTTACAAGAAGCGGACCTGACAAACGATACTCAAATCCTCTTATTGTTCGATTCGCCTTACGGCTGCTTATTCGCTCAGGTTGGCACCTTCCATTTTAGGGGTTGCCGTGGCTTCACAGGTCCTCTGTACCTCCACCACTCTGAATAAGAGATCTGTACAATATTGAATTTTCATATCTGCATATAGCCTACACCATATACAGGGCTTTGTCAATGGGGTTTAACCAAAAAACGTTTTCTTTCTCAGCCTATCTTTAATCGGAACTTTTTCAGTTCTCGCTCTGATACTACCTTTTCAATCTGCGCCCCAAGACTTTGCAATTTAATGTGGAAGTCCTCGTACCCTCTCTCTATAAAACGAATATCATCAATCACTGTAGTTCCTTCAGCTGAAAGACCTGCAATCACAAGCGCTGCCCCTGCCCGAAGATCAGGGGCGCTGATGCTGGCACCGGTATATCGGCTCACTCCATCTATGATCGCCGTATTTCCGCCCTCCACCTTAATATTGGCCCCCATTCTGGTGAGCTCATCTACGTATTTGAAACGATTCTCAAAAATGCTCTCTGTCACAATGCTGGTGCCCCTCGAAAGTCCCAAAGCCACTGTAATCTGAGGTTGCATATCCGTTGGAAAACCCGGATAAGGAAGGGTTTTTACATGGGTATGGGTAAGAGGCTTCGCCGCTACCACTCTAACCGCATCGTCAGACTCTTCCACCTCACATCCAATTTCCATAAGCTTGGCACTGATAGACTCCAAATGCTTGGGAATCACATTTTTTACCGTCACATCACCTTTGGTCACTGCCGCCGCAAACATAAACGTTCCCGCCTCAATTTGATCGGGAATAATCGCATATTCTGTGCCGTGCAGTCTCGGAACACCTTTGATTCTGATCACATCAGTTCCCGCCCCCTTGATCACAGCTCCCATGCTGTTCAGGAAATTGGCCACATCCACTACATGGGGCTCCTTCGCCGCATTTTCAATGATAGTCTGTCCCTCAGCCATCACTGCTGCTATCATCACATCAATGGTTGCCCCTACGGAAACTACATCCATATAAATATGGCCTCCCCTAAGTCTCTGGGTGTCTGCAATCACCAGACCATGCTCAATCCTTACATCTGCGCCTAAAGCCCTGAATCCTTTGATATGCTGGTCAATGGGACGAAGGCCGATATTGCAGCCCCCCGGCAGAGTTACCTGCGCTCTTTTATATTTGCCCAGCAATGCTCCCAAAAAATAATAGGAAGCCCGAATCTTTTTGATACAGTCATCCTCAATAACCATATCCTTAATGGTTCTTCCGGATATTTTTACAGTGTGCCTGTCAACCCTCTCCACCAGGCCTCCGATATTTTCAATAGCCTGAAGCATTACATTGGTGTCCCTGACATCTGGCACATTTTCTATCAATACGGTTTCATCCGTCATGATAGACGCTGCGAGAATGGCAAGAGCTGCGTTTTTAGCTCCGCCAATCTCCACTTCCCCTACCAGTGGATTACCACCTTTAATTGCATACTGTTCCATAGTGTTCCTCTATATATAAAAAGTTGAATTCATCTTAGTTAATATATCCTGATACTGCTCATTGCATACTGGTACATTATATCCCATCTTGTATCTATTTGTAAATATGAAACATCAGTTCAGAACATTGGTTCGTAACTATGAAGCCGAAGGCTGAATAATTACATCAGTTTAAATAACTGAGAGGATTAACCTGGGAACCGTTGATCAGAATCTCAAAGTGTAGGTGAGGACCTGTACTCACGCCGGTGTTCCCACTGAGGGCAATCTTTTGTCCCTGCGTGACGGTCTGACCTACAGATACCAGCACCTTACTCAGATGACCATATCTGGTCTGACGTCCATCAGGGTGATTGATATAAACTACATAGCCATAACCACTTCCCCAGCCGGCTCTAGCAACCGTACCACCGCAGGATGCATTCACGGCAGTTCCTGTGGGAGTCGCCCAGTCAATTCCCCTATGGTAGGTGCTTGCCCCTCTGGTCGGCCTGTTTCTGCGGCCAAATCCGGAGGAAAGTCGCCCGCCCGCGATGGGCTTGATATAAGTAGGCGGTATCTTGGTTCCCCTTTCTACTATCTTAGGCACAGCCTCATAGGTCACTTCTTCTTTGATGATGTCCTTAGCTATTTCTTTGTCATTTTCAAAGGTAACTACCGCAATCACTTTCCGGTGTCCTGCCGAAGGCTCCTGCAGAGTCTTCCTTTCCGTAGTATACCAGTCATCATTGTCTACATAAATGACTTCCTCCTCATAGTCCTCCTCATAATACATTTCCTCCTGACGCACTACCGCCAGCTTAGGCTCTGGCACCGTAATAATCAGTTCTTCTCCTGCTCTTATCATAGAATTTTCATCCTCAAGAGAAGCATTCATCTCTATAAGCTTGTCCATGGGAATATTCGTTTTAATCGCTATCTCCGAGAGAGTGTCCCCGGAAACCACCTCATAAACATCACTTTTTTCCTCGTCCTGTGTCACCTCCCGAATGGCTATGTTTAAATCTGTAATCTCATCTTCCTTTAAATAGGCTTCCACCACCTCGATGGTATCTCCATATTCCATCGAGATCAGCCCCAGCTCATAATCCTCAAAATCCTTCTCTCCTACAGGCTCTGCCTCCTCGAAAACTGTGGTGAGATCCGCCTGAAGTCCTGCTTCCATGTTGATAACCTCCTGGGTTTCCTCCACTGCTTCTTCCTCTGTCTGGATTTGAGTAGTCAGTACTGGCAATTCGCGAGTATTGTCCAGTTGCAGCTCCACCTGGTATCTGTTTTCACTGTCATATTTATCCAATGCTGCTTGCAGTAAAGAAACCACATCTTCCTTGCTGGAAAGGTTTACCATAAATTCGTTAATCTTAACCACGTAAGCTCTGTGCAGGGTTTCCTTAACGCTCTCTGTAAGTATCTCCGCCATTCTTTGGGTAATCTGCTCAGGATCATCTGTTTTTCCCCAAAGCACCTCGCTTCCTGTCACCTCCAGGTTACTTTCCATCAACATCAGCTCACCACTTTGCGAAGCAATCTGCCGCCTTGCTTCTCGCATGAGACTTTCCGCTTCTTCCGGCCGGGAGACCATACCTACCTCCTGGTTATTTAACATCACTGCAAATATATTATTACCCATTTTTTCAAAGGGTACAAAGGATGGCAAAAAAAATATACTGGCAAATACTGCCAACAATCTGATCTTCAGCGCTCTCACCTTTAATCTTCTATAGTAACCAGTAAATAATTTCATATACTAAAACTCCCGTATCTATTTTCTATTATCATAAGGACACCTGATGTCCGCTGTTTTTCCATCCATTTTATCAGTTATCATTTTAATTGTAAAGGGTAGGACATTTTTGAAAGTTTTGATAAAATAGAAAGAGAAAAAGGTAGTTGCTTAGCCTGCCCAGACTTCCACCAAAAAATTCCGAGGTGCCCTTATGAATACAATTATTTTCCACATAGATGTAAATTCTGCTTTTTTGAGTTGGAGTGCCCAAAAACGTCTTCAAGATAATGACAGCATTGACCTTCGGGAAATCCCCGCTATCGTGGGAGGGGATCAGAGTCGTCGTCATGGTGTTGTGCTTGCAAAATCTGTTCCTGCCAAAAAATATGGTATTGTCACTGGTGAGCCGATTGTAAATGCCCTGCGCAAATGTCCTTCTCTTGTGATCGAGCCCCCGGACCACGCTCTTTACCACGCCAAGAGCAGAGCCCTCATGGAATATCTCTCCAAAATTTGTCCGGAAATCGAACAGCTCAGTGTTGATGAATGCTTTATGGACTTTACCCCTATCCAAAGCCGCTTTTCCTCTCCCGAACAAGCTGCAAATACCATCAAAAACCATATTCGGGATACCTTTGGCTTTACTGTCAATATCGGAATCTCCGACAAAAAAATACTTGCTAAAATGGCTTCCGACTTTAAAAAGCCTAACTTGGTTCATACACTTTATTCATGGGAAATCAAGGAAAAAATGTGGCCTCTCCCTGTTTCTTCCTTATATATGTGCGGAAAATCAAGCGCTGATACCCTTAAAAAATTGGAAATCCAAACAATTGGAGATCTTGCACAGACTGATAAAACCATCCTTATCTCTCATCTGAAAAGCCATGGTCTTCTTCTCTGGGAATATGCAAACGGTATTGATGATTCTCCTGTTGTTTCTACACCGTCAGAAGCCAAGGGAATCGGCAATTCCACCACTCTGCCAAAAGATGTTTCTGACCGGGAGGAAGCCCTCCACTGCCTGCTATCTCTTTCTGACAGCGTATCAGGGCGTCTCAGGAAAGCAGGGCACCTCGCCAAAATGGTGAGTGTGGAGATCAAATATAGTGATTTTAAAACTGTCTCTCACCAAATGCTTCTCCCTGCCGCCTCCAACACCTCCCAAGTCATCTATGATGCCTCCCGCCATCTCTTTGACGAACTCTGGAACGGATCACCAATCCGTCTTCTTGGCGTGCGCTCTTCGAAGCTGTCTGATACTTCTGAACCCATTCAGCTCTCACTGTTTGACTGGCAGGATACCCCTCACAACCCTCAACCTATCTCTGGAGATTCCCTTGCTAAAGCTTATCCTGACCAGGTGCCTTCTTATGAGCCCAATACTCTTGAGACCTCCCCTTTGCCTTCTGACAACGACAGTCATCCACATAGCTCTCACTCACCTGTGACTGATAAGGGCAGCCATGCCTCTCCCTCCCGGGAAAAACTGGCCGCCCTTGATAAGACCCTGGACTCTATCCGGCGAAAATATGGAGAATCTGCAGTCGTCCGCGGAAGTTTCCTTGAGAATGCTCCTAAAACAACCCCAAAATCCTCGCAAAAGTAATTGCTATATTGGCTATCGTAAGCACCATTGTAATGATCACACAAAACAGCATCATTCCACTGCTCCTCGTCTGCCTGCTCTGCTCCTCCCTAAGCTGGGTAGTCTGCTTGTCAAGTTCTTCTATCATGGCTGCCTGTACATTACGGTAAACCTTCACATTATCCGTATGCAGGTAGTCCTCCAAATTTTTGAACAGGCCTTCTAGCTTAGACTGAATGTCAGACAAGACATTGGCGAGCTGATCTATGCTGTCCGGATTTTCTTTAATCTCAGCAATCTTCGCCAAGCTCTCATTTAATGTCTTGTTAATACCCGCAATAGAGAGATCAGTTGTCTCTTTAATTTTTGAAACAGAAAGAGCTCCTACTTCCTCTACCGTATGGTCCAGCTTTTCATTTGCTTTATCGGCAAGCTCTTTTACCTCCTTTGCACTTTCGATATTCTTTAAGTTCAACTTACGCATTTCCTGGAGGCAATCATCATACTTTGTCATCTGCTCTTTGAACAGGGTAAGCTGTCTCTCCAAATTTTCAAGGGCGGCTGCATCAGCGGCTGCATTGGCCCGGATGATCTCCTGCGAATTCAATTTCTGTGAAATTTTGTCCATAAAATTATCCATTATTATTCCTCCGGGGTGTTTCTTATTGTTTCATGAGGCGTATTAGGGGATCCAATTCCTCCTGCAAGCAGTCGATTTGGCATCTCATATTTTGGCACTGCTCATGCCTTCCCGTCTATTATACCACAATCTGTCGATTTTGCACGCTTTTTCTAGTGCACACATTTTGTGCATTCTGCATATTTTTGCCATATTCTTTTTTATATCATTGTAATAATTAACGATAATTTCATATTGCGTTCATAGTTTGTTCATAAGTACATGGTATATTATATTTAAATCAAACAAAGAATTACATGGTTTATATTACACAGATAGATAAATTTTTTCATAATAGCCCGGGCACAGAAATGTGTCTGGGCACTCCTCATTTTAGGAGCTTTTCCAAGATCGGATAAGGGAGACTTTCTTTCCTATCCGCCGCGCTGGGCGCGTGCTGCCCCCGTAGCAAACTTCCTTACGCGCCCCTGCGCATTTATAAGGAGCGGCTGCCCGCTCCTTTTTACTACCATTCCTTATTTATTTTTTACTGACGCTGACACCTCATCATTCAAAAGAAGCATCTTAGCATCCAATTCAGATACCATTCTCGCACACTCAAGCAGTTCATTTTCAATCCCTTCCGGAACCTTTCCTTCAAATTTGTAATGAATCTTGTGCTCTAAGCTAGCCCAAAAATCCATTGCAACTGTACGAATCTGAATTTCAACCTTGGTATCTACAATCCTGTCAGATAAATATACCGGAACCGAGACTAACATGTGATAACTCTTATAGCCGCTTGGTTTGGGATTTACCAGATAATCTTTGACAGAAATCACCTTGATATCTCCCTGGTTTGTAATCATTTCTGCAATACGGTAAATATCTGACGTAAAGGAACAAATCACACGGATTCCCGCAATATCATTTACATACTGAACCATGTTGTGAATCGTGGATTCATGTCCTTGTCTTCTTAATTTTTTAACAATGCTTTCGGAGGTTTTAAGCCGGGATTTGATATGTTCAATAGGATTATATCTATGTACATGCTGGAATTCATCGTTCAATATTTCCAGTTTAGTCGAAATCTGCTTAAGCGCGGAACGATAAATCAAAATGACCTCTTCCCAGCTCTCCACCTCGCTGTCTCTCTCTTCCCTTAATTCCACTTTCTCACCTGCCTTACCTTTATACTAACATCAAATAGTGCTGTCTTTGATGTTTTTAACAGATAATAATATCATATCACACTTTGGCGAAATAATGTATATTATGCACGATATTTTCACAGAAAATCTTTTTAACATTTAAATACCGATAAGGAAGAGGCCCTTAGGACTTGCTTTTTCATAATTCACATATTATAGTGATAAGACAACGAACGCTGTCACAATTTGCAAGCCTGCTTATTGTAGCAAAACAACGGATGTCAGGCTTCGCCAGCCATCCTTATGTTAAATAAAATCCTGCGCGCTCTCTCTAGCCAAAAATAACAATGAATAAAAATACAAACAGAAAGGACAAGATACTATTTATGTTTAGAATGTGGGCAAAAATTTTCAAAAATAACCGAATGGTAAAAGATACTGTGATTTGCAATGATAAACCTGATACCCGCACCCACAAGATCTTTGGGGCGCTAGATCATATATGTTATGAATTTGATCTTGAAAAACCAATTTGGCTGGATTCGACCATCGCAGAATTCAAACGGCATGACAAGGTACGCTTCACTCAGGACAATTTTATAGAAACCATTGATTTTGATTATCTGGAAATTCATGTAATTGAGGAGGATTAATAGCAATATAGGAAATATTTTGTGCATAAAGCCAGTTGACACAAGAAACAATAAATAGTAGTATGTTAGTACATTAAACATAGTTTTTAATACTACATGTTATGTCTTATATGTCAGGGAGGTATCTTATGCAAATTACAATACGTGAACCCGGAAGTGCTATCACTCATTTCATTGGTATGATGATGGCTGTCTTTGCCGCTACTCCCCTTCTGATAAAGTCCGCACTCTCCTCCGGCGGAAAAAGCCTGCTTGCCCTGAGCGTTTTTTGTATCAGCATGGTATTGCTCTACGGTGCAAGCGCTACCTATCATTCTCTCAATATCAGCGGAAAGGCTCTCCGCGTTTTTCGCAAGCTGGATCACATGATGATCTTTGTGCTGATTGCTGGCTCATACACACCGGTATGTCTGATCGTTTTAGGCGGCCACCTTGGGTACACCCTTTTAGCGGTAGTGTGGACAATCGCCCTTTTCGGTATGACCCTAAAGGCCCTCTGGATCACCTGTCCCAAATGGTTTTCGTCCGTCATCTATATTGCCATGGGCTGGGTTTGTCTCGCTGTATTCGGCCCCTTATGGCATGTGCTTCCCCACGCTGCTTTTGGCTGGCTTCTTGCCGGAGGTATCATTTATACCATTGGAGGTGTAATTTATGCCCTAAAGCTCCCTGTTTTCAATGGAAAGCATGAATTTTTTGGTTCTCATGAAATCTTTCATCTGTTTGTCATGGGAGGCAGTATCTGTCACTTCATTTTCATGTATCTTTATGTGGCTTAAAACAACGGGCAGCACGCTCCGCGAACTGCCCTTATGTTAAACAAACGCTGGCTCGCTTCGCGAGCCAGCTTATTGTTAGCAGGAAGATGCTCTTCTCTGCTCGCCGCGCGGGGTGTGCGGCGCTTTAGCGACATACTTGCCTCTCCACGGACCTGCGAAATCAACTAGGGGAATGTTTTTCTCCACTACTCTTCATATCCATTAGGGTTGTTGCTCTGCCATCTCCATGAATCCGCACACATTTCTTTAATTCCATACTGTGCTTCCCATCCAAGCTCTCTCTTAGCCTTAGATGCATCCGAATAACAGGTTGCAATATCACCAGCGCGTCTCGGCTTAATTACATAAGGAATCTTAACGCCTGTAGCTTCCTCAAAATTCTTTACAATATCCAGAACGCTGTACCCCGTACCAGTTCCCAGGTTATAAATGCAAAGCCCAGCTTTTTCTTCAATCTTCTTAAGTGCCTTCACATGTCCGACTGCCAAATCGACTACATGGATATAATCCCTTACTCCCGTACCATCCGGGGTATCATAGTCATTTCCAAATACTCCCAGCTCTTTGAGCTTGCCCACTGCTACCTGTGTGATATAAGGCATCAGATTGTTGGGGATACCATTAGGATTCTCACCGATTGTTCCGCTCTTATGAGCGCCAATGGGATTGAAATAACGCAGTAGAATCACATTCCATTCCGGGTCTGCCTTCTGCATATCAGATAATACCTGCTCCAGCATGGATTTCGTCCAGCCATAAGGGTTGGTACACTGTCCCTTTGGACATTCCTCCGTGATTGGAATAATCGCAGGATCACCGTAAACGGTAGCTGATGAGGAAAAGATAATGTTCTTTACTCCATGCTGCCTCATCACATCCACCAGAGTCAAAGTTCCAGCAATATTATTCTGATAATATTCCCAAGGCTTCTGTACAGATTCCCCTACTGCCTTTAAACCTGCAAAGTGAATACAGGAATCAATTTTCTCTTTATCAAAGACGGCATTCAAAGCTTCCCTGTCCAGGATATCCGCTTTATAAAAGGTAACCGGCTTACCGGTAATCTTCTCCACTCTCTGTAAACTTTTTTCACTGGAATTGCTCAGGTTGTCAACCACCACTACCTCATAACCTGCATTCTGCAGCTCCACCACTGTATGGCTGCCAATATATCCGGCACCGCCTGTAACCAATATTGCCATTTTGTTACCTCCTCTATCATTCATTTACTGCATTACATTTCCTACATCTTAATTATTCTAACCTTTCCCCCATATATATAGCAAGATGGTAATGTTACCCAAACCTGTCGAAATGTTATGAAAGTCCCGCCCACAAGCTAGGCGAAGGAGCTGGCCCTCCCACGCAGCCCCTCAGATATTGGACAGGCAGACTACAGCACAATCCCATTTTCCTTACAGAGCTCTCTTGCGCTCTCCACAGAATCGATTCCCGTTTTATTTTTGATCGGTGCAAACTCCTTATTCCGCTCCACCTCAAAAGGCAGGCAGCTATCCATCTCATGGATCATATCCAACACTAATTGTTCAAATTTGTATCCGTTGGGAGATTCCGGCTTCACCTTCCTACCCTCCTGATCCAGGCAGGGGATTTTCTTTTCCACGATATGAAGTGGCAAATTTCTTTCCCGAATCTTTTCAAGGGCATCTACCCGGAAAAGATAATTTAATATAACTCCAAAATAATACGCCGGGTCTCCATTTGCATCTTTGGCATTCATCAGTTCTTCCGTAAGTTCATAGTACTCAACAATGGAAGGACGTCCATCCTCTAAACACACGACACCAATCTTTTCATCCGGCGCACATTTACGTACCACCTTTTCGCCCACCTCGCACTGATTTGCGATCACTGCCCCCACAAAACAAGGGTCTGCAATCCTCTGCAGCACATTATCCACGGCAAAGACATTTAGCCACTCCACTCCGTCCGCCATTGCCTTCTGAGCAACCTCCCATTTGTGCATGGAGGTATACCAACCTCCGTTTCCGTTCGGAGAGGTAGATATTTTCCACTTTTCTTCCAGATATACCTTTCCTTCGTAGTCACAAGCCGGCGCCATCTCCTGCATGAAAAAGGTGACCGCCTCCTTCTTGTAGCCAAAGTAATCATGTTCTTTCAGAAATTTCACAGTTGCCTCATGATTCTTGTCACTGGTCATCACATAAAGAGGGACAAAAACACCTGCTTCTTTCACTACATCCATCAGATTTTCGATCAGCCTCTGGAAAATGAATACATCCTTGGTAAGGCCAATATTATACATCCCCTTAGGGTCATCGGAGCCCAATCTGGTTCCCATACCTCCAGCCAGTAGAACAGCACCTACTTTGCCCTTTTTGATGGCATCCAGACCAATTTCCCGAAATTCTGCTTCCCGCTCTTTAATTTGCGGTAGCTGCATAACGCCCAAAGGTGTAATGCTTCCTCTAACATTTTCATGTCTTCCGCCCCCTAAAGATGCCAGCGGAGAAAAATCTGTAGCCTCAATCTGCTTAAGGAGCAGTTCCTTTTGTTCTTCGCTCAGCTCCTCATAGTATTTCAGCACATGCTCCTGTCCCGCCCCCGTAAGCTTTTCCATTGCCTGTTCATAATTCATTTTCTGTTCCTCCTTCCGCCTCAATGGCTTCAACTTCCAGCCCTTGCTTTTGCTTCCATTCCGGCCTGTCTACCTGCCGCACAGCCCTTGGCATATGTCTCCTGTCTACAAAATAACGGTTTCTTCCTTTCTGCTTCGCCACATACATTACATTATCTGCACGGTTAAAAAGCGCCTCAAAATCATCCTTGGGTGAAATCCGTGCAGTAATCCCAACGCTGCAGTGAAGCGGCCAGTCCATCCCCGTAATCTCTTCCTTCATTCTATCCATCAATCTGCTGATCCGGCCCTCTACCTCACTGAGAGCTTCCTTCATAACAAATACAATAAATTCATCTCCCCCGAATCTGGAAAGAATACTTTCTTTGGAGAAACATTCTTCCATAAGAGCAGCAGACTCCTTTAAGACCACATCTCCAAAGGCATGACCGTAGGTATCGTTAATTGCCTTAAAATCATCCAAATCCAGCATGATCATATATGCCTCTTGGTCAGGGTTTTCTTTAAGCCACCTGGTAATCTTCTCCGTTGCCGTGCCTTTATTGTACAGGCCTGTCAAAAAGTCAATTTCCATTTTCCGAATCATATTCTGTCTTTCTATAACGGAATTATGGATATTATGGATTCTACCTACAACTGTGGAAACCTGCCCTGATTTGTCTGCGACACTGGAATAACATGCCTTATGCCACTGGTATTCTCCTTTTGAACCCTTTCTTAAATATTCAATCTCATCCCGCACAGGCTTAATCGCTGCCCGCTCAAGCGCATAAAGAAGCCTGTCTAAAAAATCCGGATGCACTTGTTCCGTATTTCTAGCATACTCATGATAATGCTCTATCTCTCTCCGCGATTTGTTATCGGGATAGTTAAAAATAAATATCATCCTATCTTCCTGGGGATGATATTCAAAAAGCAGAGCCGTGGTAGTTTCCATCAATATCTGGCAGCGCTCCTCCATCAACTTAAGCTGAGCCTCCAATTCCCTGATACGCTCTTTATCGCCAATTCGGTCCATCCGCATCCCCCCTAAGCTTCCCATAATCTTTTACAGCGTTTCTCATGCTTCTATTATAAAAGGATTCAAAATATTATGCAACCAATTTCCATATATTGCTCTTTCTTATACGGTGTTAAAAAAGTGTTAGGATTACGTTAAGCTGTCGTTAAAAAATTGTCTGTTTACTTCTTTTCCAACTATCTTCCATGCTAGAATCAAGCTGAATCCGGCTTCCATTTTTATCTGCCGGTAAATTAAAAAACGGAGGTGTTTGTATCATATGAATATCGGTATTTTATTAATTGCCATCGTCGGTGGAGCGGCAGGCATTCTCTCCACCTTATATCTAACCATATCCTTACCTGTCATCCTTATATGGAAAATCTACCGCAAAATACATCTGGGAATTTCCCTCACCAAATAACAAATCCCATATTTTACAGGAAAGGTTCCTCCTATGTCAAATGATTATTCCCTGCATATAATAAATCAAAAGCATGCAGGGAATAACTCCCTGATTTGTATGTGTGCCAAAGCGCACAGATGGGAACTTTTATGGAAATCTATGTAGTAAAGCCAGGAGATACTGTGGACTCTATTGCCGAGATCCACGGCATTCCGGTATCTTCCGTTATCTATAACAATCAGCTTGTCTACCCGTATCCACTTGCCATAGGTCAGGCTCTTCTTTTATCTGCAGGCGAAACTGCTGCTCCTTCCTACCCTGCCTGGGCAGGCGGCTACGCTTATCCCTTTATTGAACAGAGTGTACTGGACGAAACACTTCCTTATCTTTCTTCCCTCTACGTCTTTTCTTACGGCTTCACCACCGAGGGAGAATTGGTACCTCCCTCCCTAAACGATGACTTTATGATACGCTCTGCCCTCACAGCCGGTGTTCGTCCTGTCCTTACCCTGACCCCCTTCGGTGCAGACGGGAATTTCAATAACTATCTTATCACCTCTGTGGTAAACAACGAGGAGGCAAAAAATAATCTGCTCTCCAATCTTCTTTCCGTCCTTCAGGAAAAGGGCTTTCAGGGAGTTGACATCGATTTTGAATATATCCTTCCTCAGGACAGAATTCCTTTTGCAGATTTTGTGGCGGAGACAAGGAACTTTCTTTCTCCTTATGGTTATCATGTATCCGTGGCCTTAGCGCCCAAAACCTCCGACTCCCAGGCTGGACTTCTCTATGAGGGAAAGGACTACGGGCTTTTAGGAAAAGCCGCTGACAGTGTTCTGCTCATGACATATGAGTGGGGGTACATTTACGGCCCGCCTATGGCCGTAGCTCCCCTCAACAAAGTGCGGGAGGTAGTAGAATACGCCATCACCCGCATTTCCCCGGAAAAAATCGACCTCGGCATCCCCAACTACGGTTACGACTGGACTCTTCCTTATGTAAGCGGGACCTCCAAAGCCACCACCGTCAGCAACGCCGAAGCCGTACGCATTGCCATAGAATTCGGAGTGGAAATTCGCTTTGATGAGATTGCTATGTCCCCCTTCTTCCAGTATGAAAAGGACGGGCAGCTTCACGAGGTATGGTTTGAAGACGTGAGAAGCTATCGGGAAAAGTTCTCACTGCTGCCCCAATATAAACTGCGGGGAATGGGATACTGGCAGATCATGCGCTTTTTCCGCCCTAACTGGCTGCTGCTGGAAGACACCTTCCAAATTCAGAAGCCATGAAAGCCTCATCCTTCAGGAAGAATATTCCTGAAATAACGGATAAAGTTACCACCCATAATCTTTTTTAAGCTTTCTTCATCCATCCCACGCTGGAGCAGAGCAGCGCCCACTAAAGGAACCTGGCTGTGATTTAAGAGGCAGTCATTTCTTTTGATATGCTCTATTCCTTTTAGCGTCGCATCTGCCTGATCGTAGGAATCACACAGATCAAAGCCATACCCCACATATTCTGTTCCCAGCTTTGCCGTTTCATACTCTATATGGCGGCAAAGCATTTCCAGATGATTCCCTAGAAGCGATCCTGCAATACACTGGCATCCATTCATGCCCATCACCCCACCCTGGACGGCCAGGCGCTGCATCTGCTCATCCGTCAGATTCCGGTAACTGTCAAAAACACGCCTGCTGCCGGAATGAGTTGCAATAAAGCTTCGTTCCGTTATCCGGCACAGATCATCGAACCCATCATCATTTAAATGGCTGACGTCCACAAACATGGACAGCTCCTCCAGCCGTTTTATCGCCTTTATTCCCGCTTCTGTCAACGGGCCGGGAATCTGCTTATGCTCTGCTGCCTTACAGCATCCCACAGCCAGAGCATTGGATCTGCTCCAGGTAAGGGATGCCCCTCTCACTCCCAGCTTAAACAGCTCATTTAGCCTGTCGATATCTTCACCGATGCAGTCCAATCCTTCCATATAAAGAATGATTCCAATTTTTTCTTCTCCCAAAAGCTGATTCAGATCACTTTTGTTCTTTATCAGGGTAATCTCTCTTAGCCCATCAATCTCCTCCTTCAAAGCCGCAACTTGATCCAGTGCATTCTGCCATCCGTTCCCAAGATTATCGGTCTCCACAAAAACAGAGGAAACCACCAGCTTGATTCCCGCCTTTTTAAAATCAGAGAGATAATGATGGCGAAGCACCTCCCTCTCCCCTGCCTGATGACGCAAAAGGATTTCCGCCGCCAGATCCAGATGCGCATCCACCACCGGATTTTCCCTGTGCAGGGCCACTGCCCGTGCAAGATAATTTTCCTTTACCTTAATGTCCATTTTTCTAACCATTCTCCTTCAAAATTGTAACGGACGCTGCTCACTGCACAAGACGCCCTTTTTATATCGTGGGAGACAAACTATTTTCTCTCTCACTATTAGTCTATGAGAAAAGGTGCACTGGAAGCCCAACGCACCTTATGACTTTTTATATGAAGTTAAACCCTTTACTTCTCCAAATCTACGTCTTTAAGTAGCTCCCTGATGTCCTCCACCGTAAGCCATTCTTTGTTGTTCCCGGAACTGTAGGAGAAGCCTTCCTCCACCTTACGGCCGCTGGTATTGATCCTCTGCTTCTCATTCCACGTCACCTGCGGATAAACGATGAAATGCTTATCATACTCATAGGTAGTATGAGAATCCTCCACCGTCACCATGATCTCATGCAGCTTTTCGCCGGGACGGATTCCAATCTCAGGCATCTTACAGCCAGGCAGCATGGCCTCCGCCAGGTCTGTCACCTTGAAGGATGGTATTTTACTGATGAAAGTTTCCCCTCCGGTAGCCTCCTCCAGCGCCTTAATTACCAGCTCCACCCCCTCAGTTAAGCTGATCCAGAAACGGGTCATGCGGTAATCGGTTATGGGAAGCTCTCTGCCCCCATTCTTAATAATGTTGTGAAACAAAGGAATAATCGAGCCACGGCTTCCCGCCACATTGCCGTAACGCACAATGGAAAAATTAATATCCTTGGTACCCGCATAGGCATTGGCAGCAATAAAAAGCTTATCAGAAACCAGCTTGGTACCGCCGTATAGATTCACCGGATTTACTGCCTTATCAGTGGATAGAGCCACCACCTTTTTTACATTCGAGTCCAGAGCCGCATCAATCACATTCTGGGCCCCATGAATATTGGTCTTGATTGCCTCGTTGGGATTGTACTCACAGGTGGGCACCTGCTTTAAGGCCGCCGCGTGGATCACATAGTCCACTCCCTCAAAAGCTCTTTTCAGCCGCTCCTTATCCCTTACGTCACCAATAAAAAATCTGAGCCTGTCCGCATATTCCTGAAACTCATTCTGCATATTAAACTGCTTGAACTCATCCCTGGAATAGATAATGACTTTCTTTGGATTATAGTGGGTAAACACATATCTGGTAAAGCATTTGCCGAAGGAACCTGTTCCTCCGGTAACAAGAATTGTTTTATTGTCCAATAACATGAGATTCCTCCATAAATTACCTTTCCGAAAATTTTACCATAAATCCGGGACGACGGCAAACTATTTTTCTATCAGATACCCTCAATCAAATACTTCTGATGAGCAGGCTATAGGCTGCCGGCAGCAGAATAAGCAGCAATCGAACCACTACTCTTCCCCATCCCTGGAAAGCGCAATCGCCACAATCCCGCACAGGATCCCTCCCACAGCGTAGACAATCCATGCCCTCTCCCATAGATTATAGACAAATCCTATGATCATATACACAATAGTTGCCACCAGCATGATACAGCCGCAGAGCTTTCCGATCAAATTTCCACGCCGTTTCCGTTCAGGGGACGGATTGGCTTCTTTATTATATTCTTCAATATTGTACTTCGCCTTCTGCATTCCCCCATAGGTAAGGATTGAAACAGCAGCGGCAATGGCCAGCAGAAAAATCCCGCCTGTCATATCATCCAACTTTCCGGCCATTTCCGCATCAGGTGTCATAAGCGCTTCATCACCTGATCCGGCATAGGCGGGGCTCTCAGTTCCTACCGCATCAGACACCGCCGTCCCCAACACCTCGTCCGCCACTATGACAAAGAGCAGTGACACCAGAATAATACCCACTCCCACGGCAATCCTCACCGTAAATTTCCGATAGGCTCTATCCTTTTCCTCCTCCGTATAAAAATCCTCTAAGTGGGGATTCTTTTCCACGAAATGGCTGTACTGCATCCCTGTCACCACAATGGTCAGAACACCAACAATCAAAAAAACAAAAAAGAGCGCGCCGCACATGCCTTCATCCATCCCAAGGCCTTCAAGCAGTGCGGCAATTCCCATACCTGAGATAATCAGGCCGACTCCCGCCGTAAGCCATCTGCTGAACCGGTTATATGTTTTGTCATAGCCGGAGGAATCCTGTGCAAACTCCCTGCTCACATCTCCCTGCATCAGGCAGTCCATACTGCAATGAAACATGCTGCAGATCTGCAGAAGCTTTTCCATCTCCGGATAGCTCTGCCCCGACTCCCATTTGGATACCGACTGCCTGGAAACCTCAAGCTGTTCTGCCAGCTGTTCCTGTGTAATATTTTTCTGCTTTCTCAAAAACTGTAAATTTTCCGCCAGACTCATTGTTACTCCTCCTCGCCTTCCTGTAAGTGTTTTATTCTGCCCTGCTTTTGGGAGCTGTATTTTGGGTTCCTCCCCGCACGGCTTTATGATAACTATCTTACGGTTGCGCGGGAGCACTTTCCATCAATCCCGTGTTGCTTTTAAGTTTTCTTTTGTCTACTTTCGGTTGCATCCGCCTATTTTCAAGCCTTTCAGGTTTTTTCTGGCCTGTCCATTATTCAACCTCATACAAAGTCCAAAGCCCTTTCTCCGCCACCACCTGCCATGAGGAAAGATTATCATTTTCCTCCACAAGTCTCTCAAGGCAGGCTTCCTTATCCACATAATCCGCCACATAGGCCAGAAGGCTTTCGCTCTCCAAAAGTATCTCGTCCCCAATCGGCTCCGTATTCCCCTGACTGGCCAGATATACCCGGGGATACTCCATGAGCTCATCGGAGAGCCGCCAGATATTATCCGAAGAAGCTTCATTATAAAATACCACCACCGGTTCCTGCCGATGTGCTTTTACAAACTCCATAATCTCCTTTTCTTCCTCATATAGAAAAAAGACTCTGCCGTTTTTCAGTGCCAGTCCGTCTGTCAAAACCAAAATCACTGCCAGAACTGCTGCCATGATCCACTCTCTTTCAGGGTCTTTTCCGATAATCACTGCCGCAAGTTCCTCAGCCATTGTCCACACCCCATACAACAGCAGAAACACCATTAACCCATAAATCGGAAGCTGATACCGGTTGGAGGTTTCCCCCAAAAGCAGGGCTGTCTTTGAAATGGTAAAAAAATATCCGCCGCAGGCAAAGAGTATCAGAACCACAGAAGAGTTTATCCTGCTTTTCCCATTCCTTCTTTTTCTGAAATATCCTGCCGTCACAGCCAAAAGACACAGAACCAGAAGCCATCCGCTCAGGGAGCCATTCATCACGAAATCATCAAAGAGCCCGTAAAAAAAGCGCAGCCTTTCCCAGGTATTGGACATATCCCCAAACTCGCTGACCGCCTCCGTCCCCCGGTAGCCCCTGAAAATATGGGACAGGCTCGCCGGATAATAAAGGATTGCCCCCAAAAGCCCCAGTCCGCAGGCAACAGTATAAGAAAACAGCTCCTTTATTTTTTTATTCCTCAAAAGATACAGGCAAAATCCCGCGCCCAGGAAAAAGTGAAAAATAATATAATAGTATTGCGTCAAAAATCCCAAAAACACTGTTATTCCAGCAGGCAGCAAAAAATGTACTACCCCAAAATCTTTCTTTTTCAACGCCCGCAGGTGTAAATCCATGCACAAAAGCACAAACAGGGTGAGCCACTGATACATTCGGATAAACATGACACCGGAAATCACCGCACCGCTAAAACCCCAAAAAAAGCAGGTAAGAAGAGCCAGAAATCTCCCTTTTCTTTTCTGCGCATCCTCCTGTCCTGACGACGCCGTATACACACCGTAAGCCAGAAGCGCATAGCACAGCACATAAGCGGCCATGTTCACGCCAATCCCCAGCCACTTGTCAAACACTCCCGGAAACAGGGAGCATACCGTATGAAAAATGTAATAATACATGGGAGGATGCACGTCCCAGGACTGCATCTGTTTCACAATATGATAGCGGAACTGCTCCCCCGGCAGCACTACAAAGTCATTGCGCAGCTCATCCCGCTCCATCCACTGCCTGTCATTCACGAAAAGCCCCGCCGTCTTGTTGGTGGAATAATAGGTGTACAGTTCATCCTCATGAAAGCCTGCTTTCCGGTTCCCATAATAAAAGAGCACCGCGAGCTGCAGGCAGAGCACAACTCCCATCGTCATTATAAAGATCAGATTCTCTCTTTTGCCCATAGATTTTTCGCTAAACCTTTTCCTCACATTTTCTTAAGCATCCTGTGAAATTTACGCGCCAGCTTAGGCGCCGTGCCAAGGATCAGAAGATATTCCTTATTTTTCCCGGTCAGATAGGGAGACTCCAAAATATCCTGTCTGTGCGCCTTTAAGTAATCCCTGACCTGGCAATAAAATTCATTTCCTCCGTTCATCTGGGAAACAGGAATATGAAGCATATAATCCAGACGCTGGAAAAGCCCAAACCGCATGGCCTCCGGCAAAAGCGCCGGATAATTTTCCTCCACAATTTTCTGTACCCGGTCTGCGTTTCTTACAATATCTGTAAAAACCTGAGGAAATTCCTCTTCATCCCTTGTCCTGGTATTACTTCCATACCGGTAAAACACATGGTAATCCTGCTCCGGCAGGATTGCCACCGCCGGAACCTTCTGCAGCAGACGCACCAAAAGGTAGAAATCCTCGTTCAGCTCCCCTTCCGGAAACCGTTCCTTTTTAAAAAGGGAGGCATGAGTCAGCTTGGTACAAAAGGAACTATCCCCCCTGTGCAGCAAAAGTTCCCGCATAAACTGCTCGCTCTCTAAAAGCTCCATCTCCTTCGGCGGCTCGCACACATCCGGCAGCCGCTTTCCGTGCTCGTCAATTTCGTCCCTGGAAATCTGTACCATCATAAGCCCGTCCTCAAGAGCGGCCGTCAAAAGCCTTTCATACATTTTCGGCTCCACATAGTCGTCGCTGTCCACAAATCCTATGTACTGTCCCTGCGCCTTTGACAGCCCCAGATTTCTTGCCGACGAGGTTCCTCCGTTTTCCTTGTGGAAGACCCGGATTCTTCTGTCCTCCATCGCCATTTTTTCCGCCAGCGCCCCGCTGTTGTCGGTGGAGCCGTCATCCACCAGAATAATCTCCAGATTCCGGTAGGTCTGCCTGCGCAGGGAATTTACACACCTTGGCAGGTATTTCATCACATTATAAACGGGAACTATGACACTGATTAACTCCTTCTCTACCACCTTTTACTGCCTCCTGAACTTTCCATCCACTCATACATCTTTTTCGGCGCAATCACCATTGCGGGGCTCAGCGGCCCTTCCGCCGCAGGCTCTACCCTGCCTTCGCTCAGCCCTTCTATCATTCTCAAAAGCTCCTTTGCCCCATGCCCGGCATTCCAGAGTCCGGTGATGGTCTGATAGGCACTGAGCCCCATCCTCTCCCTTTCTCCGGGATGCTGCAGAAGAAACCTTACTGCCTCTTCCATTTTTTCATAGCTGTTATCGGGATAAGCCAAACCGTTTTCACCCTGCCGGATCAGATAAGGCACTGCCCCCGCCTGCACATTGGCCACCACCGCGCAGCCGCTGTTCATGGCCTCGTTCACCACAGCCCCCCAGCCCTCCAAATGGTTGCTGGTAAAAACAAAAATATGACTTTTCTCCATCACGGCGCGTACCTTCTCCGGCGTCATAAAGCCGTAAAAGGTAATCGCATCCTCCACCTCATATTCTCTGGCAAGGTCTTTAAGCTCCTGCTCCATCTCACCGCCGCCCGCCATATGGATATGAAAGTCTGCCTGCGAATCAGAAATTCCTTCCTTTTCCTTCAGTCTCTTTGCCAGGCGGAGCATATACTCCGGATGCTTTAAGGGAATGAACCGTCCGGCCCAGCAAATCTCCACCCGGCCGTTCCCATCCTTCATCTGTAAAAGCTCCTCCTCCGTATAATATCTGGTTTCCGGAAAATATCCCCACTTGAACATTTTTCCCGGATAGGCGCGGATAATATGAAAATCGGAAGGCACATAGGCTCCTGCACACAGAAGATACGCTGCTTTCTTCCTGAATCTCGTATGCTCTTTATATTTATGAAACAATCCTCTGGGAGAAACCGCCCTCCACTGCCCCTCTCTGTACAGCCGCTCACTGACACGTATGGTCAGCTTCCCGGCCTCAAGGCGCTCCTCCACCAGATCTTCCCGGCCGCTCCAGCCTGCCAGCAGAGCGTCACAGTCCATAATGAGCCTGCAGCATTTCTCTTCCTCCTCGTACAGACAGCTCACATAGGGAAGTCTCTCACCCTCACTGCTCCATCCCATGGAAAGCCGCTCCTCCTCCATGGGCTCTGTCTGGATAAAATGATAATCCTCCCCCAGAAGCTCATAGCAGGCATTGGAAAAGGGAATCTGATGATGATTGATGTAATTGGATAAAAACGTAATCTTCATGCCATACCTCTGAATTTTTATGATGCTGAGCCGGCCCAGGAAGTGCGCTGACTGTCATTTGTCACCGCATAATCTCCCCGTATATCTCCACAAGCCTCTGGTAATTACGCTCCCCGTCATGGGTTTCCCTTGCCCTTTTCCTGGCCTGCCCTGAGAGCCTTTCTGCCAGGCAAAGACCGTCTGCGCCTTTCGTCCTGTCCCACAAAGCATCGAACGCACGGGCAAGCTTTTTCTCATCCCCTGCCGGAAACAAAAGCCCATCCCTGCCGTCCGTTACCATATCCGGTATGCCTCCGGCTTCTGAGGCTATGAGCGGCACTCCCAACAGCATCGCCTCCCCCACCGTGTTGGGCGAATTTTCCAGAACGGAAGGACACACAAACACACTGCTTTTTAAAAACCGCTGTTTCATCTCCGCTGCTTCCAGCTTTCCCAGCATGACCACCTTCTCCTGCAGTCCATATTCCCTGATCAGAGACAATAAATATTTTCCATAAGCCGAGAGCCTTAGCTTCTCCTTAAAGCTTCCATGGGCAATCACACTGTTTCCCGCCACATACAGCTTCATGTCCGGGTATTTCTCCAAAAGCAACGCCATGGCCTTTATGACAAAGTGCATTCCCTTTAAAGGGTAATCCCCCTGTCCCAAAAAAATACTGTGCTCCTCACAATTCTCAAGACGCCACTCTCCTTCGTAGAACTCTGTGCGCATCGTCTCGTTCATGAAAAAATATCGGGCTCTCGGGTTGATTTTAGCCGTCCCCTCCCGGTCAAAACGGGTTCGTCCCGTGATATTGCCGCAGACCGCAAGCGCCTGTCTCTCATGTTCCCCCCGAAGGATAAACTTTTGCTGTTGCTGCCTGATGGAATCTTTCCTCAAAAAATCCCGGAAAGTCACCTGTCTCTGCACGCGTTCCGGAATCCCGGCCATATAAACCCTGGCAATCTCGCCGCAAAGCCCCTGAATCCCAATCAGAGTTCTCTCCGGACGTCCAAAAGCCTTGACCGCCGCCAGACAGTGAGGAAATTCTGTCCCGAAAATATGAACCATATCCGGCCCGAAATCCTGAAAAATCCTCCGAAAAACTTCTTCCATCCTCTCATCATAGCTCTCCGGCGTCCCTAAATTTTCCTCGAAAGCATAACAATCTGTTTCCTGTACTCTCAGCCTTTTGACACCCTCCGCAAGAGACTCGCCTGCTGCCTCCCCCAACTCTTCTCTTCCAAGGGGAAAGCAAATTCCCAATTCAAAGGCTCTCTCCTGTCCATGCATCCGTGCAAAAATCCCGGAAAGCCAGCCCTCCCGGTTGCTGTAAGGCATTCCCAGTTCCTTCCCTATCACCGGAAGCATAATATTGCAAATCCATAACACTCTGCTCATCTGTTTTCTCCTGACAGCCTGTAAGAGTCAGGCCGCTGTCTGATATCCGCTTTATCGCCTGCGGGCATAAAGTATTTCCTTAATGCGATTATAAAACCCCGCTGTTTTTTTATTCTCTGCCAGCTTTGTACGAATGCCGGAGAGGGAAAGAGCCATAATCACCCTGAATTTCAAAAGTTCTCCCCTGGTCATGTACTCCCCGGTAATCTCCCTGTGCTCTCTGGCAGAAATTCTGCGGTTTTCCTTTGTCTCTGAAAACCCTCCGCCCTCATAGTCCGCAATCAGAATATCCCTGTAGGCAAAGGTTACCTCTCCTTTGCTGCCCTTTCTTAAAAAACACCACAAAAACTGCTCATAATCTGCCCGTACCTTATATCCTGTCTCAAAGGGATGTTCCATCAACAGTTCCCTGGCATAAAAGCAGGCCTGATGGCAAGGCACATTCCGATAGCATCCAAAGGTATCCATATGGGGATTGGAAGCAATCCTCTGCCCGGTCAGCCGCTCAAAGATATTTCCATAATAGATTCCCGGCTTCACACCTTCTCTGGAAACCGTATCAGAGATGAAATCCGCCACCTCCTGCAGAACCTTCTCCGAATAAAACAGATCTCCGCAGTTCAGGTAATAAAGATATCTGCCCTGTGCCTGCCGCGCCCCCTGATTCATGGCATCATAGATCCCCAGATCCTTTTCCCGGATCATCTTAAGACTTCGGCCCATCCCTTCCGCTTCCCATTTCTTTGAGAGCCGGTCAGCAGCCTCTAAGGAACCATCCTTTGAAAGACCATCCTTTACAATAACCTCAAAGTCACAAAAAGTCTGCTTTTCTATGCTTTCTAACGTACCCTTAAGCTTGTCGCCCGGATTCAGGCAGACAACAATAATTGAAAAAAAAGAAGCCATTTCCTACCTCACAGCACTCAATTCACATCCGAAAGAATCGGAACCATGTCATGGAACATAAACGTCTCATAGGGCAGAATTCTGAGCCCGTCATTTCCTGCTTTCATTAATATAAAGACTGCAAAATACAGGATTGCCGCCAAAATCACTCCTATCGTGATCAGTTTCTTAAATTTTTTGTCTTCTATCCCTTCAATGAGCGCCGGGAGGAAGAAAATGTGAGTGATGGTCAGATAATAACCAATCCTTGAAATAATCGGTAAAAAGGAACAGCAGACATACATGACCAGGGCTCCTAAGTTACAGTAAAAGTAAAATTGATTTCTTCTGCTCTCTTTCACCGTCTTTTTGTAATATAAAAGCGACAAAATCAGAATTGCAGTGCACCTTGCAATCGCTACAATGCTGGTTCCGCCCTCCAAATACTCCGTATCCTCATAGGTAGGATAAAGGAAAATCACCGCCTTCAAATAAAAATCCTGCAGGAAAAAGAAGGTGGAACAAAAGGCCGCCGCAAGCACAAGCTGCCATTTTTTCCAGGGAAGGGACGCCAGAATATAAAGGGGAATCACCACCAAAATAGACTTATGCATCGTTGCTCCAAGACACACCAGCAGGATAAATTTTCCCCATTCTTTCCGAAGCACATAAGGAATCGTTATAAGCGAAAGCGCCAGCGCAAGATAATACCGCACCGTATTAAAGGACTGAAAATAATAACCAAAGGCCATAAAGAGAAAAAAGCTAAACGGGAAGGAATCAGCCTGCCGGTAAATCCCATACAAAAACAGCAGTATCGTAAAAAAGGCAAAAAAAGCAAAAACCAGCAGATAATTTTCAAATCCGCTGATCCCATAAATGAGCCTGACCACTTGATTAAACCCGACTTCTGTGGGGACAAAAGCGTCGCAGTAAACCAGATGCATAAATTCCACATATTTGGCATAATCGTTCCCTACATTCAGCCGACAGGCCGAAACTCCAAACAGCAGAAGAAAAATTGCTGACAGACAAAGCCCGTTCAGCATCTGCTGCCTGGTCACTCCATTGGGCACTGCTTCATAACGCTTACTCACCAGAACCCCCAAAAACACACTGGCTGTTGCCACTAAAATATATAAAATCATACTATCTCCTGTTTTTCCCTTCCCGGATTCCCTGTTTCATCAAACTGTAAGCCTCCCTCTGGGACAGCTCTCCCAAATCTTTTAGCCTAAGCAAAAATCTCAGGGAAAAAAGGGGAGCCAACACACCGTAGAGATCATGATAAAGCACACCTCTGTCCTTAAAAAACTTGGCGTTATATCCCTTAAACCAGGTGGATTCCCGATAGATTTCTTCTCCGATCTGAGCTGTCTCCGCATACAGATGCAGCCCCTTTTTCAGACAGTCATGCAAAAAAAGGCTGTCCTCTCCATTGCTATACCTTGCACCCCCGCCAAAAAGCAGGGAAAAACTCACATTCGCCCGCCTCAGAGCCTCCAGCCTGGCCGCCACCGCATAGGTAGGATAGCGTCCGTAATTATACCATCGTATTCTTCTTTTCGTTTGGTTATAGTAGGTTGCCCGCGAAGGATCTACCTTAAAGTTAAAGGTTATGAGATCCGCATCCGGATTTGTCTCAAAGGCTTCCAGAACCGTCTTTTCATAACCGGAGGAGAGCACAATATCTTCATCCGAAAACAAACAGATTTCCCCCTCCGCCCGCATAAGAGCCGTATTCCGGCTAAGCCCCACTCCCCGCTCCGCCATGGAAAAGCAGCGGATGAACTTGTCTCTATGGAGATATTCCTGATAGGCAAAATGATCACACTGGTTCACAATCACTGCCTCGCTCTCCAGATTCATTTTTTCGGCCAGCATCTCCACATTTTCATTTACCGCCGCTACCAGTACCTGTAATTTCATATTTCTGTTTCAAACTCCATCACAAAAGCCAAGTCGCTTCACGCATAATACCTGTTCAAAAATTCCTCGTCCGCCTGGGCAATAACCATTCCAATCAAAGGGCAATCCTGATTTTTCAGAAGGCTCAAAATTCGGGACGTCTTCCGCCCTACATCCACACCAAATGGAAGAAGTAAAATCACTCCGCCAATCTCCCTGATCTGACGGCATTCCTCCTCCGAAAGTACATTTTCTCCAAAGGCCGTTACTTTCCAGTCTCCATGGGAAAGCTCCTCCTCCTCTTCCTTTGCAAAATTCCAGCCAAAGTCCTCTTCCTCCTTCGTGTGGCTTCCTCCACCGAAAACCTCCAGCATCTCCCGATTCAGCAGCCTTTCCAGTTCACCTCCCCGCAGATCTGCATGATTTCCCATGTCCACCACCGCAAAGGCTTTCTTTTCCCCTACTGCATAGCGGATGTTCGCCTTCAGCTCTCTTGCATAGGGCTCTAACCCTTTCTGACTGCGGGTAAGAATTCCTAAGGCTTTAACGCCATATCTCCTCTCAATATCTTCCTGAACATACACTGCCTCATCCAGCGCGTAGTTAAATCCAAGCACCAAAAGCGAAATCACACCAAGAATCACTGCTCCTGTAACGCAGGCAGCAGTTGTCCTGTCATCCCAATATACCCGCTCCGGCACCCCGGCACGGATCACTTTGATCTGCTCTAGCTCTTCGCTTTCTCTGGCAAATTCTTTCAGACCGTTTTCTACCGCATAAGAAATCTCACGCACGAACTTCTCATCTTCCCCTCTTACCGTTATGGTTAGAAGCCGGATATCCGATAAAATTTCGGCAGTAGTAGACTCTGTAACCTGTTCCTTTTCATATCCGGGGAGGTACACCATCACCAGATCCATGATCGGATCCGTATCCAGCAGATCGTTCCATGTGTATCCGTTGTAATACTGGTAAACCTCACCGCTCTCATCATGCCCGAAACTGATGTACAGTTTGGAAACCGCCTGATATTCCACCGGCATCTTCATGGAGTGTAACATTTGATAAAGAATCCCTCCTGCGCTGGCTCCCAGAACCGTCAGCATAATAACCAGCCATATCTTCTTTTGAAAATACAGCACCAGTCTCTTTAAATCCATCTCTCTGCTGCGATATTCCTCAGTGAAATCTATTTTCCTGATATCTTCTTTGTTAAGTTCTTTCTTGAATTTTTTCTTGAATTCTTTCATGTTCAAGGCTCCTTCATGGCTGTCACCTGACTGTCCTCAACGCCTTCCGTACTCTCCGGTTTTATGAGTATTTTCAGGGTCAGCAGCATCAGCTTCAAGTCCAGCCACACAGAATAATTTTCTACATACGTCAGATCCAGCTTTAATTTATCATAAGGCGTTGTATTATATTTGCCATAAACCTGGGCATAGCCAGCTAATCCCGCCTTAACTTTCATCCGAAATGCAAATTCCGGCATTTCTTTCATATACTGTTCGATAATCTCCGGTCTCTCCGGCCTGGGCCCGATAAAGGACATATCTCCTTTCAAAATATTAAAGAGTTGGGGCAGCTCGTCAATACGCACGGCGCGGATCAATCTTCCTACGGGAGTAATGCGGTCATCATGCTTGGATGCCAGCCTTGCCACACCATCCTTCTCTGCATCCACCCGCATACTTCTAAATTTTATAATAGAGAACCTTCTGCCATCTCTGGTACAACGAATCTGCTTATAAAACACCGGCCCCCTGTCATAGCATTTAATCAGCAACGCCGTAAACAACATAAAAGGGGAGGCCACCACCAACAGAAGGAGTGAACAGACAATATCTATCATCCGTTTTGCTGCCCGCTGCCCTACCGTCAGCGCATATTCCCTTGTGAGGAAGATCGGCGTGTCAAAAAGATGAAGCTGATCGGAACCCTTGATCATCACATCGGGAATCTTCGGCATAGTATAAACACGGACAGACCTGCTGTAAAAATATTTTAAGAGCAGATTCCTGTCCATTGTCGGGATATCCCACAGCACCACGGCACCGTACTTTAACCCTTCTTCCTCCAGCTTTTCAATCCCTTCTTTGATATCCATACATTTGACAATTTTATATTTGTCCTTCCGGGTCGCAAATTTCTGTAAAATGCTGTCTATCTCCCGTTCTCCGTGGATCAGCAGCATCTTCCTCGGGGGAAATACCTTTCGGTAAACAAGGTTGCTGATATAGGTGCAAAGTGCCGCCATCAAAAGCTGTACTGGCATGGCGATTAAAAAATAACGTGCCGGAACCAACCAGTTATTCATCAGTGAAAGCTGAAAGTATGTAATTACATTGACAAAGACAAGAGAAAAAAACTGGGACAGAAACACATCCACCGGCTTTAAATAGCCGATCTTCATGCCGCCATAGGTATTATTGAAAAAAAGCAGCAGAACAATATAGAGCCCTGCCACAATAATATGGCCGTTCCTCTCAAATTTAAGTCCCCGGTTAAAATTATTGATGAGCGGATAGTAATATTCGAACCAAAGATATACATAAACCGCGCCCTGAAGCAGAACCCCGGCCAGACTCAGCCACAGCACGATCACTCTCTTCATCGACTCCAAACGTTTCACTTTTATATCCTCCGAAGCGTAGCCCGCAGCGCCCAAAAAAACAGGTTATAGCCACTTTTCCACAGAGAAAGCTTCTCCTGCGTCCGATACAGATTCCAAATTCTTCTGATTGCTTCCAGTTTATTGGAGGAAAGGGATTTGGGAGGCCTTCTGTAAATTGCCAGAACCTCATCCAGCCCGTATGCACGAACGCCATTTTTCAAAAGCTGCCACCACGTAGCTGTATCCTCACTTTTTACCTCCGGCATCATGATCAGTTCCCGTCCTGTCTTCCCGGTATCCAGAAGAACCGTGCTTGTAAAGATTACGGTTCGTGACAACGCTTTCTCGTACGTAAGAACAGGTGGAACATGCACCACTCTGCCAGTGCCCCTGGCCTGCTCATCCCCAAATTCATAAGCAGAGAATACAAATGCTGCCTGCTTTTCCTCCATGAATGCCAGTTCCCTTTCCAGCTTGTCCGGCATCCAAACGTCATCCGCATCCAGAAAAGCAATATATCTCCCCTTTGCTTCTTTTATTCCCGTATTCCTCGCACGGGCGGCGCCCTCGTTTACTTTTTTGGAAATGAGCCTTATCCTTCTCTCCGACTCTTCCTCCTGTGCATCCCTTTCCTGCAAATTCCCCTGTAAATCGTCTTCCTTCATTGCCATGCTGCGCTCTATCCGTTCCCGACTGTCATCCTTTGAAGCATCATCCACAAGAATCAGCTCCCAGGCCTTCCAGGTCTGAGCCTTCACCATGGCAATGGTGTCTTCTATATAATTACCGGCGTTATACACCGGCACAATAATGCTTACCAGCTTATCCGGCTTTGTCATCTAAAGTTCCTCTTTTATAAGATAGATTGGCCTTCTTTTTACTTCCATATACGTCTTTGCAAGATATTGCCCTACAATTCCCAGGCAAAACAACTGCACACCGCTGATCAGGGAAATGATACACACAAGCGACGGCCAGCCTGAAGTGGGATCTCCAAACAAAAGCTTTCTCACAATGATAAAAATAATAAACACAAAGGCAGCCAGACAGAAGAACACCCCCATAAAGGCCGCAAAGGCCAACGGTGCTGTGGAGAAGGCGGTGATTCCATCCAGCGAATAAAGAAACAGTTTCCAGAAGGACCACTTGGTCTCTCCCTTTTTCCGCTCAATATTGTCAAACTCCAGCCATTTCGTCTCAAAGCCCACCCAGCCAAAGATTCCCTTGCTGAACCGGTTATACTCCGGCAGGGAAAGAATGGCGTCCACCACTGGCCTAGTCATCAGCCGATAGTCTCTCGCACCGTCCATGATTTCTGTTCTGGAGATTTTTCTCATGACACGGTAGAACATTCTTGCAAAAAAGGAGCGCACCGGCGGCTCTCCCTTGCGGGTAACCCGCCTGGTAGCCACAGAGTCGTAGCCCTGTTCTATATATTCAAACATTTCCGGCAAAATAGAAGGCGGATCCTGCAGATCAGCGTCCAAAAACACTACATAATCTCCTTTGGCTTTCTGAAGTCCCGCATAAATAGCGGCTTCCTTCCCAAAGTTTCTGGAAAAGGACACGAGATGCACTCGTTTATCCTGATCTATCAGTTTTTTCACCTCTGCTACCGTACCGTCTTTCGACCCGTCATTGATAAACAGGAGTTCTAACGCTATCTCTTTTTTCTGAAAAAAAGCTTCATTTTTTATAAATTCCTGATAAAAATCGGCAATATTTTCTTCTTCATTATAGCAGGGTACTATTGCACTGAGTAGTTTCATCCTGACATTCCTTTCCTTTTTGGTCAATGTCTACGTGCATTTTATCACACTCGTTTGAATATCTCAACAAAAAGGAGAGAATGGAATAACAGTTTGGCTATTGCCAAACTGTTATGTGGGGGACAACAGGCAGGACCCCTGCCTGAAGAAAGATGTGATAATAGAATTTCCCTGTCCGCTGTCTATTATAAATATCATTTTCTTTTTTTTACTTTGTTGTAATAATTAACCACCCCAGCGGTAATTTTTTGTCAATTACAGTTTCATACAAAGCTGTTTGACGATATTCTTTTTTTCCCGGCTGACGGGAAGCTGCTCCCCATTGCGCATTCGTATCCGGTTATGAAAGCAGGACTCAATCTGCCGTTCATTTACCAAATAGGACTGATGAATTCTGACAAAATAATGATTATAAGTGGAAAGCTCTTTTTCCAGCAAGTTCAGCTTCCCATAAAAAATCAGTTCTTTGCTATCCTCCATCACAACTCGAATTTTTCTCCTGTCACTGACAAAGTAAATCACCTGCCAGAGCGTAATATGATAAGTTATCCGATTATACTTAAAGCCAAAGGTTTCATAAAAAATCTTCTGTTCCTCCAATATTTTGTCTAGCACTATATATATTTCCTGCTTCGTTACCGGCTTTTTAATATACTGAAAAGGATATATTCGAGACATCTCGTTAAAATATTCTCTGTACTGCGATACAAATACAATGCTCGTCTGCGGATTCTGTTCCCTGATCCTCACAGCAGCCTCTATGCCATCCATTCTGTAAAGACGAATATCTATAAAAACAGCGGAAAAATCTCCCTCCGCTTCAAGGTCAAATAACACCTCCTCACCATTTTGAAAGGTGGCCAACTGTACATGAATTCCTCTTCCCGCCGACCACCTTTCAATATATTTTTTCAGTTGCTCCACATATACTGGAACATCATCACACACTGCAATACGCATTTATGTTTACCTCCACCCTCACTATTTTGCGCCTGCTATTACCTCCTTCCTTTCGACGCTATTTATTGCCTTCATTCAACGCTATTTATTATAGCAAAAGAGTAAAATGATTTTAGAACTATCGTGCTGAACAGCAGGAATTCTATGCTGAACAATTGTTGAACAATTACAACATTTTATAGAATTCTTTTTGCAGGTGTGATAAAATTTATTGTGAGAATGCTTATATTCAAGCAGATTGACAAAAAACGACTTTTAAATTCGTATATAAATACAGGATATTTAAAAAATTATTCGATGAATTATTTAACCTATTAAAGCTATAACGCCCTACAGCGTTAATATGATGGAAGGAAACCTTGTATGAATGAATCCAAATTACAACAGCTTCTGAAAAGCCAACACCGTTTCTTTACTTCTGGCGCTACTTTGTCCTACGAAAGCCGCAGACGGGCATTGCTCACCCTAAAAAACGCCATTCTGCGCCATAAAAAGGAGCTGGCCGAGGCCCTTTATGCGGATCTAGGGAAAAGTGAAATGGAAAGCTACATGTGCGAAACCGGCTCAGCTCTCTCAGAGCTGAGCTGGATGCTCAGGCATTTAAAAGGGCTTATTCGTGACAAAACTGTCTCCACCCCCCTTGCTCAATTTGCTGCCCGCAGCTTCCGCTCCCCTTCTCCCTATGGCACGGTACTTGTCATGAGTCCCTGGAATTACCCGGTGCTTTTAACCTTAGATCCTCTGATTGATGCGCTTGCCGCCGGCAATACTGTCATCGTCAAGCCCAGCGCCTATGCACCGTCCACCTCTTTTCTGTTAAAAAAAATGATCGAAGAGAGCTTTCCCTCCGAATATGTGGCTGTCATCACCGGCGGTAGGGCAGAAAACCAGGCGCTGCTAAAGCAACATTTTGACAAAATTTTCTTTACCGGAGGCAGCATCGTAGGCCGTCAGGTACTTAAAAGCGCTGCCGAATACCTGACTCCTGTCACGTTGGAGTTAGGCGGCAAAAGCCCCTGTATTGTGGACAAAAGCGCACAAATTCCCCTTGCTGCCAGACGAATTGTTTTCGGCAAATACCTAAACTGTGGTCAAACCTGTGTGGCACCGGATTACGTTCTCTGCCACAGGGATATCCAGGATGAGCTGGTTTTCGCCATCAAAAAGGAAATTATTCGCCAGTTCGGCAGACATCCCCTGGCAAATCCCAATTATGGAAAGATTATTAATGAGCGACATTTTCACCGTATTCTTGGATTGATTGATCCTCATAAGCTGGTCTGGGGCGGAGAACATGATGACAAGAACCTGCGCATCGCCCCCTCTGTCATGACAAACGTCACCTGGAAGGATGCTGTTATGCAGGAGGAAATTTTTGGTCCCATTCTGCCTATCCTGACCTACCAATCATTGGAGCAGGCCATCCGCTCTGTAGAAAGCCATCCTCATCCACTGGCCTTATACTTATTCAGTGAAGATAAAGGAGTACAGAAAAAGGTTTTATCCCGATGCCGTTTTGGTGGGGGCTGTATCAACGATACTATCATCCATCTCGCCAGCAGTGCCATGCCCTTCGGCGGTGTCGGTGAAAGCGGCATGGGATGTTATCACGGAAAAGAAGGCTTTTTGGAATTCAGCCACACTCGCAGCATTGTGGACAAGAAGACCTGGATGGATCTGCCGGTGCGCTATCAGCCTTATAGCAGACTGAAAGCACAGATGCTGAAATTATTTCTCCAATAGAAAACTCGTCGCGCATAAAATTAAGGAGCCGGCTCATCACCGACTCCTCTTGCTTAGAAAAGCTTACAGGCATTCCCGTATCTTTTCAATCATTTCTTCATATTCCTCTTCACTTAAATATTTCTTGTCCGGGTTCATCTGAAAAACACCGCCCCACTCATCCTGTCCCTTATATTTGGGAACCAGATGCATATGCAGATGGCAACCCGTATCGCCATAAGCTCCATAATTAAGCTTATCCGGTGCAAAAGCCTTATGAATTGCCCGAGCAGCTTTGGTTACATCCGCAAAAAAGCGGTTTCTCTCTTCCTCGCTGATATCCACGATCTCACTGACATGATCTTTATATGCCACAATACATCTTCCTGGCTTGCTCTGCTCCTTAAATAAGATCAACTGGCTTACATCCAGATCACAGATCTTAATGCCAAATCCCGCAAGCAGCTCTCCGCCCTGACAATACCCACAATTTGAATCCTTCATACCTTGCTTCCTCCTTTATGTTTCTACAATAATTCTATTATAATGTGGCTTTATCTATTTGGCAATTTCAAAAATCCCGTAAAGCCCGTAAATACAAGATACCTAAAAAATCAATATAAAAAGTAACCAATTTTCCCTATTAAAATTCATTTATTTTTTTCTTTCTTATGTAACCTCAGCTACTTGATTATTTTTCTGCACACGATATAATACTAAATACGTGCCCTCCAAATGAGGGTACATACTACATATAGGTATCTTATGGAGGTTATAATGAACATTATCAAGCGGAGCGGGATGGAAGTGGTATTTGATGCCATTAAAATAGAGGACGCTGTAAAGAAGGCCAACAGAAGCGTTCAGGAGGGGGATCGACTCAGCGATGCACAGATCCACACGGTTGTAAAAAATGTAACCAACCTGTGTAAAAAAATGCAGCACAGTCCCAATGTGGAAGAAATCCAGGATATGGTGGAAGAAGAGATCATGAAGCAGCAATCCTACAAGCTTGCCTCCAACTATATCACCTATCGTTACAAAAGAGCACTGATCCGCAAGTCCAATTCCACAGACGAGCAGATTCTCTCACTTTTGGAATGTAATAATGAGGAAGTACTTCAGGAAAATTCCAACAAAAATCCTATTGTCAACAGCGTGCAGCGAGATTATATGGCAGGAGAAGTCAGCAAGGATATCACCAAACGCTTTCTTCTTCCGGAGGATATCGTGGAAGCCCACGAAAAAGGTCTGATTCATTTTCATGATTCGGATTATTTTGCCCAACACATGCATAACTGTTGCCTAGTCAATCTCGAAGACATGCTGCAGAATGGCACTATCATCAGCGAGACTATGATTGAAACACCTAAGAGCTTTTCTACAGCCTGCAACGTTGCCACCCAGGCAATCGCCCAGATTGCAAGCTCTCAATACGGCGGTCAAAGCATTACTCTTTCTCACCTTGCTCCTTTCGTGCAGGTGAGCCGTGAAAAATTTCGCAAGGAAGTGAAAGAAGAGCTGGAATCCCAGGGCATGAAAGCTGATGAAGAGTTGGTAGCTCAAATGGCAGAAATGCGCGTCAAGCGTGAAATCAAACAGGGAGTTCAGATGATCCAGTATCAGGTAATCACTTTGATGACCACCAACGGCCAAGCTCCCTTTGTGACCGTCTTTATGTATCTGAATGAAGTTCCAGAAGGACAGCTCCGTGATGATCTGGCACTGATCATAAAGGAAATGCTCCTCCAACGTATTCAGGGCGTCAAGAACGAACAGGGCGTTTATATTACCCCTGCTTTTCCGAAACTGATTTATGTCCTGGAGGAAAACAATATTACCGAAGATTCACCCTATTGGGATCTGACTAGACTGGCGGCCCAATGTACTGCCAAGCGTATGGTTCCTGATTATATTTCTGAAAAGATCATCAAGAAGTTAAAGGACGGAAATTGCTATCCCTGCATGGGATGCCGCTCCTTCCTTACAGTCTATAAAGATGAAAATGACCAGTATAAATTCTACGGAAGATTTAATCAAGGCGTAGTGACTTTAAATCTGGTGGATGTGGCTTGCTCCTCCGGCGGTGATCTGGACAAGTTCTGGACTATCATGGATGAACGCCTTGCCCTGTGCAGGCGCGCTCTTATGTGCCGTCATAACCGCCTGAAGGGGACCCCCTCTGATGTGGCACCCATCCTCTGGCAAAACGGAGCGCTGGCACGATTGAAAAAGGGCGAAACGATCGATAAGCTGCTCTACGGCGGATATTCCACCATTTCCCTGGGCTATGCAGGGCTGTGCGAATGTGTCCGTTATATGACCGGGAAATCCCACACGGACCCCGAAGCAACTCCCTTTGCCTTGGAAGTCATGAATTACTTAAATGATACCTGTAAAAAATGGGCAGACGAAACTAATATTGCTTTTAGCCTTTATGGAACGCCCTTAGAGTCCACTACCTATAAATTTTCCAAATGCCTTCAGTCACGGTTTGGGGTCATTCCGGGAGTTACCGACAAAAACTATATCACCAACAGTTATCATATCCATGTGACCGAGCCTATCAACGCTTTTGACAAGCTCACCTTTGAAGCCCAGTTCCAGGAACTCTCACCAGGTGGCGCCATCAGCTATGTGGAGGTCCCAAATATGCAAAACAATATTGAGGCAGTTCTCTCTGTCATGCAGCATATCTACGACCATATCATGTATGCAGAGCTGAATACCAAAAGCGACTATTGTCAGGTATGCGGATATGACGGCGAAATTCGTATCGTGGAGGATGCCCACAAGAAGCTACTCTGGGAATGCCCCAACTGTGGGAACCGAGATCAGGACAAAATGAATGTTGCAAGGCGTACCTGCGGCTACATCGGCACACAATTCTGGAACCAAGGCCGCACCCAGGAAATTAAAGAGCGGGTGATGCATCTATAAAAACCATTTGAAATTTGTGCCTGCGGCTCAGAGTTTGCAGGTTACGGAAAGGCATGGCTGTTAATATGAAATATGCCAATATAAAATATTATGATATTTCCAACGGGCTGGGCGTACGGACCAGCCTGTTCGTTTCCGGCTGTTCCCACAGATGCCGGGGGTGCTTTAATGAAATGGCATGGGATTTTAATTATGGAGAAGAATTCACAGATACCACCATAGAAACCATTGTAAAATCACTAGAGCCCAAATATATCAGCGGTTTGACCCTCTTGGGAGGTGAACCTATGGAACTATCAAACCAGCGCGCCCTGCTGCCGCTGCTTCGCAGGTTCCATAAGTGCTTTCCTCAAAAAAACATCTGGTGTTATACCGGTTATACCTATGAATGCGATCTTTTAAATCCAAATGGGAAAGCTCATTGTGAAGTGACGGATGAATTCTTAAGCTATATAGATATTTTGGTAGACGGAGAATTTAATCAAGATTTGTATGATATCAGCCTAAAATTCCGGGGCAGCAAAAATCAGCGTATCCTTCAAATTCATGAGGAAGGGTGCCCGGAGTTATTCCCCTTAGAGCCCCTTCCATAAGAAATTCACACTTTATCGTGAGTAACGAGATCGCTTTACACATCCCTCTTTGCCGGAAATGTCAGGCTGCCTGCTCTCCAATAGGCAACAAGGCGGCGACGCATTTCCTCCGGCAGCACCTCCTTTTCCGGAAGGAGTAGGCTCTCCATATGCATATAGAGCAGTCGAGAGAGGGTATAGAGATGATCCACTGAGGGCAATATTTGTCCCTTAAACCATCGGTAGATCGGCTGTGGGCACGATAAGTGCAATAATCTCTGGATATCTCTTACCGTGTAGCCCTTTTTAAGAATCAATTTTTTCAGGTAAATACCTGTCCCCTTTAGATGTATATTAGGATACAAAGTTCCCTCATGCATGGGCGCGACCATACTCCTTTCTAAACCTAGAATCTTTCTCAAACTCTTTTTTCATTATCTCACACTAACTGTCCAATAAACTACTCTTTAACTGCTGCCAATCCATTTTCAAGCTAACACCTTAGTTTTCTCCCAATAATAATCAATTGCCTTCAGATTAAAAAGCAGGCTTCTGCAAAACAGTTCTCCATCCTCTATCTCTCTGTTTACACACAAAACTCCATAAATTCTCACAATATAGTCGTCATCCATAATTCTGTCAAAGATTATCTCCCATACCTCCTCGCGCAGCAAAAGGCCGGTTGTTTCCTGTATCAAATAATTTTCTCTCTCTTCTTTCTTTAAGATAGAGAATTCCTCATAGGCGATCTCCACATATTGATGGAGCAGACAGAAGTTTCTGATCAAATCCTGTTCAAGTTCTGGCTTCATATGGCATCCTGGCACAAAATCAACTAACTCCCTGTAAGAATTGATATCGTATCTCTTTTTCCGTTTCCTTTTATCTCTTGGCGCCATGCCAAAACCCTGCCTGAACAGTCCGTCAGGATTATCATAAAGAATCGCCTGCAGGCTGTCCTTTTTAGAATTCATTTCCTCTTCATTCTTCATCAGACGATTTATGAGCTCATCCACTTGACAGCGATCTCCAAATACCTCTTTGCAATCCTCCCTGATCTTTTCAAGAGGATAAAATGCATTCACATTCCTGTTGTCCATCCCAACAAGTATACTGAAAATTCTGGCAGAAAGTTCCTTGTCAGTATCAGTTTCCTCATTATCGCCTCTCTGCCTTGCCATCTTAGCAAAATCATAGGTTTCTTTTTCCCGTACATGGAGCTTTGATTCCAGTACCCGCCTTAAAAATTCCTCCGGCTCTGCCTGCACACCCTCCGGGTCGCTCACTGCCAGCCTGCAGAGCCCCTTAAAGTCAAAACCCATCTCCAGATATTCCTTCATGACCCTGACAAACCCCCGCTGATCTATCTGAAAGTTCAAAAAACGCTGTCGGTAAAAGCCATAAAGTTCCTCCTGAGTAAATTCCTTCCTCAGGAATTCTCCCATCCGGTCATCCTTTGCTTCATCCGTCAGTTGATAAAATGCCTCCAAAAGATAAACGCCGGATAAAGAAGTATTCTTAAGACGCTTAAGAAGTCCTTTCCTCTGACTGGTAACTGGCAGTCCAATCGGCCTCTCAAGATACTGGTTGGCCCACTTAAGAGCTCTTCTGCACTGACCGGCAGAAATGTCACCAGATACCATCGCTGCCTCTGGAAAGCGGCTGGCAATCAGGCAGGCAATTGCCAGCAGATAAATGTGGCTGCCACCGCCTCTCGTCTGCTGCCCCCATATATTGACGCATCCCTGTGCCTTTCCCTTTTCTCTCGTTTCTCCAGCCTCTTCAAGGAGATTTAGCAAAATCTCTTCTCCCTGCCCTTGTGGCCTCCCTTGCGGCTCCCCCTGGTACTTTCCCTGGGCCAAGTCCTGAAATGACCCCTGAGGCCTTTTTTGAACTACTCTGCAAAATTTATCCTCAGCCTGATTCTCAGCCTCATCTTCGGACAGATAAGCATAGATATCCTCCATCAACATGAACGTTCCTGTACCTTCTCCTGTCCGCAGATCCCCTACCGAAAGCCATCCATGACCGCTTTTTCCTGGGAAACCCTCCCGATCCCCTGTCTTTCGGGCAAAACAATAACGGAGCCCATTGCGCCGCATCTCTATTCTGTCCATCAGGTCACAGGCTTCCACCAGCTTTAACGATTCCTGATATACCACTCCCCATTCCTTTGGCGAAATTCGCCGGGGTATCAAATATAAATTGATAACAATGCCCATTTTCTTCACGCCTTGCCTCCTCCCGTATTTTTCAGGTATCTACAGCTTACGCTTTCTGCTTCTGTCTGTCATTGGACTTTTAGTACACTACTATGGGTTTTATCGTATTTTATTTTTCCTCATTACTATTCTTTCCAAGTGCTGATTTTACAAGGATTATCCAATATCATTCATACCTATGTCATTTGTCTTTTTTATCTTTATCTGCGTACATTCCAATCAAATTTGGGGTAGAAATTGGGGTATTTGTGGGATGATGAAAAGGGCGACCACATTGCCGCCTATGGTGCTATATTACTATTTTCAAATTGTCCATCTAAAAGTAATCGGGCAGCAGTCTGCATACTTTCTCGAAATTCGCATATAAAATCTACGTAAAATACGTATTTTATGCTTTCCTCTTGATAATGCGTAAAATACGTGTTATCATATAATTGTAAGGAGAAAACATACATGAGATTCAGAGAAGCCGACCGGATGCTAAAGGAGGATGGATGGTACGTATCAGACATAAGCGGCTCACATTACCAATACAAGCACCCAACAAAGCCTGGAAAAGTAAGCGTTCCGAATCATCCCGGTGACATCCCGAAAAGTATTGTTAAATCCATACGCAATCAGGCGGGGCTGAAATAAGACCCTACCCCTTGCAAATAATATAGATTACACGGAAAGGAGCAATGATTTATGAATTATGTATACCCGGCTGTTTTCTATGAGGAAGAAGGTAAAATATCGGTCATTTTCCCCGACTTAGGGAATCTTGCAACTTTTGGGGATAATGTGGCGGACGCTATGCGCATGGCGGGGGATGCCTGCGGTCTGTATCTGTTTACCGCCCTGCGTGACGGTGAAGCCCTCCCGGCTCCTAGTGCATTAAGCGAAATCAATCCTGCTGTCGTCCTGAAAGATTTTGAAATGGAATCCGCTGCGGATAGCGCTTTCGTCAATATGGTACTGGTGGATATGACCGAATATGCAAGGCGGCATAGCGATAAGGCAGTAAAAAAGACTTTAAGCATTCCTATGTGGCTGAATACCCTTTGTGAAGAAAAAAACATCAACTTTTCAAAAGTATTGCAGGATGCCCTATTGACAAAAGTACAATCGCTATGACTGGCAACAGTCCAAAACAGAATATGCTTTACCTGATAAGAAACCGCCCCGACACTCGCCAAAGTACAAGGGTGATTTTCTGTCTATTCATGTTTTAACGCCTATTTTCGCCTTTTATCCTCTTACCCTTATTTTTTTACCCTCACACCATTTCAAGCCCGATTTGCCCCTTTGCAAGCCCTACTATAAAGTATTTCAAACTATCTCTGCTTGAATCTCTCCGCTATCTCTCTGCTCTGTTCCTCTGAAAGCCGTTTTGTCGGATTTATCTTTATCCACACGCATTTTTAACCAATACATTGGCGCATTTTATATATTTACATAAATAGATTTATATGCTAAAATTGGGGTATGTTGGAGAAGGTATATCTATATATAGCCGCCCCACCAAAACTCATAAATAAAAAGAGGGTGTCAAAATGTCAGAGGATAGCAAAGTCAGTAAAGCACAACAAAAAGCTGTTAATAAATACGTAAAGAATAACTATGACCGAATCAATGTAACTTTCCCAAAAGGACAAAAGGAGAAATTGAGGGAGCACGCCCAAAAGCAGAATGAAAGCGTTAATGCCTTTATTGTCCGTTCTGTATCAGAAACAATGCAACGTGACAGCCAACATGAATAACCGCAATCAAAATCAAATACAATAATCATGAAAGGAAGTGTAATAATGAGTTATCAGGAAATAGCCAAGAGCATGATTGACCGCTTACCAGATGATAAAATGATTTTCGTTATCAATATGCTTGAAGGTCTGGGGGAAATGTCCGGCCTCGACATATACCCCGATTTCAAGCCAAATGCAACAACAATAGCAGCAATGGCAGAAACAGACGAAATGATAAAGACTGGGAGCGGGCAGCATTTTGAGGGGGCAACAGAAGAATTATTCTCCCAAATCCTAGAGGAATAGCCCATGTTAAAACTCAACCTGACAACACAATTTAAGCGTGACCTAAAGCTTTGTAAAAAGCGAAACTATAATATCAGTCTGCTAAATGCCATAGTAAACACATTGAGAATACCGGCGGAGCTTCCCCCGAAAAACAGAGATCACTCTTTAAAGGGAAATTATACCGGCCGGAGAGAATGTCATATATCCCCAGACTGGCTGCTTATATACCGAATAGAAGAAAACGAAATATATCTTGATCGTACCGGCACACATTCCGATCTGTTCGGGGAATAAGAACACCGCCCCTGCGCTCACCAAAGCGCAAAAAGCGGTGTTCTCCGTAAAATACAAACAAACTCACAACTGCGGATACAACTCCTCAAACACCAGGTTCTTAAGCATCTCTCCATCCCGGCATTCCGCTACAATCGTTATCACCGCATTTTTATCCTCAAACACGATAGACCACTGGCAATACTTTCCGTCTGCTCGGTAGGAATTCTCATCTCCTGTCCAGAACAGATACCCATAAGGATTGTCTGACTGTCTCTTTGAGCTCTCCTCAATCCAGGAAGATGGAAGAAGCTGTTTTCCCTCCCAGTTTCCTTTTTGCAAGCAGAAAAGTCCGAACTTATGAAGCTCAGAGAGTGTCAGAAAAAGTCCTCCCGCTCCAAAGGTATAGCCCACAGGATCGCTCTCCCACATGGGCCGCCTGATTCCCAAAGGCTTAAACAGTCTGGGCATCAGATAGGACACCAGATCACACCCTGCCCGGCGCTGAACCAGGACACCTGCCAGATAAGGGCCTACATTATTGTATACAAAATGTGTCCCCGGCTCATAAACAAAAGGAATGGAAAGTGACAGTTTTACCCAGTCCTCCTCCTCATATACGGGTCTCTGCGCTCCCATGAGACTTGCCTGCTCCTGTCCCAGGCACATGGTCAGCAAGTCACGCACCGTTGCTTTCTTTAAGTTTTCACTTACCGTTTCCGGCAAATCCTCCGCAAAAGCCTCTGTCAGCGGCTCCTTTAGAGACACAAGCCCTTCCTTCACCGCAAAGCCAACCGCACAGGAAGTAAAGCTTTTGCTGGCCGAATACACATTTCTCCGGCACTCATCATCCCACAATTGCTCTGCCGTAAGGACGCCGTTCTGTGTCACCTTAATTCCCAAAACCCCCAGTTTCTGCGCACCCTCGCCAAATTTTTCCAGATTCATACCTTTTTCTCCCTTCTTTCATCCTTTTCTTCTCTCTCAATATAATAACTGACAATTTCCTGCTCCAGCTTCACAATCTGAAGTTCCCCAAGTAATAATTACAGGAATATTTGTCTACAGTGCCTAAAATCCCTCCTCTGCCTGTATTTCCCCGCATTCATTAAACCTTGCAAACCTCTTCACGCACCTTCCGATTTCCGCTGACAGTTTTTTCGTCTGCCTTATCCCATCCTCATACCAAAAATTCTTCACTGTCAGGACGCCGGACTTTTTGTCGATGGCCGCCTCAATCCGCCCGACAAACTGATCCCCATACAAAACCGGCAATACATAAAATCCATATTTCCGCTTGGCCACAGGCGTATAAATCTCCCACCGGTAATCAAAGCCGAACAGTTCTTTGATCAGGTTCCTGTCCCACAAAAAACAGTCCAGCGGCGCCAGAAATTCACAGCGGGCTTTCTGTTTTTCATCACCGAGGACTCTTTCTGCAAGCGGCAGATCTTCCGCATTACAATAAAGACGGTTCTTGATTCCTTCCACCTGAATTTCCAGAATTTTCTCTTCTTCCAGCAGCTCCCCGAAAGCCCTGTTCCTCTCCGGGCTTTTCAGTCCCCAGATATTCAGCCATGCATCCGACGGCCGGTTCCACAAAAGTCCCACCGCAGAGATCCGGCGAAGCACCCGCCACTTCAAATGCTCAAAATCGTCCGGCAACGGATCCGGTGCATCCAACAGATTAACCGGAATGTGGTTTTCCGCAAGATCATAGAATTTCCGCGCCCCCTGCTTATGGTGAATCACCAGTTCCCCATCGGAATACAATTGTTCCAGGACAGCCCTTGCCGCGTTGGACTTTTCGCCCCACATACCGCTCCAGTGAATGGCAGAATGCCAGTAAATGTCACCCTCTATTGGCAATTCATCGGAGCTGACGGCTCCATTTTGGGCAATATATTCCTTTGTCTGCTTTTCCAACTCTGCAAGTTCAGGAAATCTCATCCCGCTTTCCCTTGCCGCCCTCCGGTAACGCTCAAAATAAGGCCAGTCCTCCACCGGAAAAATGGAAAGATTTTTATCGGGATAGTCCACCAGAACGCGATCCTCATAAAGCAGCTCATGCAAAGCCCGCTTGGTAAAGCCTTTTACCCTGGACTGCAAAGTGAGCTCCGCATTTTTCCCGCACACATCCACCGGGTCAAACTGAATGCAGCCTGCCTGACGCACAAACTCTGCTGCTCCCTGCTTTCCGATAAATTTGTATTCCCCCAGCAATCCCTGTTTTAAAAGCAGAAACTGCCGTGCCTGCCTGTTAGCCAAACTGATCATGGTCTCTCCCCTCCCGCAGAAATTTCCCGCCGAAACTGTTAATATAGAGAACGCCAAACACAACCATTTTTGTCGTTCCCTATGCTAAAACAGCGTAAGCTGCTCATACCCCTTATTTTCCGGAAACTCGCTTAAATACATAAACACCTGCTCCATATCGCTGACAATCCCGTGCTTTCTGCACTGTTCATGGAATATTTTCATCAGCCGTCTGTTATGATCGCTGGGAATCTCATAGGCATAGCCATACTTTTGATGATACCGCTCCCGCATTCCGGGAAAATGCCGATCAAGCGCCTGATAAAAATATTCCCGGCTTCCCTCCCGCAGGGTCATGCCGATCCCAAAGCAGATAATCCCATAAACTCCTGCCCGCACGCAGTAATCCAGAATCCCTCTTAAGTTTTCCTCCGTATCATTGATGAAGGGAAGCAGGGGCGAGAACCACACCACCGTGGGAATTTTATTGTCATGGAAAACCTTAAGCGCTTCAAAGCGCTCCCTAGTGGTGCTGACTGCGGGCTCTAAAATCCTGCACAATCCCTCATCATAAGTAGTCAGCGTCATCTGCACCACGCACTTTGCCCTTTGATTGATACTCTTTAACAGCTCCAAATCCCGCAAAATCCTGCCAGATTTCGTCTGTATCGCAAGACCGAAGCCATAGCGGTCGATGATCTCCAGACACTGCCTGGTAAGACCCAACTCCTCCTCACAGTGCATATAAGGATCGCACATAGCTCCGGTTCCGATCATGCATTTCTTTCTCTTCGAGCGCAAAGCTCTCTCCAAAAGCTCCGGGGCATTACGCTTCACCTCAATATCCTCAAAGGCATGGTTCATCTGATAGCACCTGCTCCGGCTGTCGCAGTAAATACAGCCATGGGTACACCCCCGATACAGATTCATCCCATTTTTCGCCGACAAAATCCCCTTCGCATCCACAAAATGCATTCTTTCTCCCATCTGCGTGTCCCGCTGCGCGTACAGATCAGGGTTATTTCTTATACCCCCACATTCCTCCTGTATACCGCAACTGACAAACCGTAACACGCCAAAAAGATCACTCCCACCACCAGCACACTTACAATATTGATCACTCTCAAATCCGCAAACATCATTTTTTCCAGGGCATGCACTGAAAAGTATGAGGCAACGCTCATCACAAGAAAGGGCAGGCTATAGGAAACCGCCAGCTCATGGGAGATGGATTTTCCCAGCGCCCCGCCGTCAAAGCCCAGCTTTTTCATAACCAGATACCGTTCCTTTTCCTCGAAGGAATCGTTATACAGCTTCATGAACATAATACTTCCGCTGGCAAGGATAAAAACCATAAACATAAACACACAGAGGGAATAAAGCACCTTGATCCAGTTTCTGTCATCATTGTCATTCGGATCAATGGCAACCCGACCGATGTAATTTCCGTCCGCCCTCTCCTGCTCTACAAGCTTTGAGAGTGAATCTTTCGCTCCGTCAAAGGTTTCGAAGTCTGCAATCCTGTAATTATAGACATACAGCTGCCTTCCGGAAGAACGCATCCTTTCAAATTCATCATCATTTAATATAAATAGAGTGACATGCCTCTCCTGCAGATAGCCGAGATAGGGGATCTGCGTCCTCTGGATCTGATGATAAACCCTTCCGTCTATGGCTGCCGTCTCGGAAGTCACATCCGTAATCAGGGAAAGCAACACCACATTTGATGCCTTAATATACTCATCCTCTCCCGGCTTTGTCAGTTCAAATTCAAGCCCTGTATCCTCCGCCAGCTTTTTCACCGCTGACCATGAGGTGATTGCATAACCGGTGTATCTGGTGGTGGTTTCCACCTGGCTCTCCTCCAGTGTTGTGATGGGAAGCCATGAACTGCAGGCAATCTGCGCATTTTCCTCGATCAGCTCCCTTGCCCTGCTATCCAGGTCCTTTTGCTCGCTTAAAAGCTGAAAAGTATAAATATTTTCAAAATGAACCATATTTTCATATCTTGTTTTCATGGCAAATCCCGTTGCCAGAGCCGTCACCGAGCAGAGCACCAGCACACAGACCATGGCATAGGTGCGGTAGTTCTTTTTGATCCGGAAGATCACATTGTTTACCCACAGGCACCGCTCCTTCCGGTAAAGGAAGCTCTTCCTGCCCGCCAGCCCCTGGAAAATAAAGGGAATCAGTCCGCCAAAGAGAAAGTAAACTCCGGCAATCACCAGAACCACTGCCGCTGTCACATTACCCAGAATCATCTGCCCGCTCTCCTTCACCGCAAAATAAAACCCGCTTCCAAGGACGATCACCCCAAGCACTGCCCTGATAAACAAAAGGCCGGACTTCTGCCTTACATACTCATTTTGCCTTGCTCCCGTGAACATGTCAAGTACGCTGCTTCTTACAATATCCACATATCCCTTTGCCACAAAGAGCAGATAAATCCCAAGATAAGCTCCCGCTGTGATCAGTACCGGGGTAAGTACAAACTGGAAACGAATCTCCACTGCCAGATCTGAAAGTGCCAGCAGAATCATCTGAAACAATCCGGTGGTTGCCACACCGAAAAAAATCCCCAGCGCAAGGGCAGATAAGCCGATCAGCGTAATCTCTATCATGTAAAGCTTCCCAATCTTCTGGTTGGTAAGCCCCATAAATACATAAATACCGATTTCCTTTTTCCGTCTGGTGAGAAAAACATTGGTGGAATACCAGATAAAGAAAAACATAAAGCACACCAGCACGACCGAAACCACCTGAACGATCGTGTCCACATAACTCTTGTTTCTCTCCCCCAGCAGAACCAGCGAATCGGAATAAAGAATATTCTGAAAATTCAGAAAAATCATAATCGTAAACGCCAGCGAGACCACCAGCGACAGATAGTTTCTGAAGCTGTTTTTAAAATTTAAAAGAGCAAGGTTTAACATCCTCATGAGAAGTCACCTCCCACCCCGGTCTGCACCTCTATGATCCTGTCATAAAACTCCTTCCGCTCCCCTCCGCTGCTGATCCTGCATTTGATCAGACCGTCGCTTAAAATGTACACATCCTTTGCATAGGAAGCGCAAAAGGGATCATGGGTTACCATAAGGATCGTCGCCTGTCCGCTTTCATTTACCGCTTTCAGACACTCCAAAAGCTCCCGGCTGGACTTGGAGTCCAGCGCTCCCGTGGGTTCATCAGCAAACAGAATCTCCGGTTTGGCAATCAAGGCCCGGCAGGCGGCGCCCCGTTGCTTTTGTCCGCCGGAAAGCTGCCATGGATATTTTTTCAGATGCTCCGAAAGCCCGAACATGGCTCCAAGCTCCTGGGTTCTCCTGACACATTCCCTGCTGGAAACACCGTTTAAGGAAAGGGGCAGCGCAATGTTATCCTGAAGCGTCATGGTATCCAGCAGGTTATAGTCCTGAAAGATAAAACCAATCTTGTCCCTGCGAAGCCTGGAAAGCTCCTCATTGGACAGTCTCGTGATATCCTTCCCCCCAAGCTTCACCTCTCCCTGAGAGGGCTGGTCTATGGTGGAAAGGATATTTAAAAGGGTGGTCTTGCCGGAGCCCGACGGCCCCATGATGGCAATAAAGTCATTCGGGTAGATGGCAAGGTCAATCCCTTTAAGCACCCTTGTCTGAAAGCCTTTGGCTCCGTAATTTTTGATGAGATTTTTAACCAGTAAGCTGGCCTGCGCAGTTTGGCCGCCTTTGATTTCCATCGCTTTGGTTTCCGTTACTTTGTTTTCCACTGTTTTGTTTTCATTCATATTGGCATCCTCCTTTAACGAGACCATTATAAAACAGCCAATACAAAAAAATCCTTACGGGCACATTACAAAAGCTTCCGCAATCTTACAGTTTTTGTAAGGTTGGCTCCCCTGTCCGTAAACCCGCCCCGGTATCAAACAAGAAAATAATCATTGCTGGTAAATGTTATCCTGAACCTGGTATATTCCCCGTATTTACTTTCCACAAAAATCTCATGCCCCAGCCGCCGAATGATTTTGGAAACCATGTACAGCCCCATCCCCGTGGATTTGTATTTCCCATTGTGGTAATTGCTTCCTGTAAAACCCTTCTCAAAAATCCTGCGGATATCACTGTCCCTGATTCCCTCCCCTCTGTCCTCTATCCAAAGACTGACCGTTCCCGTCCGTTCCCCGCTTTCTGTCCAAAAATGCAAATGTCCTCTTTGCTCCGTGTTCTTTTCCCCTGCATATTTGATGGCATTGTCAATCAACTGATCCAAAATATACACAAGCCATTCCGGATCCGTATAGACATACTCCTCTTCCACCTGCACACAGAGCTCAAATCCCTGTTTAATCAGAAAAAACTGATTATTTTTAACGGCTCTTTTTATGCACTCCTGCAAACTGGTCTTTCTGATCTGAAAATCTGTCAGTGAGCTTTGAAGCCGGCATCCGGACAGCATGGAACGAACCTGGCGGTTCATTTTTTCAAGCTGCTCCCGAAGCGCCTGTCTGTGTTCTGCCTCCGGAATCTTTTCCACCATCAAAAGTCCTGCTGCCAGAGGAATCTTAAATTCATGGCACCACTTTGCCACATAATCCTGAAGCTCGCAGTTTTCCTGAAATTCCTTCTGCAATTGCTCCTTCAAAACCGCCGTATCATGCTCCGCAATCTCCCTGTTCTCAAAATTCCCCATCTGTTCCAGAATCATATCCTCCTGCTGAAGAAGCGATTCCTTCCTGTTTTCTTCCTGCCGGAACAGATAAATGTCGATTCCCGAAAATACTGCAAGAAACAGCGCCAGAAGGAAATCCAGATACCACAGATAGGTCAGTCTGCCCTCCTGCAGTAAACAGGCAAAATACAGATTAAAGCACAGCAGCACTACCCCGCAGAGAAAGTATTGCCTCCATCGTCTCTTCAAATAACTCATGAAACAAAGTACCCCTGCCCTTTCCTGGTTCGGATTACCTCTTCCCCACAGGCCGCTTTCAGCTTGCTCCGCAGTCTGCAGACCAGCGTGGTAAGGGTTCCGTCAGAGAGATATTCATCCGTATCCCACAGATCCATCATCAGTTCTTCTCTGGTCACTACCCGGGGCCGCTCCTGAGCCAGCCGCATAAGCACCCGCCGCTCCGTTTTCGTCAGTTCAATCTCCTTTCCTTCCCAGTACAGATGTCCCGTTCTGCTCTCCAGGGACAATCCCTCCTGTAAAAGAATCCCGGGCAGATCATTTCCCATTCCGTACTCATAGGTCCTGCGCAGGATAGCCTCTATTTTTGCCCTTAAGATTTCCAGGCGAAAGGGTTTTTCCACATAATCGTCCCCGCCCTGGGCGATTCCCATCAGCTTGTCCCCATCCTCTCCCCGGCTGCTGATATAGATAATCGGTACATGGGAAATCTGCCGGATCTGACGGCACCAGTAAAAACCATCATAACTGGGAAGGTTAATATCCAGCAAAACAAGATGGGGCTTTTGCTCTGCAAACTCCCGGGTAATGTCATCAAATTCCTGTACCGTTTCCACCTCATAGCCCCATTTATTCAAAAAAGACGCTATTTCACCGGCAAGGACTTGGTCGTCCTCTGCCAGCATGATTTTTGTTTTTTCAGTCAAATTTCTGTACCTCCTGTCACCATTATAGAGAAAAAAATATGGAAACGCTACCCTGCAAATAATTAAATCTTCCGGTTGACACTTCCCCGAAATTGTAGTAGACTTGCTAAAAATCAAATACAACCAAAGGCTATGAGGAGGAGGAAGTACATACTCATCCGATGCACAGAGAGAAGGCGGCTGGTGGAAGCCTTCGTGAAGAAAGTATGGAAGTGTCCTCTGAGCTGTGAACCCAACGGAAGGCAGGCTGCTTTTCCAAGTAGGCTTCACCGGAATTCCCCCGTCACAGGGAAAACGGTATAAGGATTTCTTTTGTATTTCCCGTACCGGATGAGGGCAGAAGACTTTTCTTCTGAATTTGGGTGGTACCACGGACTTTTGTTCGCCCCAGAGTAATTTACGTTACTCTGGGGCTTTTTTATGCGCAGGGGCGCGTAAGGAAGTTTGCTGGCAAGGCAGCACGCGCCCCGCGCGGCGGATAGGGAAGAACATCTCCCCTATCCGATTCAAAAAAGGAGGACAACACTTATGGACAAACACTATTCTTTTGAAACCATTGAAAAGCAAATGCAAAAATTCTGGGAAGACGAACAAATCTACCGCTTTGACCCGGACAAAAAGGGGCCCGTTTACTCCATCGACACACCGCCCCCCACAGTCAGCGGGCATCTGCACATCGGACACGTTTTTTCCTACACCCAGGCGGAAATGATTGCCCGGTTCCGCCGTATGCAGGGGTACAATGTTTTTTACCCCTTCGGCTTTGATGACAACGGGCTTCCCACGGAGCGCCTGGTGGAACGGGACGAGGGCATTATTGCCAGAGACCTGCCCCGCAGCGCCTTTACCCAAAAATGCATTTCCACCACCCGAAAATACGAAGATGACTTCCGGGCGATGTGGAAATCTCTGGGCTTTTCCGTTGACTGGTCTCTGCAGTATACCACCATCAGTCCCCAGGTTCAGGAAATCTCCCAGGAGTTATTCCTGGAATTGGCCGCCCAGGGCAAAGCTTATGTAAAGGAATCCCCGGTTTTGTGGTGTACCAAATGCCAGACCTCCATTGCCCAGGCAGAGCTGGACACAAAGGATGTGGAATCAACCTTTAATTACCTTCCCTTTAAAGTTGGAAACGGCGTGATAGAGGTTGCCACTACCCGTCCGGAGCTGCTCTATGGGTGTGTATGCCTGTTTGTTCATCCTGAGGATTCAAGATATACCGGCTATATTGGAAAATCTGCCAGGGTTCCCCTTTACGATTATGAAATCCCCATTCTGGCGGACGAAAAAGCCAGCATGGATAAGGGAACCGGAGCCGTTATGTGCGCAACCTTCGGTGACAGTACCGATGCCGAGTGGGTGGACAATTACCACCTTCCCTACCGGAAAATTATCCTGCCCGACGGAACAATTGATAAAGAGGTTCCCTTTATCGGCGGCATGAAAGTTCTCAATGCCAGAGCGGAAATCTTACGTTTGCTCTCCGAAAAAGGGCTTCTCTTAAAGGCTGAGGACATCACCCATACGGTTGCCGTTCACGAGCGCTGCGGCACGGAAATTGAGATCATTCCCTCCCGTCAGTGGTATATTGACGTCTTGTCGGAAAAGGAACGTTTCCTGAAAGCCGCTGATGAGATTAACTGGCATCCCGCCCACATGAAAAGCAGGTACATTTCCTGGGTATCCAACCTTAAGTGGGACTGGTGTATTTCCCGCCAGCGTTATTTCGGTGTTCCCTTTCCGGTATGGTACTGTAAAAACTGCGGCAGGGCGGTCTTTGCGAGACCTGAGCAGCTTCCTGTCAACCCCCTTGAAACGCCTTATGACGGTGAAACCAAAGGCTCTGACGGCAGGAGCAGATGCGAATGCGGCTGTACGGATTTTGTTCCTGAAAGCGCGGTTCTTGATACCTGGGCTACCTCCTCCCTCTCACCTCAGATCAACGAGCGGTTTGGCATCCCGCTTGTTCCCATGTCCATGAGAGCCCAGGCCCATGAGATCATCCGCACATGGACCTTTTACACAATCGTGAGAAGCCTTTACCACACAGAAAAGCTCCCCTGGAAGGATATCATGATCAGCGGCTTCGTGTTGGCAAAAAAGGGAGAAAAAATCAGCAAGTCCAAAAACAACAGCGATTTTTCCCCGACCGGACTGATTGCCGCCCATTCCGCAGATGCCATACGGTACTGGGCTGCCAACGCCAAACTGGGAACCGACACCTTTTTTTCGCCGGAAGATTTGACTTTGTCCAAACGCTTTATCACCAAGCTTTGGAATGCCTCCAAATTTGCCATCTCCCATTTGCAGGACATTAATTTTTCAGATATTCCTGAGCTTCTTCCGGTGGATCAATGGATCCTTGCCCGCACCGATGAGACCATCCGCAGGGCCGCCGCCCTGTTGGACGAGTACGAAACCGGCTCTGCAAGGCACGAAATTGACGATCTGTTCTGGAAAGACTTTTGTGACAACTACATCGAGATCGCCAAGGAACGGCTCTACCGCCCTGACCTTCATGGAGAGCAGGCCCGCAGAAGCGGCCAGTATGCCCTGTACCGTACCCTGCTGAACATCCTGAAGCTGTACGCCGTTTATGTGCCCCATATCACGGAATATATTTATCAGGAATTTTTCAGGACTTATGAAAAAGAAACTTCCATCCACCTGATGTGCTGGAAGCAGCCCGCAGAAAGGGATGACCGGCTCCTGGAATTTGGTAATATCCTGGAAGCTGCTATTGCAGACATGCGCAGATATAAGTCCGAAAATAACCTTTCCATGCGGACCGAAATAGACGCCATGACCATCACTGCCCCGGCGTATTTGCTCCCGCTGTTTCGCCGAACAGAAAAGGATCTTCTGGCCTGTTCAAAAGCAAAAATAATATGTTATAATAAATTATCAAAGGAGGAGAACAAATGAACATCTATATTGCCATGGGAAACACGGCGGTCAGAGACAGCTTTTTTACACCAAACGCCCTTGAAAAGGTTCGGGAGCTTGGGGATGTCCGGTTATTTGACCAACCGGAACTGAGCTGCGGCAAAGAAACGCTGATGAAAGAACTTGAAGAAGCAGAGGTTCTTTTTACCGGATGGGGTGCTCCAAGAATTGATGAGGAAATTCTGGCACATGCCAGGCGCCTGAAAATCCATGCACACGCAGGCGGTTCCGTAGCCCCCTATATCAGTAAGGAAGAATATGACAGAGGCATCCGGGTTCTTTCCGGAAATGACCTCTACGCCAAAAGCGTGGCGGAAGGCTGTCTTACCTACACTCTGATGGCCCTGCGCCAGCTTCCCGGAGTAATATCGTTCATGCAGAAAGAGGGCTGGAAGCCGGATGTGGTGATGGACAACGGACTGATCGGCAAAAAGGTTGGGCTGGTCGGCTATGGCGCCATTGCCAGATACTACGCAGAGCTCCTGAAATGGTTTCAGGTGGATCTTTCTGTGTATTCCGGACATATTTCGGAGGAAGAGCTTCACAGAATCGGCGCCAGGAGAGCTTCAAAAGAAGAACTCTTTGCAAACTGTGATGTGATTTCCCTCCACTCCGCCTTAAATGATGCCAACTATGGCATGATTACCTCTGACCTGATAAAGCTCATCAGAAAGGATGCCTTATTTGTCAACACCGCACGGGCAGGACTGATTGATTCCGCATCCTTAATGGCAGAGCTGGAAACCGGACGTTTCCGTGCCGTTCTGGATGTATACGATGAGGAACCTCTTCCGCTGGACAGCCCTTACCGCAGGATGCCAAATGTAATGCTGCTGCCGCACGTGGCAGGCCCTACCTCCGACATGCGGGAAGTCGTGGTTTTATCTCTGGCAGAGGACATTTTGAAAATTGACAGAGGTGAGCCGTCACGCCACAGTATCCCGTATGACTATGCGATACGCATGACAAAGTAAAAAACAGTTAACCATTTATTTTTATCAGACAAGGAGACACAAACCATGGACTTTTATGTAAACGCTGCTGCCGCCCGAAACGGAAACGGCACAAAAGAAAATCCCTTCCAGACCATCTCCCAGGCTGCCCAAATCGCCAGGGCAGGCGACAGGGTGCTGGTAGCCCCCGGCGTATACCGGGAGTATGTAGATCCCAAGAACGGCGGTATTTCCGATGATTTCCGCATTCAATACATTTCCCTGGAAAAGGGAGGGGCAGTCATTACCGGAGCAGAGCCTGTCAAAAACTGGACGCTTTATGAAAAGGATGTGTGGACGGTAAAAATCCCCAACGGTCTTTTCGGAAACTATAATCCATACACTACTTTAGTGGAAGGTGACTGGTATGTCCCCTTCAAACCTGCCCATACCGGGGAAGTCTATCTGAACGGCAAGGCAATGTATGAAGCCCGGACACTGCAGGAAGTTTTAAATCCGGAGGTTTTTCTGCCTTCCTGGGATCCGGATTTTACTCTTTATAAATGGTATACGAAGCAGGAAGACGGAAACACTGTCCTCTACGCCAATTTCCAGGGAGCTGACCCCAACGCGGAAAATGTGGAGATCAATGTGCGCAGAAACTGTTTTTACCCCTCCGAAACCGGTAAGAGCTTTATCACGCTTTCAGGCTTTACAATCACACAGGCCGCCACCCAGTGGGCTCCGCCAACAGCTTATCAGGAAGGAATGGTAGGTCCTCACTGGTCCAGGGGCTGGATTATAGAGGACTGTGATATCTCCAATTCCAAATGCTCCGGCATTTCCCTTGGCAAATACCGCCAAAAAGGCAACGACAACAAGTGGCTTCACACCAAATATAAAGATGGCACCCAGACAGAGCGCGAATGTATCTGCCAGGCTCAGGTCGAAGGCTGGTCAAAGGAGACCATAGGCTCCCACATCATCCGCCGCTGCAATATCCATGACTGCGGCCAGACGGGAATCGTAGGGCACTTAGGGGGAGTCTTTTCACTGATTGAGGATAACCACATCCATCACATCAACAACCGCCAGAACCTGGCCGGTGCGGAAATCGGCGGCATCAAAATGCATGCAGCCATTGATGTCATCTACCGCAGAAACCATATTCATCACTGTACCCGCGGGATCTGGCTTGACTGGCAGGCCCAGGGCACAAGAGTAACTCAGAACCTGTTCCATCACAACACCCTGCCCAATTTAAGTCCGGAGCAGGAAGCCCCGGCTGCAGAGGTTATGCAGGGTATCGGCGAGGACATTTTTGTTGAAGTATCCCATGGTCCTACTCTGATCGATAACAATGTCATGCTCTCCGCAAGATCAATAAAGCTGGCCAGCCAGGGTGTGGCGCTGGTCCACAACCTGATTGCCGGAAGCTTTACCACTGTGGGACGCGGCACTGACAATGGTGCAAAAACCCTGTCCTCCCCCCGTTATACTCCCTACCACATACCTCACCGGACCGAAGTGGCGGGTTTTATGACTTTCCTTCATGGAGATGTCCGTTTTTACAATAATATTTTCATTCAGCAGCCCGTCCATCCGGCTCTGAACGCCATGAAAAGCCTGATGGATGGAAACGAATGGGACGATGGCAATGTTACCGCGGGAACCTTCCCCTATGACGGCTATCCCACCTTTGAGGAGTGGGACAAAGAATTTGAAGGCTATTGCGGTATGGGTTCCGATCCCAGCGACCGGTACTATATGCACCTGCCCGTGTGGTCTGAGGGAAATGTGTACTGTAATGGGGCAAAGTCCTGGGAAAAGGAAAAGGCTCCTATCCAGATCAAAAGCGATATCTCTCTGGAACTGGAAGAGCAAAATGGAAGCTACACGCTGAGAACCAATCTCTACGAAGAACTGGCGCAGGTAAAGCTGTCTGTCCCTTTCATCTCTACAGACCTTCTGGGCATGGCTTTTGAGCCGGAGCAGAAATTTGAATCCCCGGACGGCTCCCCCATTCTGTTTGACCGGGATTATTTTGGCGCCCGCCGGGATATCTTCCCTCTTCCCGGCCCCTTTGCCAACGAGGAAAATGCCAGACAAATCCTCTGGAAAAGCTTTTAATTTTTTTACCTAAATATAAAAGCCTGACATACAGGCGCCAAAAAGGAGGAACTTCCCTTGTACGAGTGTCCCAACTGCGGTGGGAATCTGAAATTTGATATTCCATCCCAGCTATTAAAATGTGATTACTGTGAAACCACGCAGGATCCGTATCATGTTACAAAGGCTCAGGATGCGGAAGAAAACGATGTTTTTGACGTTACCGTTTTTACCTGCCCTCAATGCGGCGGCGAGATTATGAGCACGGACACCTCTGCCGCTGAATTCTGCAGCTTTTGCGGTGCTTCCACCATTCTCTCAAGCCGAATCAGCCGGGAATTGCGCCCGGCTCAGATCATCCCCTTTAAACAGACCAGGGAGGCCTGCAAAAAGGCATACATCGCCCACATGAAACGCTCCCCTTTTGCTCCGGATGAGCTAAAGGACGAAAAGCATATTGACAGCTTCCGGGGGATTTATATGCCTTACTGGAGCTATGACATTTCCCAGGAAGGCCCGGTGTTTCTGAAAGGAAAAAAATCCTACACCAGAGGGGATTACACCTACACTGATGAATACGATCTGAGCGGCCGGATTGATGCCAACTACAACAATCTCTCCTACGATGCCTCTTCCTCCTTTGCGGACAGCATCAGCGAGCAGATCGCTCCCTTTAACGTGAAGGATAAAAAGGAGTTCACACCCTCCTTTTTGAGCGGCTTCTACGCAGATACCTCCGATGTGGACAGCGATCTGTACAAAAATGATGCCATTGAGATTGCCAACAATACCAGCTATGACAATATCCGAAAGGTACCTGCCTTTTCTGATTTAAAGCTTTCCTGTGCCAAAAACAGCTTTGCAATGGCCACCGCCTTTCATACCTGGTGCGATACTCCCCGCCGCGTCATGTATCCGGTCTGGTTTATGTCCTACCGCAAAAATAACCGTGTTGCCTATGCCACGGTTAACGGGCAGACCGGCAAGGTTGCGGCGGATATTCCCGTGGACCTGAAAAAATATGTGCTTGGCTCCGTACTTCTGGCTCTTCCTGTTTTTTTGCTGCTGAACCTGTTTTTCACCATTAAGCCCAAGACAGTTCTGGCCTTTGCCGGAGTTCTGGCAATTGCCACATTTTTTATTTACATGACGGAAATGTCCAGGATCTTCCATCGGGATAAGCGGCATGATGACCGGGGTTATCTGTACCGGCAGGCCCTGGAACAGGAAAGCCAAAAGGACGGGCGTGGGCCTGCCAGGAAATCAGACAATTCCATTTCCCTGAAAGACCTGCTCGCCTTCAGTATCACTGATAAAAATTACCGGATGGGAGGCGCCCTCAGCGCTCTGGCTGCCACAGCAGTGGCTGCGCTGATCTGGCTTTTAAATCCCATATCGGATATCTGGTATTACACCGGAACTATTCTTTCTTTTTTGGGAGTTTTGTTTACGGTTATGGAAATCATTAAGAAGTATAACGTGTTAGCTACCAGACGGCTTCCACAATTTGACAGAAGCGGAGGTGATGACCGTGCATAATCAACGCGCAGTAAACTGCTTTATAAGTATTATGGCTCTCTTATCTGTCTGCCTGTTTTTGATGCTGTCCATAAACGTAAACGCCAGCGTACAAGAGGAAGCGCCCCGTGAGGGTAACGCCCCCTGGAGTAATGCTGAAACCGGCTACTGTGTCATCATTGAGGATGATGCCGATTTGCTGAGCGATGAGGAAGAAGCCCTTCTTGCCTCTCAAATGCAGGCGATTACTTCTTATGGAAATGCAGTTTTTAAATCCATCTCTTACAATAATTACTCTGCCTCATGGTTTGCGGAGGACTATTATCACAGACTTTTAGGGACGGGCGCCAGCGGCAGCCTGTTCCTCATTGATATGAGCAACCGGGAGCTCTATATTTTCAGCGATGGAGCCGTATACAGGACGATCACTGCCGCATATGCCAATACCATCACCGATAATGTATACCGATATGCTTCCGACAGCGATTACTATCTGTGCGCTTCCACTGCCTTTGAGCAGATCCATACGCTTTTATCCGGGCGGCGGATCGCACAGCCCATGAAGTACATAAGCAATGCGCTGCTTGCGCTGATCCTTGCGGCGCTGATCAATTATTTTGTAGTAATGCTTCTGTCAAAATCCTCAAAGCCTGGTACAAAAGAAATCCTTGACTCCGTTTATGCCAGATTTACCTTTTCTAATGTGCAGAAAAAGCTCTCCAGCCAAAGTAAGGTTTACCATCCCCGCAGCAGCGGCAGCAGTGGAAGCCACGGCGGCGGGAGCGGCGGCCACAGCGGAGGCGGACATAGCGGCGGGGGCGGCGGACATCGGTTTTGATGCTTTTGGGCCTGGTAATGGAACGAAGACTGTGCCAGCTTCTTAAGATTCTTCGCTTTTCTTTTCAGGATTTTTGATAAATTTTGTGATCATGTAAACCAGTAAAGTCAGGATGATAATGACAACAAAGATACTGACCATACCTTTCCACATAATTTCCAGTGCCTGCCATGCAGTTTCATTCATATGCTTTTTCTCCATTTCTTTCTATTTGTGTTGTTTATAACATTGCGGTTACAAGATTAAGGATAACTCCTCCGGCCACAACAGAGGCAATCTGTCCGGATACATTCGTTCCGGTTGCCTGCATAATGAGGATATTGGTCGGATCTTCTTTTAACGCCAGTTTCTGTACTACGCGGGCCGACATGGGAAATGCAGAGATGCCAGCGGCGCCAATCATAGGATTGACTTTGTTTTTTGAGAACAGGTTGATCAGTTTTGCAAAGAGGACGCCTGCCGCCGTATCAAATACAAAGGCAGCCAGGCCAATGACAAGAATCATCAGGGTCTGCGCATTCACGAAAGCCTCTGCTTTCATGCTGAATGAAATCGTAATTCCAAGAAGCAGAGTGACCAGATCCGCAAGCACGTTCTGGGCGGTGCCGGATAAATTGCCCAGTACCCCGCATTCCCGCAGCAAATTGCCAAACATCAGGAAGCCAACCAGAGAAACGCTGGTTGGGGCAACCAGACCTGCCACAAAAGTGACGATAATAGGAAAAATAATTTTGGCGCGTTGGGAGACGGTATTCTGTCTGTATGCCATATGGATGCAGCGTTCTTTCTTTGTTGTGAGCGCTTTGATTACCGCCGGCTGTACAATGGGAACCAGTGCCATATAGGAGTATGCCACCACGGCAATGGCTCCCATATATTTCGAATTAAGGACATTTGCGACCAAAATGGCTGTAGGTCCGTCCGCCGCGCCGATAATGCCGATGGCTGCCGCATCATTTAAAGCAAATCCCATTAGCCCTGCCACAAATATTGCGACAAATATGCCGAACTGAGAGGCTGCTCCGAACAGGAACATTTTGGGATTGGAAAGAAGCGGGCCAAAGTCAATCATGGCGCCGATTCCGATGAAAAGCAAAAGCGGCATGGCCTCGGAAGCTTCGATGCCCACATTAAAAAGCCATTCAATAATACCGGTCGCGGCGATGTCTTTCGTCAGCTGCTGAGTCAGTACGCCGGACGCCGGCAGATTTACCAGAATTGCTCCGAATCCCATAGGAAGCAGCAGAGCCGGTTCCAGATCCCTGACAATTGCCAGGTAGATGAGCAGTGCCCCAATCAGGTACATAATGATGTATTCAGGATGGTCAATGATTCCCTGAATACCGGATAGTAAGAAATCCATGTGAAAACCTCCTTTTCAATTTTGTTCTGGTCTGCGGTAACCATTGTTTGGATTTACAATCTGAGGTGATTTTTGAGAAAAGAAAAAGACCCATATCACCTCTAAGGATGATATAAGTCTTGTCATTTTTGAAAGCCAAAAAGATGAAACCAGAGCCGGAATAATTATGAAAACCGGACACACGATGTTGGTTCAATCCTATGTGAACCCTTATTTTGTGTTACACAATATGATAAGGCATAGCGACTACTCCCCTATATCTGTGTTTAGTTTAATTTAGGAAACAGGGTTTGTCAAGGTGTTTTGTATTAAAATACACTGTCGTCATTTTAAGGGAAAATAAGGCTTCCTGCCATTCCCTTCCCACTTCTTTCCTTAAATAAACAAAGTATTCTGAGTCCGCGCTGACCGCATATCCTGACTCCCGGCCAACCCTTAAATACTCATACAGCATATACAGGAGAGTTGTCTTCCCTGTTGCGCTGTCACCTTTCAAAACCGTAATGTTTCTCCGGATTGTAAACTCAAACAATGCCCTTTTACTCTTTACACGAAAATGGTATTTACCCTTCATGCAGCAACCCCTCCGCTTCCAGCAGTCCTACTACATACTCCTTCGGATTGTGAACAATCTTTCCCGTGTTCATAATCTGGATTTCAAACTCTCCCTCAAAGCGAAGAATATGCTGCAAATACACTGTTAAATCTACCTTTTCCGCAATCTTCAAAATCCATTTTGCACAGTTGTCACCGCAATTGGACATATTATAGATAAAAGAATCATCCTTGAGCATTAAAATCAATACTTTCACTCCGCCGGAGAGTTCCTTTGGTGTTATTGCTCCAAAAACAGGACTCTCAATTATGTGGGCGCTTATGACTTTGGAATGATCCACATCCTGTATCATTTCCTTCACAAACTCATCTTCAATCCATTCGTCCTCATATACATTATCGAAATAGGAAGGTGCATCCTCTATATACTTCACTCCACTGTAATACCATATTTTCAGCATGAATCTTTCCCATTAAAAATACATTCCCATCCCTTTTCTCAGGAAATAAACACACACACACTCCTTGCGCCAACCGTTACCTTATTTTCTGGAAGCCGCACCATTCCCTGCTGTCCCGGTATAAACCCGCGCAGGTATCTGCCACTAGTGTCTGCCGCCACATACCAGACCTTTCCTCCCGGCATGGCCGGCAGGGAAAACTCCTGATCCTCCCAAAAAACGTTTACCGCCAGACAGACGATATCATCATGCCCGTTTCCTCTCTCATCCACCTCGATTCTTCCGGCATAAATCACCCGAAGCACCTTTGTGTTACCGTCCGGTCCCATCACCTGGATTTCCGGGAAACCGCACCAGCTCTTCCCCGAAAATTTACGCAATACCGGATGAGCCTTCCGAAAATCCGTCATATATTTACAGAATTCGAAATGTGCTTTATTCTTCTCTAAATCCTCCCAATTCAGCCATGAAATCTCATTGTCCTGGCAATAAGCATTGTTATTTCCAAACTGGGTGTTCAAAAATTCATCCCCGGAATAATACATGGGAGTACCACGGCTGCACATCAGCACCGCAAAGGCATTCATGGCAAGGCGCCTGCGCAGGGAAAGCACTCCCTCATCCTTTGTTTCCCCTTCTGCGCCACAGTTCCAGCTGCGGTTATCGTTGCTTCCATCTGTATTATTCCAGCCATTTGCCTCGTTGTGCTTTTCGTTGTAGGAATATAAATCCCAAAGCGTGAATCCATCGTGGCAGGTCAGGAAATTCACGGAAGCATTTCCCCTGTGCTCCGGGTTATAGATATCTCTTGAGCCTGTGATTCTCTGGGCGGCAGTCTCCCACATGCCATAATCCCCTTTCAGGAAATTCCGCAGATCATCCCGGTATCTGCCGTTCCACTCCGCCCAGCGGTTCCAGGAAGGAAAGCTTCCCACCTGATATAATCCGCCTGCATCCCATGCCTCGGCAATCAGCTTCACATTTCCCAAGATAGGGTCGAAAGCAAGGCTCTGCAATAACGGCGGCTTGCTCATGGGAGAACCATCCTCATTCCTTCCGAGAATGGTTGCAAGATCAAACCGAAAACCATCCACATGATAGGCTGTAGTCCAATAACGCAGACACTCCAGAATCATCTGATGCACAATGGGATGATTGCAGTTTAAAGTATTGCCGCAGCCGCTGAAATTATAATAGTGGCCGTCCGGTGTCAGCATATAGTATATATTGTTGTCAAAACCTTTAAAGGAAAAGCAGGGTCCCCGCTCATCCCCCTCTGCCGTGTGATTGAATACCACGTCCAGAATGCATTCAATCCCATTTTCATGCAGGGCGCTGATCAGCTCCTTTAACTCCGTTCCTTCCTTATTATATTCTACCTTCGCCGTATAACTGGTATTCGGCGCAAAAAAGCAGACTGTATTATATCCCCAGTAGTTCATTACCGGGTTTCCATTCACCACACGATAATCCCTCATCTCGTCAAACTCAAAAATCGGCATCAGTTCCACCGCATTGATACCCAGCTCTTTCAGATAGGGAATCTTCTCTTTAAGCCCCGCAAAGGTTCCCGGATGCTGCACTCCCGAAGAAGGATGTTTCGTAAATCCTCTCACATGCATTTCGTATATGATCAGATCTTCCATCGGAATCAGCAGCTGCTTAGACTTCTTCCAGTCAAAATCATCCTTCACCACTCTGGCTCTGTAGTAATCGCCTTCTATCTGAGGAACCCCCCATACTCTCTGCCCCGCCACTGCCTTGGCATAAATATCCAGCAGTATATTATTTTTATTAAACAGCAGCCCCTCCTTTGGATCATAAGGCCCGTCCATCCGATAGGCATACTCAAAATCGTGAATGTTTAAGCCAAATACGATCATGGAATAAACCTTCCCAATCTTATAGGTCTCAGGAAATTTCAGTATCGCATAGGGTTCCTCCTCCAGGCGCCTGAACAAAAGCAGTTCACAGGAAGTAGCCCCATAGGAATACACCGTAAAATTTACGCCACAGGGGATAGCAGTAGCGCCATTAACCTCATACATTCCGGGACGAACTTCAAAACCATTGATCCTATCCATAGGCTCCATATGGATTTTGCTGATAGGGGCGGCAATAAGACCATTTTCTTCCATTTCTGATTTCCTCCTGACGTTTATTTTTGAATATATATCCGGTAAGAAGCTGTAAGTCATTCCATCATAAACAATTTACATCTTTTCTTACCGGATCTTCCTCTACTCCCCTGTAAAAATTTCTTCCCTTCTTACCAGATAAACAACTCCTTACCTGCCAGTTTCATAAGCGCCTCCAGGAAATAGTAATCCCCATAAATGATAGAGAACTCATGCTCTTTGTCATGATATGCCGCCGTACATTTTGTCAGAAGATTATCCTCCTCTTCATTCCAGTTAAAGCTCTTTTCCGTAAGAGCCTTCAGCATCTTAAGAGCAGCATCCAAATAGATCCTGCTCTGCCTTCCCTCCTTAAGCTTGGCAAGTTCTATCAGGCCACAGGCAGCAATCGCCGCCGCCGTGGAATCCTCCCATGTCACGTCCTCAGGCTGCCTGAAATCTACCGGAATCAAACCGCCCTCCGGAATATTAGCAATAAAATAATTGGCGATCCGCTCTGCAGTTTCCAGATAAGCCTCATCTTTTGTGTGCAGATAGCTCAGAGTAAAACCATAAAGTCCCCAGCCCTGGCCCCTGGTCCAGGATGAGCCCACTCCATAGCCCTGACCGCCAAAGCTCTCGATCATTCCGCCATTTACAGGGTCAAAGGACACAATATGATTAACGGAACCATCGCCTCTTACAAAACATTCCTTTGCCGTATTAGCGTGATTAATTGCAATCTGCGCAAATCTGGGATCTCCCAGCTCCTCGCTTGCCCAATATAAAAGAGGAAGGTTCATCATACAGTCAATGATCGCCCAGCCGGTATGGTCAGTATTGGGATCCCAGTTGTTCCATGCACGGATAAACTTTCCGGTGCTGTTGTAGCGCCCTGCCAGGTTTCCTGCCGCAAGGAGCCCCCTGTTTTTAGATGCTTCATCCTTTGTCACCCGATAATCGGCAACCGCAGTGGGAAGCCATTTAAATCCGTTGTCATGATCCAGCTTGTTGTAATCCATCAGATCCGCATCCAGCTTTTTCTCATTGTCTATGGCGATTTCCTTATAAAATTCCTTGCCGGTAAGGGCATACATCTGCCACATCATACCGCCCCAGAAACCGTTTGTCCACCAGCCGATCTGCTTTTCTCCCGACCTGTCGTCATGGACTCCGTCTACGGTAGTATAAGGAATTTTATCCTTCGACCTCTCACTGACCTTTTCCAGCTTATGGGCCACTTTATCCAAAGTTTCCTGTACCCACGCCATTTCCTTTTCACATAATTGCATTTTTCTCTCCTTTCCCGTTGCAGTTTTTAGCCCTTTACTGATCCTATCATAACACCTTTTACGAAATATTTCTGCATAAAAGAATAACTAATTGCCTAGTCATTTGCGTGGTCAATAGCAATATGGCCTCCCGACCACACCTTTTTACCCGACCAGTCTTCCTCGGCGCCGCTCCAGAAATCGTCTCTCGGGGACAATCCCAGCGGCAGAAATACTGCGCTGCATAAATAAAGGCTGCCAATATTAATATATCCTTCTGCCAGCTCCGGCTGATACCCATATACCCCAGGCAAAAGCCATCCTTTTTCATCAAACATATCCGGTGCGCTCATCACCCGCCTGATCACTGCCGTCAGGCCGCAGCGGACAGAAGCCGGGGATATGCCTTCCTCCAGTTCATGCTGTAATGCCGCCTGAGAGAGCATTTGAAAAGCCCCGAACCGATAACAGATAGAACGCCCCACCACCGGATAAGAGCCTTCCGGGCCGATCATACGCTCCAGCACAGATGCATACCTGGATGCGCGGGCAATTACGGTTTCGCGCATAGCTCCGATTTCAGGACTTTTATCCGCAAAGAGTTTCACCAAATCCACATACATGGGCTGAATCACAAAGCTGTTATAATAATCGCAGTGCAGCATAGCGCCATCCCCATACACCCCGTCTCCTTTGTACCACCCTTGAAATACTCTAAGGGCATAGAGCACACGCATAATATCATAGGGCTCTCCCAATACATAAAGCCCTGCCTCCACCATAGCAGAGAAAAATAGCCAGTTAGAACTCCCGGCTGATATCTGACGGGAGCTTCTGAAAGCCTTAGCCAGATTGCTACGCACTTCAGGGGAAAGCTCCTCTGCCAGCGCCTTAGGCGCACGCACAATTGCATGAGCCAAAAAGGCCGTATCAACAAGAGGCTGTCCCCCTCTGTCAAAAACCATAAAATCAGGAGATTCGGGATCCACGGCCATGGCAATACAGTGCAACGCCTCTTCCCGGTATTTCTGTTGCAAATCCCTCTCATCATCCTCTAATTCCTCACTCTCGGCCTCCAGCCAGGGAGCCAGCCCCAGCATTCCCCGTCCGAAAGCCTCGAGCGGTGCAAATTCCGCCCTCTCCCCATGGAAGGAAAGAGGCAATTGTTTTTTCAATTCTCCTTTTTCCAGCGCATCCAATACCGGACTGACAATCTTTAAGAGAGCGTCCAGCCATTCTTTTCTTACATCCGTTTTCATCCTTTTCTCCTTTCAATCCTGACCAAATAAATTATGTTCCAACCATAAGCCGACCTTTCTCTTCTCTACCACCTGCCCATATTTCTGTGATGCTTCTCCAGATACGCCTTTTCAAGTTCCTCCGGTGAGATGGAGTAGCACAGCATCACATCATTGAAATACATCATGACATCGCACATTTCTTCTATAAAATGCCGACGGCATTCTGCATCCTTCATGATCTGGTCATCTCCCTGCTTTTTCATGATATCGGCCACTTCTCCCACTTCGGTTATCATCCAGAGCAGGCTGCTTCTCCCCTTCTCCGGGGAAAGCCCGCCCCACCGTTCTTTATATTTTTCCTGAAGTTCCTTTTGAATATCCTGCATTTTCTGAAACCCAAAGTTGTCCATCTCTACACCCTCCCAGTAATTTATAGGTAACGCCATAATTTTTCTCCGTTAAATTTCCTGTTAAGAGTATACCATTCTTTCTTTTCCATCGCCACTCAAAGGTATAAAACTGTTACTTAAAAAGAGCAATAAATTCCTCAGGCTTCATCTCCCCCATATCCTGCTGCCCTTCTTCCGCATCCCGGCATCTCACGGACAAGGTAAAGGATGCCTGTTCCTTTTCGCCCAAGATAACCATATAAGGAACCCGCTCCTGTCTTGCCTCCCTGATCTTGTATCCCAGCTTCTCATTTCTCTCGTCAATCTCCACACGGATTCCCTGTTCCTTTAACTGCCCGGCCACCTGACGTCCGTATACCAGGTACTTATCCGATACCGGCAAAACCTTCACCTGCACAGGAGAGAGCCATACCGGAAATTTCCCTGCATAGTGCTCGATCAAAATTCCAATGAAGCGTTCAATGGAACCAAATATGACACGATGAATCATGATCGGACGGTGTTTCTCCCCGTCTGCTCCAATATATTCCGCTTCAAAACGCCGGGGAAGCTGGAAGTCAAGCTGAATCGTCCCGCACTGCCAGGTACGGCCGATGGAATCCTTCAGATGAAAATCCAGTTTCGGTCCATAAAAAGCGCCATCCCCTTCATTCACCGTGTACGGCACTCCCATCTCCTGAATTGCTTTTTCCAGAGCCTTTGTAGCCATATCCCATTCCTCATCACTTCCGATACTGTTCTCCGGTTTGGTGGAAAGCTCTACAAAATATTCAAATCCAAAGGCAGAGTAAACCTCATCAATCAGCCGGGCCACTCCCTTGATCTCCTCCGTCACCTGTTCCGGCGTCATGAAAATGTGGGCGTCATCCTGAGTAAAGCACCTGACACGCATAAGACCATGGAGCTGTCCGGATTTTTCATGCCGATGCACCAGTCCCAGCTCCCCGATGCGCATGGGAAGCTCCCTGTAGGAGTGAGGCTCCATCTTGTAAACCAGCATCCCACCGGGACAGCTCATAGGCTTTACTGCAAAATCCTTCCCATCAATCACCGTCGTATACATATTTTCACGATAATGCTCCCAATGGCCTGACGTCTCCCACAGGCTGCGGTCTAAGATAATGGGCGTTGAAACCTCCACATACCCTTCCCGCTCATGCAGCTTTCGCCAGTAATCAATCAGCAGATTTTTAAGCACCATACCCCTGGGCAGGAAAAAGGGAAATCCCGGCCCCTCTTCCATAAGTGCAAACAGTCCCAGTTCTCTTCCCAGCTTCCGGTGGTCACGCTTTTTGGCTTCCTCCAGCATCTGCAAATGTGCCTCCAGCATTGCCGTCTCCGGAAAGGAAATGCCATAAATCCGGGTAAGCATCTGATTATGCTCATCTCCCCGCCAGTAAGCCCCTGCCACAGACAACAGCTTCAGGGCCTTAATCCGGCAGGTATTGACAATATGCGGCCCGGCGCAAAATTCCACATACTCCCCCTGCCTGTAAAAACTGATACTCTCCTCCTCCGGAAGTTCTCTTATCATTTGCACCTTATAAGGCTCTTTCTTCTCCTCCATAAAATCTGCCGCTTCCTGCCTGGATACCTCGTAAACCTCCAAAGCAAGGGCTTCTTTCACAATTTTTCTCATTTCCTTCTCAATCACTTCCAGATGCTCCTCCGCAAAGGGAAAGTCAAACTCGAAATCATAATAAAAACCATTTTCCACCGCCGGACCAATGGCACATTTTGTCCCCGGATACAAACGTTTCACCGCCTGTGCCAGCACATGGGCACTGGTATGCCAAAATGCCTCCCTGACCTCCTTTTCTTCAAAGCTCCCTTCCATGATCTGACCGTCTCTTTTTAATACCTTCATTTTTTCATAGCTCCTTTCTTTTGATAAATATAGTGAACGACAAAAATTTTTGTTTTTGGCGTTCACCGCGCCGATTTTTGCTGCGTGTAAACGCAGATTCTACCTTGCAAAAATCGTGCGCATCCCCCGGAGAGGTTATAGTGAACGACAAATTATTTTGTCGTTCACTATAAGTCCGGGAAATCCAAAGAGATTTCAGATGAAACAATCCGGCGCTGTCACGCGTTGCGGGCCATTAAACAGCAAAGCCTGTCTGCTGACAATCGAGTAGGGAAGATTTTCCCCTACTCGCCGCACGGGGCGCGTGCTGCCCTGGCAGCAAACTTCCTTACGCGTCCCTGCGCATCAAAAAAGCACCCCAGATATACGATAAACGTATATCTAAGGGTGCTGATGCACGGTTCCACCTTAATTTTTCACTTCAGATTCCAACAACTTCTGGCTGCTTCTGCGCAGCGGCCAATTGCATAAATCCTATCCTTTAACGCAGGCATACGGTAACGCTTAACAGCTAAAGCTGACAGCTTTCGCCTTAGGCATTACAGCTCCGGAATGGTTTTCACATACGCTCCACATAAATGACTTCCACCCACTGTCATTCTCTCTGGATGCTTCCCGTATCCTACTTTTTTCCGTCATTGCTTTTGTCTGATTGGGTGTATGATATCACCTGTTTGGGGATTTGTCAACTCTTATGAACTGCGGTCCAGAGTTGTTTCACGAAAGTTCATAGTCTATTTCAAAGTACAATGTAAACTTCCGTCTATAACATGATTTGTGTTAGTTTCTCAACCCTCACGGTCATAAAAAATGCGCAAAGTTCCCCTTCCTCTATTCGTCAAATAAATCTGAATGTGTTCCTGCCCTGGAAAGCTCCAAATATTCACCATTATAGCGGTAAATCAATATCCTTAACTTTTAACATTGCTATTCCTCCAGACTAGCCCATAATTCATCAAGTGTATCAAAACATTCCCCCCCGCCATCTTCTAATTCTTCCATGGCTGCTAATGTTTCAGCATTTGGTTTTACGTCTTCTCCTTCGGTCATACCCTGTAAATATGCAACTACATAACCTATTTTATAATCAGGTACAATGTCTAAAAGCTGATACACCTTTTCTCTATCACTCATATGTTGTTGCCTTCCTTTTTCATTAATACATTATATTATAAGCAATATTACCGATTTTTTCAATCATTATTAAAATCCGAGCTGCGATCTTCGCCTGCCCTCTCAATTTAAAATATCAGTTCAGTCGAATTCCTCAACATTCCATTTCATCATCTCTTTTTCTGGCATACACAATCACCTGCTTTCTCAATGTTTCTATGTACAAGACTTTTTATTACTCCCTTTTCGGGAATATCCAATAAAAAAGGAGAACCATTACAACCTATCCACCGCAACCATGATATGCTGCGGTAAAAACGGCTTTATGACATAGCCATCGGCCCCGTCAGCAGCGCGAAGTGTTTCTTCGGTGTTATCGGCCGAAACCATAATGACTTTTGTGGACACATACTTTTCTTTTATTTCCTTTAACAATTCAAGCCCGTTTTCCCCGGCAAGGTGAACATCCAAAAATAAAATATCCGGAATATGCTCATCAAAAACAGTACGCAAATGTATCCCGTCTTCTGCCAGGCCAACACAGAAATACCCCTCCTGCTCCATACTGTCTTTTATTACCGTGCAGATTAGCGGCGCATCATCGCAAACTGCAAAAGTACCTTTGTAAACGCGTCCCAGCAATTTGTCGGTAGTGACCTTAAAGTAATCCGCAAGATTGCAGAGCATCTGAACATCCGGCAAAGTCATATTATTTTCCCATTTACTTACCGCACCTACAGTAACTCCCATCTCTGCCGCAAGCGCCTCCTGAGTCATTCCTTTTTGCCGGCGCAAGACCCGTATCTGTGCTCCTATCTTCATCCATTATTCCTCCCCTCATTTTGTTTTCCTCTACCCCATCTCCCACAGTCTCGCATAAATTCCGCCCTTCTCCAAAAGCTCTTTATGAGTCCCACTCTCCGCAATCCTTCCTTTCTCCATCACTACGATTCTGTCCGCAATCAGCGCCGTAGAGAGTCTATGGGTGATAAGAAGCAGAGTCTTTTCCCGTCCGGTCTGTTCAAGCGCCTGGATAATAGCCTGCTCTGACTCCCCGTCCAGAGAGGCGGTCACCTCGTCGAAGATTAAAATGGGAGCATCCCTCAAAAAAGCCCTGGCAATCGCAATACGCTGTCTTTGACCGCCTGAGAGCCGGCTTCCTCCTTCCCCCACCTGAGTGTCATAGCCCTTTGCAAGACCGGAAATAAAGCTGTGGGCATTGGCCTTTTCGGCGGCATTCGTCACCTCTTCCGTCCCGGCCTGGGGGGAAACCAGACGGATATTTTCAAAGACCGTGTCTGAAATCAGAAGGGCTGATTGGGGGACATAGGAAAAATAACTGCGCAGGGATGAGAGGGTATAATCCCCGGCTTGTCTACCCGATACCAGAATTTTTCCTTCTGATGGGTCATAAAACCGCATCAGCAGCTTCATGAGTGTGGTCTTTCCGCTTCCGCTTTCCCCTACAAAGGCCACTCTCTCCCCCGGGCTAACGGTAAGGTCAAGGTGCGAGAGGGCCCATCCATCCCCGGTATAGGAAAAGGACACATCCTGAAATTCCAGGACGGCCCCGCCCTTTGGAGCATTTCTGTCAAAGGAACCCTCTTTTTCCACTGGGATCCGACAAACCGCTTGCACCCGTTCCAGGGAACCAGCCATTGACTGGAAATTAGCTAAAATATATCCAAACCTGGAAATCCCAAAGGAGACTCCCATGCCCACAGGCCAGACGGACAGCATCCGGGGCAGGGAAAGAACGTCCTTATAAATAAGCAGCATTCCCACGACCAGGGTGCCCGAATAACACACCGTATAGGAGATCTGGCCTAAGCCGCCGCTCAAAGCCGCCATTCTGGCAATGCGCCTGCGGTAAAAAAAGGACTCTTCTATACCTTTTTGGTGAAGAAAACGGATAAAGTTCCCCACCTGGTAAAAACGGATAACCCATGCCCCGTGAAGTTGATTGCTGATCTGACTGTTGACCTGGGACACCTTTTCCCTGAAAGTCAGATAAAGCTTTTTCATTGTCGGAACCATCAACATTCCCATCCCTATCTGGCATATCCCTACCAGAATACAGTAAACAGTAAGAGCTGGGCTGGTGTGAAGGAGGATGGCGGTTCCGCCCAAAACGGCAACTATATTCACCATAATCTGCAAAATGTGATCCCTGCACGCCTCGGAGGCAATATCCGCATCCGTTCCAAAAATCGTGAGCCATTCTGCGCTGTGCTTTTTTTGCCGCTCTTCCATAGGCATACGGTTTAATGCGCTTACCAGCCTTGCCCGCAGGCATTTGTTCATAGAGGCCACGGCCCTTGATAACAAAATTCCGCCTGCCGTCTGGAACAGAATCACCGCAAGCATCAGCAAAAATATCTGAAACAGCCCCCTTACAAAGCCGGAGGTTCCTTCTCCCAGAGAGGTGACCACCGCATAGAGCCGCCCGGTAAACAGATCGCCCAGAAGGGGCGCCACACTCATGCCAAAAAGTCCGATCCAATACAGCGGCCTTTCTTTTGCGGGCAAAAATCCCAATACAAATGGGAGCTTGTCAAGCCCCGGTTCCGTCCAAAATTTCGTCTTAAGGGATTTCATCGCTCTTCCCCCTCTCCCTGTGCCTGACTTTCGTAGAGTCTGCGGTAAGCCCCCGGAACTGCTATCAGCTCCCGGTGGTTTCCCTCCTGGACAATCTTTCCCTGCTCCAGCACATAAATACGGTCGGCCTCCCGGATGGTTTTGAGGCGATGGGCAATCACAATGGCAGTCTTTCCCTGCCTTAACCGACGGTAAGCTTCCTGAAACTGATTTTCTGTCACGCTGTCCAAGGCGCTGGTAGGCTCGTCAAAGAACAAAATGGGCGCATTTTTGTAAAAGGCCCTGGCTAACGTCAACCGTTGGCACTGGCCTCCGGAAAGAGAAAAGTATCCTGAAACACCGGGGCGATCAGTTCCCAAAGTGCCTCGCTCTTCCACCGGGAAAGTGTCCTGCCAAGACAGGTGATTTCCCCCTGCTGCGGCTCATAGATTCCCAGAAGAAGCTTAAGCAGGGTAGACTTGCCCCCGCCGCTGGCTCCTACCAGGGCCACCGTCTCCCCTCTGTTCACATGAAAGGAAACGCCGTCAAGAACTTTCACCCCTTCCTGATAAGAAAAGCCAAGATCCGACACCGAAAAAACCACCTCTTCCTCCCGGAAGCTTTCGATAAGCCCGCTCTCTCCGGTTGTCCGCTCTGAGGGGGCATTGAAAAAGGCAAGAAGCCTGTTTGCGGAGGGAATCGTTTCTCTGGTAGCCGAAAACATTCCGGCCATATTGGGAATGGTAAAACGAAAGCGCTGTACCACCATCTGTACAAAGCTTACCAGAAATCCCGGGGTCAGTTCCCCTCTGACGATAAAAAAAAGGCCTGCCCCTGCCGCCAAAAATCCAGGCAGATAGCTTCCGATCATGGAAACTCCGTTGAGTATCTGCCGGTAAATAGCTCCCTTCTGCTCCAGCTTCCTTCTCTGCCCGAGGGCATCCTCCATCCGCTCCTCCAAAAGAGTCTCCAAACCGTAAGCTTTCACAAACTCCGGATCTGACAGAACCTCCTGCATTTGGGAAACGCTTTGGGCCGCCTGCTTCCTTTGATCCTCCGAAAGGGTTTTCAGCGGACGGGAGATCAGATTCAGGGCTGGCATCATCAAAACCACCACCGGAAAGATGACCACCGTAAGCAGCGTATGACAGGAGAGTGCATAGCCCAGAGCCCCTACAAGATAGACCGCCTGACGGAAAATGTTGGAGGGTACTGCGCCCGCCCATCTCACCAGCTTTTCTACGTCCTCCGAACAAACGCAGATAAGCTTTCCGCTATCCTGTTCCTGCAGCCAGGAGAGGGAAAGCATCGGAAGTTTTTGATAGATATCGTTCATAATTTTTCTGTGGGCAAAGGCAGTATAGCGTTCCGTGCAAAAATTGTATAAAGCCAGGGTAAGAGCGCCTCCGAACATGGCTATGGTCATCCACAAAAGCGCGCTGAAAATCTCTCCCTCTCCCTCCAGAAGAACGTCTGTGGCATGAGCCAGCGTCACAGCGCAGGTCAGATCCCGCACCGTACACAATACACCGGCTCCCAACATGCAGACCAGTTGGGGATAACTGCCCAGAAGAGCCAGCATCCGGAAAGTCGCTCCTCTTTTTCTTACCTCTGTCCTGTCCACTGCCTTGTCTCTCCTTCACATGCCCTGTTTATCTTATGCCACTTTAAATCCTGTCTCTTTCGCGAAGCAGCATCTCTGAGCCAGACTGACGCTGTCATCAAATGATATAGATATAGTATAGAAGTTTGCCAAAAAAACCACAATGGAGTGATTCTCAAAAATCTTTCCTGTCAGGAAAACAAAAAATTCCATATAAAACAAACGCTGGCACACTTCGCAAGCTAGCTTATTGTAATCAGACATGTAGTAGACTATGTAATTTCAAACTCCCTCTCATGCCCCTTAAAAAAGTCATAATAAGCCCTCACACCTTCCAGCTTTGTCCATCTCTTTACATCCACCGGCTCCTCATCCATATCATAGATCTTCGCGCCCCGCATGGACAAAAGAAAAGGCGAATGAGTAGATATCACAAACTGACAGCCGAAAAAGCGTGCCGAATCCTCCAGAAATTTCGCCAGCTCCTGCTGACGCAGGGGCGAGAGGCTGTTCTCCGGTTCATCCAGAAGATAAAGGCCATTCTCCTGTATCTTTTCGGTAAAATACAAATATGCGCTCTCTCCGTTGGAATGCTCCCGTGAGTTATCCGGCAGGCTCTCTCTCACATATCTGGACTGCGTCTTGCTCCTTGCAAGACAAACCTTCTTAAGCCTGTCATAATCCTCCAGGGAGCTCATACGAAAATTTTTATATTTGTTCTCCAGATATTCTTCAAAGAGTTCTTCCCTTTTCAGATCAATTCCCTCGTTGAGATTTCTCAGGTTCAGAATAAAGTCAAAGACATCATCGCTGGTGATGATCCTGCTTATTTTAGGGATCTGTTTTTCTGTCTCGAAATCACACAGCCGCGTATAATCCTCAAAAAAATTGCTTCTGTTATAAAGACTGTCCCTTTGAAGCCCCACTTTCTCCGCGATCACATTCAAAGCCGTGGTCTTCCCGGATCCGTTTCCGCCGTAAAGGATTGTGACAGGCTCAAAATCCAGCATTTTAAGTCCCCGTTTTGACACCACAAAAAAGGGATATATGGTATCATAACAGGTTTTCTGCAGACGAAATGAGAAATCGTATTCCTGCTCAATATGGGGAAAGGAAAAATGTTTCAGATAAATCATTGTTCCAGCTCCTTAGCGCTCATCAGTTTTATGATGGATGTAGGATTCATCTTTTTCCTCCGTAAATGTAATTTAATACTCAGTTTACATGAGCTTCTCTCCGAATACAATATATTTGCCATAAATTTTCGGCCTGTAACAGAAACCTTGTTGCTATTCACGGCCCAAGAGCCGCTCATAGCAACAATTCGGGGCGATATTCCAAGTTTTGCTACGCAAAAATCGCCCCTCACTCCTGAATCATGTTTTCACGGAATGCGCAGTAAATGCGCATTCCTGACCCATGAAAAGTAACGAAGCCTTCTTTGAAAAAGCCGAAACGAGGCTGTATAATACGAAACAGAAAGAACCTGAAAGGAGCCGAAGAAAATAAAAACCAAAAATACGACAGGCAGAAACCTCCAGGAAATTCTGAAAGGTCTCCTTTCCTACGGACATGGTCTGTTCTTATCCCTGATCCTGCTGGTGACAGCCTCTTTTTTGCTTCCGCTTTTGGCAACCATAATTTCCAGTACGGCGGTGAGGCTGATCACCGCACAGGCAGCTATCAGCCGCTTGGCCCTGCTGATGGTTTTACTTTCAACTCTTTATGTTCTGGTCAGCATTGGAAAAATGGCGGGAGAGACTTTTTATTTTAAGTGCCTGTCCATGGCAAAGGTACGGCTGTTTACCCTTCCGCTGTGTGAAAAAATCCTGACCACGGATTATACCAATATTGAATCTGGAGAGAATCAAAAAAAGTTCCGGGCAGCCGTTCAAAGTATTGGCGGAAACTCCGGGCCGGAAGCAAAAGCACTGGCCTGAAAAATGGAACGAAATCTGCCGCGCTGCCTATGTGTACCGCCGCAGCGTAGGCGCAGAGTACGGCAAGGATATCCGCATTTATGGAATTGAAAAATGGTTTCACGAGCTGTTTCAGGATATTACCCGCAAAGAAGTGCGGTGGCATATCAAAGTGGAACTGCGTTACCTGATCCCCCATCTCTCGGACAGCCTGTTTTTATGCCTGCGGGACTTAATCGCCTATGGAATCCTGGTTGGCATGTTTATGGACGGATTGGTGGATGCGGCCGGCTTTACCTTTTATCTGGGAATCATCACGGGCTTTTCCACCTGGATGAATGATCTGGTGGAAGCGCTATCCCAAATGGCCAGGGCAAACCTGGAACTGGAGCAATACCAGGAGGCGATGCAGCTTTCTGACCGTGCCAATCATGGAAAGGGGCTGGATATCAAAAGCCTTAAAACTCCCCTGGAGATTACCTTCTCTCATGTCTGCTTCCGCTACCCGGGCGCAGATTCGGATGCCCTCCACGATCTCTCTTTCACGATCCGGGCTGGAGAAAAGCTTGCGCTTGTAGGAGCCAACGGGGCGGGAAAAACCACCATTGTCAAACTTTTATGCGGTTTCTATCAGCCGGATTCCGGTCAGATTCTGGTCAATGGATATTCCATCTCCGAGTTTAATCTGGAAGAATATCAGCGGCTGGTCGGCGTGGCATTTCAGGATATTATGACCCTTGCGTTTACGATTTCCGAGAATATTTCAGGTGTTCCCACAGAGCATGTGGATACGGCAAAACTTGAGAACAGTTTAAAGACCGCGGGCTTATGGGAAAAGATTGAAATTTTTCCGGCCGGTACGAATGCGTTTTTGGGGACGGCGCTCTCTCAGGAGGGAGAAGGATTGAGCGGCGGTGAACTGCAAAAACTGATTTTTGCAAGAGCTCTTTACAAGGATGCTCCATTGTTAATCCTGGACGAACCCACCAGTGCCCTGGATCCTCTGGCAGAGTCGGAATTATATCAGAATTACTGCCGCCTGACCAAACATAAAACCTCTGTTTTTATTTCCCATCGGCTTTCCAGCACACGCTTCTGTGACCGGATCTTTTTTCTGGCGGAAGGGGCCATACAGGAATCAGGCAGCCATGAGGATCTGATGCAAAAAGGCGGGGCCTATGCGCAGATGTATGAAATTCAGAGCCACTATTACCGTGAAGAGCAGTTGAACAACGAGAGAAGGGAGGCCGCTTATGAGTAAGGACAGTTTTTCTTTTGGCAGGGAAATGCAAAAGCTGATTAAAATTCTTTTTCAGGCTTCCAAATGGATGTTTCCCATTATGATCCTTCAAAATATGATCTTATCTCTGCTCCCCTTTTTGAATATCTGGTACGGATACCGGATTTTGGAGGGGATGCTTACAGGTGCCCTCAGGGATGCGGTTATGGCTCTGGTATGGCAGATGGTTCTCTGGAACCTGGGGCTGGGAATTCTGGCAAAATGTCTGGAGCGCTGCCGTATTGTTCTGCGGGAACGGGTGTATCTGAAGGTGGATGAGACAATTATTGATAAAACTCTGGTTATGGATTATGAGATGATGGAATCCAAGTATCGCTCCAACCTTCTGCGTACCGTGCAGGAGGGACAGAGCGCCGGAAATGATATCTGCACCTTCTGCGATAAGCTTTGCGGTGTGATTCAGGATATATTTTCACTGGTGTACGCCATTGTTCTGCTCCGCACAATTTTTACAGGCCAGCCCGCCGCGAATGACCTTGCGGGCATCGCAGCTTTTTGTTCCTCGCCCGCTGCGCCGACAGTACTGCTGATACTCTATCTGCTGGTGATACTTGGAGAATCGGCGGTGGTGATGAAACAAAACCGCCTGTACGATGAATCCTATCAGGATAACCTTTCCAATAATCGAAAGATACAATACTTCTATGATCTGATTTTTTACGAATATAAGAACGGAAAGGATTTTCGGCTGTATCGGATGGAAAAGCTGCTGATGAAGTATTTGAGGCAGTTTTTTGACGGTGTCAGGCAGCGGACAACGCGCTTCCTCTCAGACTCTTCCCGGCTGGATGTCTGTACCCTGACTGCAGAAGGGCTTCTCCTGTTTCTGGCTTATCTCTTTGTGGGCGTGAGGGCACTGTCCGGAATCATTAACGCCGCGGAGGTTTTGAAATATGTATCAACCCTGACGCTTTTTTGCCAGGCCTGCAAGTCCCTGATCAGCCGTTATGGTGAGCTGAACAGAATCCTGTTTTCCCTGCAGAATTATTCCAGGTATCTGGAGCTTGGAAACGACAGCTCCAAAGGGAGCCTGACCATAAATGCAGTTGATGCTTCGGATGCGAAGGATGCTGTTGAAAAAGAGTGCCGGAATGGGGCAGAAAAGGCTTTCCACAGCTTAACACTGGAGTTTAAGGATGTCTCCTTTTCCTATCCCGACAGCAGCGAAAAAATTTTAAACCACCTGTCCTTAAAAATTGATCTGCACGGAAAACTTGCTCTGGTAGGAAGAAATGGCGCCGGAAAGTCCACCTTTATCAAACTCCTGTGCCGTCTCTATGACCCGATAGAAGGACAGATCCTCATAAACGGCGTGGATATCCGCTCCTATGATTTTGCGGAATACAGGAAGCTTTTTGCCGTGGTATTCCAAGATTTTAAGCTGTATGCTTTCGGGCTTGGCGCAAATGTGGCCGCCAGCGCAGACTACGACGAAGATAAGGTGTGGAGTGCATTGGAATCTGCCGGAATCCGGGAACGTGCCGGGCAATTTCCTCAGGGACTTGAAACCCTGCTCTATAACTGGTTTGAGGGCGGCGTGGAAATTTCAGGAGGGGAAGAACAGAAAATTGCCATCGCAAGGGCTCTGTACAAGGATGCGCCGATCGTGATTTTGGATGAGCCTACCAGTGCCCTGGATCCCATCAGCGAATATGAGATTTACAAAAAATGTGACCTGCTGGTAAAAGACAAGGCGGCAATCTACATTTCCCACCGAATGAGCAGCTGCCGGTTCTGCGACCAGATTCTTGTATTTGAGCGCGGCAATGTGACCCAGAGAGGGAGCCATGAAGAACTGATGAAGGAAAAAGGACTTTATCAAAAGCTGTGGAATGCACAGGCGCAGTATTACAACGAGGCGCCAGGATAAACAACGGATGTCAGGCTTCGCCAGACATCCTTATGTTAAATACAAAAGTACATTGAGACTGATACTGTAAGACGGTATTAGCCTCATTCCTGCTTCCCTACAGTGCCCCATCCTTCTGCACATCATCCGATACCAGAACTCCGGCAAAAAAGGTAAGGGCAAGTCCCTGGCCCCAGCCCTGTATCCATCTTCTTGATATCCCCCGGTAGCCTTCCACATCCTTCATCACGGCTGTCCCGCCGGACACATTCAGCACTCTTCCGTCTTTGCTTACATTTTCAAGCAATCCCTGAATTGCCCTATTCAAATAGCGGGTATGCAGCGGATTTCCCCGCTCAAGCATAGCAGCCGCAATGCCTGCCGAAGCGGAAACCTCTTCGTAGGATTCTTCATCATCCAGAACCGTTCTCCAAAGTCCTTTTTCCGTCTGTACCGTCTTCAGAGCAGCGAGCTGATCATTAAGGGAACCTGCCACATCCATATACTTGGGATAGAGATAGCATTCCGGAAGAATGCTGCCCACCCTGGACATGGTGTAGGCCGCCCAGGCATTGGCTCGTCCCCAGTAAATCCCCGACATATGATCCTTCGTGATATTATTGTAGCCGTGGTAATAAAAGCCGCTCTCCGGATCCTGCAAATAATTAATATGCCAGTACCATTGATTCAGGGCATCCTCTATGATCTCTTCATCCTTACGGATTACTCCCACTCGAAGCAGAAACAATGCCGCCATAAAAAGGGTGTCCGCCCAGGCCTGTTCCGGGAAATCATTGCCCGCCGATACAGTATGCTGCAATACACTGTCACCGAAGCGCAGGGCATCCTTTCTCAAATATTCTGTTTTGCTCATTACGAGCTCCCAATACTTCTCTTCTTCCGTTGCCTGATACAGAGTGATCAGGCAGTGTCCCATGGCACAGGAATTAACTGTCCACACCTCGGGCAATCCAAGTTCTATTAGCTCATCCACTCTGTCCTTCAAAAGCTTTAAATATTTTTCGTTTCCGGTTTTCTCATAAGCCTCGCTGATGCCGTAATAGGCCACCCCACAGGGCCAGTCCCATGTTAAATCCATTTTCATGGTACGCTCTACAATGCGGTCGATTATCTCCGTAATCTGTTCCTTATCAAAATCCAGTTTCATCAGTAACCTCCTCTTAAAGTCCAATACTCACTCCAAACCAACAATTACCTTTTCTTCCGTCTTTAGAAAATAGAAAATCCCGCTGTATTTTTCCTGTTCATACAGCGTGACTACAATCTCCCTCATCCGCAAGTCCAGTCTGTGATAACACGTCTTATTCTCCCATGGAATTCCCCGGATATATTCCCTCTGTCGCCCGTCAAGCGCCTCCATAGCGGCTTCAAATCCGGCAGCGTCTTCTCTGAGCTGACAGCCAAAACCGCAGGAACAATAAGATTTATCTTCTCCGTTTTTTGCACATTTTTCTGCAAGATATTCCGCAAGACGTCTGCATTCGCTTTGTTTTCCGCTCTCATCCCCCCTGAAATGCCGCTCTTTCCACAAAACCGGCTTCTGACTGCCTCCGGCCTTGGCCACCCGCCGAAAACTGATTCTGCCATACGGATCCTGCTCCTCCACATAGACAGCCTTTTCCCACTGTTTGCCATTTCCAGGCTCCTCCAAAAGCACTACGCCTGTATCCAACAGTCTCTCCCACACTTCTTTCCGTACCCTTTCGCGGGGAGTGGGAAATGTAAGCTTGCTGGCAATCTGGTCTACAGTATACCCCAAATCTGTCAGATGGCGGATCGCTCCTCCGCTGGCCGCCTCGTGGGTAAAATTGGCTAATGCTTTCTTAAAATAATCCTGCTGTGACATGACCTGCTTCCTTTCTTCCCCTATCTTATCAAAAAAACCTGTCTCGCGACAGGTCTTTTTGTATTTTTGCTTTAATCAATCTTCAAAATCAGTTTAAGCACCCTCAGAGCACAGGCGTCCATCTCTTCCCTGGTAAGACAGCCTTTCTCCAGGGCTTCCAACAGACGCTCCGGATAGCCGCAGCCCATCTTAATGTCATTTCCTGCTTTTACCTCTTTATAATGCTCGCCGCAGGTCCACCAGTCTGTGGTGATACATCCGTCAAATCCCCATTCCTTCCTCAAAATTCCTTCCAACAGGTCAGCATTCTCCGAAGCCCGATGCCCATTGATAATATTGTAGGAGGTCATGATTGACCAGGGCTTTGCCTCACGGACAATGATCTCAAAGGCCCTCAGGTAGATTTCCCTTACGGCACGCTCTGATACTCTAGAATCACTGTTTTTGCGGTTTGTCTCTTTATTATTCAGAGCAAAATGCTTTACAGTAGCCCCGATATGATTGGCCTGAATCCCGCGCACCATGGCGCTTGCCAGCTTACCTGCCAGATAAGGATCCTCCGAATAATACTCAAAATTTCTGCCGCACAGAGGGCTTCTGTGGATATTCACTGCCGGGGTCAGCCACATGGCAATGTTGTTTTCTTTCACTTCCGCACCTCCTGCTAGGCCCACCGCCTCCACGATTTCCGGGTTAAAGCTGCAGGCAAGCAAAGTCGAGCAGGGCCAGCAAGTAGTGGTCACTCCGCACTCCGGCGCAATCCGAAGCCCCGCCGGGCCGTCCGCTGTCATAATAGAAGGCACACCATATTCCGGTAAGTTACCGTATCCAAAAGTATTCGCCACTCCTGTGTTTGGCTGTCCCCCCAGAAGGTGGGCAACCTCTTCATCCGTAAGCTGTGCCAGAAACTCCTCCGGGGTGAGCTTTCCTTCTGCTACTTCCTTAAAGATGCGAGCACCTTTTTTATAGGGCTCCTTCCAAAGCTGATACCTACCTCTTCCTCGAACGGCTGGAACATCCCCTTCCATCTTATCCTCCGGCATTCTTTCCAGCTCGTTGGCATTGGGATCGTTCCTCTCGCTCTGAGGCAATTCCTCATAGCTGCCGTCTGCGAGCATTCTCTTCGGCAGGCAGGATGGCGTCAGCCTGCTCTCAAGCTGTTCTACTATTATATCTTCTTTTAGCTGATACACATAATCTACCAAAGCAGTGTCCCTAACCGAAGTTCCCACGTAGAAAAGATAATCTCCCTCTTCAAGCACATAAGCCGCTTTCTGAACTTTTCCCATATCATCATAGGATGCCATATTTCGTATCGCAAAGGATAAATACAGACGCTGAGCCTCCCCCGGTTTAAGGGCTCTGGTCTTCGCAAAGGCGATGAGCTGCCTTTTGGGCTTCCCCAGCCTGCCCTGAGGCGCCTCAAAATAAACCTGAACCACTTCCTTACCATCCCGATCTCCGGTATTTGTCACCTGAACCTGAATCTGAACCTCCCCCCTATTTTCTTTTGCAGAAAGGACATCTACTTGGAAGGAGGTGTAAGAAAGGCCAAAGCCAAAGGGATAATTCACCTTTTTGTCTGCTCCCGGCACAGTCTCAAAATAACGGTACCCTACATAAATATCCTCCGTATAATTCACGTAATCCTTGGACTCATGAAAATCACCGGTGGAAGGATAATCCTCCAAAGTCTGTGCAAAGGTATCCGAAAGCTTACCTGAGGGATTCCCCTTTCCCACCAACAGCTCTGCCGCTGCCAGACCGCCTTCCATTCCGCCCTGCCATGCCATGAGTACCGCACCTATGGCATCTTCATGTACAAACCAGGAGGTATCCACCATACCACCTACATTCATCACCACAATCACTCTGGTGAAATTCTTCTTTACCGCATCGACCATTGCCGACTCTTCCTCTGATAGACAGAAATCCCCATTGGCAAAAATCTTTGCGGAACGCGCCGCCATATCCTGTTGGTTTTCCAGGGAACTTTCGTTATCCCTTTCAACGATACTCTTCCGGTCCCATCCTTCACCGGAAAAACGACAGATAGAAATGACCGCCGTATCGGCATAAGCCTTTGCCGCCTCCAAAAGCTCCACAGGCACCGCAGGCTCAATCGTCATGCCGGGAACGCTGCCCTTTGCATACTGCTGCTCCACATCCCTGCGGTAATAATCACACAAAGGCTCAAAAATGCTCACAATGTCCTTCTGCATTTTCAATCCTTCATACAGATTGCGGATATATGCAACCGTAACATCTCCGCTTCCACCGCCGCCCTTTACATAGTCAAAGGTAGCTTTGCCGAATAAAGCAACTCTCGTTCCTTTCTTCAAAGGCAGGATATCCTCTCGATTTTTCAGTAGTACCATACCTTCCTTTGCTGCTTCCTTTGACAGCTCTATATGCTGTAAGGAGCCCGTCAGCCTTTCCCCCTTTTCCCCCAAAGGCAGATTAGGCTGATACTTAACGCGTGTCCATTTTTCCATACAATATAACCCTCCTGTTTTTGTCCCAAAAGTATTGATCAGGTTATATCTATTGTATCTGCTTTTTTTGCCCGGGGCAATCCTGTTTTTGACCTGGTTCTATGTCAATATTGACAGAAGCGTGCCGCTTAATGGGACTGTATCTTTATATTGACGTGGTTGGGAAATGCATGGTATTATGACTCAAAAGCTGTCGCCTTCAGCGGCAGAGCGATCGGGATTGCAGGGAAATAAAGCGATCTATATGGAGGACAAGCTTATGGATTATTCACGGAAGAATTTTGAACGGGTCGGCGAAAGCGCAGCGGTCATCGGAGACAGCGAGGGGCACAGCGGCGTACAGAGCGTTCAAAATCTGGAGGCTGTCATCAATGAGGGGCTTCGTGTTGCCCTGCTGGAGGAGACTCCTGACCAATCACTGGAGGTGTTACTGGAGCATTTGGGTAAAGCGCTGCATGGGGAACGGACCTACATATTTGAACGAAACGAATCCGGCGGCGACGACAATACCTATGAATGGGTAGCTAACGGGGTGCGGCCCGAAAAAGAAAATCTTCAAAATGTTCCACCCGAGGTATGTGCAAGCTGGTATCGAAATTTCAGCATCGGCAGACACATCGTCATTGAAAGGCTGGAAGAAATCCGTGAGAGTGATCCTCTTCAATATGAAAACCTGAAACGGCAAAGTATCCATTCCCTTGTAGTGGTTCCCCTCTATGACGGCAAAAATCTGATTGGCTTTTACGGTGTAGATAATCCGCCCGTGAAATCTTTGGAATACGCTTCAAATATGCTCCAGACTGCAGCATATTTTATTGTATCTTCGCTCAAGAGACGTAACCTGGTTCGGGAACTTCAAAAGCGCAGTTATAATGTTCTGCATGCCCTGAGCGTCGATTATCTGGGTATCTATCAGGTGAACTTCGACACTGGTGAATGTGAAATATACCGGGACAGCGAACAGGTAACCATGGATTGGGCCGTTAATTTTCGGGACGGTTATCAGACCGCTATGGACCGCTATATTTCCCGGTATGTAGTTTCCCGGGATCAGGAACGGCTCCGTACCGTAACCCAAAAAGAGTATGTACTGGCTCAGCTCAAAACAAAGAAAAAGTTCTCTGTCCGTTACCAGGTAAAGGATAGTTCCTGTGGGCTTAAACATATGGAGATTCATTTTTCCGCTACGGAGAAGACGGAGGATGAAAACTGCGCGATCTTTGCCCAGCGGGATGTCAACGCGGTGGTGGAGCAGGAGGAGAAATACAAGCTGGAGGCAAGGCGCAGCCTGGAAGACATCCTGGAAGGAGCCCGCACCGGTATCTGGACCATTGAACTGGAGGAGGGCTGTCTGCCCAGAATGTATGCGGATCGAACCATGCGAATCCTTTTGGGTGTGCCGGATGAAATCACGCCGGAGGAATGCTATCAGCACTGGTTTGAGAATATTGAACCAGGCTATACGGAAATGGTACAGGAAGCGGTGCGTCAGATATTGGAAAGCGGACGCAGTGAGGTGATTTATCCATGGAATCACCCGGAGCTTGGGAAAATTTATGTCCGTTGCGGCGGCGTGCCGGACAGAACATTCAAAAAACCGGGCATGAGCCTGAACGGATACCATCAGGATATCACGGAAACTATGGTAACAAGACGCAAGCAGGAACAGGCTATCCTGGAGCTGCTGGAGAAGGTCAGACGGGCAAATTCCGCCAAAAGCGAATTTCTTTCCCATATGTCCCATGATCTGCGTACCCCTATCAACGGAATTCTGGGGATGCTGGCCATACAGGAAAAATGTCAGAATGACGTGGAACAGCAGAGAGATTGCCGGGAAAAAATTCGTATGTCGGCAGAGCATCTGCTCTCGTTGGTTAACGACGTTCTTCTTGTCAGCAAGCTGGACAGCGGAATGCTGGCGACAGTAGAAGAGCCTTTTGACCTCCATGATGTGCTGGAAAGCTGCGTCGCGATTTTGTCTGCCCAGGCACAGGAGTCAGATATCCGGCTGGTGCTGGAGGAGATTGATCTGCAGCACAGTAAACTGATCGGAAACCCGCTGCATTTAAAACAGATTCTGATGAATGTCATAGAAAATGCCCTCAAATACAATCGTTCCCACGGCCGAGTATTTGTTCAAGCAAAGGAGATTGCCTGCCAGAATGGGACTGCAAGCTATCGATTCACGGTTGAGGATACCGGAATCGGCATCGGAGAGGACTTCAAAAAGCACATTTTTGAGCCATTTACTCAGGAACATCAAGGTGCAAGAACCAACTATAGCGGCGCTGGACTTGGCCTGTCCATCGTGAAAAAGTTAGTAGAACAGATGAATGGAACTATTGAGGTGGACAGTAAGCCCGGCAAAGGAAGCATGTTTTACATCACTCTGCCTATCCAGGTCGATCAGGCATGGAGTGCGCACCCTGTGGATGAAGAACGGAATGTACAGACCAATATTGGTGGGATGCGCGTCCTTTTAGTGGAGGACAATGCGATCAACTGTGAGATTATGGAATTCATGCTTAAGGAAGCGGGCGCTGAGGTTGTAACTGCACACGACGGAAAAGCAGCCGTAGATGCGTTTACGGCCTCCGATCTGGGAACATTTGACTGCGTGCTCATGGATCTGATGATGCCTGTCATGAGTGGATATGAGGCGGCCCGCGTAATCCGCGATCTAGGTCGGCCAGATGCAAAAGCTGTGCCCATCATAGCTCTATCGGCTAACGCATTTGAAGAGGATATAGCACTATCTAAGGATGCTGGGATGAATGAACATTTGGCAAAACCGGTGGATATCAACAAGATGTTTCAGGTTATAAGCCGGCTAAGATACTGAGAGGTGGGAACTGCTTTTTGAAAAATGTTCCCACCAGTTGTTCTTCTTTTGCCTTTTTTGACAGAGAGAAAGGTTTATAATCCTCACACTTTGATTCTGCTGCATCCTCATTTTAAAGAAAACCCTTCATAAGCTCGCCTCAGCATTTCCTCTGCTTCCTCATCGCTCGCCCTTTCCAGGGAGCTTATGTTTATCCATTCAAAGGAAGCCGTTTTCTTCGTCAAACCCATATTGCTATAGTAAGTATCCGCAAAATTCTCATATTCTGCTTCCGTCAACTCGTTTCCATTACAATCCTCGCTGGTTATCCGAGCGGAATTTTCCTCCCCTTCATAAACAACCATTTGACTCGCCAGTGGAGTTTCCAAAACAAAACCATCCTGAATACACAACGAGCTGACGCGGTAAACGTAGTTGGCCGGAGAATCCTTAAGCATATCATGCACGATAAAATGATTCTTGTTTCCTGACACGGAAAAACTGCAGTACACCGACATACTTTCCTCGATCATATCCGGTTGAGAATCCCCTTCCCTAAAAGAAGTTTCCAGCTTTTTCAGTTCTCCCTTATCTTCGATCTGATAGAACTCGCTATAGGTATAGGCTCCTGTCCCTCCCTGATTCGATGTGATCAGTGTAAGCTTCCCGTCATAGCTCATATCCGCAAGCGTAAAGCAGTAAATATCATTTGCATAATCCATACCCGCCGTCCATGTCTCCCTGTTTTTTGCAAACAACTTAATCTGCTGCTCTGCTCCAAAAATCCCTAAAAGGCTGTCCGCGTAATCCACATAATCAACCCAGCTATCCGCAAGCGCTGCTACAGAATCCGTCATCCCTTCCTTTCTCAAAAACTCTTCCAGAAAAGTATCCCTGTAAAAGGCCGTCCCCGTTTCCGTCGGCCCTTCCACTTGATAGCCCTCTAGCTCCGGATGGTCAAGATAAAACATATTATCAGAATTATCCTGAAGGAAAATCTGCGGCTCATTCCACATTTCCTGTCCATCCGTATACGTGATGAGCACAATTACATCCTTTTTTCCATCCCCATTATAATCCCGAAACGCCACCGCACTCACCTCAAGAAATTTATCATCCAAACTCTTTGACGTCTCCGGAAAGGTATAAACCACCTCATGATTTTTCAGCAGCATAAAACGGGGCTGCTTACTCTCATCCGTCAAAGCGGCTGCAAAGAAAACTTCTCCCCATTCGTCCAGCTCCACCTCAAAGCTCTGGTTCTCTATCAACTCCTCCACCAAATCTCCATAATTTTCTTCGTCTCTCTTTTTTTCTACTTCATCGTCTGCAAGCCCGATGCCGCTCCCTTCCCCTACAGGTTTCGTCTCCTTCTCTTCCTCCACCGTTTCCCACTCCGGCTCTCTCACAACATTTTCCTCTTTCTTTCCACATCCGTTAATCCCCAAAATGAAAAGAATAAGAAGAGCTCCAATCCAAAATTTTTTCATAATAACCTCTCCCTACTCCAGTTCTCCCACAATCTGCTTTAATTTCTCTATCTGCTCTGCCGAGAGCTTCTTACGCCCCAAAAGCGCGGCAAAAAGCTTATCCGCCGAACCGTCATAGATCTTATTGATCAATTCATTCGTCTCAGCCTCCTGTACCTCCTCCTTGGGGATCAGGGCATGGCACATAAAATTGGGCTCAGAGCGGGCAATCGCCCCTTTTTTCATACAACGCTTAATCAAAGTATAGGTGGTATTCATATTCCAGCCATTTTCTTCCTTCATAATATCCGAAATATGCTTGGCTGTAGCATCGCCCTCCCGCCAGAGCACATTCATCACTTTCAGCTCCGAATCAAACAACTTTGCCGCCATAAACCGTACCCCTTCCTTTTCCTGCCGCCGCTTCTCCTTCAATATACTACCACAGTCGTATATGCCCGTCAATTGCTTGATTTCATACCATCTTCATTTAAAATTCATATCCCTGTGATACAATAAATAACAGGTAGCAAATTCACCAAACGTCCCTGCGCCTTCTACGGTGCTTTGAGAGAAAGAAATGAGGATTTATGCGAATTTTATTTTTGGAGGACGAACCCACCATACGGGAAGTCCTGACGGAATATATGAAAATGCAAAATTATGAGGTGGTAGGTGCTGCAGATGGGGAAGAGGCACTCTCACTATTAAAAAACCAGACCTTCGACATGGCCGTTCTGGACATCATGGTTCCAAAAATCAGCGGTCTTGAGGTTTTATCCTATATCAAGGAAACCATGCCAGAGCTGGCCGTTATCATGCTTACTGCTTTAGGCGATGAGAAGACCCAGATTCAGGCATTTAATCTCTATGCGGACGATTATGTGATTAAACCTGTATCTCCTGTCATTTTGCTCAAAAGAATGGAAACTATCCTGCGGCGTGTAAAAAAGACAGAACACCGAAGCGAAAAGGGGCTTGTTCTCCACGAAAGCTCTTATCAGGCATTTTATGATGGAATTCCCTTAGCTCTCACTCTAAGTGAATTTTTACTGCTGCAAGTGCTGAAAAATCAGCCGGACCGGGCCTTCACAAGAGAGCAGCTCATCCTGCGCATCTTTAATGAAGATTATGTGGGAAATGACAGAATCATCGACGCTCATGTAAAAAATCTGCGCAAAAAGCTCCCCGGCAATTACATTAAAACCGTAATCGGCATCGGCTATCAATATCAGGAAGGAGATTGATCATGGGATTGTCCAAAAAAACCTCTCTCTACAGTATCATACTTGCAGTTGTCATGACGGCTTTTATCATTGGCTATTTTGTTTTCATGCTGCCCTCTCTGTATGTAGATTATGTGATGCGGAGCAATCTAAAGTCTGCAATGGAGATCCACAAAGGCTATGTCAAAGACAGAAGCTACGATCATTTAACCGTTAAAAACCCCTCTTCCACCTATTCAATAGAAATCCCCCGCGGCGGCACGGAGTTTTTTGTATCAGGGAAGTATTTCCAGTTGAAAATTAACGTCTGTGACGAGGAACTGCAAAGCTATTGGAGCCGAATCAAAGACATGATGTGTAACATGGAAGAAAGCGGCGGCTTAGAAAACAGCCCTGGCACTGAAAATCCGAAAGCTTCAGAGCCCCTGCGCGAGGAAGATTTCGCTGCCCTGTGGCAGTTATTAAAAGAAAAGTTGATAGGCATCATCCCCCGCACAGAAGGCTCTTCTATGGATGATTCCCCTGCGAAAGACTATCCTCTGTCATTTGAAATAGAACAGAAGGGAAACCAGGGCGCTTACCGGGAAGAATACTCCCGTATTCACCAAAGCTCCGACGGATTTGTTGTCTTTGAAGCCGGGGTTTCGGACAATGATTACAGCTACACCACTTATATTGCTTTCAGCTCCACAGAGAATGCTTTTCTCTTTACCGTGCTTCCCACTATGACTCCCCAGATGGAGGAAATCCGTCCAATCGTGGCCGAAAGCATGCCTATGATTGTGGCTGTGGTTTTTCTGCTGGCTTTGCTATCCTCCCGCTTTTTTTCGGGAAAAATTGTCAATCCCATTATCCATTTGGCGGGCCAGGCTCAGGCAGCCTCCAGTTTCCACGGCACCTATATTTTTGACACAAACCGGAGGGATGAAATCGGAACACTCAGCCATGCTTTAAGTGATCTATACGAAAAACTCCACGGAAGCTATCTGGAGCTGGCAGAAAAAAATCAAATTCTGGAGGAAGAAAACCAGCGACAGGAGATTTTCCTGCGAGCCACCTCCCATCAGCTTAAAACTCCTATTGCCGCGGCTCTTCTCCTGGTAGAGGGAATGAAAAACCACGTCGGTAAATACCAGGATACCGATACCTGGCTCCCGGAAGTAAAAAAACAGCTCCTGTCCATGAAAAAAATTGTGGATGACATTCTATACCTGAACTCTCACGCCGAGCAGATGGTCAATGAACCATCCACACTTGAAGTTTTGCTATCTGAGCTTTTAAATCTGTATTCCGTCCAAATAGAAGCCCAAAAGCTGGAAGTACATGTGACTGGAAGCGGTATTGTTTATACCGATAGGGAAATCCTGAAAAAAATTCTGGATAACCTACTCTCCAATGCCGTTCAATACACCCCTGTGGGCGGAAAAATTGAAATCACTATAGAAGAGACAACCGAAGCCCCTATGCCGTCTGCCGAACATCCTTCTGTGCCCCAGATCAGCTTGTCCATCAGAAACTACGGAGTCACAATTTCAAAAGAACTGCTGCCTAATATCTTCGAACCCTTTGTCAGCAGCAGCGGGCCAGGCACTGGAAAAGGACTAGGGCTTTATGTAGCCTCCTATTACAGCAAACTTTCCGGTATCCGCTTGAGCATTGAAAATGGAGAAAACTGCGTTTGTTCCCTTTTAATATTTGCAGTTTCCTGAAAGGAGATAAGATTAAAATGCTGCTTACAATTCATCAATTACAGGTAAAATACGGACAACAAACCGCTCTTGATATCACCAGCCCTATTTCTTTTGAAAAGGGAGAGCGGGTAGGCATCATCGGCTCCAATGGAGCCGGCAAATCCACCCTGGTAAAGGCCCTCTTAGGTCTGGTCCCTTATCAGGGAAGTGTCACAACACCTCTCTCACCGGATCAGATGGCGGTACATATGCAGTCTAATGCATACGCCACCACCATGCCTGTAAAATACATTATGGAAACCATCCTGAACACCAAAATCCGTCAGAATAAGGAATTGCAGGACTTGATTGCTTTCTTTGATTTCGAGCCATGCCTGTCCAAAAAGTTCAGTGCCCTCTCCGGCGGGCAGAAACAAAAATTTACAATCATTATGGTCATGTTCCAAAATGCAGAGCTGACCTTTTATGACGAAGTCACCTCCGGTCTGGATTTTGAGACGAGACAAAAGCTGACAGAAAAGCTAAGCGCCTGGTATCAGAACAGAGAAGATACCCTGATGATCGTATCTCACTATTATGAAGAGCTTGAGCAGCTTGCCGACAAAATCCTCATTCTGGATAAGGGCAACGTGGTAGCCTACGGCAAAAAGGAAGATCTTTTTCATACCTACTGCGGCAGAGTGGTCTATATCCTCGAGAATACTCCCCAAAACCGAACTCTCTCCGAAGGCCTTCCCACTCTAAAGTCTCCTGACCACCTGATTGCATTGCCCTGCAGCGACCAGCAGACAGAAGATAAAATAGTGTCTCTTTTGATAACAAATAATGTCAATTTCAAGCGTAGCAACTCGGATATCGAGATTATGTATATCAATGCCCGGGAACAGTTTTATTCAAAAATCTCTGCATAATCTGCATAATTGTTTTCTGCATAATTGGAGGTAATAATGAAAAAGAAATGTAATTTAAGCTTAGTCATATATGAACTCAGAAATATCAATGGCAACCTCATGCCTCACTTTTTTGGCATTGTCTTTCCCAATATCATGTGCCTTCTGCTGGCCAGAGTTGTGGGAAGCCAGATGCCGGAAGGCATGCAGAGGGAAGCTGCCACTTCCATCATGTTGACCATGTCACTGATCATGCCCATGTCCACCCTGCTGCTCGGCTACGGGTGTCTGTATTCCAATGAAATTGAAAAAGGGATTCCCATCAGAATGCGCCTTTTCGGCTTTCGCCCGGCCAGCGAAATTACAGCCAAAATCATCGCACAGCTTGTCTTCCTGACCATCACCTTTGTTATATTCGGCATTTTCCAGGTGACCGTGATGGATGTGCTGCGGCCTTCCTTTGCTTCACTACTATGCCTTCTTGCATCCTTATACCTGCTGGGAATTCTGTTCATGGTCATCTCCCATTCAATCGCCACTATGTGTAGAAGTTTCAGTCTCACCTTTGGTATCACCATGTTCCTTTATTTCGCTTTCATGATTCTCACCGGTATGATGGGAATTCAGACAGAACAACTGCCCAAAGCAATGCAGACCGTTGCCCGCACTCTTCCAATGACCTATATCAGCAGCGATTTCATAGACTTCTGGCAGGGTGGTTCCTATAATTTCATGCCTTTTATCCAGTCCTTTCTCTTCCTGGGCGCTGTCTCCGGAATTTTGTTTATGGTTTCTTCCCATGTGGGAAGGAAATGAATGGCTGCTTATACATCGTGTTACATTTTTCAATCAGCTTTTTGTATATATGCTCCACCATCCAGGGCTCCTTCGGCACGCGCAGGGCTTCCTCAAAAGACCACCATTTTACCGCCTGGTTTTCATCCCTGTTTACGATCAGTTCTTCTTTTTCGTCTGCCTCTGCCAGATAAGTGACATTAAAATGTAAATGACATGGCACATAAACGCCCCGTTTTATGTGTCCATTTACTGTCAATGTTTCCAAACTGAAAATCTCTTTGCTTACCAGAGAAGCGTTTGCGACACCCGTTTCTTCCTGCAATTCCCGCATTGCCACTGCGCACAAATCCGTCTCGCCATCTGCATGACCTCCAATCCATGACCAGGAGTCGTAGATATTATGGTAGACCATTAATGTTTTTGTATGTTCTTTATTGATCGTCCAAATGGAAGCCGAAAAATGCGCAATCTGATCTGTCCTGTCCAAATAGTTTGAGTTATGCGCCATATATTGGAGCATTTGTTCTCTGTCACATTCTTCCTGTTCATTGCCTGGATGATAATTTCTAATGTCCTGATATAAATCCATAGCTTCTTACCCCGTCTTTCAATATCCATCTCTTCAAGCACTTCTTACGCCCGCAGATTCTCCCGTGTAACTATTTAATCCAGAACTTTGCACCTGCTGCAAACGTGTAATTTGATCAATAAACCTTATAATTTCTCCATATACCAGCTATACCCGCTGAAAAACAACGTTCTTTTTTCTCCCTGGAAAAACGAACTTACAGACTGCTCAAACCATTCCTGTACAGCCTGAACGTTTCTGCCTTCCCCTTCAATTTTAGCATTCACATTTGATTGGATCATCATAAATTCAACAAAGGCATCCTGATCAAATTCATATTCCATCTCATATTGAATCTGATCCCTCATATGAAAGCCATGCCGCAGGGCATCTTCTTCTGTCCATACAGATTCATTCCGAAAAGGCTTTGGAAACTCTTTTAAATAAGTATCATGCCACCACGAAGTGTACGCCGGGCAATCTTTCATCTTGTCAGAGATACAGAAATCATAGATTAACAGGTAACTGTGCTCGCCCATTACGTTACCCAATCCTTCTAAAAAGAGGTCTTCATCTACCCATTGAACGACACCGGCGGCAGTAACCACATCAAACTTTATAGCAAATTCCGGCAGTTCTTCCGCTTTGCTTACTATAAAATCAAATCCCTCTGTTTTGCACACCTCTTTTGCAACTGCAATCATTTCTCCCGAAATATCCGTTCCCGTTACATGGTGGCATATCATTTTCAGTGCCTTCGAGGAAAGACCAGCGCCGCATCCAATATCCAATCCATTAAGAAATGTCCGAGATGTGATGTCCTTTTGAAACCGCTCTATGACTTGCTTATGTAAAAACGGACGTTTCTTATACCCCTGGGCAATTCTCTGAAAATCAAAATCTTTAGAATTCATTTAAATTCTCCTTATCCTTCTGAATGTTTTGCAGCTTCCTCCTACTATTATGCATAAAAACATAATTTCTTTATTTATTATTGCCATTTCCTATTTTTATGTCAAGAAAAGTCAAAATATTTTTATTTTTTAGGACTTTTATTTGAGCTCTATCATCTCTTTATCCGAGCTATTTTTTCTGTTATAATGATAAAATATTCGGACGGCATAACACGGCTGGAAATCAGAGGTTTAGGAGAAAATAAGGTTATGAAGTTTGCAAGAGTAATGATAACTTATATGGCGAAATATTTTCTGGGTTTCCTCGCCGTTTTTCTTTGCAGTCTTTTAGTTGCGGCTGTGGCAAGGGACAGTATAGAAAACTATATTGTTGAGAGAGCGGAAAACGGCTTGCGGGAAGGTGTTAAGACCACAGGGGCGGCCATCGAAAGGATGGATTTGATCAATCAGTTGATTTATGGGAACAAATCCTTTACCACGTTGGTTTACAGCAGGGAAACGATCTCCAGGGAGGATGTGCTTGAACTGCGTGATAGCAATGAAACCCTGATGAAGACAGCCTATATTTCAGACTATATTCCTTATATGTTTATTCTTTTCCGAAATAATAATCTATATCTCTCCAGCAGCCAGTGCAGTTTTGATTTTGAAAGTTATTACGGAAGATTTATGGAGCTAGAGACAGAGGATGGGACTTTCTTAAATGCAGCGCAGGTGAAGGACTATTTTTTTCGAAACAGGGAGGAATACAGACAATTTTTACGTCTTAAATCCTTCGATTATATGAATGATGGATTGAAAAAACATCTGGATGATCCGCTGATCTATCTGGGAAAAACAAGATACAACGGATATAATCCACGATATGTTTTCTGCTTTGTCATAAGCAGCGATTACATTGAAAAAAATGTTGTCATGCCTGAATTGCAGGGAAAAAGCTTTGTATATGTTGAAAATAGCGGTTCAGGCGAGGTTTTGGTTTCTTACGGGGATGTGCCACAAGAGGTAACGGATTGTGGAAATCGTCAGTTGGTAGGGAGTAGTGAGGAATATCTTGCTATAGTAGATGAAACAAATGATTTGGGATGGAGAGTCGTAACTGGTGTTCCTCTTTCCTTTGTGGAGGAGCAAATGAAGCCAGTGAATCGACTAGTTCTAGGCTATCTGATTCTGGGACTACTTGTTGTGATTGGTCTGACTCTGTATTTCGGTTTGGAACGCTATCTAGGATTTAGAAAATTCCGGGTTGAGTTAGAGGAATTAAAGCATCAAAATCAGGCCATTTTGCTTGAAAATTTAATTGTAAAGGGAATTAGTACCCCAAAAGAAAACAGTGCTTTTGCAGAACTGTTTGGAAAAGAGCCGGAATTTTACTGTGTAGCTGTGGTGCAGCATTCTATGCAGGATTCCAATACCGTAGAGCCGCTTACTGTTTTTATGCTCCGTTTCCTGAGAAAGAAGGAGATCTCTCTCCTGGCCAATGTCCACAGTGGTGTGTTCGACGAACTTTTTTTAATCGAACTTTCTTCGCAGCAGGATACAGATTTCACAGTTCTCCAAGCAGTGTTTGGGGAGATGGTATCAGCCGCTACAGAACAGTTTGGAGCAACATTTCATGTAGGGATAAGCTCTGTGGGCACAGGGCTTCACAATATCAACAGATGTTATGAACAGGCGCGGCGGATTGTGCAAGCTCAATATGCCTTCGAAAATGAAAATATCATAGAGACCTATGACAGTTCCAATAATGCAGAATATGAGAATCCTATGACACTGGAATTTTTGAATCATCTGTACAATCTTCTTATTTCTGGTCAGGAAAGTGGTGTAAAGCATGAATTGGAAAAACTGCAGGGCTGCTACACAAGGATGCCCTATCTGTACGAGTCTCATAAAGAACAAATTTTTTATTCTTTGTCCAATCTGTTCTACACAGTAATGATCCATCTGAATTATAAGGAAGGAGAAAAAGAAATTCCTCCTTACACACCAGAGCTCTCGTGCACAGAACTGGCGGAAACGTTCGGAAAGTGTTCCGATGAGATTTGTAGCCATATTGATCAGGGAAAGAAAAGTAAAAATGAGAAGTTGAAGGAGGATATCCTGCAATATTTGGAAACTCTCTACGCTGATCCTGGACTTTCTGCCTTTGTCATCAGTCAGAAAGTGGGAATCTCAGAAAAGTATCTATACCAGTTCCTTAAGGAGCAGACCGGGGAGACCTTTGCATCCTGCCTTTTGCGTATCCGGATGGAAAAGGCTATGGAGCTTTTGCAGAATACGGACTATAGCAATGAACAAATTGCGGAGATGACGGGATTCGGGTCGGTAAATACCTTTTACCGGAATTTTAAGAAAACAACAGGAGTGACGCCGAATATTTACAAGAAAAATCAATAAATCTGACTTTTTGAGAGGGTAGGGAAGAAAATGATAGTGTCTTTCTTACCCTCTGTTATGTTTTGATTTTAATGTCAGTATTCAAAAGAAAAGAACATATGATAGAGTTCAGTTGTAGCACAGAACGCGCAAGTACTCCTAGAAGGGAATAAAAACTGGAGGATTTGCAGATAACAATTTTGTCTAAGGAGGACATAAAATGAGAAAATACAAAAACAGGAAGCTTCTGGCTGTTGTGGCCGCAGCCTCTGTAGCACTAGCCGGATGCGGCAGCGGAACCGGAACAGATACGGACATAAGCAAAGCACAGCCTGAGGAAGAAAGCCAGACAGAAGATTCTGCCATGCAGGAGGCAAAAGAGAAGCAGGAAGTGAATACGGAAACAGAAGTTTCGGGAGATAATACATTAGTGGTGGCGATTCAGGCCAACAGCTTTATTACAGATTATGACGATAACTACCTGACACATTATTTGGAAGACAAGTTGGGAATAGAGATTGAATTTTCTCTGCTTCCGACAGCTTCGGACGAAGTTGCAACCAAAGTATCTCTTATGGCTGCTTCCGGAGATGAACTGCCGGATGTGCTTTTGGTTGACAATGCAATCTCCACGGAAAGCATTCTTCAATATGGAAGCAACGGGATTTTTCTTCCTCTCAACGAATATATGGCAGATCCTTCCGTGATGCCCAATTACAATAATATTCCTGATGAGGACAAGGCAGTTATGGAAGCGGCACAGCTTATGGCGGATGGGAATATGTACAGCTTTTCAAAATTTGAACCTTCCACCTGGAATATGACGCCTAACCGCATGTTTATAAACAAAGCATGGCTAGACAAGCTGGGACTTTCCATACCTTCCACCACAGATGAGCTGAAAGATGTACTGATCGCTTTCAGAGATCAAGACCCTAACGGGAACGGAATTCAGGATGAGATCGGTGTGTACGGAATGCAATCAGGCGGCTATGGACAGAATGTGACAGCTTCCCTGATGAATTCCTTTGTTTTCTGGAACGGTGGCGGCGCTAATGGAGGACTCGCGCTTGACGATACTGGGAACAAGGTAGTGGCTCCTTTCGTGACACAAGAGTGGAAAGATGGACTTGCTTATATGAATGACCTGTATCAGGAGGGTCTGCTTTCTCCGGCAATTTTTACAGATGATGATACACAATTCAAAGCTACTTTAAATAATGAAACGAATATTGTTGGATTTGTATCCATGGGGTCCCTGGGAAATTATCCTGATGCGGCAACTAATCCCAATTTCCAGGAGATGGAGCTCATAGAGCCTTTGGCAGGACCAGAAGGACTGCGTTATACCCCTTATATGGAGAACTCTCCACAGCAAGAAATGTTTATTTTCAGCAGCTCAGATAAAGTGGATCTGGCAATCCGTTTTGCAGATGAGTTTTTTGACCCCTACACTTCTATCGTGGTTCGTGACGGAGAAGAGGGTGTGGACTGGACCAGCGATCCCGAAGTGCTCAAGGATATGACCAACGGTTATGTGGAAGCCGGGCTATATGACGAAGTTCAGATGGCTGTTTATGGGGATATCTGGGCATCCAATAATGCGCAGACATGGCACAATATCAATCCCAGATATTCGGATCTGAAAAAAAACAATACTACGGCTGAATGTACAAAGGAAGAGTACGACCCAGAGGATACCTCTCAGATACCTGTAAAAAGTATGCTTTACTATTACGACAAACATCCTGAGCACATTCTTGCGCCCTTACACTACACAGTAGATGAGGTTTCAGAAATACAAGATGCGCTGGTAAATATTCCTTCCTATGTAAATCAGACAATGGCAGAGTTTATTACTGGGGCTAAGAATCTGGAAAGCGACTGGGATGCATATCTCAAGGAACTGAACAATATGGGACTGGAGCAGTGGCTCATTTATGCTCAGGATGCTTATGAGCGTCTTGAATAAAAAACCGTAAAAAAATAGCAAGTCCCGGCGGCCGACATAAAGCGGCTGCCGGGACAAAAAATTTAGGAGAAAATATGATGAAAAAGAAAATAATTGCCAGATGGCAGATCTATCTTCTGCTTCTGCTCCCACTGCTGTATCTTGCGGTGTTTGCCTATGCTCCCATGGGGGGACTGGTGCTTGCTTTTAAGAAATATAACGTAAAAGATGGTATTTTCGGGAGTCCATGGGTAGGTTTGGATAACTTTAGGAAGTTTTTTAAATCTTATAAATTTACCCTTGTCATGAAAAATACGTTGACTTTATCTCTGTACTCGCTGGCAGTGTCTTTTCCCATCCCCATCCTTTTTGCTCTTCTGCTCAACGCAATGCCTGGGAAAAGATACAAGAAGATAATTCAAACAGTGACATATATTCCTTATTTCATTTCCACTGTGGTGATGGTGGGCCTTCTGTTTCAACTTCTCAATAACAGGAGCGGCATCTACGGAAGTATTTACACTCTTCTGACCCGGACAACAGCTCCTAGCATCTTAGCTGAGGGAACAGCATTCAAGCATATATATGTGTGGTCTGGTGTCTGGCAATCCACAGGCTATAGCGCAATCATTTACATAGCAGCGCTTGCAGGTGTTGATCCTTCACTTTGCGAGGCGGCTGAGATCGATGGGGCAAACCGCCTTCAGAGGCTATGGCATATTGATATTCCAACGATACTTCCCACTGCCAGTATCATGCTCATTCTTGCGGTAGGAAATATCATGAATGTAGGATTTGAGAAGGTTCTGCTAATGCAGAATAATCTGAATATTAATTACAGTGAAGTGATATCCACATACGTTTACAAGGTCGGACTTGCAAGTGGAGTTACAGATTTTTCTTTATCCACAGCGATAGGAATGTTTAATTCTGTGATCAATTTTATTCTGCTGATTCTTGCCAACTGGGGAAGCAAAAAGTTTGGTGGAAATGGAATTTTTTAGAGAGGAGGAAGCAATGCGTAAATTCAAAAATTTTAGTACAGGAGATAAGGCATTTTATCTTGTGACGGCCATTGTGCTTACAATACTCTTTTTGATGGTGCTGTACCCATGCGTTTATGTTGCCAGCGCTTCCATATCCTCCGGGGCGGCAGTACAGTCCGGCAAAGTGGTTCTTTTTCCAGTAGATGTTAGCTTTGAAGGATATCGTACAGTCTTCCATACACCCAAGGTGTGGACAGGATTCCGAAATTCTCTGTTTTACACAGTGGCAGGCACAGCAATCAGCATGATTATGACAATGACGACGGCATACTGCCTTTCGAGAAAAGATGTTCCGGGAAGAAATTTTATTATGCTACTTTTCACCTTTACCATGTTCTTCAGCGGTGGACTGGTTCCCAGTTATCTTCTAATCAGACAGTTGGGTTTTTTGAACACGGTATGGTCTATCATCGTGCCCGGAGCGATCAGTGTCTATAATCTAATTATGGCGAAAACCTTTATACAAAATACGATTCCTCAGGAACTGCTAGAGGCTTCCATGATGGATGGGTGTTCCGATATCATGTATTATCTTCGGGTAGTGCTCCCACTTTCCAAGGCAATTATTGCGGTGCTAATTCTCTTCTATGCAGTGGGATTCTGGAATTCTTATTTTAATGCTATGATCTATCTGAACAACAGAGAGCTATACCCATTGACAATCTATTTAAGAGAAATTCTTATGGCAGATCAGATCGATCCCTCTACGGTTTCGGATCCGGAATTGCAGGCCCGGATTGCACAGATGGCTGGAGTGATCAAGTATGCTCTGATCGTAGTCACTATGATTCCGGTTCTTCTGATCTATCCCTTTATCCAAAAGTATTTCGTAAAGGGTGTCATGATTGGATCGGTGAAAGGCTGAGAAAAGGTATGGCAGAAAGGAAGAGATTATGACAAAAGAGGGAATAGCTAACTTTTCAGAAAGGTATGAAAAAGAGATATATGAATCAGCGCTGGAATTGAAAAAAGAGGTGATGCCACAACTGCCCATGGAATTATTCTGCTTATATGAAAAAAAGGGCGACCGAAAGCAGTATGACGGAGTGTATCTTACCAGAAGGAAATATCTGGCGGTCTTTGGGCTGCTAGCTCTGCAGCAAAAGTATGAGAAGGGTTTTGTTCTAAAAGAAGACAAGGACAGACTTGCGGGTATCATGGAAGAAATCTGTAAGGAGGAGTGCTGGGCAGTTCCGGCACATGTGGATCGGACTGATCCTAAGTGGAGGATAACGGCAGATCTGTTTGCCTGTGAGACAGCCCAAACGCTGGCGGAGCTTTCAGATCGGCTGCAAGATGAGATTCCCAAAGAAGTACGAAGTACAGTCAGGGAAAATATAGAAAGAAGAATATTTAAGCCCTTTTTTCTAACGCCTGCTCCTGCTTTCTGGTGGGAAGAGGGCAATACAAATTGGAGTGCTGTATGCGCCGGCGCGATCGGAAGTGCGTGCTTGCATCTGATGCGGGATGAAAAGCAAAGACTTGAGAACTCTCTGGAACGTATCATAAAAGTGCTTACCCACTATATGGACGGATTTGCAGAGGATGGTGTTTGCCTAGAAGGACTTGGCTATTACACCTACGGAATGACATACTTTGTAAATTTTGCACAGGAGCTGTATGAATACTCTGGTGGACAGAGAGATTTATTTGACGGAATGTGGGGAGAGGGAGAAAAAGAAAATCAAAGCCTGGCAAAAAAACTACGCCGTATGGCAGACTTTATGGAGAAGTGCTTTTTCAGGGACGGCAGAATGATCTGTTTTTCTGATGACTGTAGTGAGGACACCTACCGTCTTGGGATGTACTGTGTAATGGCGATGCACTATACAGATTTGCAGTTCCCGCCCCTGGAGAGAGCGGCTGGGCTTCATACTGACTTTTGCTATCGTTTTGCGGCACTGAAAATGGATCTTATATACGTCCCCAAATATGCAAAACGGATAGAGAAAGAACTTTTTCAAAAGAAGAGCCCCGGCAGTTTTCATGTATTTTCCACGGCCCAGTGGTGCATTGGAAATGCAACGTCGGGAGTGGGATTTGCCTGTAAGGGAGGCCACAACGGAGAACCGCACAACCACAATGATGTCGGACATTTTATCTACGAAAAAGATGGGGTCATGTTTCTCACAGATCTTGGGGCTGGAGAATATACAAAGGATTATTTCGGGGAAAACAGATATTCAATACTCTGCAACAGCTCTTGTGGACACAGCGTCCCTGTAATAGGAGGGATGGAACAGTGTGCAGGAGAAGTGCACGGATGCACAGAATTTTGTGTCAACAGGACAGGGGAAGTGGAGATGGAGCTGTGCAACGCATATCCGGAAAAACTTCTCTCCTCTTTTAAAAGAAAGTTTTTCTTTGATCTACAAAATGGAGAGCTACAAATAGAGGATTGCTTCTGGTTCTATGATCAGAGGGTAAAAGAGGTAGAGGAAAGCCTTATCACAAGAATCAAGCCTCTTGTGACGGCGCAGGGTGTAGTCCTTGCTGAACAGAATATACAGTGTATTGTTGTCCCGGAAGGAATCGATTCTGAGCAAATATATATTAAGGAATACCTCCACAGAAATCATAAAAGAGAGGACGAAAAGGTATATGCCATTCGCTGGAAAGCTTTACCTGATGGACAGAATACCTACTGCAAATTCAAAGTTTTGCCATATGAATAACAATACAAAAGGTAGGTGTATTGATTCCACCTACCTTTTGTATATCACTATAGCCTTCCATTGCCCTCATGCATCTGCTTCATCATCCAAGCGCCTTCTCCAGCTCCCTAATCACAATCTTAAGCGCCTTTATCCTGGCATATTTCTTATCCACCGATTCCAGAATATACCAGGGGGCATAGGTAGTACTGGTTTTCTGGATCATCTCATTAACCGCCACCTCATAATCATCCCACTTTTCTCTGTTACGCCAGTCCTCCGCTGTAATCTTCCACTGCTTTCCTGGAGTTTTTTGCCTGTCCTCGAAACGGGCAAGCTGGGTATCCTTGTCGATCTGCACCCAGAATTTGATGATCACTGCCCCCCAATCAGAAAGTTCTTTCTCAAACTCATTGATTTCATTATAGGCCCGCTTCCAGTCATTTTCACTGCAAAAGCCTTCAAGTCGTTCCACCATCACCCGGCCATACCAGCTTCTGTCAAAAATAGCAATATGTCCTGCCTTGGGCAGTCTCGTCCAAAATCTCCACAGATAATGTCTTGCCTTCTCATGAGGCTCCGGGCTGGCGATGGGGTGTACCTCATATCCCCGTGCATCCAAAGCTCCCGTGATTCGCTTGATATTTCCGCCCTTTCCTGCTGCATCCCAGCCCTCGTAGGCAATTATCACCGGCACCTTTTTCCTGTAAAGACGGTTGTGAAGCTCTCCCAGGTGCTTTTGAAGCTTCTCAAGCTCCTCCTTATATTCCTGTTCCTCCATAAACTTATCCAGAGGAATATCCGACAGTTTCGGCATCTTTTCAAGAGGAAATACGTTTTGAAGCAGCGGCACCGCAAGGCTCCTGTTCTGCAGGGCAATCTCTATCCCCTGGGTCAGCGTTTCCAGTATCTGAAGCTGCGCCCATTTTCTCGACCGGGAATCGATAATATACCAGGGAGCGGAAGGGGTATTGGTATCCTCCATGTACTTGCCAAACACCTTTTCACATTTACCATAGTGTTCATTCTGCCACCTGTCATACTCGCTCACCCTCCAACGGGTATCGATATTCTCCTCCAGCGCTTCAATCCTCTTTTGCTGCTCCTTTTCACTGATATGGCAGAAAAATTTCATCAGCAGATAGCCATTGTCCGTAAGCTGCCTCTCAAATCTTCTGATACTTCCTATCCTCTGATCGTACTCCTTCTTATCCAAATTCCCCTGTAGGCACATTCTGGTGATCTCGTCCATCCACCCGCTGTCCAGAAGCATGAACTTGCCCGCCTCCGGCAGCTTGGTAAAATACCGGCACAAAAAAGGTTTCCTGCGCTCTTCCCTGGTGGGCTGATCCATTGATGCCACCTTAAAGAATCTGGGGTCAATATTCTGTATGATCTGGCCAATGGCACTCCCTTTTCCGGCCGTTCCCCAGCCTTCCACGAGCACAAGAACAGGAATTTTATGCTCTGCAAGAAGCGTCTGCTGCTCTGAGAGTTTTTTCCTGGCGCTCTTTAATCTTTCCTTTAATTCATCTTTTTCCGGCTTATCCGCAAAAATAATATTTTTCAGCATAATCGTTTCCTCCATAACAAACGCTGCCACGCTTCGCGGGACAGCTTATTGAATCGAAAACGTGCGGCAAAAATCTGCCGCACGCCAAAGTCTGTCGCTTATTTATTTTTTTAATCTGTCGGCTCAGCCACTCTCTTAGGCAGAACTACCTTATCCAAGTGCCAGATCTCATCCACATACTCCCGAATCGTTCTATCGGAAGAGAACTTGCCGCTGCAGGCCACATTCAGAATCGCACTTCTTGCCCAGGCTGATTCATTACGGTAAGCAGCCTCCACTTTCTTCTGAGCCTCCGCATAGGGCTTGAAGTCCTTCAGAATAAAATACATATCCGCCTTGGAGGTGCTTATGGTGTTGAGCAGAGAGTTATACAGCGTTCTGAACCGGTCGGGATCTTTCGGTGAAAAGGTTCCGTTGATGAGCTGCATCAGGACTCTTCTCACATCAGGATCGTTGTTGAAAATCTCCATGGGATCATAGCCGCCCTGGTTTTCGTACGCAATAACTTCATCAGAGCTAAGTCCGAAGATAAACGCATTCTCCTCCCCTACTTCTTCCACGATCTCCACATTGGCGCCGTCCATGGTTCCAAGGGTAAGAGCGCCGTTTAACATAAATTTCATGTTGCCCGTACCGGATGCCTCCTTGCTTGCGGTGGAAATCTGCTCGGATACATCTGCTGCTGCGAAGATCAGCTCAGCATTGGACACTCTGTAATTTTCTATAAATACCACCTTGATCTTACCGTTAATAGCCGGATCATTATTCACCACGTCCGCCACGGAGTTGATCAGCTTGATAATCATCTTGGCATTGTAATAACCGGCGGATGCCTTCGCGCCAAAAATGAAGGTTCTGGGATAAAATTCCATATCCGGATTATCCTTAAGCTGGTTGTACAGATACATTACGTGCAGAATGTTCAAAAGCTGACGCTTGTATTCATGCAGTCTCTTAACCTGTACGTCAAAGATGGAGCGGGGATCAACCTCAATACCATTGTGCTCCTGGATATATTTGGCCAGACGCACTTTATTCTGATACTTGATGTTCATGAACTCCTGCTGTGCTTTCTTGTCATCCGCATAAACCTTAAGCCTGCTGATCTGCGGAAGATCTGTAATCCACTCGCACCCTACATGAGCGCTCACCCAGTCTGCAAGAAGCGGGTTCCCATGAAGAAGGAAACGTCTCTGGGTAATACCATTGGTCTTATTATTAAATTTTTCAGGGAACATCTCATAAAAGTCTTTCAGCTCCTGATGCTTTAAGATCTCCGTGTGAAGCCTTGCAACACCGTTTACTGAATAACCGGATACGATGGCAAGGTGCGCCATCTTCACCTGTCCGTCATAAATAATTGCCATCTTGCGGATCTTCTCCTGGTCACCGGGATATTTCTCCTGGATCTGAAGGATAAACCTGCGGTTGATCTCTTCAATGATCTGATAAATTCTGGGCAGGAGTCTTGAAAACAGCTCGATCGGCCATTTCTCAAGAGCCTCAGCCATAATGGTATGGTTCGTATACGCACAGGTCCTGATCGTTACATTCCATGCCTCATCCCATGTGAGGTAATACTCGTCCATCAGAATTCTCATCAGCTCTGCGGATGCCACCGTAGGATGGGTATCATTTAACTGGAAGGTTGCCTTCTCATAGAACTTCCTGATATCGTCATGCTTTCTCATATATCTGGCAACAGCTTCCTGCACAGATGCAGAGATAAAGAAATACTGCTGTTTCAAACGCAGCTCCTTGCCCGCGTAATGGTTATCGTTGGGATAGAGAACCTCTACGATATTCTTGGCCAGGTTGGCCTGCTCTACTGCCTTCTGATAATCGCCCTTGTCAAAGGAATCAAGCTGGAAGCACTCGACAGCCTCCGCATCCCAGATACGCAAAGTGTTTACAATACCATTGCCATAGCCTACAACCGGAAGGTCGTAAGGAATGGCCTTAACGCTCTGATAGCCCTCCTGAACAAAATTACTTCTTCCATTCTTGTCGATATGCACATTTACATAACCGCCAAACTTCACTTCCTTGGCATACTCAGGCCTTCTGAGCTCAAAGGGATTGCCGTCCACAAGCCAGTTATCGGGAACTTCTACCTGATAACCATCCCTGATCTCCTGCTTAAACATTCCGTAGCGGTATCTGATCCCGCAGCCGTAAGCGGCATAACCCAAAGTGGAAAGGGAATCCAAAAAGCATGCTGCAAGACGTCCCAGACCGCCGTTTCCAAGAGCGGCATCGGGTTCCTGGTCCTCGATCACGTCAAGATCCAGCCCCAGCTCTTCCAAAGCTTCCTTAAACGGCTTATAGGCCTGGAGATTGATGATATTATTGCCCAGGGCACGTCCCATCAAAAACTCCATGGACATATAATATACCATCTTGGGATCCTGTTTATCATATTCCTTGTGGGTGATCAGCCAGTTGTCCACTACGGCATCCTTAACTGCATAGCCAACTGCCTGGAAAATCTGCTGCGGCGTGGCCTCTTCCAGAGTCTTGCGATATAAAGTTTTCACATTGTAAAGTACGCTTCTTTTAAACATTTCCTTGTCATAGTTAAAAAAAGCAGCGGGTGTAGGTGTGGTCGTCTTCTGCGCCATGATTATCTCCTCCCTTTATCATTTTGTGCCAATGCATCCATAAATTGTCACGATAGCACTTTTATTATACTACAGGTACTGGAAAATCACAAGTTCTACCTCTTTTCGATTCCAATAATAACCTTCTCGCCGTTTACATTCCATTCTTTCCGGACGGCGGCTTCCCCATCCTTCAGGATATTGTCTGCCAGAACCTTCTCAGAAATAGAGGTTTTATTGTTCTCCACGATTTCTGCCAGCTTTTCGTTTCCGTTGATTGTCACCGTAATGTGATCCATCACCTCAAAGCCCGCTTCCTTACGCATAGTCTGAATCTTGCTGATCACCTCGTACACAAAGCCCTCTTCAATCAGCTCCGGCGTCAGGTTCGTGTCAAGCACCACAGTGACATTGTTGTCGCCTTCCGTCACAAAGCCTGCCTTCTGAGCCACATCAATCAGCAGATCCTCCTCTGAGAGCGACACATTTACATCTCCTGCCATAAAGTTAAGCGCTCCCTTTTCCTTCAGCTCCTTCATGGCCTGACTGCCATCCACCGCTGAGAGATACTCACGGATTTTGCCTAACTGTTTGCCGTATTTAGGGCCTACGGTACGAAGCTGGGGTTTAAAGCTATAAGAGGTCAGGTCATCCACATCCTCCCTGAACACAACCTCCTTCACATTCAGCTCATCCTCCACGATCTCCTTAAAATATCCATCCAGGGCATGACCTGCCTTTACATACATGGTTCCGATGGGCTGGCGGTTCTTGATATTTGCCGCATTTCTGGCCGCACGCCCCATGACAACGATGGAAAGAACCTCCTCCATATTATCTTCCAGTTTTTTATCGATCATAGCTTCATCAGCCACAGGGAAATCGCACAGATGGATACTTTCCGGCGCTTCCCTGTCATTGCTCTTTACCAGATTCAGATAAATCTCCTCTGCCATAAAAGGAATCATGGGAGCGGCACACTTGCAGATCTGCACAAGCGCCGTATACAATGTCATATAAGCGTTTACCTTATCCTGCTCCATTCCCTTGGCCCAGAAACGCTCCCGGCACCTGCGCACATACCAGTTGCTCATCTCATCCACAAAATTGTCCAGAACCCTTGCCGCTTCCGGAATCCGGTAGTTTTCAAGGTTATAATCCACTTCCTTGATGGCAGTATTTAACTTGGAAAGGAGCCATTTATCCATCACAGAAAGGCTCTCATATTCCAGAGTGTATTTCGTAGCGTCAAAACCATCGATATTGGCATATAAGATAAAGAATGCATAGGTATTCCAGAGCGTGCCCAGGAACTTACGCTGCCCTTCCATCACTGCCTTCCCATGGAAACGGTTAGGGAGCCATGGTGCGGAATTGATATAGAAATACCAGCGAATTGCATCCGCCCCATAGGTTGCAAGAGCCTCAAAAGGATCCACCGCATTTCCCTTTGTCTTACTCATCTTCTGTCCGTTCTCATCCTGCACATGCCCCAAAACAATTACATTCTCAAAAGGAGACTTGTTGAACAACAGGGTAGATTCCGCCATCAGGGAATAAAACCAGCCTCTGGTCTGATCCACTGCCTCCGAAATAAACTGTGCCGGGAACTGAGCTTCAAACAGCTCTTTATTTTCAAAGGGATAGTGATGCTGCGCAAAAGGCATTGCCCCTGAATCAAACCAGCAGTCGATCACCTCCGGCACCCTGCGCATGGTTTTCCCACACTTGGGGCAGGTACAGGTGATCTTATCCACATAAGGACGATGCAGTTCTACTGTCCGGGCAGCAGGATTTCCGCTCAATTTTTCCAACTCTTCTCTGGAGCCGATCGCTTCCTGATGAGAGCACTCTTCACACTCCCAGATATTTAAAGGTGTTCCCCAGTAACGGTTCCGGGAAACGCCCCAGTCCTGAATATTTTCAAGCCAGTTTCCAAAACGTCCCTCTCCGATGGACTGAGGAATCCAGTTGACCGTCTTGTTGTTGCGAACCAGATCATCGCGCACCGCCGTCATCTTGATAAACCAGGACTCCCTTGCATAGTAGATCAGAGGGGTGTCGCACCGCCAGCAGAAAGGATAATCATGCTCAAATTTCGGCGCGTCAAAAAGCTTTCCTTCCTTATCAAGATCCATCAGGATATCCTTATCCGCATCCTTCACGAACTTGCCGGCATAGGGTGTCTCCTGGGTCATATTTCCTTTTCCGTCCACAAACTGAACGAAAGGCAGGTCATAGCCTCGTCCCACCTGGGCATCGTCCTCACCGAAAGCCGGTGCAATGTGAACGATACCGGTACCATCGGTCATGGTGACATAATTGTCACAGGTAACAAAATGGGCCTTTTTATGCTGCTTTGCCGCGGCTTCCCCTGCACAGACAAAGAGCGGTTCATATTCTTTATATTCCAAATCCTTTCCGGTGTAGGTCTCCAGCACCTCATAGGCCGGCTTTCCGTCCTCTGCCAGTTTTCCCAGCACATTGTCAAGAAGGGCCTGGGCCATATAGTAGGTATAGCCGTCCGCTGCCTTCACCTTTACATAGGTTTCCTCCGGATTCACACACAGTGCCAGATTGGAGGGCAGGGTCCAGGGTGTTGTGGTCCATGCAAGGAAATAAGCGTCCTCGCCCACCACCTTAAAGCGCACCACTGCCGAGCGTTCCTTTACCGCTTTATAGCCCTGGGCTACCTCATGGGAGGATAAAGGGGTTCCACACCTGGGGCAGTAGGGCACAATCTTAAAGCCCTTGTACAAAAGGCCCTTATCCCAGATCTGTTTCAGCGCCCACCATTCGGATTCAATAAAGTCATCATGATAGGTCACGTAAGGGTCATCCATATCCGCCCAAAAACCAACCGTGGCGGAGAAATCCTCCCACATTCCCTTATATTTCCAGACGCTTTCCTTACATTTGCTGATGAAGGGGTCCAGACCATACTCCTCGATCTGCTCCTTCCCATCCAGGCCAAGCTGCTTTTCCACCTCAAGCTCCACCGGAAGCCCATGGGTGTCCCATCCCGCCTTTCTGGGCACCATATATCCCTTCATGGTACGGTACCTGGGAATCATATCCTTGATTACACGTGTCAGCACATGGCCGATATGAGGCATACCGTTGGCGGTTGGAGGGCCGTCATAAAAGGTATAGGTCGGGCAGCCCTTCCTGTTTTCCATACTCTTTTTAAAAATATCATTTTCCCGCCAGAATTTTTCGATGTCTTTTTCGCGATCCACAAAATTTAAATCTGTAGAAACTTTCTGGTACATAATTTTCTTCCTTTCCTTAAAGATTGATAAAAAAATCCCGTCCGTAAAAAGGACGGGATTAAAATACCTCGTTGACCACCTGTTTACCCATACGCACCGCTTCCACATCCAATCTGTAACTTATCTAAAGTCTACAGACGCTGCTGCGCAGTTGAATATGTTTTCCCATAACGGAGGACTCCGGCAAAGCTTACTAAACAACGGATGCCATGCATCTTTATGTTAATCTTTCGGCCCGCGGCTCAGAAGTGATATTCCCTGCTTCCCTACTGATACCGGCTCCCACCAGTCCCGGCTCGCTGTGACGTTTGAAAAACAGCTACTGTCTTCATCATTGCCTTTATTGCAAAAATCTATTCTATAAAAAAATTTATTTTATAAATTAGAAATTACACCATTGCTTTATATTTTGTCAAGACCCTGTCATCAGAAAAATATGGACGAAGCCGCTTTCCTGGTGTAAAATATGAGAACAGGCAGAGGTTTTTCCATCTGCCTTAAGAAAGGTGATCTTTATGAAAGACAAAAACGAAGAACATATTTATCTTGAGGTTAACGGCGACTTTCGAATGCGTGAGCTTGACAAAAGCGATCTGGAGCAGTTCAACGCCCTGCTTCAATACGCTTTTCAGGTCACCTCCTATGATCTATTCCAGACTGGCTGGGAACAGGATGAGATTAAATCCGCCAAACGCCCAATTCTAGAAGAGGCTTTCGTGCTGGGTTGGTTTTACCAGAAAAAGCTTGCATCCATGATCGTTGTCTATTCCATGAAAGTAAACATCCATGATGAGATTATGGATATGGGAGGAATCACTGGCGTTGCCACTTATCCCGAATACACGGGAAGAGGATTGATCCATTCCCTTATGAAACACGTTCTTGATTATATGCACAGGCAGGAAATGCCAATTTCTTTTCTTTATCCCTACTCCATCCCCTTCTACCGGAAAATGGGCTGGGAGATCGTCTCAGACAAGCTTTCTTTTACTGTAAAAGACACCCAGCTTCCCAAGGTCCGCCCAGTGACTGGAATGGTGGAACGTGTCAGCCTAGATTCAGAAGATTACCACAACGTACATTCCTATTTTGCGCTGCAGCGCCATGGCTGTCTGATCAGGGATAATCTCTCCTGGGAAGAATACTGGCGCTGGGACAACGACGACATGATTGCCGCCGTTTATTACAATAAAGATCATAAGCCCCTAGGCTACGTAGTTTATTATATTGCTAATGATATTTTCCATATCAAGGAAATGGTCTACCTGAATATTGAAGCCAACTACGGGCTCTGGAACTATATCACTGCCCACTTTTCCATGATCGAGCAGGTACAGGGAGACAACTATTCCGGGGAGCCTATGGCCTATCTGTTCGAAGACAGCGAAATTACGGAGAAGATCTCCCCCTATATTATGGCAAGGATCGTGAATGTGCGGGATTTTCTGGAATACTATCCCTATCAGATACAGCCGGAGGATTTTAAGATTCACTTTAAAGTACATGACAAAATGGCGCAATGGAATGAAGGAGATTACATGGTTTCCTGGCGTGACGGCGAAACCTTCTGCGAACAGGTGGAGGACAATCAGTCCATCAATGTGGTGGAGCTTGATGTCAATACTCTGACCGCCATGCTGATGGGCTATAAGCGCCCCTCCTATCTTTATGAACACGAGAAAATCCGGACAGAATACTATATGCTGATCTGGCTGGAACGTCTGATCCCGGTAGAAAAGCCTTATTTTTCCGATTATTTCTAAAAAAATGGGCAGCACGCTCCATGAACTGCTCTTATGTTAACAAAAAGGAGGTTTCCCATGGACAATCAAAACCTGACCCTGCTCACCGACCTCTATGAGCTCACCATGATGCAGGGCTACTTCAAGCACAAAGACCGAAACGAGACAGTTATCTTTGATGCTTTTTACAGGAATAATCCCTGCGGAGGGGGCTATTCCATCGCAGCAGGCTTAGAGCAGCTCATCGCCTACATTAGCGAGTTGCACTTTTCTTTGGAGGATATCAAATATCTGGACAGCCTGGGTATTTTTGAAAAAGATTTCCTTGACTATCTGGCAGACTTTCACTTCTCAGGGGACATTTACGCCATTCCTGAAGGTACCGTTATCTTCCCCAGAGAGCCTTTGGTCAAGGTGATTGCTCCGATTATGGAGGCTCAACTGGTGGAAACCGCCATATTAAACATCATCAATCACCAGAGCCTAATTGCCACCAAGGCCGCCAGAGTCTGCTACGCCGCCAAAGGTGACGGTATTATGGAGTTTGGCCTTAGAAGAGCTCAGGGTCCTGACGCAGGCATCTACGGCGCGAGGGCGGCTGTGATTGGCGGCTGTATCGGCACCTCCAACGTGCTTTGCGGCCAGCTCTTTGATGTTCCGGTGAAAGGCACCCACGCCCACAGTTGGATCATGAGTTTTCCTGACGAGTACACCGCATTTAAAACCTACGCGGAATTATACCCTTCCGCCTGTATCCTTCTGGTGGACACTTACGATACCTTAAAATCCGGCGTTCCCAACGCCATCCGGGTATTTAAAGAGATGCGCCAGGCAGGTATCCCTCTTACATACTATGGCATCCGCTTAGACAGCGGTGACCTTGCTTACCTCTCCAAAAAAGCCCGTGCCATGCTGGATGAAGCAGGCTTTACCGATGCGGTTATTTCTGCCTCCAACGATCTGGATGAATATCTGATTGAGAGTTTAAAGGCTCAGGGAGCCGCCATCACCTCCTGGGGTGTCGGCACCAATTTGATTACTGCCAAGGATAATCCCGCCTTTGGAGGTGTTTATAAGCTTGCTGCCATTATGGATGAAAAGGGAGAATTCATTCCCAAGATCAAGCTCTCCGAAAATACCGAAAAAGTAACTAATCCGGGCAACAAGACCATCTACCGTATCTATGAAAAAGACAGCGGAAAAATAAAAGCTGACCTGATTTGCCTTGTGGGAGAAACTTTCAATGAAGAGGAGCCTTTACTTCTCTTTGACCCTGCAGAGCCCTGGAAAAAGACCAAACTTCCCGGCGGCAGCTATACCCTTCGAGAATTGCCTATCCCCATTTTCCAAAAAGGAAAATGCTGCTATGAATCCCCGAAGGTTATGGATATCAGAGCCTACTGTCAGAAAGAGCAGGATACCCTCTGGGATGAGACCAAGCGCTTTGTAAACCCTCATCCCATTTATGTGGATCTTTCCCAAAAGCTTTATGACATCAAAATCGCTCTGCTGGATCAGATGAGCGAAAAATAAGTTCAATTTTCCATGAGAAGCCGCACCAGATACTCTGCTGCCGGCCAAATTGCTTTTTCATCCACCTGGAAATTGGGCTGATGGATTGTCGGCCCTTTTCCGGTGCCTATCTTGATATAGCATCCCGGAATCTTTTCCTCATACAGGGAAAAATCATCCCCTCCCATGGAGCTCTCCTCCGGCACCACCGAAAAACCGCATTCTTTTGCTATCCGCATGCTTTTTTCCGCCAGCTTTCCGTCATTGTAAACAGCCGGGGCGCCTGCGATCCAGGTAATCTCCAGATCCGCCCCATAGGCCCTGGCAGTGTTTGAGGCAATTTCTCTCACTCTCTTTTCAAACAAAACCCGGTCCTGTCTGTCCATAGTACGGACAGTCCCCTCAAGCTCCGCCGTCTCCGGAATTACGTTCCAGGTAGTTCCCGCCTGGAACCTTGCAACGCTGATCAGCGCCGGATGAAACGCATTGATATTCCGGGCAGGGATTGTCCAAAGCCCCTGGACAATCGCTACAGCCGCCGCAATCGGGTCAATCCCGTCATCCGGATGAGCTCCGTGGCTGCCGATTCCCTTCACTTTGATTATAAACCGGTCTGCTGCCGCCGCCACATAGCCCTCACGAATCCCAAGCACACCCACTTCATTGGTAGGATCCGAATGGATTCCCCAAATCTGCTCCACATCCTCCATCACATCCGTTTCAAGGATCTTAAGCGCTCCCAGCGCCGTCTCCTCCCCCGGCTGAAAGAGTATCTTCACCGTTCCTGCAAGATTACTTTTCTGTTCATTCAAGAGAATTGCGCAGCCGATTCCCACCGTAATGTGAAAATCATGTCCGCAGGCGTGCATCTTTCCCTCGCATTTGGAAATATAAGGAAGACTCGTCTGCTCCTTCACCGGCAGAGCGTCAATATCACAGCGCAGCGCCTGCACAGGCCCCTCTTTTTCTCCTTCCACCACGGCCACAAGCCCTGTTTCCAGCCCATAAGGCAAAATCTTTACTCCTGCCTGTGTCAAAATCTCCCGGATTTTGTCTGTGGTAGCATATTCCTCATGGGACAGCTCAGGATAGGAGTGGAACCATTCAAACCATTCTGTTAAGCTTTGTTTCAGTTTTTCTTTATCCAGCATAGATTGTCTCCTTCTTATCGTTTGATATTTCCAGTTCCTTACCGGCTTCCAGCTTAACTAGAACGCTCTTATTCCCTGCAATTCCCACATAAACTTCCTGCGCTCTCTCGCTGATGAGAGTTGCTTTTACTCGAAAGTCCTTCCACTCGATCTGAACTACAATTCCGCCCCTGGCTCTTAGTCCGCTTACCTTACCTTCCCTCCATTCAGGAGGCAGAGCCGGAAGAATATGGATTTCCCCTTCATGGCTCTGTAAAAGCATCTCAGCCACACCGGCAGTAAAACCAAAGTTTCCGTCTATCTGAAATGGTGGATGAGCACATAAAAGATTGGAATATATGCCACCTCCGTGAAATGCCTCAGGCTCTCCTGGCTCCACCAAATGGAAAAGGTTATTGACAATCCTTCCCGCATGGGCGCCATCCTTTAATCTCGCCCACATAAGAATCTTCCATGCAAGGCTCCATCCAGTTCCGTCATCCCCCCGGCTTTCCAGACTCTTTTCTGCTGCCGCCATCAGCTCCGGCGTCTTTCGTGTAATCCCTCTGCCAGGATGCAGTTCATAAAGATGCGAGAGATGGCGATGATGAACATCCGCTTCCTTAAGCTCCTCATGCCATTCCATAATCCTGCCTTTGGAATCAATTGTAGGAGGCATCATCCTTTCAAGAAGCTTTCCCGCCTCTTCTTCCAGCTCACCCTTAATTTCGAGCTCCTGGCAGCTTTCCAGATAATCCTTAAGCAGATTCCGTATAATGGCATTGCAATTCTCACTGTAGAATGCCACAGATGCCTTTTGTCCCTCACAGATAAATTCGTTTTCCGGCGAAGTGGCAGGGGAGAACACGTACCCCTTTTCTGTCTCCGTCACTGTCTGAAGGAAAAAACGCACATGCTCTTCCAACAGAGGATGAAGCTCTTTCAGATATTCCTTATCCATGCTGAAAAGATATTGGTCATACAAATTCCGGCATAACCATGCATAGCCCATAGGCCAGAAGCTCCACATGGCCCTTCCGTCTGCCGGAGAGGTCTTTCGCCAGATGTCCGCATTGTGGAAACCACAGATTCCCTCACATCCAAAATATGCCCCAGCCGTTCTTTTCCCGTCCTCCTCCATTTCCCGACACATTGCCATAAGAGGCTCTGTCATTTCATCCAGGTTGCAAGGCCCGGCAGGCCAATAATTCATCTGAGTATTAATGTTAATGGTATAGTCGCAAAACCATGGCGGAATCATTTCCTTATTCCAGATGCCTTGCAGATTTGCTGCTTGTGTTCCTGGCCTGGAGGATGCGATCAACAGATATCTGCCATAATGAAAAAGCAGAGCCGACAATCCCAGATCTTCCTTTCCAACCTGAACATCCAAAAGGCGTTTCTTTAAATCCAGTTCCTCCGAAACCTCTCCTTTCAGATAAAAAGTAACCCGGTTATAGTAGGGTTGATATTCCTCCAAATGTCTCTCCCGGACTCTCTCATAGGGAAAATCACAACGCAAATCCTTCTCCAGGCTGACACCCGGATCAGAGCCCTCCAACTCTGGATGCTTATCATACCCTGCAAAGCTGGAGCGGATGGCATAGTAAAGCGTCATTTCTCTGGTATCTCTAACCGTCAGATCGCTTTGCCCTCCTTCCATCCGACCATCCATTGTTATAATTTTCCCCCAGCCTTCGTAACGCATTCCCATCTCCTCAGGCTGTTTTGAAAAAGTGAGAATCGCTTTCTCTCCTCCTGCTTCGCTTTTGGTAAATTTGTTTCTCCCCGGACAGCGTCCAAAGGATTTCAAAATCCCATCTTCCACACGGCTTTCGCTAAGGCAGCCGCCTTCTGTCCGGATGCACACGCTAAGCGGTTGTTCCGATTTGATCCGGTACACCAGCACCTGATCGGGTTCACTGATCAGGCAGCGCTTTTCCACCTGACTTCCAAAGTTTTTGTAACGGATGATTACCTCTGCCGTCTCCAGGTCCAGCTCCCTGTGATACTCCGTTATCTCTTCCGTCCCATCAGTCTCCAGAAACAGATCTCCAAAAGGAACATACATCTGCGTATCCTCTGATTCTCCCAGAGCCTTTTCCGTTACCTCCATGGCACGCACATAGTCTTTCGTCCCGGTAAGCTTCCTGATTTTTTCAAGATATCCCTCCTGCATTTTTTTCTGGGTCCGAACCGGGTAACCCGACCAGAGTGTGTCCTCATTGAGAGAAATCCTCTCTCTCTTTGTCCCTCCATATACAGCCCCGCCGATTCTTCCGTTCCCCAAAATCAGGGATTCATGCCAGCCTTCTGCCGGAGACTTAAAGATCAGTTTCATAGCCGCCCTCCTTTTATTCTTTTTACAAATCATATCACACCCTATATACATTTTCTACCAAACTATTATTGACACACGTGAAAATAAATTTAATAATAGTTAAAATGTATAAAACGGGGAGGATGCATAATGTTACATGCAACAGCCGAAAAAGACCGGAAAATAAACTCCATAGAGCGGCATGATGACCGCCTGTATCTGATTTCTGAGGCCGGAACACACCGTCTGGAGCCCAAAAATTCCCGGACAGTGAGAATTTCCTACACACAAAATAAAGATTTTTCCCAAAAGAAAAAGCCGGGAGTCACATATCAGGAGGTTTATCCTTACTGGGAGCATACCCAAAACCAAAGAGAAGTTATTTTTCATACGGAAGAGCTCCAAATTGTAATTGATCTGGAAACCGCTTCTTTTTCCTGTTTTGATCAGGATGGAAACCGCCTTCTTTCAGAATATGGATGGGAACTGGAGGAATTTACCACTTACCGCATGCTGGAAGAGGAAGCGCAAATTGAAAAGGTAGCAACCGCCGACGGCGTAAAGGATGTGGTAAAAGAAGCCCCCAGAGTCCCCGATGGAAGCAGTTTCCATACCAGAATATATCTGGAATGGTCCGGAGAGGAAGCGCTCTATGGCCTGGGACAGCACGAGGAGGGGTTCGCTTCCTTAAAAGGACAGACTGTCTATGTCCATCAGGCCAACAGGAAGATCGCGGTTCCCATGCTGATCTCCACAAAGGGCTATGGAATCCTGACAGATACCTATAGTCCCATGATTTTCAGCGATACCGTTTACGGTTCCTACATCTATACGGAAGCAGATTCCGAAATTGATTTTTACTTTATCTGCGGCGGCAGTATGGACGGGGTAATAAATGAATACCGCATTTTGACAGGCAAGGCCGCAATGCTTCCCAAATGGGCATTTGGATATATCCAGTCTCAGGAGCGGTATGAGACGCAACAGGAAGTCATCAATACTGCAGAAGAATACCGAAAACGTGAAATCGGCCTGGACGGAATTGTTCTTGACTGGTGTTCCTGGGAGGACGGACTTTGGGGCCAGAAAACCTTTGATCCCGTGCGTTTTCCGGAGCCTGAAGAAATGCTTCGAAGGCTCCATGAGGAACACATACATTTCATGCTTTCTATCTGGCCCAACATGGATGAACACACAGACAATTACAGGGAATTTAAGGAACATGGCCTGTTACTCCCCGGCTGCAACGTTTACAACGCCTTATCCGCGAAGGGGCGAAAACTGTACTGGAAGCAGATAAAGAACGGCCTGCCCTTCCGCCATATTGATGCCTGGTGGTGTGACAGCAGCGAGCCTTTTACTCCCGAATGGAATCACTCCAACCGGCCGGAACCCGCGAAAATGTACGAAGAGTTTTGCCGGACGGCCGCCCTTCATCTTCCGGCTGAGGAAATGAACGCCTACAGCCTTTATCATTCCCGCACGGTCTATGAAGGACAGCGGAGCGAATGCTCCTGTCGTGTTTTTAATCTGACCCGGAGCGCCTCCATTGGCCAGCAGAGGTACGGAACCGTGATGTGGTCCGGAGACATTGATGCCTCATGGAATACCCTGCGCAGACAGATTGCCGCAGGACTGCACTTTTCTGCCAGCGGACTGCCTTACTGGACAGTGGATATCGGAGCTTTCTTTGTAAAGAAAGGAAACATCTGGTACTGGAAAGGCGATTACGACCGGACAACAGAAGATTTGGGCTATCGGGAATTGTTTGTCAGATGGTATCAGTGGGCTGTTTTCCTCCCTGTATTCCGGGGCCATGGAACCGACTGCAGGCGGGAGCTGTGGCATTTTGCAAACTCTGTAGATATCTCCTTTTATGACGCGCTGCTTGAGGCTAACAGGCTGCGTTATGAGTTGATTCCATATATTTATTCTTATGCCGGACTGAGCTGGCTGGAGAATGGTTCCATTATCCGCCCCCTTGCCTTCCAATATCCCGGGGATAAAAATGTATGGAATATTCCGGATCAATACCTGTTTGGGCGGGAGCTTATGGTCTGCCCCATTACCTGTCCCATGTACTATGGACAGAACTCCGAAAAGCTGACAAATACCAGAAAATCCCGAAAAGTATATCTTCCGGAAGCTGATGGATGGTATGACTACCGGACAGGCGCTTATTATGAAGGCGGCCAATGGGTGGACGCTGAGGCAGAAATTGACCATATCCCTGTTTTTGTCAGGGAAGGAAGCATCCTTCCCATAGGAAAAGCCGCTCTCTCCACCGAGGAACAAAGCCCGGAGATCAGCCTTACCGTCTATGGAGGGAAATCCGGAACCTTTACCCTATATGAAGATGCAGGGAATACATATTCCTATGAGGAAGGTGCATTTTGTGTCACAGTATTTACCTGGCAGGAGGAAGAGCAGAAACTTACCGCTGAAAGCCGGAACAATCTGCCTGATCAGGATAAAAGGTATCGGATAGAAAATGCTGTTTTGATGGAGAAAAACGGGACAAGCAGAGAGCTGCCCCTAGATTAGCCCAAAGGGAGAATCGGCTTTTCGTCAATTCTCCCTTTCTATAAAACATCTATATTTTATCGCCTGCTGTTGGGATCCAGAGCATCCCTCAGCGCATCTCCGATAAAATTAATCGCCATCACCAGTATCACAATGAGCAGTCCTGCCGGAATCCAGAGCCATGGCTGTTTGGTCAGCACCGTCAAAGACTGGGCTCCGTTTAACATATTCCCAAGGCTCGCCGTAGGCGGCTGTACCCCCAGCCCCAAAAAGCTAAGGGCCGCTTCGTCCAGCATGGAAAGCGCCAGCACAGAAGTGGCATATACAAGAATCGGCGCTACCGTATTGGGCAGAATCTCCGAAAACAGGATATGCCGAAGGGGCATTCCCGCTACAATATTCCCTTTTACGAAATTCGTCTCCCGCAGGTTAAGCACATTTCCCCGAACCAGCCTTGCAATCCCAGGCCAGTCCACAAACCCCAGAATCAGAATGATGTTCCAGAGCCCAGGCTTAAACACAGCCGCCGCAACCAGCACCAGAAGGATATAGGGAAAGGACATCACCATGTCCGTAAAGCGCATGATCGCCATATCCGCTATCCCTCCGAAATATCCGGCAATCAGCCCCAGAATCACACCCACCACAGTGGAGATCAGTGTTGCCATAATTCCCACCAGAAGGGAAATCCGCATGGCGTACAAAAGCCTGCTGAGCACATCCCTGCCAATCTGATCCGTGCCAAGCCAGAACTCCCTGCTGGGAGCACCGCTGAACGGCCCCACGATATCATCGGGCTTGTAGGGGGCAATCACAGGCGCCAGCAACGCCGCGCCGCCAAGGATGGCTACCACCACCAGGCTGACCACAGCCAGATGATGGTGTCTGAAACGCCGCATAACCGTCTGCAGGTAGCTTTCACTAACAATATCCTGCTTCTTTTTCTCCTCGTTCTTTTTCATGACAATCCCCCTTAATCCAACTGTATGGTGGGATCCACCAGCGCGTACAGAATATCCGTGATCAGGTTCGCCGCCAGAACCACCACCGCGGACAAAAGGCATACTCCCATGATCACCGGATAATCCCTGCTGGTGATAGCGCTCATGGTCATAAGTCCCAGTCCCGGCCAGGAAAATACCTGCTCAATAATGACCGCACCTCCAAAGAGCACAGGGATCTCCATCCCGATCACCGTCACAATAGGCACCAGCGCATTGCGCAGAGCATGTTTGTTAATCACCTTAAAATTGCCGATTCCCTTTGCACGGGCCGTGCGCAGATAGTCCTGCTGCAGGATTTCCAGCACCGCGCTTCTGATATATCGGATGTTGCTTCCCGCCATGGACGCGGCAAGGACAATCACCGGCATGATCATATGCCTGAGTACATCTCCGAATCCCCCTTCCGTTCCAAGGGTGGTCATTCCGCTGGAGGGAAGCCATCCCAGCTTCACCGTAAAAATATAGATCAAAAGCAGGGACATGAAAAAGCCCGGAATACTGCTTCCCAGGAAAGAAAATGTCACCACCGCATAGTCCCCCTTGGAATACTGATGGATTGCACTGTATATTCCCGCCGGTATTGCCATAAGAAGGCTCACGATAAGGGAGGCCCCCATAAGCAGAAGGGTCGGTCCCAAATGGCTTCCAATCATCTCGCTGACCGGCTGGTAGGATTTAATGGAATATCCCATATTACCATGCAGAAGCTGTCCCAGCCAGACAAAGTACTGGATATAAAAAGGCTTATCCAGCCCCAGGGCAATCTTTCTTGCTTCCACGGCCGCCTCGGAAACTCTTGGCCCCTGCAACATTTCCAGCGGGCTTCCCGCCATGCACATGATGGCATAATCTATGACGGTAATGCCAATCAGCACAGGAATGGCGATTAAAATTCTCTTGATGATATATTTACCCAATCCCCTGTTCCTCCTTATAACAGTTCGGCTCAGCTGAGCTGTTATCTGACTGATATTGTTACAATCGGACAGGCAGCGTAATGAGCCTTATCCTCCTCTGTCTCCAAAAGCCCGGGTTCTTTCTGTCCGCATCCCTCCACCGCGTAGGGACATCTTGGATGAAAACGGCACCCTTTGGGCGGATGATTACTGTCGCCGATCTCACCCTGAAGCAGTTTTTTCTCCTTTTGTCTCTCTTTTGGGTCAGGCACCGGCACCGCATCCAGCAGCGCTTTGGTATAGGGATGCACCGGATGGCTGAAAACTTCCTTTGCCTCCCCCATCTCAACGATCTTCCCCAGGTACATGACGGCGATCCGGTCACTGACATAATTGACAGCTCCCAGTCCGTGTCCCACAAAAAGAAGGGTGAGATGGAGCTCCTTCTGCAGGCTCTTTAAAAGGTTGAGAATCTGCGCCTGAATGGAGACATCCAGGGCGCTTACCGGCTCGTCACAGACAATAAACCTTGGGTTTAAGGAAAGCGCTCTTGCTATCCCAATCCTCTGTCTCTGTCCCCCTGAAAATTCATGGGGATATCTTCCCAGAACATTTCTGGCAAGCCCAACCATATCCAGAATCCTGACCATATCCTTTTCCACAGTTTCCTTTGTGGAAACACCGTGATAAAGCATTGGCTGGGATAAAATCTCATAAATATGCTTCCGGGGATTTAAGGAGGAATAAGGGTCCTGAAACACCATCTGGAGCTGCGTCCTGATCTTTTGCATTTCCTTCTTTTTCAGAAGAGATAAGTCCCTTCCTTCATAATAAATCTTCCCCTCCGTAGGGTTCTCAAGCCCAACCAGCTGCCTCCCGATTGTGGACTTTCCGCAGCCGGACTCTCCCACCAGTCCCAGAATCTCTCCCTCCATAATGGAAAAGCTTACACCGTCCACTGCCTTGGTATAGCCTGTGACATGATTGATGATGCCGCCCTTCACGGGATAGTGTACCTTCAAATTTTCAACCTGAATCAGTGCCCGGCCCTTTTGCGAAATATTTTGCGGGGTACTCATCCGGATATTCCCCCTTCCTTACTCACAATACATTTCGCCCTGTGATGTGGCGAAAACTCATAGTCCTCCTGAGGCTTATCGCATTCCGGCCTGCGGAACTTACAGCGGTCGGCAAAGCGGCATCCCCTGATGTCATCATAATCCTCCGGAACAATACCCGGGATGGCAAAAAGCTCTCTCTCCGCTCCGTCCCGTATGGTGGGAACCGTATCCAGAAGCGCCATGGTATAAGGGTGTCTGGGGTTCTCAAACAGCTCCGCCGTCTGTGCCTCCTCGATAATCTGACCGGCATACATCACAAGCACCCGGTCCGCCATATTGGCCACCAGTCCGATATCATGAGTGATCAGTATCATGGACATGCCGGTTTCTTTCTGCAGTTCCTTAAGGAGTTCCATGATCTGCGCCTGAATGGTCACGTCCAGAGCCGTTGTCGGTTCATCTGCAATAAGCAGCCTGGGATTGCAGGATAAGGCCATGGCAATCATGACTCTCTGACGCATTCCGCCGGAAAGGGTATGCGGGTACTTTTTCATAATTCCCCTGGCATCAGGCATCCCTACCCTCTCAAGCAGAGCCTGGGCGCGCGCCCTGGCTTCCTCTTTGGACAGATGCATATGCGTTATGATACTTTCCATAATCTGGCTGCCTACCGTAAAGACAGGATTTAAGGAGGTAAGAGGATCCTGAAAGATCATGGTAATCTGATTTCCCCGAACCTGATCCAGCTCCTTTTCCGTCATGGCAAGAAGGTTCTTACCGTCAAACAGGACAGAACCGTCAGTGACAGTTCCGCCCCTTCCCAATAATCCCATAATTGACAGTGATGTTACACTTTTTCCACAGCCTGACTCGCCTACAATGCTGACAACCTCTCCTTCGTCCACATGGAAATGAATATGGTCAACACTGATATTCTCTCCATAGTCTCCCGTAAAGGCGGTGGTCAGGCCCTGTACTTCCAGTAAATGTGACATGGCACTTCCTCACAAACATTAATCTATTCTGCAATATCCCAGTTCTGCACATCATTAAAGAATCCATATGCGCTGGGCTCCGCCCCGCTTAAGCGGCTGCTTACCGCCCCCTGGGCACTGATGATATAGGCGGAGAACATGGGAACATCCTCCTGCACCTTTTTGTCTACGATAGAGTACAGATCTCTGATCTCGTTTACGTCACTGGTCTGCTGGGTTCCTGCCAGAGCCTGGCTGATCTCATCACTGTGATAACCGGTCCAGCTTCCCTCACCGCTTAAGAGCCAGTCTACATCCGGATACGGATCCACCGGCGCGTAGGTATACTGTACTGCCATAATATCATAATCGGTAGAACCCGCTATCGTCATAAGCGTAGCCAGATCCACAGTCTGTACCTCAACCTTGATTCCGACTGCCGCCCACTGTGCCACCAGCACCTGAGCGCCGTTTACAAAGGTATTATCGCCGGAATTTACATAAAACCGCAGAGTCTGTGAACCGTCCCAGCCTGCTTCCTCAAGAAGAGACTTCGCCTTCTCGGGGTCATAGGCAATGGGAGTAAGATTCTCGTCAAAGAAAGGGCTTGCAGAGGACAGAAATCCGTCTACCACTTCCCCGTGTCCCTTCAGGAGCTGATCTACCAGCTGCTGCCTGTCAATGGCGTAAAGCAGTGCCTGGCGCACTCTTACATCCGGAATGTTGGCAGTCTGGATAAAGGCAGACTGATTGGTGATCGGCGCCCCATAAACAGTTTTTACATTTTCAAGGGCCTCAATACTCTCAAAATCCTCCTGAGGAACTGCTGTCATGGTATGATGGGTGATATCGATCTCCCCGGACTGGAGCCCTGCATAAACCTGGCTGGCATCCACAATCCTGATGTTCAGCTTATCAATCTTGGGAGCGCCCTTCCAGTAATCCCTGTTGGCTTCATAGGAAATATAATGGTCATTGTCATAGTCTGTTAAAAAGAACGGACCGCTGATCACATCCGGATGATTAAACCACTCCGCCGTGGTGAGCTCCTGCTCGCTTAACTGCTCGATCTTATGCTTTGGCATAGTGTGCAGATATCGAGCATAGGTATTTTCAAAGGTGGTCAATGCCATAGGGTATTTGGAGGTGAACTGAACTGTCTTCTCATCAATAATCTGAATCCCTTCCACACTCTCGGCCCCTTCCTGGACAAAACCGTCATCCCCTACGCCCTCAAAAGCATAGAGCATCAGCGTCGTGTTGTTGACTACCGGGCTTGCCAGACGGCGTACCGTGTATTCCACGTCCTCAGCCGTAACCGGGGTTCCGTCCGACCAGGTGGCCGCATCATTAATGTGTACAAGAAAGTTGATATTATCCTCTGTGGTAACGGAATCTGCCAGCATTCCCTGGAAATTCAGATCCCTGTCAAGCTCCACCAGAGGCAGGAACATAAGTCCCACTGCATACTTATTGATTTCTGTCTGATCGATTACAAAGGGATTGATTCCTCCGAGAGAATCCGTAACTCCTACATTTACAATCTTTCCGCCTTCCGAGGCAGTGCTTCCTTCCACAGCAGCACCCTCTCCCGCAGACTCGCTTCCGGCGGAAGTTCCCTCCTGGGAGGTTCCGTTTTCATTCTTCGTTTCCGTATCGCCCTGCCCTCCTGAGGAACATCCTGCCATCGTGAAGGCGAGGGCCAGAACAAGTACAATAGATAACGCATTTCTGATCATTTTTTTCATAACTTACTCCTCTCTGCACACCCTTTGTGCATACCATCATTTTTTCACCTTTTAATACAGCACCAGACGCCGGGCGTCCGATGCCGATTTTAATAGTTGGTTCATTATACTGTTATGGGGGTGAAATGTCAATATTCTCCAAAGAAAATTACAAATTAACCGTTAACGCTCCCGTACCGTCTTCCTAAGGTCTGTACAGCAAATACCCGGCTGTCCGGGCTGCTCTCCTCAGCTCCTGCCAAACAATGGGGTGGAGAGATAACGATCCCCGGAATCCGGCAAAAGAGCAACAATTATTTTACCTGCATTCTCAGGCCGCGCCGCAAGAATCGCCGCCGCTTTCAGAGCGGCTCCTGAAGAAATTCCCACCAGAATCCCTTCGCTTACCGCAAACGCTTTCCCTTCTGCAAAAGCATCTTCATTTTCAATGGCAATGACTTCATCATAAATCTCAGTATTTAGTACCTCCGGCACAAAGCCTGCCCCAATCCCCTGAATCTTATGGGCTCCTGCGGTTCCTTTTGACAGAACCGGGCTGGAGGCAGGCTCCACTGCAACTACCTTAATGTCCGGATTTTGGGCTTTCAGATATTCTCCCACTCCTGTAACAGTGCCGCCTGTACCAACCCCCGCCACAAAAATATCCACCTTTCCGTCTGTCTGCTCCCAGATTTCAGGCCCGGTAGTCTCCTTATGCGCCCTGGGATTGGCAGGGTTTACAAACTGCCCCAGAATCACGGCTCCGGGGATGGAGTCCTTTAACTCATCCGCCTTTGCAATGGCTCCCTTCATACCCTCTGCTCCTTCTGTAAGCACAAGCTCAGCCCCATAAGCGGCCAGCAAATTTCTGCGCTCAGCGCTCATGGTATCAGGCAGTGTTAAAATTGCCCTGTAACCTTTTGCAGCCGCCACCGCCGCAAGGCCGATTCCGGTATTCCCGGAGGTAGGTTCAATGATAGTTGCTCCCGGCTTTAAAAGCCCCTTCTCCTCCGCATCCTCAATCATGGCCCGGGCAACGCGATCCTTTGCGGAGCCCGCCGGATTTAAATACTCCAGCTTTGCCAGAATCACGGCCCCCCTTACCCCGGCTTTCTCTGCATAGCGGCTTACCTTTAACAAAGGTGTACCGCCGATCAGCTCCAATGCGCTTTCCTTAATATTACTCATAGCTTTCCTCCTTTACCCTCTTCTATAATTATAGGAAAAATTGCCATTTTTTCAAGTATTCGGTCTTTTCTTGACAAATCTCCCAAACAGCGGTATATTACTATCACTTTGCATCATATGATATATTTTGCAGATGGGGGTATATTATGAAAAATCTTTTAAACTACCAGACATCTGAATATGACTGCGGGCCCGTCAGCATTCTCAACGGAATCCGCTATCTTTTTGAACGGGAAGAAATCTACCCTGACCTCATTAAGTTTATCATGCTCTACTGTATGGATACCTACAATGAAGCGGGTGAACTGTGTAAACACGGTACCTCCCCTGCTGCCATGAGTTATATGACCTGCTGGCTGAATCATTTTGCCCAGACCAAGAAATTTCCACTTTGCTGTGAGCATTATTCCGGTGAGGAGGTAACCCTTACCCCCGAAAGCCCGATTACCGCGGCCCTCAAAAAAGGCGGGGTGGTGGTGCTTCATCTTTTTCTGGATGTGGGACACTATGTTCTGCTGACCGGCATTGAGAATGACCGGATTCTTCTCTTTGACCCTTTTTACGAGGAAGAGGATGATCCTGAGCTTGACAAGGAATATGATACCCATGAAATTTCCTTTATCTGGGATCAGCCTAAAAAGGCCAACCGCTCTGTGGCAATCGAGCGTATGGATCGTCTGACAAAAGACTTTTATGAGATGGGAGAGTATTCCTCCCGGGAGGCGCTGGTTATGTACAATACCAGCCGTTAAATCTGTTAAAATGCCAAAAAAGTCCGGATTGCTTTTCTTCCGGACTTTTTCTTTACTGCTCCATCTGTCTTCCCAGAAACCCTGCTGCCGACTGGATCAGCTTCTGCTCCACTTCTCCCATCTTTCCCTTTTCTCCGTTGTCGATCAGCACCACACCGCCGATCATATCTCCCTCACAGATAATCGGGCTGATGGCCTCTTGCTCGAAGTCATCGGTCACGTCCTGTGTGATGGGAATGAAATTGGAATCCTCTTTGGAGGCAATCACCATCTCCCGCTTATTGAGTTTTTCTTCAAGCTCCTTGCTGATGGATTTTCCCAAAATACTCTTAAACCCGCCTGAAACGGCAATGAACTGATCCCTGTCTGCAATCAGTGCGGTCCGTCCCGACACCTGCGCAAGACTTTCTGCATACTGCTTTGCAAATGTATTCATCTCTCCGATAGGGGAATACTTTTTTAAAATGATCTCTCCTTCTCTGTCCGTAAATATTTCCAGCGGATCGCTCTCTCTGATCCGCAAAGTCCGCCTGATCTCCTTGGGGATGACAATACGCCCCAAGTCGTCTATCCGTCTGACAATGCCTGTTGCTTTCATCTGTTACTTCCTCCATTTCCACTTGTAAATCCATAGGATGTTTCGGCTCATCCTTACGGTTTCGCATTGGTCGTGGAGTTATTATCTGTAAAAAATGGAGAATTATTCACTCTTTTTAAATTCTGACATATCCTGTAGCAGGACCCGAACCAACCTTTGCAAGGTATCCGGCTTTATAAAGCAAAAGAAGCGTAAGCAGACGGCTCATGCGCCCATTTCCGTCGTTAAAAGGGTGAATACACAAAAAATCGAGGATAAACATTGGAATCAGTATCAGTTTATCAATATAGTCGGTTTCCCACGCTTCCAAAAAATGATTGCAAAGTTCCTCCACGGCTTCCGCCGTCTGAAATGCCGGAACAGGAATAAACCTCGCTCTCTGATGACCATCAGCCTCCGTCTCAGCAATCAGATTATCAGAATTTTTATAATTACCGCCTACAGCGCCGCTCGAATAGGAATACAAGTCCCGATGAAGCTGCAAAATAATATTTGGTCCCGGAACGATATATTCATAACTTTCATGAATTGTGGCAAGCACTTCCCGATAACCTGAAATTTCCTCCTCAGAACGGTTGCGGGGTTCAGCCTTCTGGCTCACAAGCTCTTTCAACCGCTTATCCGTTGTATAAATGCCCTCTATACGATTGGATGCCCCCGTGCTTTGAATCATCGCCGCCTCCAGCAACGTCTTCAATTCATCCTGATTCGCCTCAAGAAATAATTCCCTGTTTCCCTTTATGCTCATGGATACTGGCAACCATTTGAACAATCTCCGGCGTCAATAATTTTTCAGGCGCTTTTTTATAATCGAACATTCGCATGTTATCTACCTCATCTCTAAAATATCTGCATCATTTTATCGCAAAATGATGGAGATATTTACCTCCCCCATTTCCATTTGTAAATTCAGGATAACTCAATACCCCTTACATACATCAATCCATTCAGAATACAAAGAATATTTCTCCAGTTCCTCTATCGTGAGCTCTATGGCGCTGTTGCTGCTTCCGCAGGCGGGGAATACCGTCTCAAACCGTTTGAGAGACATATCCAGATAAACCTTCACTCCCTCATTCACCGCAAATGGGCAGACTCCGCCCACAGCATGTCCGATCAGCTCCGGCACTTCTTCCAACGTAAGCATTTTAGCTTTTGCGCCAAACTGTTTTTTATATTTTGCATTGTCTATTTTTGCATCGCCTGCGGTGACAATCAGAATAGGAGTATCATCCACAATAAAGGATAGTGTCTTCGCAATCCGGCAGGGCTCGCAGTTTAACGCCCTGGCCGCCAGCTCTACGGTTGCGCTTGATACCTCAAACTCCTGTATGCGATGTTCCATCCCCATTTCTTTAAAATATTTTCTGACTTTTTCAATTGCCATCTCTCATCCTCCCATACTTAACCATCCTAAACCCCTTCCCCGTCAAACTCCGGTACAAAGCTTTCCTTCGCCACGTCCCCCTCCTGGATAAAGGCATTTGTGACACCAAGCTCAATGGCATAGTCCACCACGGCATCATACTCTCTTCGGGTAACCTTCCTGCCAAGCTCCTGACAGCCAGGAATTCCCTTCACCCTCTCAAAGGGCGTATACTGATTCATCAGACTCAGATACACCTTGTTCCCGTAAGTCTCATACACATACCGGATAACCTCTCTTGCATTTTTCCTGTGGCCGGGCAAAAGCAGATGCCGGACGATAACGCCCCTCTGCATCATTCCTTTTTCGTCAAAAACAGGCTCCCCTGCAAGCCGCACCATTTCCTCGAGAGCCTGCCTTGCCACCTCCGGGTAATCCGGCGCGGAAGAATATTTCTGTGCCAGGCCACAATCCATATATTTAAAATCCGTAAGAAAAATATCCACAATCCCATTAAGATTGCGGATCACTTCCCTTTTTTCATAGCCGCTTCCATTATACACCACCGGGAGGTGCAGTCCCTTCCTGCGGGCTCCTGCGACAGCCTCCGCCGCTTCCATGACATAATGATCCGGCGTTACCAGATTGATATTTGCCGCCCCTTTTTCCTGCAGCTCGAGAAATATCTCCGACAGCCGCTCCGTTGAAACCTGTTTCCCTTTCCCTCCTGCGGCAATCTCATAATTCTGGCAGTACACACACCGCAGATTACAGCCGGAGAAAAATACCGTCCCGGAGCCGCATTCCCCTGAGATACAGGGCTCCTCCCACATATGAAGAGCCGCCCTTGCAAGAAAAATTTTATCATCAGCTAAGCAAAAGCCCTTCTGTCCTGCTTTTCGGTTTACCATACAATTCCGGGGGCACAAATTGCAGGGGCTGTTCTGCAAGCCTTTCCATTTCATTTATTCTTCCCCATACAGCTCATCCCACTCGTCCCGGGGAATCGCCGTAATATTTCCCACATCATAATAAATCTCGTAGTACAGATTAATCCAGTAATCCTTATCATCCTCCATATCCGAATTATGGGCGTCGCTGTAAGGATTCTCAAAAGCCTCCCTCAGCCTGGGCACCACCACAATCCCATCGCCATTGGGATCTGCCTTATCCGCCTTAATCAGGGCAATCCTCTCCTGCTCCTCCCGGTAAATCCTCGCAAGATTCACAAGATTCTCCAGATAGGTAAAAAAGAGCCATACGCACAGGATGCTGACCAGGCTGTACTTGACCGCCTTAATCGCCTGATCACGATCCGCTATATCCACAATTCCCTGAATAACGGCAATAAAGAGAAAAACTCCTGCACCGAAGAAAGCTCTGTTCATAGGCGTCGGCGCTATGGCAAGAGCATAGCTGGTGGCAACCGCCGCTATAAGAAACAACACTGTTTCATTATTACGAATCTGCTTCCAGCCCTTCAGCTTTTGTTGAAGGACAAGAAATACCAGTACGACCACGGTAATAACGATCACGGTAAAAAACAATTCCCGCAGATTAAGCGTAATCTTATAAATTCTGGAAAAAAGCCCCACAAGCCCTGTATATGCCCCTTCCGACATGGTCTCACTCCGGTTCCTTATACCGGGAGCCGAAATCATTCCCAGCATTCCACAGCACATCCCCAAAACACCGGAAACCATAAAGGGAAGAAGGCTTCTTTGTCCCTGCTTTTTTTTATTCCACCAGTGATTCAGGCCAAACATCAGCACCAGCAAAAGTCCGCCTCCGGAGGTATTCTCGTTACACCACCCGGCAGCTATTCCATACAGAAATATCCCGGCTGCTAATAAGGCGCCGTGCTTTATCTTCTCCGGGCAATCCAGAAAATGCCGGAAAAGAGTGACAAAACCCAGAATGATCACACTTCCCCACAGATAATTGCAGGCCCCGCAGATCCACAGCATGGTCTGCCCAAAACTCACGGCAAACTTCCACAAAAAAGTAATGATAAGCAGGAGCACAAAAATATCATGCTTCTTTTTGCGGCGGATATTGGCATACATTAAAAGCACCAGCCCCACAAACATGACACTGTTCACCACATTGAATACCTGTTTGTCAACGGCCAGGGACAGACGCACATTAAACTGCCCGATTACCCTGCCGCTGTTGGATAAATACTCCCCGTACTGCTGCTTCACCAGATCCCACAAAGAGCCTGCCTCCCGCACATCAATGGCATAGGCGTAATCATCTGACAGATAGGGGGTTAATATATTGTAAGCATAGATCGTCAAAAAGGCTGCCGCCAGGATCGCATAAAATATCAATTTTCTGTGTTTTTCCACAAAAGCTGTCACGCTTATTTCCTTCGCTTTCCTCATTTGAAACTTATTGTAGCAAAACTGTTATTCAAATGCAATGCCAGCTTATTAGCAAACACTGTCACGCTTCGCGAGCCAGCTTATTAACAAACGCTGTCACGCTTCGCGAGCCAGCTTATTAACAAACGCTGTCACGCTTCGCGAGCCAGCTTATTGTGGTCAAAAGCGGACCGGCAAACACCGACCCGCTTCCAGAATTGTTCTTATTTCTATATATCCCGCACGCCAGGATCTTCTGCTTCAAAATCCTGATACCAATATCCCCTTGGATGCACCTTCGTCCGGTAGCGGTAATGAGGCGCAGGCAGATCATCCGCCGCCCGCATCATGGCGGATGCCAGCTCCTGCAAAAGCTCTGCCTTTTTCCCGACACAATTTTCATCCTCCCACAGATTATGAATCTCTCTGGGATCCTCATCCACATGGTACAGATAGCCGTTGCCCATCATATCGAGCTGAATATGCCAGCCGTCCTTCCACAGCGCCCGCACCTGCCCGCACTGTGTCCAGGTATTGAGACAATCGAAGGTAACCATGTTCCGGGAAGCGCCCTCCGTTACCAGATCAAGACGATCCTTTTCATTCCAGTAAAGCCCGCCGAAGCCGCTCTCCGCATAGGCGCAGTCAAATTCTCCACGCAAATCCTCCGTTCCCGAGAGCAGAGGAAGCAGGCTCTTTCCCTGACAGCCAAAAGGCATATCAACACCGATCATCTCACAGAGCGTAGGAAAAATATCCACAATGCTGACATAGCCCTCTGACATGCGCCCTTCCTTTTTTATGCCTGGGCCCCGCCAGATGAAGGGAATGCGGCACAAAATATCCGGAAGATCCGGCCCCTTGCGAATCAGTCCATATTCCCCCACAAAATCGCCGTGATCAGAAAGGAAAATCACAATCGTGTTTTCCTCAAGTCCCCGCTCCCGCATTCCTTCGATCAGGCGTTTGAACTGATCGTCGATCAGCCTGAGCATCCCATGATAATTAGACCTTGCCCGGGCAATTCTCTCTTCAATATCCGTGCCCAGAATCTTTTCCCAGACACCGCGCAGCCAGACAAAGCGCTCCCCCTTTGCCGCCAGGTCTTTCACCCCTCCGTCAAGGGGCGGCAGGCTCTCCGGCGGAAACATGTTAAAATACGGTTCCGGCACCTGATAGGGATTATGTGGCTCCGCAAAAGAAACCCATGCAAAAAAGGGCTGGTTCTTTCCCACCTCATCCATGAACTTAAGTGCAGAGCTCACATTCCGGTAGGGATGCTGCACGCGCACACCGCCCGGAGAAGGCTCGTGCATCTCCATATGCATCGTCCCTTTCAGAAACTCCGCAAATTCGACTTCCTCCGGCGTGGTGTTGATCTCCCCTTCATCACCCAGATGTCCGCAGGTCTCATGAAAATCAAAGTCCTCCGGCCTGCGGTGGGAATGATTTTTTCCGCAGAGTGCTGTGACATAGCCATTTTCCTTAAGCACATCCAGCATATCCTTCGTGTACAGCGCATCTGCCCCGTTATGGTTCGTCCGGGCACGATGGCTCTGGCTGTATCGTCCCGTAAACATACTGACCCGCGCCGGCAGGCAGGTAGGATTCGCCGTATATCCGCGTTCAAAATCCACTCCCCCCTGTGCCCATTCGTCCAGAAAAGGCATGGTATCCAGAGGATAGCCGCACCCTTTCCGCAAATCCGCCCGCTGCTGATCTGTCATCACAATCAAAATATTTGGTTTTTTTCTCATCCTCATACCTCCTGGTTCAAAACAAAGCTCTCTTTTTTGCCCTATCCTTTTACTGCCCCTATCATAACACCCTTTACAAAATATTTCTGTACAAACGGATAGATTAGAAGCATAGGAATGCTGGAAACAACAATTGCGGAATACTTGACAGCCTCCGCCATCTTAATTTTATCCGCCATGCCCACATCATTGGTTCCCATCTGCTCCGTCTGTCCCAGAAGCAGGATATTACGCAGTACGATCTGCAGCGGATGCAGCGAGGTGTCCCGGACATAGATCAGGGCGTCAAAGTAAGCGTTCCAGATGCCCACCGCATAATAAAGCACCAGCACCGCAAGGATTGCCTTGGAAAGCGGAAGTACAATTCTATAGAGCATGGCAATATTGCCGCAGCCGTCCAGCCGCGCTGATTCATACAGTTCTCCGGGAATACTGTTCTCGAAAAATGTTTTGGCTACAATCAGATTGTAAGTAGAGATTGCTGCCGGAATCAAAAGCGACCACACCGTATTATACATGCCAAGATCCTTCACCAAAAGATAGGTGGGGATCATGCCGCCGCTGAAATACATGGTAAACAGAATCAGCATCATAAACAGATTGCGCCCCGGCAGTTCTTTTCTGGAAAGAGGATAAGCTGCCAGTATCGTGAGTATGACGCTGATCAGTGTGCCTGCTATTGTATACAGGCAGGAATTACGGAATCCTCTCCAGATATCCTCATTTTCAAAAACCATGGTATATGCCTTTGTGGTAAAACCTTTGGGAAGCAGCAACACTTTTCCCTTAATAACCAGATCCGGATCGGAAAAAGATGCGGCAAGAACAAAAATCAGCGGTATCAGTACAATCAGCACAATACACAGGCCGAGCAGATTTACGATCACGTCAAAGGCAAGATCGCTGCGCAGCGCGTTTTTCATTTTTCCCTTCATTGCACACCTCCTTACCATAAACCGGTATCAGTCGTCTTCTTGCTGACAAAATTCGCGCTCACCAGCAGAACAAAATTGATTACGGAGTTAAACAGTCCCACCGCCGTACTGTAGGAAAACTGCCCTTTCTGAATACCGTTTTTGTAAATGAAGGTCGATATAATCTCGCTGGCGGACAGATTCACATTATTCTGCATCAGATAAACCTTTTCAAATCCGACTGACATCAGACTTCCAATCCGCATAATAAACATAATCAGGATGGTTCCCATAATGCAGGGCAGCGAGATATGCAGAATCTTCTGCATCCGGGACGCACCGTCAATAGAGGCCGCCTCGTACAGTTCCTGATCCACCCCCGAAAGCGCCGCGATATAAATGATTGCGTTAAAACCCATAAACTGCCAGACATTTGAGAACACATACATCGGCTGGAAATAAGCCGGTTTTGACATCATATCTATCGGTGCTGCGCCAAACAGCTCCCGGATCTTATTAAAAAGCCCGTAATCTCTGTTGGAAAAAATTGTAAGCATGCTCACAATTACCACCACCGAAAGGAAATTGGGCATATAGGTGATATTCTGGATCAGCTTTTTAAACTTCACATTTTTAATCTCATTGATCAGAAGCGCCAGAATAATCGGCATGGGAAAACCGATTAACATAGTAAACAGGCTAAGGGTAACCGTATTGCGCAAAATATCCGTAAAATAGTAAGAACCAAAAAACTGCTTAAAATAGGTCAACCCCGCCCAGGGGCTTTTGGTAATGCCCAGCGTCGGATTAAACTTGCGGAAAGCAATCTGCAGCCCATACATCGGCACATATTTAAAAACAATGTACCAGATAAGGGGAACCGCCAGCATCGCGTAGAGCCCTGCACATTTTCTGATATTTTTCCATACTTTTTTTGGTTTCAAGGCCGCTTCCTCCTTTTCGTTTATGCGGGGCTGCCGCATATTTTTCTGCGTCAGCCCCGGCAAATATATCTCACTTTATTATTTTTGTGCATCCATTGCTTTCTGGTAAATTTCCTCCAGCTCCCGGATTCCAATCTGTTCCAGCGTGCTGCAGTATTCTTCCCACATACCGAAATCCCATTCTCCGATGATAAATTTGGTAACCGCTTCGTCCCGGTAGGTATTTAAATCCTGCTCGATTGCAACCACCCTGTCATTGTCTTCCGCGCTCACCGCAGGCTTTGCATAACACTGTTTCGGAAGATAAGGCTCCAGAAGCGCGGCAACTTCCTTTGTCCGATCGCTGGCCACAACGCTGTCGGTTTCATCCGTTCTCAGGCAGGGGAATCCGCCGCCGGGCACCATGTTGATCTTACCTAAAGCTGTCATGAACCCTTCTTCCGCGTTCAAAATTTCATCATTAAACCTGGGTAATCCGTTCTCGTCCCTGTAGTAGTGCGTCCCTTCCTCTCCAAAGGCAAAGAACAGACCGCCTTCTTCACTGAAGAAATAGTCCACCCAGCGAATTGCCGCTTCCGGATCCGCACAGGTATTGCTCAGGGCAAAGCTTCCCGGAGCGTTGATACCGCTGTTCGCATCGACCCAGAGCTTTTCACCGGTAGGGCCAAGCAACGGTTCAAAACCGATATAATCCAGCTCACAGTTCAGGAAAACATCCGAATAAGGCATATACATTGCGCCGTAAAGCTCTCCGGCCAGATTGCTTCTCCATGCCGGCCTGTCGTTTTTGTAGTAATCCTGCCATATCAATCCTTCCGAATACAACTCGTTCAAATAGATCAGATATTCTTTAAATTCATCGTCGCACAGCCAGTTATGAATCTTTCCGCTTTCGTCTATATTATAGGTGTCGCCAATCTGATGCTGCAGCCCAAAGGATCCTCCCAGGCTGTAGATGGAGCTGGGTTCCCGGATTCCTAATGGGATCTCATCCTTTTCCCCGTTTCCATTCGGATCTTCATCCCGGAACGCGATAAGCACATCCTTAAACTCCTCCAATGTGGTGGGAACTTCCTTCCCCACCGCTTCCAGCCATTTTTCATTGATCCACTGCTTAAAGCCCATTTTCCCGGTGGCGCTTAAATCGATTGCCGGAATTGTGTAAATGTGCCCGTCAGAAGCTGTCGTTGCCTGCTTTAACGCCGGATTTTCCTCGAACAATTTCGTCAGGTTCGGCGCATATTCCGCAATTAAATCATCCAAAACCATCAGCTGGCCGCTGGTCACGCCATAGGTTGCCACTTCGTTTGCATTGATGCTGCATCGCAAAAATATATCCGGAAGCTCATTCGATGCGAACAAAAGCTGTTTATTCTCCGCAAACCCATCTGCAGGAACCTCCTGATAGTCCATATGGATATTGGACATTTCCTCATATTTCTGTAATACCCACATATCCGCCCACGCTGCCTGATTCTGGTCTCTTTGCCCATACGCAGTCAGCGTGATCTGCTCATTCACGATGGGAAATCCTTCTTTATTCAGATTGGAAACCTCCTCTTCCGGCTGTGCATCTTTCGACTCCGAATCTCCCTGTTCTTCCTCCACCGGCGCCGCTGCCGCTGCATTTTCTTCCTGACTGTTTCCGTCTGAAACGGGTTCCTGTGCCGTACCGCCGCATCCCGAAAGTATGCCGACACAGTACGCTGCGCAAACCAGTAACGCTATCTTCTTTCTCATACCTTTTTCCTCCTTTTTGTTTCTCTTTCGATGTTGATATTTTATCATGCATATTGCTTTCATTTTTTTCTGATTTATACACTATTTTTACCACATTATCCAATATTTTTACTTTTTGCACAAAAAGAACGACTCAAAATAAAATCAATCTGTGATACTATTATAAGTAACATTTTTCTATTATCGTCCAGAATTCCGGAGGAGGACCTATGGGGAAAGAAAAACAACGGATAAGCGTTCACTCGATTCAAACCAAAATACTTTTAATCTGTCTGGCAATTGCACTGGGAACCACGATGGCATCCCTGTTGATTTCTTACTATGCCGAGATCAATACCATCAAAGAAACCACGGAACGGTATATGACACAATATATTTCCTTCGCGGATCGGAATTTTAACGACATGCTGGAAGAGGCGGAAAAAATATCCCTTTCCATTGCAGCGGAGCAGGAAGTAATCCTGCCGGGAATGGAGGATGTCCGAAAAGAAGCTTCCTACGGGGACTACCAGCAAAAGAAACGGATACGCAGCTTTTTGAACGGGCTGATGAGCCAGAAGGACTACATTGATAATATTTTGCTGGTGACAAAGGAAGGGAGGATTTATCAGGCAAGCAGTGACCTGATCATGAAAAAGGATCTGAACATGCCCATCATGCAGAAGGCACTCTCCTTTCAAAAAGCCGGCATCCTGTTTGACCGGCAGGAAGAAGTCGTTCTGTTCTGCAGGCCCGTTATCTATGCAGGGAAAACGGCAGGTATCAATATGGTCAGGCTGAATTACGAGAGCCTGATCAGCGTCTATCAAACCGAACCTCTGAAAGAGGCAAACATTTATATCTATGGCCCCGAAGGCGATCTGTTTTATACGAATGCTGCAGAGAACGGCAAAGAAGAGGAGCTTTACCGTCAGGTCAGCAGTCAAAATTCAGACACCGGATATCTGTACTGGAACGGGGAAAAACAATACTATATCGGATATGGCGTTGGAAATGGCGGTATGTCCACCATCAGCCTGATGCCGTACCAGTCCCTTCTAAAGGATGCGAACACGCTCAGGAGACAGTTTTTCCTGATCGGTGCAGGCGCAGTGCTGTTCGCCGCCGCTACGGCAGTCTATTTTTCGGGCAGGCTCTGCACCAATCTGCACCTGTTAATGCAGAGCATGGAGGAAATCCAAAGCGGTAACCTGACGGTACGCTCCCATATCCAGGGGCAGGACGAAATCGGCATTTTATCCCGGTCCTTTAATCATATGGTGGAACGGATAGGGGAATTGCTGGAGGAGGTTCGTCAGAAGGAAAAGTTGAAAAGGGAGGCACAGCAGAGCGTCCTTGCCACCCAGATCGAACCTCATTTTCTCTACAACTCCATTGACAGCATACAACATGTCGCCCATATGCGGAAAGAAACGGAAATCGAGCAGGTGGCAGGGGCTTTATCGGAGCTTCTGCGCAGCGTTTTGTCGGACCGGAACGAATTTATCACCCTTTGGGAAGAGCGGGAATATATCGAAAACTATATCACGATTGAACGCTTCAAATACCGGAGCGATTTTGAACTGCTCTGGGATGTGGATGAACAGCTCTGGACATGGAAAGTTCCGAAGCTTCTTTTACAGCCTGTGGTGGAAAATGCCCTGATCCATGGCATTTCCACCCGGGAAAGCGGCGGGGTAATCCAGATCAAAATCTGCCGTCAGGAAGAGCTCGTCATCGTTAAGATTCTGGATAATGGAAAAGGCATGAGCCAGGAAAAAATTGAGCAGCTTTTATCCGAGGTTCAAAAGACAGACAAATCAGGGTTCCGCCGGGTGGGCTTTGCCAATGTCATGAACCGGATCCGCCTGATATACGGCGAAGAATATGGCGGCACAATCTACAGTTGCGAGGGACTGTTTACCTGCGTGGAACTGACGCTTCCCGCAGAGGGAGGGGAAGATGGGACTTTCAGTTTTAATCGTGGATGATGAAAAAGTATTCCGCAGCTATATTGAAAGCATGGAATTCTGGAATACAGGCAGGTTTACTCTTGCCGGGGAAGCGCAGAACGCAGAGGAAGCAATGGCATTTCTGAGAAAAACAGAGGTGGATGTGATCATTCTGGACGTCTCCATGCCGGGAAAAAACGGCGTGGTATTGTCCGGTATGATCGCCGGGAAATATCCGCGGATTTCCATGGTGGCCGTGAGCAGTTTTGACGATTACGATTATGTGAGACAGATTCTGAAAAACGGCGCCCATGATTACATTTTGAAATCCCGGCTGTCAGAGGAAAGCCTTTTTCGGACATTGGAAAACATAGAGGCACGGCTTGCGCGGGTTTCCCCATGGGAACTGAAAAAAGAACTGCGCAGCCAGAGCGCCGACTGGCTCTTAGCAGATGGTGAAAACCCTTTCACGTCAGACAATGCCCGCAAAGTTGTGGTACTGGCTCAGGCAACAGGGCTGGAAAATTATCCTGCCCAGGAACGCTTAACCATGACGGAAGGGATCTGCAGGATCTTTGAAGACGGCACGGAAGAAAAACTGGATGTTCTGGCAATTGACATGAAAAATGGCAGGTTTCTTATTCTCTACCGGTTCTACGAAGAAATATCGGAATCAAGGATTCAGGAGAAGACAAGAAACTGCTGCATGAGCGGCAGCGACAGCATTCGGCGTATCTATGGGGTTTCCGTTTTCACCCAGGAATGTCCGCTGTTTTTTTCCGATAACGCACTCCGCTCTTTCGTACTGCACAAATTGAAAGAAGAGCAAAAAGGAGAAGGCTATAATACCTCTCTTCCTTTGGCCATGACGATCGGACAGCAGAACCGCCTTTTATCCGCCATAGATAAGAAGGATGCTGACCTGGCGGAAAAGCTGGTCAGAAAAATCTATGAGGGGATTGAAGGCAGGGGGCAGGCAACCTGCCTGATGGTCACGAGAGAGTTGCTGGAGCTGCTGGAAAGGGTTTCCGTGGAATATGAAATCAGCCTGGATTTCGTTCCCAAAAACGTACAGCTTTTTGAGTATTCAAAAGGAAAAAGCAGAGCGCAGCTGTCAGCAAGCGTATCCGGACTGTACCGAAATGTCCTGCAGGAAATTGTGCGCAGCGGACAAAAAAGCTATTCCGCGCTTACAAACAACGCAATCTGCTATATGAAGGAGCACTGCCATGAACCGATTGGCTTAAGCGACACAGCAATGCAAATAGGGGCAAACAGTTCCTATTTGAGCCGTTTATTTCATGAGGAAACCGGAAAGACCTTTACGGAATATCTGAACGGAATCCGGGTTGAACGCGCCATCGGGCTTCTGCGCGAAAATCTTCCCTTAAAAGATGTGGTCATCCAGTGCGGATTCAAGAATTACGGATACTTTTTGAAGATATTTAAAGATTATACGGGGAAAACACCAAAGGAATTTCTGGTCTCCTCCCATGAAGTATGGTATAATAAAACGCATTGATGCGTAACTACCAAGCACATTACGAGGTTCCATATGAACACAAAAGTTTTAAACACTTTAGAATACACCAAAATCATAAACTTATTAGCCGAAAAGGCCACTTCTGAGCCGGGGCGGGCCATGTGCCGGAGCCTGGAGCCTCAGACAGACCTTTCGGAGATTCGTCTTGCTCAGCAGCAGACTGCCGATGCCCTTTCCATGCTCTTTGCCAAAGGCTCCACTTCCTTTGGCGGCAACCGTGATCTTTCCCTGGCGATGCGCAGCCTGGAGGTGGGCAGCTCCTTGCCTGCTCCTGAGCTTTTAAGGATTGCCAGGCAGCTTGAAAATGTGGGCAGAATCAAGGCCTATGGACGGGGACCTAAAGATGAAGAGAAGGAAACCTCCCTTACAGGCTTCTTTCAGGCTCTTGAACCTTTAAGTCTCCTTTCCGGGGAAATCAACCGTTGTATCCTTTCGGAGGAGGAGATTGCAGACGATGCCAGCCCGGGACTGAAACGTGTGAGACGTTCCATTACCATTACGGGTGAAAAGATCCATGCACAGCTCATCTCCATGGTAAACGGTTCCTGCCGCAGTTATCTGCAGGATGCTGTCATCACCATGCGTGATAACAGGTACTGTATCCCTGTCAAAGCAGAATACAAGAGCCAAGTGCCCGGCATGATTCACGACCAGTCCTCCACCGGCTCCACCTTCTTCATTGAACCTGCTGCCGTGGTAAATCTGAATAATCAGCTAAAGGAGCTTGCCATTCAGGAAAAAGAAGAAATCGAAGCCATCCTGGCTGCTTTAAGCGCCCAGGCTGCTGAACATATACCGGAAATCACCGAAAACCAGCGCATTATGACTTTTTTGGATTTTGTTTTTGCCAAGGCATCCCTTGCAATGGACCAAAACGCCACTATGCCTCTCTTCAATACAGAGCGTTACATCCGTATCCGGAAAGGACGACATCCTCTGCTTCCTGCCAAAAAGGTGGTTCCCATTGACATTCACCTGGGGAAGGACTTTGACCTGCTGGTGGTGACCGGGCCCAACACCGGAGGTAAAACCGTCTCCCTGAAAACCGTGGGGCTTTTTACCCTGATGGGGCAGGCGGGCCTGCATATTACGGCCCTTGACCGCTCCGAGCTTTCCGTGTTTACGGAGGTCTTTGCGGATATCGGGGATGAGCAGAGTATTGAACAGAGCCTTAGTACCTTTTCCTCCCATATGACCAGTATCGTTTCCATTTTAAAAAATGCGGATGACCATTCTCTGTGTCTCTTTGATGAGCTGGGGGCTGGAACCGACCCTACGGAAGGGGCGGCCCTTGCCGTTGCCATCTTAGACCATCTCCATACACGGGGAATCCGCACCATGGCAACCACCCACTACAGCGAGCTTAAGGTTTATGCCCTCTCCACCGACTTTGTGGAAAATGCCTGCTGTGAGTTCAATGTGGAGACCTTGGCCCCCACCTACCGTCTGCTGATCGGCATTCCCGGGAAGAGCAACGCCTTTGCCATTTCCTCCAAGTTGGGACTGCCGGACTATATCATTGAAGCGGCCAGAAGCCAGATCAATACCGAGGATAAAAGCTTTGAAGACCTTCTCACTGATCTGGAGAACAGCCGTATCACCATTGAAAAGGAGCGGCTGGAAATCGCTTCCTACAAAGAAGAGATGAAGGCCTTAAAGAAAAAGCTTCAGGAAAAAAATGAACGCATCGACAACGCCAAAGAAAAGATTCTGCGCCAGGCCAACGAGCAGGCTCGTGAGATTCTGCAGGAGGCCAAGGATGTCGCGGATGAAACCATCCGGATTTACCAGAAAGCAGGGCCAGGCGCCTCCTTAAAGGAGCTTGAGAAAACACGTGAGCGGCTTCGGGGCGAGATTGGTAAGAAAAATGACAAGTTAGCCCTCAGGGCACAGACACCCAAAACGGAGAAAAAGGTGCAGCCCGATCAGCTCAAAGTTGGAGACAGCGTAAAAATTCTCTCCATGGGACTGAAAGGTACGGTGAGCACTCTTCCTGACCACCGGGGCAATCTTTTTGTACAGTGCGGTATTCTCAGATCCCAGGCCAATGTGAAGGATCTGGTTTTCATTCCGGATGAAGCTCTGCCCGGCGCATCCGCAGGCAGTACGCCCCTGACAAAAAGCCATACCGGCAAGATGAAAATGTCCAAATCCATGAACATTTCTTCCGAGATCAATCTTCTGGGGCGGACAGTGGACGAGGCTCTCTCAGAGCTGGATAAATATCTGGATGACGCCTATCTTGCCCATCTTCCTTCTGTGAGGGTGGTTCACGGCAAGGGGACAGGGGCACTGCGAAACGCCGTGCATAATCACCTGAAGCGTATCAAATACGTGAAATCCTACCGTCTCGGCGAGTACGGAGAAGGTGACGCAGGTGTCACAATTGTAACTTTTAAAGAATAAATGTCAGGCTTATGCCGCTTTTATATACCCGCGAAAGGTTCAGGTTCATATATGGTAAACAGACAGAAAATTTTAATCGTGGATGATGACAGCAACATTGCGGAGCTGATCTCTCTTTATCTGACAAAGGAATGCTTTGAGACTATGATCGCAGGGGATGGGGAAAGCGCTCTGCTGCTTGCGGATTCTTTTGCTCCCAATCTGATCCTGCTGGATCTGATGCTGCCCGGCATCGACGGCTATCAGGTCTGCCGGGAGATCCGGGCCAAATCCTCCGTTCCCATTATCATGCTCTCCGCCAAAGGAGAAATTTTTGACAAAGTGCTCGGCTTAGAGCTGGGAGCCGACGATTACATGGAAAAGCCTTTTGACTCCAAGGAACTGGTTGCAAGGGTGAAGGCTGTGCTGCGCAGGTATAAACCTGCCCCCGCTGCTCCAACGGCTCCTGATGTCAAATGTGTGGAATATCCGGATCTGGTCATCAACCTGACCAACTATTCCGTTATTTACATGGGAAAAACCGTGGAAATGCCTCCCAAGGAGCTGGAGCTTTTATACTTCCTTGCCTCCTCTCCCAATCATGTTTTTACCAGGGAGCAGCTTCTTGACCAGCTCTGGGGCTATGAGTACATCGGAGATACCAGAACCGTGGACGTCCATATCAAACGGCTCCGTGAAAAGATCAGCGATCATGCTGGCTGGCGGATTGCCACCATCTGGGGAATCGGCTATAAGTTCGAGGTAAGACAATGAGAAAAACGCTCTACCTGAAATTTCTCCTGGCCTATTTTATCTTTGGCTTTTTTGGCTTTGTGATAGTAGCTACTTTTGTCAGCAATATGACTATAGAGCATCTGACCAGGGAAAAAGCGGAGGCTCTCTACCGGGAGGCAACTCTGATTGCCAACACCTACGCTTCCGATCTCTACAATAATGAAACCTCCCTGGATACAGTAAAAAAACAGCTCGACTCCCTGGACACTTATCTTTCCGCTAATTTATGGATCATTAACCCCTCGGGGTTGATGATCCTGGACTCACAGGCCCCCATCGACGTGGAAAATGAGACAGTAATAGAAGGCTTTGACCCTACCGTTACGGAGAGTTCCTATTATACCATTGGAAACTTTTTTGAGAGCTTTACCCAGGATCAGCTCAGCGTTTTTGCACCCATTACCTCCGATTATAAGGTGAGAGGCTACGTTGTAATTCACTATCCCATGAGTAATATCATGGCCTCCGCCAACAACCTTTTAAATATTTCCTATCTAATGCTGATCATTTTATTTTTGCTCTCCATGATCATCCTGATCTTTTTTACGGAAATGGTCTATCTTCCTCTTCGCAGGATCACAGAAGCTACGGAACAATATGCCGCAGGAAACATGCATTATGAGCTTCAGATTGACAGTGAGGACGAAATCGGTTATCTGGGAGCAACTCTTTCCTACATGGCAAGTGAGATTGCCCGCTCTGAGGATGATCAGAAGAAGTTTGTGGCAAATGTTTCCCATGACTTCCGCTCCCCCCTCACCTCCATTAAGGGTTATCTGGAGGCTATGCTGGACGGTACGATACCGCCGGAGCTCTACGAAAAATATGTGACCATTGTTTTAAATGAAACAGAACGGCTGATCAAACTCACTAACAGTCTTCTCGTACTGAACAATTTAAACACTAAAGGGATGCTGTTGGAAAAAAGCGATTTTGATATTAATAAGATTATCCGGAATACTGCCGCTTCCTTTGAGGGAACCTGCAAGAGCAAGACCATTGCCATAGAGTTGATTTTGACCGGAGATGAACTGTTCGTGAACGCGGATGTTGGGAAAATCCAGCAGGTGCTTTACAATCTACTGGACAATGCCATTAAATTCAGCCATAACGATTCTATCATCAAAATTGAAACTACAGAAAAACACAACAAGGTTTTCGTTTCCGTCAAGGACAGTGGAATTGGAATTCCCAAAGATGATCTGAAGCTAATCTGGGAAAGATTTTATAAATCTGACCTGTCACGAGGGAAAGACAAAAAAGGCACCGGGCTAGGGCTTTCCATTACTAAAGAAATCATTCACGCACATGGCGAGCATATCAATGTCATCAGCACGGAAGGGGTGGGGACGGAATTTATTTTTTCTCTACCGCTTGCAGAGGACGTGAATGAGGACTGACCTTTCAGAAGGTTCAACCCTTGTTTCATCTAAATCAACCTGGAAAGGATGGCTCTTTCATCATGCATATCATCTTACATCAGCCGGAAATTCCGGCAAATACAGGCAATATTGGAAGAACTTGTGTCGCCACAGGAAGCAGCCTTCACCTGATCGAGCCATTGGGCTTTCGGTTGGGTGAAAAGGATTTAAAGCGCGCGGGGATGGATTACTGGCAGCATCTTGACGTGACTAGATATATGAACTTTGAAGAATTTAAGACTCTCCATCCGGGTGCAAAAATCTGGTTGGCTACCACCAAAGCAAGGCATATTTACACGGATGTCTCCTATTCCCCTGATGATTTTATCATGTTTGGCAAAGAGAGCGCCGGAATTCCCGAGGAAATATTGGTGGACTATGAAGAAACCTGTATCCGTATCCCCATGCTCCCCGCCATCCGTTCTTTAAACCTCTCTAACTCTGTGGCAATTGTCCTTTATGAGGCTCTCCGCCAGCAGAATTTCTCGCATTTTCAAATGGAAGGCGAGCTTCACAGGCTGCATTGGAAGGAAGTCTAAAAAATATAAATTGAACTCCCCATAAATCCCTTATCCTCCTGCGTATCTATATCAGAAAGAATACAGATTACCAAAGGAGGATATCTTTTATGAAAAAAAATGCTAAAGCTTCATTTCTTTTCGTCGCTACCGGAATCGTTATGGCCCTTCTCACAGGCTGCGCTGTTTCTTCCGGTTCCGAAAACGTCTCAAAAGATCAAAACCAACCTGCCACTAGCAATACAGATGAGCAAAACCAATCAGAATCCTCTGCCGATTCCCAGCAGATACCCAGCGTCTCATCATCTGTATCTAATGTCAATTCTATCTCCGTAAACAGCAGCGAAAAGGTCACTGTCGTCCCCGACATCGCCCAGGTAGAATATTCTGTCCGCACAGAAGCCGGTGATGCAGCCGCCTGTCAGCAAAAAAACACAGAGGCAGTCAGTCAGGTAATTGAGCTTCTAAAGACCCTGAATGTTGTCGAAGCTTCTATCCAAACCTCGGACTACTATATGAACCCTGTTTATAATTACTCCGGTAATACACCTCGTGTCACCGGTTATGAGGCAGTCACCACTCTGACCGTTTCCGATCTGCCGATCGATGGTCTTGATGAGATTCTCTCCCAATCCGTTTCAAACGGTATCAACACGATACGCTCCATCACTTATCAGGCCAGTAAATATGACGAAAGCTACCAGCAGGCCCTGACCACCGCAGTAGAATCCGCTCATCGAAAGGCAGAGGCTTTAGCAGATGCTGCTGGCTGTCAGGTTGGTTCTGTTATCAATATCAGAGAAACCAGCGGTTATTCGCAGGAGCGTTATTCCGACTACGCGCTCACGGGCAGATACGCTGCCGCCAAACAGGAGATGTCTATGGCAATGGAGGACAACGCCGGTATTATGCCCGGTGAGATTCAGGTGGAAGCAAGTATTGTTGTGGAATATCAGATTTACTAAACAACAAGTGCCAAGCTCCTCTAGACCTACTTATGAAAATGGCGGTATCTACCAAGTGCAGATACCGCCTGATGTTTTACCTTTCAATCATGATAGCGCTTATTTTTCTTCCCGAAGTCTGGCGATGAACGCGCCAATCTTATCCAGCGCAATTTTCAAGTTCTCTAGAGAATAAGCATAAGAAATCCTGAGGAACCCTTCCCCGCAGTCTCCAAAGGCTGTTCCCGGTACCACAGCTACCTTTTCTTCCGCAAGAAGCCTTTCTGCAAATTCCTCACTTGTCATGCCGAACTCCTTAATACAGGGGAACACGTAGAAAGCGCCGTAAGGTTCAAAGCATTTCAGTCCCATCTCCTTAAAGGAATGCATCAAAAATCTTCTCCTCTGATTATAGGACTCCCGCATCATAGTCACATCATCATCACCATTCTTTAATGCCTCAACTGCCGCATACTGGCTGGTGGTGGGTGCACACATGATGGCAAACTGGTGGATTTTTAGCATCTGCTCCATAATCTGTCTCGGTGCACAGGCATATCCAAGCCTCCAACCCGTCATAGCATAAGCTTTGGAAAAGCCATTGATGAGAACCGTCCTCTCCTGCATTCCCGGCAGACTGGCGAGAGAAACATGTTTTCCCTTATACGTCAGTTCTCCATAGATTTCATCTGTTATTACAAAAATATCCTTTTCACGGATAATTTCCGCAATAGCCTCCAACTCTCCCTTTTCCATAATCGCACCTGTGGGATTATTGGGAAAAGGAAGTATCAAAACCTTTGTCTTCTCTGTGATAGCATCCTTAAGCTCCTGAGGTGTCAGCTTAAACTCGTCTTCCTCCTTCAGGTCAATAATCACAGGCTTCCCATCAGCAAGGATGGTACAAGGCTCATAAGAGACAAAACTAGGCTGAGGAATCAGAACCTCTTCCCCTGGATTGAGCATGGCACGAAGGGCAATGTCAATAGCCTCCGAGCCTCCTACTGTAACGATTACCTCGTGATCCGGATCATAGGAAATTCCCTGAGTCCTGCTTATGTATTTTGTAATCTCCAACTTCAACTCTTTCAGTCCTGAATTGGAGGTATAGAATGTTCTTCCCTTTTCAAGGGAATAAATTCCCTCATCCCTGATATGCCAGGGGGTATCGAAATCCGGTTCCCCAACGCCAAGGGATATAGCATCCTCCATCTCACTGACAATATCAAAGAACTTCCGAATTCCTGAAGGTTTGATGGTAACTACTTTGTCTGATAATGGATTTCTCATGGTGTCACCTTCTCCCTGGTATCTTCATATTTTTTAGTCAAAATCGTTCCGTGATCCTTATATTTCTTTAAAATAAAATGTGTGGCCGTGCTGAGTACTCCCTCTAAGGTGGAGAGTTTATCAGAGACAAAGCTGGAGACAGCCTTTAATGACTTTCCTTCCAGTGTTACCAGCAGATCATACCCACCGGAAATCAAATATACGCTGTTCACTTCAGGATATTTGTAAATTCTCTCAGCAATATTATCATATCCCTGGCCTCTCTGAGGTGTAATCCTTACCTCAATCAGCGCTGTAACCTTCTCAATAGAGGTCTTCTCCCAGTCTATCATGGTGTGATAGCCACAGATTACCCCTTCCTCCTCCATAGCTTTCAATTCATTTGCGATGGTAAGCTCATCCGCTCCCAAGATCACTGCCAGTTCTTTCACATTGATACGGCTGTTCTTCTCTATAATCGCTAAAATCTGCTCTCTCATTATGATCCCAATCCTTTCTTTCATTAAAATATCAGTTTATGAATCTCATCCGGCCCGGGCGGCCCTAAATATCTGATTTCCTCCCCGCTTGTCACAATCTTGTCATTACTTTTGTCTGTATATCCAATCAACGCCGCCGGAACTTTTGCTGCTTCCAGTTCTCTCACCAACTTAGAGCCATCCTCCGTCGCCATAATCAGCGCTCCCCCTGACAAAAGCTCATAGGGACTTAGATTGAAAAATTCACATATCTCAATGGTCTCCTGTCTGACCGGAATTTTCTTTAAGTTTATGGACAGTCCAACGCCTAACTTTTGGGATAACTCCCACAATGCACCGAATATACCGCCGTTTCTCACATCATGCATTGCATAAACGTTGGACTTAAGCGCTATGGCAGCCTCCCCTGCCACTGACAGATACCGTTCCTGTTCCTTTGCCATTACCAGAAATCTGGATGAAAATCGCTTAAGCAGTTCCTCTTCCTTTTCCTGAACAATAACAGTTGTTCCCTCCAGGCCAATCCATTTACTTATTACAATATCCAGTTGTTTAAACTCCTCTGTGTTCTTCCTTTCTTCATATCTGCATCTCTTACCCACAGAGGTGCCGATTGCCGTAGCCGTGATAACCGGTGCCCTGACGTTTGCACTTACTTCTGTATGCCCCCCTATAATTTGAGCCTTCAACTCCCTGCAGCATTCTTCTGCCTGAGCCATCAGCTCTTTTAATCCATCCTCCTCCATCTCTTTGGGAATTGTCAAAGACAACGTAATCGCACTGACCCTTGCGCCTGATGCCGCAAGATTATTGGCGGCGGCCATAACTGCAAGATACACTCCTTTTCTTACAGGCAGTGCTACCGTCTGGGTAGAAACAGCCACCAGAGTTTTTTCCTTTTTTTCTTCTTCAGCAAAACAAGTATTTTCCCATGCCAAAAAGGCGCAGTCCTCACCTACGCCTGCACCTTTTTCTATGGAACACGGAAGGGACTTCAAAAGCTCGCCACCCGTCTCTGTACACTTTGTTTCCTCCCTGTGATCTTTTATTTTTCCAATCACAGAACGCTTTAAAATACTTTCAGAAATTTTTCCTGTTTTCATCGCAGACCTCACTCTGCCGGTGTTTCCTCTGGTGCCACTTCTGCCGGCGCTGGCTCCGCAGGCGTTTCTGGTTGTGCTGCTGCCGGATCTACTGGTTGCGCTGCCGACGGATCCGCTGGGATAGCTGCTCCTCCTATCGGCTGTCCTGTTGCCGGATCCACAGCCACGGCTCCTCCTATTGGCTGTCCTGTTACTGGATCTATGGGCACTTCAGACACAGGAGGCGCCTCACCTGCTGCCAAAGCAGAGGCCACATTTTTTACATGGTCAATACTGTTCGTTGCAATTGCTGCCATAATTGCATTATAGACATTAGGATCAGATGTGGAAACGCCCACTGTGGCAGTTCGGGGAACCATTTTGTAGGAACTGGAATTCACCTGCTCCCGACTGACTTCCTGCCCATTCTCCGTGACAATCTTCCACAAATTTGCCTTATAACCAATATGCGCTGACTGTACAGATACACTCCCTACTGGGAGGGATTCACTGGCATAAATTACCTCTGAGTCAGGATGGATGGTGCTGACTACCTCACTCTCATAGCGAACTTGATGCCCGCTGTCCCTGGTTTCCATCCCATATATGGTAAATGTTATGTGCTTGTCGTCCGATGTAACACCTTCTATATAGATAGGTGCTCCTGTATTATTCACAAACTTGAAATCCTTCCCTGAGGACTCCGCAATAGCAGCATCCGCAGAAGGAGCCACATAGGTCACTATCATGGAATGATTATGCCGTTCTGTGACCTCCAGCTCAGATAAAAGCACGGCATTGTAAAGAGTGGTTGAGACCTGACAGATGCCGCCTCCCAAACTGTCAACCACCTGTCCATTCAGGTAGGAAGCTGCCATATAATATCCATTTTCTGTGGTAAATGGAGTGATTGTTTCACAAGTCGAAAACTCATCGCCAGGATATAAGGTTGTTCCGTTGATCAGCGAACAGCCATTAATCACATTAGCACTCCTAGCTTGGCCCGAAGTTTTGAAACTTGTTGTAAAGGTTCCAAGCACATCCTTTACCTTGCTGAGCTCCTCATCCGTTCCCTGGGGTTCATCCACCATCACAATCAGCTCAATGGAACCGCCATCTCCCTCAAGCCAGTCACTATTGAAATAATCGTAAATAAGCTGGGTGGAGGCTTCCACATCCACCACCTTACCAGTCTGTCCCTCGTTTACAACAAAGTTTCCATTAACTCGCGAAAGAGTTGCATCCTTTGCTTCCACATTATAGATCGCACACTGTTCTTCAAGAATCTTCTTCACGCTCTCTCTGTCCACATCAAATTCCATATGGTACACTTTGTTCTCGTGCTGAAGATCCTTAGCTGCTTTGTAACGCTGTATTATATTTCCTCTCTGCCCAACATTTGCTGCTTCCTCCACAATCTCGGGATTACTCCAGCAAAGCCCAATATCAGCAGGGGTGATATTCACCGCATTTCCATCTATAGCTATCAGCGTGATGGGTTTTCCACTAAGGTTATCCCTCACATAGCTTTCCACCAGCCCTTTCGCTTCCTCAGCCGTCTTCCCCTCTAGAGGGATGTCCTCAATAAAGATGCCTGGCCGTATTCTCTTCGCTCCGTCTTTTTCTTCACTAGCCTGCGCCTGAAAACCGCAAAGCCCTGAAAGCGCCAACACCAGTGAAAAGCAGATGAGCCCTTTCATCCACTTTTTCATAATCTCACCTCATTAATATTTGCCTTAATACATAAAAGATGCTATAGTTGGAACTATCATAGCAAGTATAAGCAGTGTGATAATAATCACTGAAAAAACCTTTTTATTCTTTTTATGATAAAAATTAAACATATTTTTCTCCCATCTGCGCAACCTTTGCGCGATGCCGTATTATTCCTGAAAGGATATTATATATGAAATTTCCTGTTTTTGCAAGTTTTATCATATTCTGTGTTTGGCTTGGATACGAACTCCACAAACGCAGAAATCTGGACGAAAAAGACAATCAAAGCTTCTGGGAAAAGGAGGCTGCTGCGAACCGGACCCGTCGCAAGCCTCTTGACAATCTAGAGTATATCCACATTCCTTTTGACTCTCTTCCTATGGACATTCTCACCCAGAACCCAATCGTGGTAGAATGCCATGAGGCTTTGCGCGCTCTGTCAGAGGCCCCAATTGTGAATTTCACCGGAATCAGCAACACAGACTTAAAGCTTCAATACGGCGCTCCTAATATCGACCTTCTCTCCCGCTACGACCAAAGCTATACGGTTCTTGTCCGTACTCTTCAAAAATGGGGAGAATGTCTCTACCAAAATGGATATGCCGAGGCTGCCTGCCAGGTTCTGGAATTTGCCGTCAGCACTCGCACCGATATCAGCGCCACCTACAGGCTTTTATCTACGATTTATCTTGAAAGTAACCAATCTGAAAAAATCGCCAAACTGCTTCCTGTGGCAGAAGGTTTAAATTCAAGCCTTTCCGGCCATATCACGGATATGTTAAAGGAACAACTTCAAAAAGCCTGATATCATTTTATGCATGGCTTTCTGATATTATTACTTTCTTTCACAAGCAACGGATATGTTAAACAAACGCCGCCCTGTTCTGCAAGGCGGCGTCATTTTATTTCCAAAATTTCTTTTTCTTTGTATCCTTTGTCTCACTTTTTTCTGTCTGAACATTTTTGGCGGCATTTAAACTGTCTCCTGTCACAGCATCAAACTGTTTAAGCAGTTCTTTTGCCTCGTGGGAAAGCCTTTCCGGTGTCTGAACCACCAGGGTCACATAGTGATCTCCCCTGACATCTTTGTTCCTGAGCGTAGGCACACCCTTTCCCTTCAAACGAACCTTCGTATCTGTCTGAGTTCCGGCCTTTACCTCATAAATCACCTTGCCGTCCACAGTATCTACCACCACATCACCGCCAAGAGCGGCTACGGCAAAAGAAACAGGTACGGTAGAATAAATATTGTAGTCCTGTCTCTGGAAAATCGGATGACGCCCCACGATCACCTCCACCAGAAGATCGCCTCTGGGGCCGCCGTTTACGCCAGGTTCCCCCTTATCTCTGATGCGGACGCTCTGTCCGTTATCGATACCGGCAGGAATCGATACCTGAATCTTTTTGCGGTTGGCAATATAACCGGAGCCGTGGCAGTCCATGCATTTCTCCCTGATTACCTTTCCGGTTCCATTACACTCAGGACAGGTCTGCACATTTCTCACAGTTCCAAAGAAGGACTGCTGGCTGAAAACTACCTGACCCTTGCCGCCGCACTTCTGACAGGTTTCCGGACTGGTTCCGGGCTTCGCCCCCGTCCCCCGGCAGGTCTTACATTCATCCTTTAAGGTCAGTTCAATTTCTTTCTCAACGCCAAAAACAGCCTCCTCGAAGGTGATCCTCACACTGGTTCTGATATTAGCGCCCTTCATGGGCCCGTTATTGCCCCGGCTTCTGCGTCCGCCGCCAAAGAAATCGCCGAAAATATCGCCGAAAATGTCACTGAAATCCGCACTGTTAAAATCAAAGCCGCCAAAACCGCCGGCTCCGCCTTCAAAGGCGGCATGGCCAAACTGGTCATATTGTCTCTTCTTTTCCGGGTCACTTAAAATCGCGTATGCCTCAGAAGCTTCCTTAAACTTTTTCTCCGCTTCCGCATCTCCGGGATTCATATCCGGATGATACTTTTTGGCAAGAGCCCTGTATGCTTTTTTTATGGCGGCCTCATCTGCGTTCTTATCAATGCCAAGCACTTCATAATAGTCGCGTTTCTGTTCTGCCATTACAAACTCCTCCCGTGCCGGATGGGCACACTATACACCACCCAAGGCGGCATAGGAACAGCCGCCTCAGGATAAACTCTCTTTTGTATTTTAAACCTCGCGATAGTCCCCGTCAACCACATCATCTGCCGGACCCGTGCTTGCTCCGCTCATATCGGGACCTGCACCGGCAGCACCCATATCAGGGCCTGCAGCGCCGCCTGCCTGCTGCATGTTCTCATACATTTTGGTGAACAATGCCTGCGCGCTTGTGGTAAGCTTCTCTCTTGCTGCTTTCAGGGCATCAATATCGGAATCAGACATTTCCTGATCTTTGGTTCTCTCCAGGATATCCTTAACCGCCTGTACATCGGCTTCCACATTTGCCTTTTCGGAAGCGTCGATCTTATCTCCAACTTCATTTAATGCCTTTTCAGTCTGGAATACGAAGGAGTCAGCTTCATTTCTTGTATCAATGGCTTCCTTTCTCTTCTTATCCTGAGCTTCAAACTCAGCCGCTTCCTTCACTGCCCTGTCAATCTCATCATCGGACATATTGGAGCTTGCCGTGATAGTGATATGCTGCTCCTTGCCGGTGCCAAGATCCTTGGCAGATACATTGACAATTCCGTTGGCGTCAATATCGAAAGTAACCTCAATCTGAGGTACTCCGCGCATTGCCGGAGGAATTCCGTCAAGCCTGAACTGTCCCAGAGACTTGTTGTCCCTTGCGAACTGTCTCTCACCCTGTAATACGTTGATATCCACTGCTGTCTGATTATCTGCTGCCGTTGAGAAGATCTGGCTCTTCTTGGTCGGGATCGTAGTATTTCTCTCGATCAGCCTTGTTGCAATACCGCCCATGGTCTCAATGGACAGGGAAAGAGGGGTAACATCCAGAAGAAGGATTTCTCCTGCGCCCGCGTCTCCCGCCAGCTTACCGCCCTGAATGGAAGCGCCTAAGGCAACGCATTCATCCGGATTTAAGGACTTGCTGGGCTCATGTCCTGTGAGCTGTTTTACTTTATCCTGTACCGCAGGAATACGTGTGGAACCGCCTACCAGAAGCACCTGTCCCAGATCGCTGTTGGTAAGTCCTGCGTCCTTCATGGCATTCTGTACCGGAATCGCAGTCTTTTCAACCAGATCATGGGTTAATTCATCAAATTTAGCTCTTGTGAGGTTCATATCAAAGTGCTTGGGTCCCTCTGCAGTAGCTGTTATGAAAGGAAGATTGATGTTGGTGGTGGTAGCGGAAGAAAGCTCCTTCTTTGCCTTCTCTGCCGCTTCCTTCAGTCTCTGAAGAGCCATCTTGTCGTTAGACAAATCCACTCCCTCTGCCTTCTTGAACTCACTGATCATCCACTCAGTCAGTCTGTTGTCAAAATCATCGCCGCCAAGGTGAGTATCACCGTTGGTTGCCAGAACCTCGATAACGCCCTCGCCAATCTCAATGATGGAAACATCAAAGGTACCGCCGCCCAGGTCGTATACCATAATCCTCTGTTCTTTTTCGTTGTCAAGTCCATAGGCAAGAGCAGCCGCGGTGGGCTCGTTGATGATACGCTTCACATCAAGTCCGGCGATCTTACCCGCATCCTTGGTAGCCTGACGCTGAGCGTCGTTAAAATAAGCGGGAACCGTGATAACCGCCTCAGTTACCTTCTCGCCTAAATAGCTCTCTGCATCTGCTTTCAGCTTCTGAAGGATCATCGCGGAAATCTGCTGAGGTGAATATCTCTTGTCATCAATGGTGCGGCCTCTGTCAGTACCCATATCTCTCTTAATGGAAGAAATGGTCTTCTCCGCATTGGTTACAGCCTGACGCTTTGCAGGCTCACCGATCAGTCTCTCTCCTGTCTTGGTGAATGCCACTACGGAAGGTGTGGTTCTTGCTCCCTCGGCATTTGCGATGACAGTGGGCTTGCCGCCCTCCATAACTGCCACACAGCTGTTTGTTGTACCTAAGTCAATACCAATTATTTTACTCATAATTATCTCCTCCTGGATTTTGTTTATATGCTGTTAAATAGTTTATTGAACTCTCTTTTTTGCCGGCAGGCTAACTCACAACCGCCACCATGCTGTGCCTTACCACGCTGTCCCTGTAGGTATAGCCCTTCTGCAGCTCCTGAGCAATCACACCGGACTCATATTCCTCACTTTCCACCTGCATCACTGCGTTGTGGAAGTTGGGATCGAATTCCTCTCCCACCGCCGGTATGGGTTTTACATCCATCTTTTCAAGCTCTGTCAAAAGCTGCTTGTATATCATCTCCATCCCCTCCGCAAAGGGCGAACCCTTATCCTCCTCGGGGACGGTAGCCAGACCTCTCTCAAAATTGTCAACCACAGGCAGAATCTTTTCGATTACGCTTTTAGCTCCCGTTTCAAACATGGCGGTTTTTTCTTTATCGGTACGTTTCCGGAAATTTTCAAATTCAGCCATCTGGCGCTTCACGCGGTCTTCCAGTTCTTCGATTTTTTCCTTGAGGGCATCCTGCTTCTTGTCAGCCTTAAGTTTTTTCTTAGCCGCTCTCTTTTCCGCCCAGCTCTCTTCTCCTGACCTGGCAGGCTCTGCTTTCGCTTCGGACTCTTCTTCGGTCAGATCCTGATCATTTTCCTGATCATTATCTTCACTCTCCTCCTCTGTTTCCGGCCCTTCATTTTCCGGCTGCTCCGCCGACTGCTCCGTCAGTTGTTCTGCCGTCTGCCCTTCTTCTCCAGGGTCATTTGTCCCGGCTTTCATTTCTTCTGCTTCCGCCGCTGTTTCTTCCTGTATATCTTTTTTCATTTCTTCACTCATCCGCTTCATCCCTTTCCGTTTCTATGTCTTCTTTTTATACAATTCATCCAACTGATGGGTGATCGTCTTAAGCGCCCCTACTACCTTGTCGTAATCCATCCGCTTGGGACCGATAATCCCTATTGTACCGCGCATCCCTTCTCCCAATTCGTAGGTGGCCGTCACCACGCTGCAATCCTTCATCGCCTGAATCGGCGTTTCATTTCCTATATAAACCTGAATTCCTGTATTGTTCTCATCTGAAAGGGTACCCTGCACCAGCTCCGTCAGCATCCGGCTCTCCTCAAAGGTATTGATGATCTCGCTTGCCTTCTGATGATCCGCCAGCTCCGGGTATTTGAAAATATTGTTGGCCCCGCTGGTGTACACCTCCAAATCTTCTTCCGCCTTGATAGACTCCGCAATGGCATCTATCACATCGCCAACAATGGCGCTGTGTATTCCCGCCTGCTGCTTCATGGCCGAAATCATTCCAAGGTTGATTTCCTCCAGCGCCAGACCGTTTAAGTGGGTGTTCAGGAGGATATTCAGTTTCAGTAGGGTTTCATCATCCAGCCGCTCCGGCACAGAAATAATGTTGTTCTTGATCACATTACCCTCTGCCACCACCACTGCCAGAATCTGGTTTGCATCCATCCGGGAAAGCTGTATAAATTTAATTTTGTTGGTGTGGATGGTAGGGGCCGAGATCATGGAAACATAATTGGTGTTCGTGGCAAGGAGCTTCGCCACCTGCTTGAGAAGATGGTCCATCTTATCCTCTTTCTCAAGCATCATTTCCTTGAGCTCTTCCAGCTCCCTGTCCTTCTCCTCCATCATGGTGTCCACATAAAGGCGGTATCCCATATCGGAGGGAATCCTTCCCGCCGAGGTGTGGGGCTGTACAATATACCCCATTTCTTCCAAATCAGACATTTCATTGCGGATCGTCGCTGAACTCAGATTCAAATCCGTAAATTTGGAAATCGTCCTGCTTCCCACCGGCTCCCCTGTTTCCAGGTAATTGCGGATAATGGCCTGCAATATTTTAATTTTTCTTTCACTTAACTGCAACTCCATCATCCTTTCCATATCAAACGTTCCTGCGCTTCGTGAGCCGGCTTATTGATTGACAGCTGCTCAGTCAGGCCGGGACGTCTGTTATATTGTGTTGTTAGCACTCAACTTGATGGAGTGCTAACATCTTCTTTACCTAAAATATCACTTACCCTATTTATTGTCAACATAAATAGTGGAAATTAATTATAAAAAAATTCTTAAAAAATGGATACCGCCTGATGCAGTATCCATTCGATAATCCTTATTGAACTTTCAGAATATCTGTCCGAAAAAAGCCCTCGACAGCGGCCATCCTCCGACATGAGAAATGATTTCTTACCATGAAATGATCGTAGAATAATTTTATCATATGTCGTAAGGAAGGAACCCACCGAAGGTGGGAGGATTCCTTGCGACCCGCGCACGTATCAGCGTGCTTCATTATATTTTAAATATTGAAGCTTCCCTTTACATCGCCGTTGATCACGTAGTATGTAACGTTTTCCTCCGGCTTTACATACAGTTCAACACCCTTAAAATCTTCTTCCTTGCCATTCAGATCATATTTCCATACATCCCTGCAGATTTTAAGCAAATCCTCAGGCGTATAGCTTTTGCCGCTGAACTCAAAATGAACGGCCGCCTTTATCTCAGGTTCTGCTTTTACTTTTTTAACGGTTTCTTTCTTCACAGTTTCTTTCTTAACTTCCTCTTCCTTTTCTGCGGCAGGCTTTGCGCTTACCTTTCTGGTTGCCTGTTTCTTTACGGGTTCCTTAACTTCTTCGGCTGCTGCCTTTACTTCTGTCTTTACCTCTGATGCCTTCTCTGCAGACTTTACTTCTTTCTTTGCCGGTGTTGTTTTGGGTTTTGTTGTAGCTTCCGTTTTCTTTACTGCCATGATAACTCCTTTCACGCAGAGAACCTCATTCTCTTACATGCACTAGCCAAAATGAAATTAATTCATTTCCTTTAAAATACTTTATTTTACTCCAAAGCAGTATACTCTCTATTTTCTCTTTTGTCAACTAATTAACGATATTCTTTATCCTGCAACCCCAAAATACAAAAGCACCACGGCCCCCAGCACAATACGGTACCAGCCAAACACCTTGAAGTCATGCTTCTTAATATATCCCATCAAAAACCGGATAACGACTACGGAAACGAGAAATGCCGTAACCATACCTGTCACCAGCACCATCACCTCATTTTCGCTGAAGGAAAAACCGAATTTTACAATTTTCAGAAGGCTTGCCCCCAGCATTACAGGTATGGCAAGGAAAAAGGTAAACTCCGCTGCCACGGTTCTGGACACGCCGATCAGAAGCGCCCCCAAAATGGTCGCGCCGGAGCGGGAGGTTCCCGGGAAAATCGCCGCGATCAACTGAAACATACCTATGATCAGCGCCGTGGTAAAGGTGATATCAGACAGGGTTCTGATTTTCGCTCTCTTCCCCTTATTCCTGTTTTCAATCAGAATAAATCCCACGCCAAACACAATCAAAGCAATGGCCACACATATACTGTTATAAAACAGGCTCTCAAAAAATTCGTCAAACAAAAGCCCAACCACTGCCGCCGGAAGGCACGCCACAATTATTTTAAACCACAGTTCCCAGATGTCCTTTTTGCAATAGGACAGAAATCCCGACTGTCCCGCAGGATGTCTGTTACTTTTTTTGCCGAAAGGCCAGATTTTGTTCCAGAACAGGAGAACCACAGCCAAGATAGCGCCGAGCTGGATCACCACCAGAAACATCTCCCAAAACTCCTCCGAAACATCCAGCTTCACAAACTCATCCAAAAGGATCATATGGCCCGTGCTGCTGATCGGAAGCCACTCCGTGATGCCCTCCACAATCCCAAACAGTACCGCTTTTAAAAATTCCACCATTTAACCATGCCTCTCTTCCCGATAAGATCAGCCGCTTTCCTAAGCCGGCATAATAAAATCAATAATTCTCTTTTACAAATTTACGCAGAGCCGGAAGGGAACATTCTACCTTTTCCGTATCAATGCAGTAAGCCATGCGGAAATATCCCGGCACTCCGAAGCTGTCGGAGGGTACCAGCACCAGATCGTATTTCAGCGCCTTATTGCAAAATGCCACTGCATCTTCTTCCAATGCTTTGGGGAAAATATAGAAGGTTCCGCCGGGCCTTACACATTCAAAACCTAAATCCGTCAGCTCTTTATATAAAAGATTCATGTTCGTCTCATACACTGACATGTCTGCCGTCACTCCCTCCACCTCGGCAACCGCAAGCTGGATAATGGAAGGCGGACAGTTATGCCCGATTCCTCTTGAAATCTGGCTGCAAATGGTACTGATCAGCTCCGCGTCCCGGCATTTGGGATTAGCCGCCACATATCCAATCCGCTCTCCCGGAAGGGACAGGGATTTGGAATAAGAGTAGCAGGTCAAAGTATTATCATAATATTTAGCCACATAAGGCGCATCTATTCCGTCAAAAACGATCTCTCTGTAGGGCTCATCCGAAAGCAGGAAAATATCATGGCCATACTCTTTCTGTTTCCTCTCCAGCAGCTCTGCAAGTTCCTTCAGCGTCCTTTCGCTGTAAACTGCACCGGAGGGATTGTTGGGGGTATTGATCAGCACTGCCGCAACATTTTCTGTGAGCATATCCTCCAGCTTTTCCATATTGATCTGAAAGTTCTCCGTATCGGCAGGCACCACTTTCATCTTAGCGCCTGTGAGGTTGACATAGCAGGAGTATTCCGGGAAATAGGGGGCAAAGATCAATACTTCATCCCCCGGCTTTGTGACGCAGCGCAGTGCGTGTGCCAGCGCGCCTGCGGCTCCCGTGGTGGGGAAAATATGGTTCCCCGTGTACTCCATCCCAAATCTCCTGTTCAGCGATGCCGCAATCTTATCCTTCACAGAAGCGATACCGACGCTGGGACTGTAACCATGGAGCTCCATGGAGTTTTTGGTCTGAAGAAGATTGATCATCACCCTTGTGAATTCTTCCGGAACCGGAACGGAAGGGTTTCCAAGACTATAATCATACACATTTTCATAACCAATCTCTTTCCCCCTTGCTGTGGCAAATTCGGACAATTGCCTGATGACGGATTTCCCTTCCAACATTTTTTTATATTGCTCGTTAATCATAAAAATTCTCCTTATTTTATGGAGGACATGATCAGCATCATATCTCCCTGCATATCTACCTTACCAAAGCCATCCGGCAAAATGAAGTGGTCTCCCTTTTGGATTTTTCTTCCATTTACCTTTCCCTGCCCTTCGATCACACTGACAATCAAAAAGGGATGGGTCTGCTCAAAGGAAATATCCCCCTCAAGCTCTAACTTCCAAACCTTGTAATAATCGCAGGCGATCAGCTCATGCAGGGCGTTTTTGGATAAATCTGCCGCAGAGCTTACACTTTTATCTGCGGAAGGAGCCGGCACCGTGATCACGTCAATGCTCTGCTCCACATGAAGCTGTCTTGGCCTGCCGTCGGTAAGCCTGCCATAGTCATATACTCTGTAAGTAATATCACTGTTTTGCTGGGTTTCCAGAATCATCATTCCTCCCCTGATGGCATGTACCGTCCCGGGATTTATCTGGATAAAATCTCCCTTTTTCACTGGAATATGACGAATCAGCTCTGTCCATTTTCCCTCATGGATCATCTCTGCCAGTTCTTCCCTCGTCCTGGCATTATGTCCCACCACCAGAGCTGCTTCAGGAGGGCAGTCCAGGATATACCAGCACTCTGTTTTACCCAGGGAACCGTTTTCGTGCTCTTTCGCATAGGCATCGTCCGGATGCACCTGAATGCTCAGATCATCCTTTGCATCTATAATTTTGATAAGAAGAGGGAACCTGTCAAGACCGGGATTTCCAAATAATTCAGGATTCGATGCCCACAGCTCCGAGAGAGTCTTCCCCTCATAAATCCCTTCCTTAACCGTACAATCCCCATTGGGATGGGCGCTTACCGCCCAGCATTCCCCGGTATCGTCACCCGGAATCTCATAGCCAAACTGTTCCTTCAGCCGGCGGCCGCCCCAGATCATCTGTTTAAATACAGGATTTAAAAATAAAATTGGTTTCATATATTTATTCCTCCGCCCAGGCAAGCGCACATTTCACTGCCTTCTTCCAGCCTTTTAAAAGCTGCTCTCTGCTGTTTTCACTCATTTCATGGATAAATTCTCTGCCAAGCTGCCAGTTATCGTAAATCTCTTCTCTGCTGCTCCAGTAACCGCAGGCAAGCCCTGCCAGATATGCCGCTCCAAGAGCCGTTGTCTCAATGCATTCCGGACGGTAAACCCTGGCCCCCAGGATATCTGCTTGGAACTGCATCAGAAAATCATTGGCGCTTGCCCCGCCGTCCACTTTAAGGCCGGCAATGGAAACCTCCGCATCCTCCTCCATGGCTTTCAGCACGTCATAGGTCTGGTATGCAATGGACTCTAACGTAGCACGGATAAAATGCTCCTTTTTACAGCCTCTGGTGATTCCCACCACGCACCCTCTTGCGTAAGGGTTCCAGTAGGGAGCCCCCATCCCTGCAAAGGCGGGCACTACGTACACCCCTTCCGTTCCGTCCTCCGCCTGATGGGCATAGTCCTCCGTCTGGGCGGCGCTCTTTACCATGCGCATACCGTCTCTGAGCCACTGCACCGCGGCTCCGGCCACAAACACGCTTCCCTCCAGGGCATACTCCACCTGATCCCCAACGCTTGCCGCTATGGTGGTCAGAAGCCCATTGTTTGAGGCAATTGCTTTCGTGCCTGTATTCATCAGCAGAAAGCATCCCGTCCCATAAGTATTTTTCACCTGTCCTCTGGAAAAACAGCACTGGCCGAACAACGCCGCCTGCTGGTCTCCCGCAATCCCCGCGATGGGAATACGTCCCCCTAATGTGGCGCTCTCCGTATATCCGTAAATACAGCTTGACGGCCTGACCTCCGGCAGGATACAGGCCGGAATATGAAACAGCTCAAGAAGCTCCTCATCCCAGCACAGCTTGTGTATGTCATAAAGCATGGTGCGGGATGCGTTGGTATAATCCGTTACATGAATTTCCCCCTTTGTCATGTTCCAGATCAGCCAGCTATCCACTGTCCCGAAAAGAAGCTCGCCATTCTCCGCCCTGGTCCTTGCCTCCGGTACGTTGTCCAGTATCCAGGCAATCTTGGTGGCACTGAAATAGGCGTCCGGCACAAGTCCTGTCTTTTCCCGTATCATCTCTCCGCAGCCTGCCGCAACCAGCTCATCCACCTTCTCTGCCGTTCTGCGGCACTGCCACACGATCGCGTTATAAACCGGCTCTCCGGTTATTTTATCCCATATGACAGTCGTTTCTCTCTGATTCGTGATGCCAATCCCCGCAATATCCGAGGCGTCAGCCCCCACCTGAGCCATGGCTTCCATAGTCACCGCCATCTGGGATGACCAGATTTCCATGGGATTATGTTCTACCCAGCCGGGCCTGGGGTAAATCTGTCCGAACTCCTTCTGGGCAATGCTCTGGATTTCTCCTTTTCGATTAAAAAGAATGCATCTCGAGCTGGTAGTCCCCTGATCCAATGCCATAATATATTTGCTCATACAATACCCCCTTAATCCATATTTCCTGTAGCGATTACTGAAATGGAAGTCCCCGCCACATTTTCAATCAGTACATCCCCCACTCTGACAGGCGCTAAAACCCTGGCCCTGCGAATTTCTTCCATGCATTCTCCGATTTTTCCTTTCGGAATCTCCGAGGCTGTCTTTACCGGAATCACCTTCCCCCGTCCATTCTCCACGCGGATCATGGAAGTCACTGTCCTGACCGGAGCGGTGAATTCATTGCGCGCATAGGCCTCCCCCTTCTTGCAGGTATTACCGGTAATGTCAAGGCTCCCATCCTCTTTCTTTTCCACCGTGATCAGGCAGCCCACCGGACAGCCGATACAGATGAGCTGGCTTGACGCATCCCGTCCCTCCGGCAGAGTGGATTTCGTCTTGGCCGGAATTTTCGGCCTGAGTGCTTCTCCCCAGTCGCTTTCCCCTTCCAAAATATATTCCGCCGCAAAAGCACCTGCCCGCTCTGCCTCCACCGAGACATTATCCACCAGGTCATGCACATGAAGCACATTTCCACAGGCAAAAATACCCTGCGCAGTGGTTTCCAGCCTTGCGTTGACTACAGGTCCCTGGGTCACATCATCCATTTTGGCTCCTGCCGCCTGGCTCAGCTCATTTTCGGGAATAAGGCCACAGGAAAGCAGCAATGTATCACATGCCACAAACTCCTCTGTTCCCGGAATGGGCGCCAATTTTTCATCCACCTTTGCCACCGTCACCCCTTCCACTCTCTCTTTCCCGTGGATTTGAATTACCGTATGGCTGAGCTTTAGAGGGATACCGAAATCATCCAGGCACTGAACAATATTTCTCTTAAGGCCCCCTGAATAAGGCATGATCTCCGCCACCATTTTTACTTTTGCCCCCTGAAGGGTCATACGCCTGGCCATGATCAGCCCGATATCCCCGGAACCGAGCACCACCACTTCCCGGCCCGGCATTCTTCCTTCAATGTTTACATATCTCTGGGCCGTTCCCGCCGAATAAATCCCGGCGGGGCGATAGCCAGGTATGTTCATAGCTCCTCTTGAACGCTCCCGGCACCCCATGGCAAAGACCACTGCCTTTGCCTCTATCTGAAACATGCCCTCATCCCTGTTCATAGCCGTAACCCGGCAGGGCATTCCTCCCTGCACATCAATTACCATGGTGTTTAACAGGCTGGGGATCCTCTTTTCCTGAACCATGTCAATATAGCGGGCGGCATACTCCGGCCCTGTCAGCTCCTCCTTAAAAGTGTGAAGGCCGAAGCCGTTATGGATGCACTGGTTTAATATCCCCCCCAGTTCCTTATCACGCTCCAGAATCAGAATATCCCTGATCCCCTTTTCGTATGCGGCAAGGGCTGCTGCCATACCGGCCGGGCCGCCTCCCACAATAATCAAATCTGTTTTTCTCATCACTGCTCCCCTCTGCGCACATTACCGGCGCATTACCAACATGAAATCCGATTGTGATGCACCACCACGACATGAAAGCCGATTGCTCCGCACTTCCTGCTCCCGCAATCGCCGTCCGGGGCTTTCATAATAAGAACCATGAATCCTTTCCAGACTTTCGGATTTCGCTCTCGTCCTTTTGAAGCTCTCTTGCCAGAATCTCCACTACCCTGGGATTGCAGAAGCCTGACTGGCACCTTCCCATTCCTGCCCGTGTGCGGCGCTTAATGCCGTCAACCGTAACCGCCCCTGGTGTCCTGTGTATGGCATCTAAGATTTCACCCTCCGTAACCATCTCACAGCGGCATATCACGTTTCCATAGGCAGGATTTTCACTGATTAATCTGTGCCGTTCCTCATCAGAGGCAAGTGCCATATTGGGAATGCCCTTTCTGGTACTGATAAAATTCTTCTTTTCTGCCGGATTCAGCAGCTTTCTTACCAGCTCTGCCACATATTCTCCTGTTGCAGGTGCGCAGGAAAGTCCCGGCGACTCCATTCCCGCCACATCAATAAATCCGGGAGCATCCGCCGCCTCCCCGATCACAAAATCCTCTTCGGCGGCTTTCTCGCTGCCCTCTGCTGAAGCCCATGCTGTAATATGGGCACGAAGCCCTGAAAAGGAAGTGATAACGTCTCTTGCCGGAATCTGCTTCACGCTGAGCGCCGCCCTTTCTGACACCTGGGAGAGTCCCTCTCTGGAAGTGTCTGTCCCTTCCCTGTCCTGAATGTCCTGGGCTGTGGGTCCGGTCAGCAAATTTCCATGTACCGTAGGTGTCACCAGAATTCCTTTGCCAAGCGCCGTGGGAAGCTGGAACAATGTGGCATTCACCATATTCCCTGTTTTCTTGTCATAAAGCATATATTCCCCCTTTCTGGGTGTGATCTCCATATAAGCTTTACTCACAAGGTTATGGATTCGGTCTGCATAAACGCCTGCCGCGTTGATGACCACTCTGGTCTCATAGGCATTCTCCCCGGCAGTTACCAGATACCCCTCTTCCTTCCTTTCGATGCTCTTTACTTCCTGATCAAACTGAAACTCCACGCCATTGTCCGCTGCGTTTTCCGCCAGGGCAATGGTAAGTCCGAAAGGACACACAATCCCGCCTGTAGGTGCATACAATGCCGCTACGACTTCATCTCCCACGTTCGGCTCTAATTCTATCAGCTCCTGCCTGTCTAAAATGCGAAGCCCTTCCACCCCGTTTGCCTCTCCCCTCTCCTTCAGTTCAGATAGCCTGTGCTGTTCTTTTTCATCAAAGCACAACACGATCGAGCCATTTCTTCTATAGGAAAAGTCAAGTTCTTTTGAAAGAGCCTCCATCTTACGGCTTCCTGCCACATTCAGCTTTGCTTTCAGGGTGCCTGGAATTGCGTCATAGCCCGCATGGACAATTCCGCTGTTGGCTTTTGAGGTGCCCTCACAGACATCCAAAGCCTTCTCAAGAACCACTACCTTCAGTTCCAGGCGGGAAAGCTCTCTTGCAATGGCGCATCCGCTCACCCCTGCGCCGATAATCACTACATCATACATTATCTTCTCCTTTCTCAGGCTGCAACCAGCATATTCTCGTTTGTTTTATTTCACACTTCCTACACGTTACATTTCCATATAAAACGACTAAAACGGCCACACAAAAAGCTTCGCTGCTTCCCCCTTGCGTTGCCGTTCTAAAATCCGTTGCCTGAATTTCCTGTTCTCACCATGTAAGGACCTCGTGTCCCTCTTCTGTCACTGCCACAGTAATCTCCCACTGCGCCGAAGGCTTCCCGTCTGCGGTGTAAACCGTCCAGTTATCTTCCTCATCTATATAAACCTCGCTGGTTCCCATATTTACCATAGGCTCTATGGTAAATACCATTCCCGGTACCATCAGCATTTCTGTACCCGCTTTGGTCACATAGCTCACGAAAGGATCCTCGTGAAATTCCAACCCCACGCCATGACCGCCAATTTCTACCACTACGCTGTAGCCGTTTGCCTTGGCGTGGTCATTGACCGCCTGCCCCATATCTCCAAGAAAGCCCCACGGCTTTACCATGGCAAGCCCCTTCTCCATGCACTCCCTGGTGACTCTTACCAGTTTTTTCTTTTCCTCACTGACTTCACCGATACAGTACATTCTAGAGGAATCCGCAAAATATCCTTTGTATATAGTGGTTGCATCCACATTTACAATATCTCCCTCTTTCAGAACCACATTCTCAGATGGGATTCCATGACACACCACCTCATTGATGGAGGTACACACACTTTTGGGGAAGCCTTCATAGTGAAGGGAAGCAGGAACACCTCCCAGCTCTTTGGTCATATGATAGACAAGGTCATCAATCTGCTGGGTGGTCACCCCAGGGCCTATCATATTTCCCACGGCATCCAATATGGCTACATTGAGCTTACTGCTCTCTCTGATGCCTTCAATCTGCTCTTTTGTCTTTATCATACTTCTGTCCGGCACCATATGCCCCTCCAGCTCATAGCGGTGGATTTTTTCATCCATAGCCATATGGCAGGTTTTATATTTTTTGCCGCTTCCGCACCAGCAAGGGGCATTTCTACCTATCTTCTCCATTTTTCCTTATACCTTCTTTTTCTTTAAATGCTTCCATAAACTGAGAAATATTGCTGCTTATGCTCCGCTTTTTGAATACCGCGGAACCTGCCACAAAAATATCTGCCCCGGCATCTATAATTTTTCTGACATTTTTCTTACCTACACCGCCGTCAACCTCGATCTTCACCGGCAGATGGCGCTCATCAATATAATCCCGAAGCTTCCGAATCCTGTGATAGGCCTCCGGCATAAACGGCTGGCCTCCGGCTCCCGGTTCCACGCTCATGATAAGAATCATCTCCACTTTGTCCAGATAGGGATAAACTGCCTCTATGGGAGTCTCCGGTTTGATGGAAATGCTGGCCTTTGCTCCAAGGGCATGAATGCTTCGAATAAGCTCTTTTACATCCTCTGCCGCCTCCAAATGAAAAGTAATGCCATCCGCGCCACACTCCACAAATTCCTTGATATGCAGTTCGGGATGCACAATCATCAGATGAACGTCAAAAAACTGCCTACTAGTCTGTCTGATAGACCGAATCAGAGGCATTCCAAAAGAAATACTTGGGACAAAAGTACCGTCCATAACATCTATATGAAGATACTCTGCGCCTGCCTGTTCTGTTTCCTTAATCTGTTGTCCTAATATGTTAAAATCTGCCGCAAGAAGAGATGGCGCTAAAATGTACATTTCTAATACCTGTATGCTTTCTGTAACCTGTTGCCCTGGCCCAGGCACCAATCAATCTGTGTAATATTCTATCACAACTGCTTCATATAATCAAACGAATAGTCCTTTGAGGTTTCTGCTTTGTCAGCGAAAAAAAAATTTACCCGTAAACAGGGAATTTTGGGTTCCCTTCTGTTTTTATGCTCTCTGGCTCTTATCCTGTCCCTGCTGTTTCTGGCAAACGACAGCCGCAGGTTTCATACTCTGGCAAAAGAATTGTTTTACTCAGAGCTTTCCAGCAATACTTTAAACCTGCACTATACATTAGCCTACCCGGAAAATTATGGTTTTCCCGCAGAAGTCTGCCTTCCCTCCTATGAATCAGATACCGATAACGGAAAAAATGAACTGGAATCCGCCCTTTTAAAGCTTTCCCGGATATCTCCTGAACGTCTTAATGAAAGTGACGCCTACACCTGGCAATTGTTAAGCCGCTACTTCACACTGCGTCTTAAGGGCACACCTTACTCGCATTACGACGAGCCTCTTTCCCCCTCCCAGGGAATGCATTCCGGCCTGCCCATCCTCCTTGCCGACTATACCTTTCGTTCCTCAAAGGATGTGGAAGACTATCTGCATATTCTGGACCAGACTGATACCTATTTTGAAGGGCTGATCCGGTATGAAAAAGAAAAATCCGAAAAGGGCCTTTTCATGTCCGATGCTGCTGCTCAAAAGATTATCGACGCATGCACGCTAATCATGGATAAAGCCTCCCTCTCTCAGGGCACTCACTTTCTCCACACAACCTTTGAAGAGCGTCTGGACGCTCTGGAAGAAGATGGCAGCATTACCTCCGACCAGAAACAGCACTGGATTTCCGAAAACGACCGGCTGCTTACCACCGTGGTCGCTCCTGCCTATGAAGAACTGGCCGATGCCTTTACCATCCTGAAAGGAAGCGGAAACAACTCCATGGGTCTGTGCTATTTCCCGGAAGGGCGTGCATATTACGAATATCTTCTTGCCTCCACCACAGGCTCTTCCCGAAGTGTTGCACAGGTCAAGGCTCTTCTCTGGGAGGATTTTCAACAAAATCTGACTTCTTTCATCCGTTTGCTGCAGGAACATCCGGAAATGGCCTCCAGAATATCCGGAAATGTGTCCGATGCTTTCCCCTACACCGCACCCGAGGAAATGTTGGCTGATCTGCAGAGCCGCATCAATGCGGATTTTCCTTCCTTTCCTCAATCAGAGGAGGATTTTACACCTGCCTGTACCATCAAAAGCGTTTCCCCCTCCATGGAAAACCACAGCAGTCCGGCCTACTACCTGACGCCTCCCATAGACGATATGAGCGCCAACATTATCTATATCAACCACAAAAATATGCCTGATGCCCTCACCCTGTATACCACACTGGCCCATGAAGGATATCCGGGGCATCTTTATCAGACTGTATACAGCCAGCTTTATTTAAGAGAACAGAATGCCTCCTGCCTGCGCTATCTGCTGCACTACGGCGGCTACACGGAAGGCTGGGCCCTCTATGCGGAAAATCTGTCCTATTACTATGCCCGCCAGATGGTACAGGAGACTCATCCGTTGGAAGCCTCCTGGTATGAGGCCTGCCGCCTGAACCGTAACCTCCAGCTGTGCCTGTATTCCCTTCTTGACATTGCTATCCATTATGAGGGAGCAACTCCTTCCCAAGTACAGGCAATTCTGAAAAAAATAGGAATTGTCGGTTCAGAAACCGTTACCGCCATCTACCAGTATATTGTGGAAGAGCCGGTAAACTATCTGAAATATTATCTTGGTTTTCTGGAATTTCTTGCTCTCAGAGAACAGGCAGTGAGAACATGGGGCGAAGACTTTAGCCTTATGCGTTTCCACCGTTTTGTCCTTGAAACAGGGCCTTCGGATTTCCAGGGACTTTATGACCGGCTGTCAGTTTACTGACAGTCGGTCTCCTCCATCATCCGCTCCACATATCCGCCGTCCCAGAGCAGAATTTTCAGCTTCCTGGCGGCCTCCACCGCCGGAGCTGTAAAATACTGGTTGGTCATCACCGCTCCCACCATCCGGTCGTAATAATCTCTGCCCGCATAGGCTTCCTGAATAGCCTTGACTCCCACCGCCGCCGCATAGCATTTACACTGGATGGCATAGGTCACGCCCTCCTTTTCCGCCAGAATATCGATTCCATAGTCCCCGCTGCCCCTGGTGACTTCCACCTCCGTAAAGCCCCTCTGTTCCAGCAGGTCAGCGCAAAAATATTCAAACTCATGGCCCTCCATGTCCTCAAAAATATCTGATTTTCTGCGCCGGCTCCAAAGGAACTTCCTGAAAAGCCATCCAATCAAAGCAGCCGCCAGCAGAACCGCAATAAGTACTATTATTCCCGTAACAATCCGTACATCCATCTCAATTATAGTAGGACTGTTGTCCTATAAACAGGACTGCAGCCTTTCATTTCTCCCTTTTTCGCTCTGCCCTCTCCCAGTTCAAGGGACACATTAATGCTTCCCGATCCGGTTCTTCGCACATACACCGCCATTTTTCCGGCAAAAGTTTCTCTGCTGCAGGAAGAAAAGGGAGTGACATCCGCCAGATTCCCGTTGTCCATTCCTGCCAGTTCCCCTGCGCCCTGAACCTGCACTTTGATCTCCCGATCGTCCCACACAGTTTTTTCGCCCTGTTCATCCACGAGCGTTACGAGAATCTGATAAAGATAACCGGCCTGTGCCGAACGTTCCTTCCACTCTGATTCTGAAAGAGGATCTTTCTCCTGCCACAGCTCCCAAGAAAGCTTTTGGGTCTCTCCTGTTGTTTTCAGGCTGCAGGCTCCCAGAATTTCTCCGTCCTTTCCGCAGCATACCGCTTCCAGGATTCCCGGCTCGTATTTTATACGGAAAAGGAAAGCTCCGTCAGAGAGATATTCGCTCTGACGTCCTGCCTCTCTGCCATTGCACTTCAAAACGATACTGGCTCCCGCAGGTGGATTGGCATAGCATTTTACCATGACATCTGCCCCCTCCGGATAGTTCCAGCTCTCACTCATAGGCAGCCAGCTCTCTTCTCTTCCGTCATACTGCCGGGTGGCAAGCTGCATGGTCAGCTCTTCGCACCAAAAAGCTTTCCGCCTGTAATACTCTGGTTTCCTGAATCCTGCAGTAGTCAAAATTCCTGCCTGAGAACCATGAATCGGCCATCCATGGGCCTCTCCCAGATAATCGATTCCGGTCCACAAAAACTGTCCGCAGATATAAGGATGATCGGTTACCGCCCGCCATGCCTCATAGCGGTGGCTGTTCTCACTTCCCAAAAAGGTCTTATGAGGGAACCTTTTGTGATCTTCCTCATACAAATGCTCTTTATAATTGTAGCCCACCACATCCAGCGCATCCAAAAATCCAATCCGGGAGGACAGCTCCGGAAATGCCGCAGCCAGTGTCACCGGGCGGCTCTCATCCTCCTGACGCACGATCTCTGCCAGATGCGCGGCAATCACCGAAAGTCTCTCCATATTGGGCTTATTCGTGTCATACAGCCGCTCCGCCTCCGGTTTATTGGCATCGTTATTTCCGGTCATGGTCTGAAACATGGGATGACAGTAGGGATCATTGGGATAATCAATCTCATTTCCAATGCTCCAGAGGATAACAGAGGGATGATTTCTGTCCCTGCGAACCATAGTCCGCAGATCCTTTTCATGCCATGCAGGGAAATCCTCAAAATACCCCTGATGCTTCGGAGGATAAACGTTATGTCCCACCGACCACTTATTTTTGGGATTTTCCCATTCGTCAAAAGCCTCATCCATCATTAAAAATCCCATGGCATCACAGAGAGCATAAAGCTCCGGCATATGCGGGTTGTGGCTGCACCTGATGGCATTGCAGCCGCATTCTTTCAGTTCCTTAAGCCTGCGCTGCCATACCTCCGGGCTCATGGCCGCTCCAAGGCAGCCTCCGTCGTGATGAACGCAGACTCCTTTTAACTTTGTCTCCTTACCATTTAGGAAAAATCCTTCCTCCGGTCGGAAAGAAATGGTACGAATCCCCACCTTATCCTCATGAACCAGATATTTTTCCCCGCCGTCAGCCTGATACCAGGTCTGCATCCGGTACAGATAAGGCTCCTCTGGCGACCAGAGCCTGGCATTTTCTACTTTTCCCTCAAGCACCAGCCTGGCTGGCCCTGCGTTCCCCGCAAGAGCTTTTGTATCCCTTTCTACGGTTCCATATTTTTCCTCCCTTTGGGGAAAAACCTGGGGAGTAAGCTCTTTCTCTCCTGCAAGCCTTACGGCCTCATGACCATCCTCATCCAGAAGAACCGTCTCTATCCTGAGCCGCACCGCTTCCCTGCCCATATTTACCGGTTCATGGACAATCTCAATTTTCGCAGGCTCCCCTTCCGGCACTTCCTTTGTCCTGAATATGCAGCCATATTCCGCAGGATGCACCGCTTCCTCCACGGCAAGCCAGACCTTTCGGGTGATTCCGCTTCCGGTGAACCATCGGGAGTCCGCCAGATCCGTATGTACCACTTTCACGCTGATCACATTGTCCATCTCCCCAAAAGCGGCAAAATCACTGATATCATAAGAAAATGCCGTATATCCATTGGGGCGTTTCCCCAGATAATAGCTGTTGCACCAAACCTGGCTGTTTTTGTACACGCCGTCAAAGTTTAAGCGAATCCTTTTTCCCCGGTACTCCTCCGGCAGGGAAAACCGGAGCCGGTACCAGCCAATTCCTCCGGCCAGATAACCTGTCCCGCTGGAGTATGTTTTGGAAAAAGGCATTTCCACCGACCAGTCATGGGGAACCATTACCCTTCGCCAGCTGCTGTCATCATAGCCTTTGTACCATGCTTCCTCACATTCGCCCAGATGGAAGCGCCAGTTCTGTCTTAATTCTATTGTTGTTGTATCCATGTAATATCCTTTCCTCAGAAATTTTCAGAAATCTCCTGTTCTGCCTGATCAGCGCCTGTATATACTTCTTTAAACAATCCCCCTGCCATATACCTCGATCTGGCTGAGTGCCGGAAAAGGCGACGGGTCATCCGCCTTGATCAGATTGCTGAGCTTAATCCATGTGATTTTCCTCGGCTCCATGGAAAGTACATGAGGAAGCTGGCTCTTTTCAAGCTCCCAGTCAACGCTTGTTCCGTCCGAAAAGGTCAGCGTCACCTGCTTCCACCAATTGTCATGAGGAAAATCCGCCCTTGTATACAATACAATCTTATCGGCCTCAACTTCCCGCCCGAAATCAACCGTCATTTCCGCGTCGTCTCTCCTGTTAATTCCCCATGACTCATAAGGCCATTCCCCATGGGAACGGTTCTCACAGATTCCGTCAATGGCATTGCGGGCGGCAAACACCGCTTCTCCCCTGGTTTCCACATTGGCAAAGGCATGAGGATAGCAATGGGTATCCCCATGTTGGTCACACACATTTAACGCCAGATTCCGATAGGCCGAAATCTCATCCTTTCTGGCCGTTCTTGCATACAAATAGTGTCTGTTTCCCGAAAACACCTTGGGAGAATAGCTGATCCTCTTTTCCCCAAAAGGAATCCTGTAGAGGAAATTATCTGTAAGATAGCAAAGCGCCGGTCCCATGGCGTCGTCTACCTGCAGCCATACATGGATATTCTTTTCGGAGGACTCCAGCACGATCATGTCCCCTTCCTTATACTCCGCCGTGCAGACCAGACTGCAGGCATCCTCGCCGCTGCTCACGCAGAGGGTCTTCCCATTCTGCTCCAAAACCTTCATTGATAAAATTGCCATAATCCTTACCCTTTTAACCTTTCCTGTCTGTGTTTGTATTTCCACAATTTTCTGATTTTACTTTACCTCTTCCTGTCAGGAGATGCAACATTTTCCGCAAAATAAAACCTGATCTCTCCCATACTTGTTCACACAGCAGTTCGCCTCGTCTAATCTATCAGATATTCACAGGGATAATAATCCCACAGGTAGGAAGAAGGAATCTTTTTTCCCTCGCAGTTTTGAATCCAGTCCTCATATTCCGGGTTTTCCCATACGGTTCCATCCTCAAACTCTGTCTGCCGGATACAGTAAAGCACCATGTCCACCCGATATGCCTCTCCTTCTCTGAGCTCGATAAAGCTCCAGGAACTGTCCACGTCAAAAATGGTTCGTTCATGTTCAGCCGCCTCCCCCGGCCCAAGAAGAACCCCGCTGTCTTTTACGGTGCAGGAATAGCTGCTTACCTTACTGGAATCAAGAGGATTCCAGTAAATCTTTAAAGGATTCCCCTGACTGTCGTAAGCCAGCATCCCATATTCTATCCCTGTGATGGTTTTATCCGTATCGTTTGTGATGGTATACCAGAAAAACTTGCTTTTCTCATCTCCGTAGAAAAAGGTTCCTTCCTCCTGAGCGGACATGGCAATCCCCGCCGATACCTGCAGAGTGATTTTCTGCGCTTCTTCCCCTTCCTCCCTGAAAGTCTCCTGCACCAGGCTGTCATTCTCCTGTGGTCTGCTTTCATTTTCATTTGGCAATTCCGCTTCGCTTTCATTCTGCCGTCCGCTCTCCTCCGGCTCCGGAACTGTTACTGCAGACGTGGCAAAGAAAATTGTCACGCACAATATCAGGGCTACCGCTGCCAGAATTGTGATCAGGGAAGTCTTTTTTATCTTCATGATTGCCTTAATTCTTTCCTCTATGGCATTTCTGCTAAAATTATTACTCAAAGGTATCAGGGCACTTTTCTTTTCTTCCATATGAATCAATGTCCTGGTATAGCAGGCCCGGCTATCCTCTCCAAAACGGCGCACCACAGTCTCATCGCAGGAGAGCTCCAAATCCCGGTTCGCCAGCACATACATGGCCCATACCAAAGGGTTGAACCAGTGAATACACAATCCCACGATCAGGACAAATTTCGTGGCTCCGTCCAGTCGTCTGATATGGACGAACTCGTGCTCCAAAACATAAGGAAGCTCTCTGCCCTCCTCCCACTTCGTAGTTTCAGGCATCAGTATCACCGGAACTATAAGGCCGTAGGTCAGCGGCGCCGAAATCCTCCCTGACTGCCGGATTTCAATCCTGCGTTTCATTGAATGGGCTGCCAGCCACCTGGCCGCCTCCTCATGAGTAACCGCTGTGGAAAAACGAAATTCTCTTCTCCATTTTAAATAGGAAAGAATAAAATATCCGGCACACACCAAAAATCCTATCAGCCAAATCGTCATCCATTTCAAATCTGATCTGCCTAAAGCTGTCCCCTCCAAAATCGGCCTGTCAGAAGTATTTCTGTCAGACGCAGCCTCCCTATCCGACGTACCTTCTGCATCCGGCATACTTTCCGTTATACCTTCCGCGTCCGGCATATCTTCTGCCTGCGAAGCATCCATCCTACCAGAATCATCTTGCCGGCCTGAAACTTCCTGTCCGTCATATACTCTTTCGTCCATAACCTTTGCAATACCGGGATTCCTTTGCAAAAGAGAATAGACACTGAGCTCCGAAGAAACAGAAAAGGGAACTGTCAGCCGAAAGAGCGCAATTCCCCACAAAAATAAAAACGTCTTTTTTGGCAGTTTATCCAGCAGTAATGCCCGGATCATAATCACCGCCAGAATAATCACAGACCCTCTCATGCTCATTTGCAATAAGCTCATAAGTCACCTCAACTTTCTATAGTAAACCTTCATGCACTGCTGGCGCGGCGCACCACCACATCAAACGCTGCCACGCTTCGCGAGTCAGCTTATTGGATGAAAGCCAATTGCTATTTATTCGCAGTTTTATCCCTGTTTTCTTCCAACACAGTACAAGACTGCGGTAGTTTGCTCTTTCTCACATACTACCACAGTCTTATATCATCGTCAACTCTGTTCCACTATATTATTTTTTACGGGTTCTGCATACACTTCACCTGATTCGCCAACCTGTAACCTACCCGAATTACCTCTTGATCGCCTCCGTCTTAATGATGAATTTCACACTGCCGTCCATACCTTCCGGCAATCTGGTAAAAGTATTATAATCCTTTCCCGCATCGGCGACCGCTTTTAACCTGTCAACCACATCCTGCACGTCATCTCCGAAAAGCCCCGTCAGCTTGCTGATGCCTTCCTCATCAAATTCAAACATACCGTCCATCAGGGCAAGGGCTCCCTCGTCCAGATCCCCCGCGCCTTCATCCAGGGTCAGCACGCCGTCCTTAAGGGTATTTACACCATCCTTAAGGGTTTCCGCACCGTCGTTTAAGGTATTTGTTCCGTCTACTAACGCTGCCGTGCCGTCTTTTAACTCAGTTGCTCCGCTTCGAAGTTCTGAGGTTCCACTCTTTAATTCTGTCGCCCCGCTTCGAAGTTCTGAAGTTCCATCCTTTAATTCTGCCGCCCCGCTCTTTAACTCCTCGGCGCCGCTCTTTAATTCTGATGTGCCGCTCTTTAACTGCTCCGCACCGGCTTTCAGGTTTCCGGTTCCATCCGCCAGACGCCCGGCTCCTTCATTTAATGCCGTTATCCCCTGCCTCAAGGCATTGGCTCCGCCATCCAATTCCTGTGCTCCCGTGACAGCGGCAGCAGTCCCGAATTTCAGTTGATTGGCGCCAGCACTCAGTGCCTGTAAGCCACCCTCTCCTGTCAGCTCTTTGGCGCCTGCCGCGAGCTCTGTCAGGCCATCATCCAGCATATCAACCCCGTTTTTCAGCTCACCCAGGCTCGCCAACAAGACCTGTGCCTGATCAGGGTTACTCTTTAGCATGCCAAGTATTTGTTGCAGCAACGCAGCCAGCTGTTCGGAGGACTCCGCCTGTGCCGTGCTGGCAATTAGCTGCTCGGAAGCCGCCATATAAGACGCCATTGCTTCCTGCACTGCCCCCTCGTCAACGGTCTGCACATCCATGGTCTGCGTCAACGGCCTTTCCACTTCCACTGTTACCGCAAGTTCCTGTGTTTCATAATTGGTTGTTGTATCTGTTGATTCGCTCTCATAAACCTCCGGCTCCCCATTCTCATCCTCTCCTTCTCCCAGAGTTTGAACACTGGTGACCGTTGTGGTAATGACCGGCACATCCACCTGAGCTGTTGTCTCCTGACTGTAAACTTCCGTCTCCCCTGTCAATGCCTCTACGCTATATTCTGCGGGTGTGCAGGCATCAAGCAGCCTCTCCTGTGCCGCCTGACAGGCCGCCATGGCCTGAGCTGCCTGGGCCTGGGCTTCCTGGGCCTGAGCCTGGGCCTGGGCCAGCTCAGCCTCGATGGCTTCCTGCATTTCCTGGGCATTCTGTGTGTCACTGCTTATGGCAGCAAGCAACCCATCATATAAACCATCCACCTTTGCTCTCAACTGTCCTGAACCAGCTTTCGCCTGCTCTATACCAGCCTGTAACCCCTGAGCCCCTTTCTGGGCATCTGACAGTCCAGCCGCCAGCGCTTCTGCACCTGCATCCAACTGCTTTGCGCCATTGATCAAATTTCCTGTTCCCTCTGTCAGTTTGGTGCTCCCATCCTGCAGAGCACCTGCGCCTGTGGTAAGCTCCAAAGCGCCGTTTTGCAGTTCCACGGTTCCATCCAACAGAGCTGAACTGCCCTCTAAAAGCGCCTGGGCGCCTGTACTAAGCTGTCCGGTTCCGTCATTCAGCCGGGCAGCGCCGTCATCCAACTGTGCGGCTCCATCGCTTAGTTTTCCTGCTCCATCATCCAACTGCACAGCGCCATCGCTTAGCCTTCCTGCTCCATCATCCAAAAGCACCGACTTCTCTGCCAGCTCCTGTGTCCCATCCTTCAGCTCTACCGTACCGTCCCACAGCTCATTTGTGCCATCAAGAAGCTCCCCTGTGCCGTCCTTCAGTTCACTAGTTCCATCCTTTAACTCTGTGGTGCCATCCTTCAACTCATTGGACGCTTCCTGAAGATCATCCATGGAGTCATTCAATTCCGAAAGATCAAAGGAGTCCGTCAGGTTAATCTCGGAAAGAATATCACTCATCGCCACCGTCATGGTCATTCCCAGCTCAAAGTTTTCCGCGTCCGCCGTGATCTCAATATAATCCGGTATCTCCGCATCCTCCAGCTTTTCCCTGTCCGCTTCATCCTCAATTTTATCCTTAAGCTCCTCTATATCAATGCTCTCCTTAAGTCCCGGAAAGGCAATGCCAACCACCACGCTGTTATTCCCCTCTGACAGCAGCCTTGCATTGGTCACTTCAATATTGGAAAAGGTGTCCTGAGGAAGCACCATTCCCGAAAGCATGGCAAAAGGAACTTTGATTTCCTGCTCTTTCCCTCCGATTTCCACCATCTGGGTTTCCTTATTTTCATAATCCATACGGATGGTGACTCTGCCGCTCTTTCCGGCCAGTTCCTCCGGTGAAATGTCCCTGCCGTCCAGCTGATAGGAAAGCTTTACCTCCACGGGAACCTCTTTCTCCGTACTGCCTCTGTAGTAAATATCCGCCCCGTCTGCCTGCCATGTGATATTGCCCTTTGCATCCTTGTCAAAAGTTTCATAGCCCTTTACATTTTCAATATCTGTCAGATCGCTGCAGTCACTCAGCCTCTGCCCTCCTTCGCTGTTTTTCAGCCAGTCGCTGACGATTACCTGACTTACACTGCCCTTTGCGTCTGCCAGCACATAAACGGTCTCCTCTTTTCCTGCTTCTCTGCTGTGGGAAGGGTTCACCTGCGCATTTAACACCTGCTGCAAAACCTGCTCCTGATTTTCATCTGTAATTACAGATGTGGTTACAGAAGCGCTCTCCGTCTCCGCTCCCCCGCAGGCTGTAAGAATCATTGCCGAGCAGAGGACAAAGCTTACAGCCTGGCTCATTGCCTTAACGCCTCTGGCGTTTTTCATTGTCCGCTGTGATTTTCTGTTTATTAAATTACTGTTTCTATTCATATTAAAAATGCCTCCTGTCCTATCGAATGATTTTTACTTTTTCTATTGCAATAAGCTGACTCGCGCGGCGTGAGCGCGTTTGCTTTTCAGTCCGCTTCTCATGATCAGTCCGTCAAATACCATAAACATGGACGGCAGGATGAAAACAACGGACACCATGCTGATCAGAGCGCCCCGGGCCATAAGCGTACAGAGAGAGCTGATCATATCTATGTTGGAATACAGGCCCACTCCGAAGGTTGCCGCAAAGAAAGATAAGGCGCTGACCAGAATCGACTTCACACTGCTCTGACAGGCAATGGCAACCGCATCCTTCTTTTCCACACCCTCAAACCGTTCTTTCCGGTATCTCGTAGTCATTAAGATGGCGTAATCCACGGTAGCGCCAAGCTGGATCGTCCCAATTACCACCGATGCGATAAAGGGAATTTCTGTTCCCGTATAATAGGGAATCCCCATATTTACAAAGATTGCCATCTCTATCACCGACACCAGAATCACCGGCAGGGAAATGGATTTAAACACCAGCATGATGATGATAAAAATCACCCCGATGGAAACCACGCTCACCGTACTGAAATCCTTATCCGTAATTTCTATCAGATCCTTGGTGCAGGGGGCCTCTCCCACCAACATTCCCTTGTTGTCGTAGGATTTGCAGATGGCGCTCAGACTCTCACACTGTCTGTTCACCTCCTCAGAAGCTACTTTATACTGAGAACCGATGAGAAGCAGCTGCCAGTTCTCATTTTCCAGAGAGCCGGTCATATCCGAGGGAATAAATTCCGACGGGATTGACGCACCCTTGATGGCATTAAGTCCCAGCACCCAATTGACGCCATCTACCTTTTTCATGTCTTCCGTCATATGCTTCACATCCTTATCCACAAGGTCTGCGCTCAGCAAAAGCATATGGGTTGCATTCATGTCGAAGCATTCATTCAGCTTATCATTCGCAACGATACTTGGCAGATCTCTGGGAAGGGTTTCATCCAGATTGTAGTAAACCTTTGTATTTTTATAGCCAAACAGGGCCGGGAACAGCAGGAGCACAAACAATGCGATAAATATCCGGTAGTGCCTTGTGACAAATGCACCGATTCCCTTCATATCCGGAAGCAGAGCCTTATGCCTGGTTTTTTTCAATGCTTTATCAAAGACCAGAATCATAGAAGGAAGAATCGTAATGCAGGCGATCACTCCAATCACCACTCCCTTTGCCATAACAACCCCCAAATCCATACCAAGGGTAAAACTCATAAAGCACAGGGCTATAAATCCGGCCACTGTTGTCATGGAACTGCTCACCACTGAGGTAACAGTCTCTCCGATGGCTTTCGCCATGGCCTCCTTTTTATCCGGTATCCGAGTATTCTGATCCTGATAGCTGTGCCACAGGAAAATGGAATAATCCATCGTAACTCCAAGCTGCAGTACTGCGCTCAGCGCCTTGGTAATATAGGAAATCTGCCCCATAAAGATGTTGCTTCCAAGGTTATATACAATCGCCATCCCTATACTTAACAGAAACAGAAACGGGATCAGGAAGCAGTCCATAGTCAGGGACAACACCAGGCAGGAGAGCAGAACCGCAATACAGACATAAATGGGAGCCTCCCGCTCCGAGAGATTCTTCGTGTCGGTGACCACCGCCGACATTCCGCTCAGGAAACAGTTTTTATCTGCCACTTTCCTGATATTCTCTATGGCCTCCATAGTTCCGTCCGCCGATGTGGTCTCGTCAAATATGATTGCCATCATGGTGGCGTCACCGCTGTTAAAGGCCTCATACAGCTCATCCGGCATTATTTCCATGGGAACCGAAAGATCCATGACCGAATCATACCAGATAACCTTTTCCACATGCTCCACCTGCTCGATATCCGATTTCAGCCTGGAGACATCCTTCGGAGCCATCCCCTCCACCACAAACATGGAAAAGGCTCCCGTTCCGAATTCGTCAACCAAAATATCCTGTCCCACCATGGTTTCAATATCCTTTGGAAGATAAGAAAGGATATCATAGTTGACCCTGGTACTTACATATCCCAGAAAGGAAGGAACCAAAAGCACCAGACTCAGGATCAGAATCGGTATCCTCAGCTGAACAACCCTTTTTCCGAACTTTTCCATTGTATACACTCCTTTTCATTATGACCGTTGGTCACTTTTTATATTATGCATTATGGCACAGAAATGACCATTGGTCAATTGCGGAATTATAAAATAAATATTAAAGGAAAATAAAAATGACTCTGTGAGCCTTTTCAGGTTTGACTTTCCGCTGTTTTCTCTATAATATATAGTGAACGACAAACTATTTTGTCGTTCACTATAACTATTACGAGGTAGAAAATCCTATGAAAAAAGTTGATATAAACAAAAAACAGAAGCGCGATGCGCTTCTGAACACTGCTTTTGAACTGTTTACCACTCAGGGAATCAATAAGACGACCATAAACAATATCGTAGATGCGGCCGGTGTGGCCAAAGGAACCTTTTATCTGTACTTTAAGGACAAATATGATATCCGCAATAAGCTGATTGCCCACAAGGCCAGCCACATTTTCTCCATTGCGGACGCTGCTCTTTCCAAGACTAACCTGACAGAGTTGGAGGACAGGATTATTTTTCTTGCGGATAACATTATCGGGCAATTTAACGCCGATAAGTCACTTCTTAACTTTATCTCCAAAAACTTAAGCTGGGGTATTTTCAAAAACGAGTTAATCTCCTCCAGTGATGACTCTGATGTGGACTTTTATAACATTTATAAAATTCTGGAACATTCACCCAAGGCTTTCAAAAATCCTGAAATCCTTCTGTTCATGATCGTAGAGCTTGTCAGTTCCACCTGCTACAGTTCTATTTTGTATGGCGAACCCACAGATATTGAAAGCTTTAAGCCTTATCTTTTCGATGCCATCCGGCAATTAATCAGAAGCCAGGAGATAGGGGCTTAAGGTCAGAGACAGCCCTTTTTCTCCTGCGCATCCATCAATATATTCCTCCGCCGCATCAGCTTCCCATCATCATCCCCGCAATCACCACGCTCGCCACAATCCCAGCCAGCGTGGACAAAAGTGCCCCTTTCAGGGTATATCTTGTCTTCGTCACCTTTGCCGCCAGGAAATACACACTCATGGTATAAAAAATCGTCTCCGTACAGCTCATCATAATGGATGTAATTAAGCCTGTCAGGGAATCTGTTCCGTAATTCTTGAAAATATCCAGCACCAGAGAGGTTGCTGCTGAGGAGGAAAACATTTTGATAAAGGTAAGAGGAACCAGCTCCGCCGGAAAACCAATTTTCTCGGTGAGCGGCCGCACCAGATCGCCCAGAAAGGTCAAAAAGCCGGAGGCCCGCAATATTCCTACGGCGGTCATAAGCGCCACCAACGTAGGCATAATGCCAACTACCGTCTTAAGTCCCTCCTTAGCCCCCATCACGAAATCCTCATAAACATTTGTCTTATTAACCACACCGTAGGCAATCACATAAAATATCAGGACCGGTATGATAATATTGGAAATATTGGACAAAGCAACAGCCATAAATTGTAACCCGCATTCTTTTCGTCTGTTACAATATATGGCTGATTTTTTCTCCGTATTCATCATTGCCAGTTTTGGTCTATTTCCCTTTTTAAGGACTGGAACATCTGGCAATAGGTTTCTTTTGCCTGCCGCACGATATCCAGAGCAATCGCCTGATTATAGGCATGGGCAACATTATTTCTGGCCACCAGCGCATCCAGCCATAATTGTTCGTCCTTGATAATCCCCGCCTGATATGCCGCTTTCAATATTTGCCGCGGCGAGCCTGTCCGTCCCTCTGCCACGCCATTGCTTTCCAAAACTTCCTTGATTGCTTTCCACGACTGTTCAAAACAAATCTCATATAATGCTACCAATCCTGTCAAAACCACATTGTTGTAAGGTTCCTCATACTCATATATATCCTGCAAATTTGTGAGTGCCGAGCAAAAATTATCATATTTTTTCATAAAGAATCCTCCCTTCCCGTTCTATGGATTCTCTCAGTTCCTCCTGCACACTTCCATCCAAATTAACAACATCAAAGGACAGAAGGGTTGAAGTCTCATCTTCCACATCCAGGGTAAAGAGTGTGATATTTCCACCAGTAACTGCAAGATCAATATCACTGGTTCTTTTATAATCCCCTCTTGCCCTTGAACCAAACAATATCACCCGTGTGAGCCCATACTTCTTTGCCAGATCAGATATCTCCTCCAGCACGGTCGTGCGAATACCTGTATCCTCATTCATCTTTATACCACCTCCCGCTTATCCCGTTCATGATTACACTCCACCCTCAGCCCTTCACCACACATACCTGCGCATTTCCGTTAAGCGCATCTCTCTTCCCATAGTCAAAAAGCACAAAGGCAGGTTCCTCTCTGTGCTTTCGGCAGACTTTCTCATCTTCTTCCCACACAGGATAAAAGAAAACTTCCATATGGGTCATTCCCATGGTTTGTCTTGCATGATAATGACTGTAAGCCTTAAGCAGCTCCGGCTCCTTTTCTTCCCTTAGATAAATCTCCCATATTTCCTCCCGGTAAGGGGACAGATCCCGCCCAAAGGCCGGCCGGCTCTTTGCCTTCTCCCGCAAATAAAGATCAAAGGTCAAAAGCTCCCTCCAAAGCCCCTCCTCCTCAGGCGCCGTTTCCACAGCAAACTCCAGTAGCACCTGGTATCTGCGGCTCCTTGCCGGAGTCCGGATAAAATATCCTTTCCTCTCGTAAAATTCGGCCAATCCCTCAAAAAAATCAAAGGGCGTAGTAAACTCTCCTTCCAGCACCCGCAGGGTATGGGTGAACTGGCCGGAGTTATAGTACAGCTCCACCATCTCCTCCACCTGCTTTAGCTTCAAAATCTCCTCATAGGAAATCCATCTGGTATAAAGCACCTCATAGGGCGGTCTCTCCTGATAGACTATCCCGTAGCTCTTTGCCTTTTCCCATATGGCAGTTCCCTTAAGGACCTTCAAAAATCCAAGTTGGAGCTGATCGGGTTTCATGGCGTACACCTGATTAAAGGAATTTCGAAAGCTCTCATAGTCTTCCAGTGGAAGGCCTGCGATCAAATCCAGATGAATATGGATGTTCCTGCTTTTTTGCAATGCACAAACCGCTTCCCTGATTTTGGCAATTGACGAAGGATTCTCCTTTGAGTTTTCCCTAGCACGTCCGATTTCCGTAAGCACAGCCCCGTTGGTGGTCTGTACCCCAATCTCCAACTGCACCAGTCCCGGTCTCATGCTCTGCAGAAGTCTGATCTCCTCCTTGCCCATAATATCCGCGGCAACTTCAAAATGGAAATTTGTGACGCCATTATCATGTTCCTTAAGGTACTGCCAAATCTCCATGGCATGACAATGGTTACAGTTGAAGGTCCGGTCGATCAGTTTCACCTGGGGAACCCTCTGATCCAGGAAAAACGCAAGCTCTCTTTTCACTGTTTCCAAACTGCGCAGCCTTACTCTTTTGTCGATGGAAGAAAGACAGTAACCGCACCTGAAAGGACAGCCCCGGCTTGTCTCATAGTAAATGATTCTGTTTTCAAATTCCTGCAGATTTTTCTGAAAAGCAGCGCCGGTTTCATCGCCGTCCTCATGGTTTCCTGCGGCATAAAGAAAAGGAAGCTTATCCATATCCATAAGTTCCCTTGCGGCTGTGGCTCCGCTCTGCAAAACCAGCCCCGGTATATCTTCCAGCTTCTTGCTGCCTTCGCAATTATCTTCCCTGCATTTCTCTTTATTTACATAAAACGTAAGAAGCTCCTTAAAGGTTTCCTCCCCCTCGCCTGCCATAATTCCTTTCAGCTCCGGGAACTCCTTAAGAAGCTTTTCTGCCTCAAAGGAGACCTCCGGGCCGCCCAGCCACAAATCCGTGCCGGGCAGTACCTTCGGAAGCTCCTTTAAAAGCTCTTTGATTAAACTGATATTCCAGATGTAGCAGGAAAAGCCTATCACCCTCGGATGTCTCCTGTACAAATCACCTAATATCTCTTCCATCCTCTGGTTGATCGTATATTCCGTCAATTCAATGTATGGCTGTAATTCCTCCCCCGCATAAGCCCTCAGGCTGTAAATGGCCGGGTTAGAATGGATATACTTTGCATTTACCGCTGCCAACAAAAATTGCATAATTCCTCTTTCCTGATCTGCCTGTCGTAGACGGCAGGCGACGATGTCAGGCCCCCAGCCTGGACATCCGCCCGTATTACGCATTCAGGCTTGCAATAAACCTGTCAAATGCCTGCTGCCCCTCCGGTGTCCGTTTATACACTCCGGCGTCCGTGAGCACCTGCATAAAGACAATTCCGATTTCCTTTCGGATGATATCATCTATATTGCCGGCATCAATGGTTTCATAGTTACCCTTAAACTCATCCACCCAGTCTGCGTGCTTTGCAAGTGTTTCGTCCTCCCGCAGATTCCTGCCCTCTAAAATTGCCTTCTTAAGCCCTTCCATCTCATCCTTTAGGCGGGCGGGCAGTACGGCAAGACCCATCACCTCGATCAGGCCGATATTCTCTTTTTTGATGTGATGTAGGTTTGCATGAGGGTGATAAACTCCCAGAGGATGTTCCTCGGTAGTGATATTGTTTCTCAGCACCAGATCCAGTTCAAAGCATTCACCCCTCTTGCGGGCAATGGGTGTAATGGTATTATGGGGCTCTCCTTCCGTCTCGGCAAAAATAAATGCCGCCTCGTCCGTATACCCTCTCCAATGGTGCAGAATCACATCCGCCAGCTCGATGATTCTCTCCGTATCCTTTGCTTTTAACCGAATCACAGACATGGGCCACTTCACAACTCCGGCTTCCACATCTTCAAAGCCCCTGAATACAACGCTTCTCTCCATCGGCGCCTTCGCCATGGCAAACTCATAATGGCCACCCTGGAAATGATCATGGCTTAAAATAGAGCCTCCCACAATAGGAAGATCCGCATTGGAGCCCACAAAATAATGAGGGAATTGCTTTACAAAATCAAAAAGTTTACAAAATGCCCCTCTGTCTATCTTCATTGGGATGTGCTGCCCGTTAAAAACGATACAGTGCTCATTATAATAAACATAAGGGGAATACTGAAAGCCCCAGGTATCTCCCTGGATTGTCACCGGAATAATCCTGTGGTTCTGCCTGGCGGGGTGATTGATTCTCCCCGCATAACCCTCATTTTCTTTGCACAGAAGACACTTGGGATAACCCGACTGCTTTGCCGTCCTTGCAGCGGCAATCGCCTTGGGGTCCTTCTCCGGCTTGGAGAGATTAATGGTAATGTCCAAGTCTCCATATTCTGTGGAGGTTACCCACTTCACATCTTTTTTGATGCGGTAACGCCTGATATAATCGGAATCGCAGCTCAGCTTGTAGTAATAATCGGTAGCTTTTCTGGAATCCTGAGCGTAAAGCTCCCTGAAGCTTCTGATCACCTCGCTGGGGCGGGGCATCAGAAGGCTCATGATTCTGGTGTCCAAAAGATCCCTGTACACCACGCCGTTTTCCTTGAGAATTCCCTTTTCATAGGCATAGTCAAGAAGCCTTCCGAGAATTTCTTCCAGATCTTCCACCTGGGTTTTTTCTATTTCTTCCGCCTGCTCCCCGCTTATGTCCTCAAGCTCATCCAGCTCAAAAAGCTCCAGTAGACGGTTGATGGTATAAATTTTATCTTCCTTTGGCACAAGTCCCGTCTTAACGCCGTACTCTGCCAGTTTTCTGATATCTGTCTGTATCATAGTCAACATCCATGCCTTTCCGTAGCCTGCAGCCCTCATGCTGCAGGCACAATATTTGAGTGCGGCAGCAATTTGTCACACTTGCACCTCATGTCTCTCCAGACACAAACGTTCTGTAAAAAATACGGTGCAAGTATTAGCGCATACCTGCGCATATGCACACATGCAGACAAGCTGCATGGCGCGTGTACGCTCAGCGCAGCAAGTGCGCAGAGCTGTTGCCATAGGTGTTCTTTTCATACTTCTCCAGCAGTCAGCTTATAACGTACAGGGGCCGTCTCCCACTTCCACCGCATAGAAATCTGCGCTGTAGCCAATCTTTGCAAGATAGGCGTCTCCCACCTGCTTAATAAAATTATCAATCGACTCATCCTTTACCAGGCTCACCGTACAGCCGCCAAAACCTGCGCCTGTCATACGGGATCCGATCACTCCATCTATCTTCCAAGCTTCCTCTACCAGTGTATCCAGCTCGATTCCTGTCACCTCATAATCATCCCGCAGGGATACATGGGATGCATTCATCATCTGGCCGAACTGTGCGATATCGTTGGCCTTAAGCGCTTCCACTGCCTTTATGGTACGCTGGTTCTCATAAACCGCATGTTTTGCTCTCTTTACCCTTACCGGGTCCTTGATGGCTGACTTGTATTCCTCAAACTGTTCCTCCGTCAAATCTCCAAGGCTCTTGATATCCACTACCTTCTGCAGTTCCGCCAGCGCCGTCTCACACTCGCTTCTTCTCTCATTGTACTTGGAATCCCCAAGCCCTCTCTTTTTGTTGCTGCAGGCAATCACAAGCTTCGCTCCCTCCAGCTTCACCGGCGCATATGTATAGGACAAATCTGCCGTATCCAAAAAGATGGCATTTTCCTTTTTCCCCATGGCAATGGCAAACTGATCCATAATTCCGCAGTTGACACCGTTAAAATTATTTTCGGAATACTGGCCAATCAGCGCCAGATCCTGATTGCTCACATCAAAGCCAAAGAAATCCCGAAGAATATACCCCATAAGCACCTCTATGGATGCGGAGGAAGAAAGTCCTGAACCGTTGGGGATATTTCCGTTCAGAAGAATATCCATACCTGAGGGGATTACAAACCCTCTCTTCTCAAAGGCCCACATTACCCCCTTGGGATAATTGGTCCATCCTGCTTCTTTCTGAGGGGTCAGGGAATCTAAGTCTGACTCGATCACTCCAAGGTGATCAAAATTCATGGAATAAAAACGGAGCTTTCTGTCCTCTCTCACCCTTACCGCCCCATAGGTTCCGATGGTAAGCGCGCAGGGAAATACGTGACCGCCATTGTAATCCGTATGCTCTCCGATCAGATTCACACGTCCCGGCGCAAAGAATACCTTCACTCCATCCACATCCCCATACACTTCTTCAAATTTTTTCAGTAATGCTTCCTTCATTTTTTACCTCATTTCTGCCGTCAAAACGGTGGCGTATTTTTCTTAACATAAGGACAGTTCACAGTGCCTGCCGTCCGTTGTCTTTGATACTGTTATTATAGGGCAGCGCCCACAGTTACAGCCATACTGCTTTGTTAAGAAAGGCTGTCAAAATGTTAACTCTTTATCTTATTCACCTGATTGATGAAATCTTCTATCTGCTTTAAATACTCCCTGCTTTTTCTTGTTTCTCCCTTCTGCATCTCCTTCCGGTATGAGGACGGGGACATTTTTTTCATCTGCTTAAATGATTTGGTAAATACCAGCGGATCGGAATATCCACAGGATAGGGCAATGCTCTCCACAGGAAGAGAAGTGAGCTGTAAAAGCTCTGCCGCCCGGTTAATGCGGAAGGTAGCCAGAAACTGCTGCGGGGACATTCCCATGGAATTACGAAACAGGGTATACAGATAGCTTCTGTTGATACAGACATAATCCGCCACATCCGTGACCCTGATAGGATTGCAATAATTGTTTAAAATGAAGTCCACCGCCCGTCTCACATAATGATCCGCCTTATCGGTCTCACCCTTTTCCTCAATATGGGCGCTCTCCGCGATCAGTGACAAAAAGAGATGAAGCTGCCCGTTCCGTCTCAGATCATTGGCAATTCCCACCGTATTGTGTTCCATCATGTCCATCACCGCCTGGGAGAGCTCCTTTTCCTTATCCGATCCAAATACGGGATTGACCAGGGAAAGCCCCATGGAGGCAATCAATTCTTCCGCCATACTTCCGTGAAAGCCCACCCAGATATAAGTCCAGGGATTTACACTGTCCGCCTCATAGAAGACCAGTTCATCCGGTGGTATTAAAAATCCATAGCCTCTCTCCAACAGATACTCCTTGCCGCCGATGGACAATCTTCCCTGACCGCTCAACACAAAATGAATCACATAATGCGGCTTAATTGCCGGCCCAAAGCTGTGAAAAGGTTCTGTCCTCGACATCCCGCAGCAGTTCACGAACAGGCTTCCTTTTTTCTCCCCGAAAAATTCTAGCTCGTATGCCTTTTCCATCCTCCATCTCCTCGCATCCTAATCACCGCGCTTTACGAGGCAGCTCATAAAACAACGGATGTCCGGCTTCGCCAGCCATCCTTATGTTAATCAAAAATTTCCTTACGAAATCAGAAGTTTATTCCCCTCCTCATCATAGGAAAGAGAGAGGGAAATTCCCTCACCCGAATACTCCCTCACCGGCAGCTCAAGCTCAAATTCGTTTCCACTCTCATCCGCCAGAACAAGAATCCATGGTGTATTTTCTGTATCTTTCTGAATAATCAACCCTGTCAGAGACTGCTCCGGCGCCAGTATTCCCATATTCTCAAGAACATTTACATGTGCCTTGCTATCTCCCTTCTCATAAAGAGACAGCTCTGAAAATGAAAATTCCGTTTGGTTGGTTAGTGCCAATGTAATGGGAGTTAAAACCGCCGCTTCTTCCTCACTCTTTATGTCAGAAAGTGCGGTAAGATATTCCTCATAATCTGCAATCATAGAATCCATTTCCTGAATCAACTGGTCAATTTCTTCATCTTTCATCTCTGCTAGATTATAGCTTTCCATTTCACTTGCTTTGTCTCTTAACGCGAACAGTTCTTCATCCAGAGAATCATCTGCAACCTTCCCATGAGCTTCCACCACCTGGTTATGCACCTCGGCAAGCTGCGCATATTTTTCTTTGGCCTGGGCAATCTTTTCATCGGACGGCTGGCAGGCCGTCAGCACAAGACACAGCGCGCCGGCGCCAGCTCCCATAAATAATCGTTTTAACATAAATTATCCTCTGATCATTTCTTTTTTCCAAACTCCTCTTTTAGTATAAGGAAAAAGAACCTAAAAAGCAAGTGCGCAGCTTTTCTTCCTCTTCCTCAATTCTCTTCTTCTCAATCCGCTGGAACAAAATCTCGATCTCTGGAATTTCAAAACCTGCCAAGACCTCCTTCCTTTTCCAACTGTTGTCAAGCAAAAGCCAGCTTTGCACCTTCTGCGATGAAAAAGGAAGGAAGGGCTCTAGCAAAACCGACAGATTCGCGATCAATTGTACGCAATTATACAGTGTATTTTGGCAATCTGGTAGATCTGTGTTCCTTGTAATCCATGGTCTGTGCAGATCAAAATACTTGTTAGCATAGCGGACAAAAACAAAACTATCCTCAACAGCCTCCTTAAAATGTCCCCTTTCGATTTTTTCTCCAACCTCATTGTAGAGCCGATCAACCTTCTCTAACACTCCTTCTTCCACCACCCCTTTGGGCACTCTTCCTCCCAGATATTTTGTGATGAAAGCCAGTGTTCGGTTGACAAAGTTCCCCCATGCACCCAAAAGCTCATTATTATGACATGTGATAAAGCCCCGCCACGAAAAATCTGCATCTCTTTTCTCCGCGCCATTTGCAAGCAGATAATACCTCAGAGAATCCGCTTCATATCTTCCTATTAAATCCTTCACCCATATTGCATAGTTTTGACTGGTGGAGATCTTTTTCCCTTCCAGAGTCAGATATTCGCCGGAAACAATGTCATCCGGCAGATGCCATCCTTCCCCTTCCGCCAGAAGCAGTGCAGGCAGTATGATCGTGTGAAAAGGAATATTATCCTTCCCATGAACATAGTAATGCCTTGCATCCTGTCCCCAGAGCTCTTTAAAATCCAGCCCTCTCTCGCTGGCAACGAGTCTGCTCAGAGACAGATATCCCAACACGTTTTCTGCCCAAATATAGATCTTTTTATCTTCATATCCCTTCTTCGGAACATCTATTCCCCAATCCAAATCTCTGGTCAGCGCCCGGTCTCTCAATCCTTCCTCTATATACCGATTCGAAAAGGCAATTGCATTTTTACGCCAATTCTCATGGCTATCCACAAACGTTTGCAGCTTATCTTTCAGCTTCGATATCGCAATATAAAGATGCTTTGTTTCCCTAAATGTAACTTTCTCTCCGCAAATTGCGCATACAGGCTCCTTAAGTCTCTCCGGCTCTAATACCTCCCCGCAGGCGTCACACTGATCCCCTCTCGCAACTTCATTGCAGATAGGACACTTCCCTATCACAAAACGATCTGCCAAAAAATTCTGACATTGTTCGCAGTAAGCCTGAGGGACCTCTTTCTCATACACATAGGGGCTCTGATACAATTTCTCATGGAATTCCTGCACAAACTGAATATGCTCCTTCGATGAGGTTTTGGAATACAAATCATAGCTAAAGCCCAACCACTTAAAACACTTTTCAAACTCCCTGTGATAGTGGCCGCTGATTTCCTTTGGCGTCCTGCCTTCTTTTTTGGCCCTGATTGCCACGGGTGTGCCATGACAGTCACTTCCCGATACATAACAGACCTGATCTCCCTTTGCCCGGTAATAGCGTGCCAGCACATCCCCTGGCAAAAGACTTGCCACATGGCCAATATGGAGCGATCCATTGGCATAGGGCCAGGCTCCTGCAATTAAAATATTTTTCATTTCTTCCTCCGTTCCTGAGACTTGCTCATCTTTGTGATTCTGTAAACATGGTTTGGCGCATTCTTTTCACTGCATCAAAAAAGACCCTCCTCTCTGAAAATTTCTTTTCAGGGACGAGAGCCTTACCGCTTCGTGATACCACCCTAAATTCACCCATACCTCACGGCACAAGCCTCATCAGCTGCGGGCAGGAAATGATCTGCCGATAGCCTGTCACTATAACGGGTGAACCCGTCGCAGCCTAAACGTTTTCGTCTTCGGTGCGCAGCTCCGAGGCCATGTTCAGTCATTCTATAGCTTTCCCCATTTTCACCACCCTGAGGTCTCTGTAAAAGCGCAAATAACCTACTCTTCTCTTCAACGCCTTTATCAATATTGACAAAAAATCGCATGCGTCTGACAACACAATTTCTTATAAAAGAAAACGATTTCATTTAACATACATTATTTTCGTATAAAAAGCAAGCTGTTTTTCTACTTTTAACAGCGTCCTATTGAAAATTCGTTCCTGCTCATTGCTCCCTAAGAAAAACCTCCGCAATTGTAGCTGCTGCCACCCGGGAACCAATCTCTGACGCATGTCGGCCATCCTTTGCATACATCTCTTCCTCCGGATGTTCCCTGTGATATTTCCACCACCTTTCTCCCACAGGTGCCAACTCACAACCGGTTTCCTGTTCAAGTCTGCGGTAAGCCCTGCTCATCGCCTCCTGAGCTTTTTCTCCATCCGCCTTGGTAGTCCAAGTCATATACAAAATCGGCCTTGCGCCTGCCTCCCTTACCCACTCAATCAATTTCTTTCCGCACTCATTCATGACTTCCAAATCACCCATGGGATGAGCCACATGCTGAAGAATTACCGCATCATATCCCCCGTAAAGAATATTGAATCTTACTTCCGGCTCCTCAACATGAAAATCCCAGCCCTTGCCACCATGAGCTAGCATCGTAGCCTCCACTTCTTTGTGCCTTTCACGACAAATTTCTACAAACATATGCGGCATATCATTGTAATAAGTATGACTGTTTCCGATAAATAATACTTTCATTTTTCCTCTTTTCTGTGCCATTTTGCACCATTTACTTTTTCTGTCCAATCAACATAGACAAATCCAATGTAACCGAATCCATTTTTTCCTTGATACCTCCATTATAGGCTCTGCCTGACATAGGCGTCATAGTATACATATCCTCCCCAATGGGTGGTTCGCAGACAAAATTGTATTTTATCTGCTTTTGCTCAATCAATTCATAATGCCTAAAAAAGAACTTGTCTACCTCTTTGCTTTCATACACTTTCAGTCCCAGCCTTTGCCGTAATTCAATTAGGTAGGTATCATTCGGTATGATTTTTATTATATAAGCCCTCGGTTTTAAAACCCTGCTAAACTCCCCATAATTTGCCGGTGTCAACATATCAATGATACAGTCAATGCTGCCATCCTTAATGGGCATCTTGCAGACATCCGCGACCAACCAACTTATCTGCCCATTTTTCTTTGCCGCCATTTTCACTGCACTTTTTGATATATCCAGGCCAATATAATTATTTCCGGAATCTTTCTGTTGAAGGAAGGAAAGGAATGAACCTTCCCCACATCCGGCCTCCACAATAGTTCTGCCGCTTTCCGGAAAAAGCTCTTTCAAGCTATCGCTGACCACCCTCTCCACTCCCTCGAAAAATCCCGCCTCATAAATATTCCTTCTTGCTTTGAAGAGTTCCTTGTTCTCATACAACTTTCCCATAGAACCGCTGCAAAAATTCACATAGCCCTGCCTGGCCATATCAAAGTTATGACCTCTGCTGCAGAGCAGAGCTCTACCGTCATCTCCAAAAGAAAAAGAAGAAGAACAGATGGGGCATTTTAAATAGTCCGTTTGTATCATATTAATGTGTTCCTCTTTCTACAAATAATCATTGCTTTTAAATTGAATCTTATCCACCAGAGGGAGCGGTACCAAAGTTACTGTCAAACAAGCTCAGTGCCATCTGGAGGGATGCTCCGGCCTAGCACTCTTTAATTCCATAAACCAGCTTCTCCATTCATAATGAGGCCATAAGACTGTTTGTATTCTATCACATTTCCAGTCAGGTATCTATTCCCATCTGTTGTCCCTTTTATTGCCAATGAAAATTATACACTAACAAGTATGAAAAGCAATAATCAGCTAAAATGTCATAATTATGCGGCTTGGGGTACTGTCAGTCAAATCAGTATGAATATTTTAGGTTCATTAATATGTTATCAAACTGTTTATTTTGATTTAGTTCATACCCTTATTCGGTAATACCGGTCATTTCACTTTATTTCATTACAAGCCACATAACATTTCTAATAAAAAAGAGGAGGTGCTCATATGTTAGACCAATATGAAGAAATACTGACAATCGACGATCTCTGTGAAATACTCATGATCGGCAAAAATCTTGCCTACCAATTACTTACAGAAAAGAAAATAAAAGCATTTAGAATCGGGAAAAAATGGTAAATACCAAAAATCTCAGTGGAAAATTTTATATCTGAAAATACCCAATAAAAGGTGAAATGAATTTACCGCTCTCTTTCAATCTCCTGCCTCATCTATCTCCCTCAGCAATGAATAAACTTTTTCTAAAACCACTTCAAAAGGCCCAAGGATTGTGATCGGTATCAGCTTATCCTGCCCTGCTGTTTCTATATAGAACATGGTATCACGTAATCCTTTTACAAGGTCTTTTGCCTGATGTAATCTGTCTAAATTATTTAATTTCATAGTCCTCTCCTTCCCCAAACATGGGCTGGCATCTCCTGCCAGCCCGGCCACCCTTTTATTTCCCACCTCCATTGTTTCTTATATTCTTTTCTGAAAGTACTTGATTAAAGCAAAAATATCCGCAGGGCAAAGCATAAAGCAACTTATAACTTAAGCAACAGCCCCCGCAATACCTCCTGAATTGACCTCATATGGATTTATTCCACCGCTTAAATCCATTCGTCTGCTTTCGCTTATCTGCATCCGTCAGCCGCACATATTTTTCTCCCACAAAAAAGGATACCCAAGTCAGTTTTATCTGCCGACTTGGATATCCTGTTGCTTTAGATAAGGGTAGTTTGCGAAGCATACTATCTTTAAGTCCATGAAGAGTGGCAGCCTCTCAGTCCCTCTATATCTATAACCTGCTTATCTACCTTTATAAAGCCCTCCTGCTTCCATATTCCCCTGATTCCTTTTTCAATCCCCTTCGTTTCATTTTCCCTTGCAATCTCTTCAAACAATGTACACATAGAGCCATCTCCAAATCTGTCATAATCAATCTTACTATTGGCTGCCCCTGCCACAGTCATGATTACCGCCTTATCGGTCTCGTGTTCCTCCTGTATTGTATATGGCTTTTTTCTTTGCCTCGTTCCCCGATATGCCCTTATCCAAATTAATTTTCATTAGTTCAAAAATCTTCAAATATATCCATAAAAAGTTCATCCCCATATTTTTCATATAATTTTCCAGCCAAATCATAGCAGTAATTATCATCTCTTGTCGAAATGACAATAATATTCATAACCTTTTTATCCAAAACAAGCGTATAAACAACCCGAATCCCTATACCACGGTATTTTATCCTAAAAAAACCTGTCAAATTGTTTTTTCCCTTACTTCCCAGCGGTTTCCCATAGCCATCCGGACTTGGCAGCGGTGCCTTCGCAACTTTTACAATACCTGCCAAAACCTGTTTCCTTACACTTCTTTCAATCCTGCTATAATCTTTCTTCGCTTCATCGGTTATGCATATATCCCAAGCCATTATTCAAATACCACGCTTTCAGATAATTCCTCCAGTTCTTCCATGGAAAAACCCTCTTCCTGCACAAACGATTCAAAAGAAACAGTGTTACTATCTGCCCTGCTCTCCGCCAGTTTTAACAGTCTGATATTTTCGATTTTCTCCATCAGTTTCTCTAATGCTGCCGCTTTCTTCTGGACTTCCTGATATTCCTTTATGGATAAAAGGACGGCTGTTGGCTGATTATTTTTCAAGACAATATATTCTTTGTCATTTTCTGCTACATCGTTAAATATCCTGCCTGCTTTCCCCTGGCTGAAATCTGAAATGGGCACAAGCCTCTCTGTTAAGTCTAATAATGCTGGATTCATCTTACCGCCTCCTACTTCTTTATTATATCTTTTATCATTATTTTATGCAATATTTTCATTAAAATTATGCCATTGTCAATTGATTTTCTTCTGTGCTACGTAATTATAAAAACTGTAATGAAAAAAGGATACCCTGTTCTACCAGAATACCCTATTTTATCCTGCATTTTGTCATACAGTCTGCCAACGACATACAACGCTTTTACAGAACTGTCTTTCAGAAAAACACTATTATCTTCTTTACAGATCTTTTCAAAAGTATAAATTTGTCTATAATTTCTCAATATCAAGCAGCTGCTTTTTCAACAATTTATCAAACGTCACAATATCAACATCTCTTTCCATTTTATAACCATACAGCAGGCAATCTACAAAATCCAGTTTAGGCAGATTCTCGAACACTTCCAATGCACGCAGAAAGACATCTGCATTGATGATAGTAACATCATAATTCAGCCTGCGCAGGTTAACAGCTATATCCTTTCTCGAAACCTGATATACCCCTTCAAGCACATAACATACTTCTGCCATTACTTCAAGAGCTACATAACAACTGTTTTTTCTAATGACGTCCTCCACCTGGCAAAATTGCTCTTCATTATCCCGGAGCAAGAACCGCAGCACAGCATTCGCATCCAGCATATACCTATTCCTGAGCATGCTTTTTTACCACCGCCTCTCTCCATGCGCCTTTTTCTTTCTCAGCCAGAGATGAGTCCGCATACTTATGAAGACTTCCGGCTGCTGTTTCTACAAAATCCTCTTCCCTCTCTATTGGAATAACAATAACCTTCTGATTTATCTGCAGCTGTCCGTTTACACGAACGGCTGTTCCATCGTAATATCCTGTAATAGACATATCCCACATCCACCTTTTCTGACTTATAAACAATATGCAACTTAATGTATATCATACCCGATTCCATCAAAAACAGCAATGAGATTTTATGACGATCCGATAAAATTCAGCCTGCCAGTCTGTCCTGTTCCACATCATCAATACCACAAAAAGGGAACAGGCATTTCGCCTGTCCCCAAATATCAATAATTTCTCTACAATTTAAATTGAATCCTATCCGCCAGAGGAAGCGGCACCGTAAATATCTTTCCCTCCGCAATACCGCCCTTTGTCCCGCCTTTCAGAAGATACAGATAATCCAGTTTCCCATCCTCCAAAAGCCTTCTCGCCGTCCTTGCTTCGGCATCCGTGCTCTTTACTTCTATTCCATAATTTTTATAATCCAAAAGGCTCCTTACATAAAAGTCTAGCTCGCCATTTATTTTCTCATAAGAGGAAAACCATGGCGCAGCCCCGGCAATTTCGGATGTATTTTCTATCCTGCGTTTCAATGCCAGATATACAAAATTTTCCGCAAGCAGCCCCCTGACCGTCTCATAAGGAGCTCCTGTTCTGTTAAGAAAGTAATAGGCAATCCCCATGTCAAGAAAATAGTATCTGCTGTTATCCCTGATCTGCTTATAATCGCAGTCCGTAGCTTTCGAGGCATAGCCCATGATATGAGACTCCTGCAGCCAACTGACAGCATGGTTTACCATCTTTTTTGTCATGCGCCCGCTTTCCTCCTGATAGGCAATCCTGCTCAGCTCTGAGACCAGGTCGCGGATGCCCTGTTTCTCCTGTATCATCAAAAGCGCAACCGCATTAAAAAGCTTTTGGAACAGGTTAATGTCTACTATATCCTCAAAATAACGTTTGGACTCATTTGCAAAGATATCCATCAAGTCTTTTATAAGGCTAAAACATTTATCCGGATTGTTTTCCTTTGCATAAGAAACCACAACCGCCGGATAACCTCCGATTTTCTGATAAACCTCGTAATACTCCATAAGCTTTTCATAGTCTTCGCTTTTCCCCTTGCCAAAAAGGTCAATTGTTTCATAGAGCTCTCTTGCGCCAAATACATCCAGAAATTCATCAAAGGTCAGTGTTTCCATGATCATATGATCCATGTCGCCTGCGGGAAGAAAGAATTCCGGATGTGTTGTTTTTCCCAAGTAACTTCCCGTAACGATCACATATGCCTGAAACTCCCTGGCAAATGTCCTGATCTGGTTATATACCTGCGCCGATTCCTGAACTTCATCAATAATTACCACCGTATCCTTATCATCTGTAAAGGTACTGTCAAACAAAGTTAACGCTTTTTGGAGGGGACGTTCCGGCCTGGGGGTTCCCGGCCTCCATTCTGTCGCTGCGGACAGGCACCGGAGGAAGTCCTGGCCTGTCTGCTCTGCCATATTGATATAAACCATTCTCGGGAAATTTTCCCTGCCAAACTTTTTCAGAATGTAGGTCTTTCCCACCTGTCTGGCGCCTTTTAGTTCCAGGACACGCCCCGTATTCTTTACTTTCCACTCAACCAGTTTCTTATAAACATTTCTTTTTAATTCCATAAGCCCGCTTCTCCATTATTCATAACAAGGCCATTAAACTGTTTGTATTCTATCACATTTCCGGGCACAAGAAAACCCGGCAGATCATTTCTGCCGGGTCTCATTCGCTGGGCTACAAGGATTCGAACCTTGAAATGACGGAGTCAGAGTCCGTTGCCTTACCGTTTGGCGATAGCCCAATCTCAAGTACGTATGCTATTATACACGACCATCTTCCATTTTGCAAGCAAAATTTAAATATTTTTACAGGCAAAATTGTTCCTTTTCGTGTACAATCCCAGCTTGTCTCATTTTTCCCTGTCTATTCTAATAAAATTACTAGTTTCCTCATTTCCTTAATCCTGATTATGTTATTTTTTTAACAAAATAAGTTTTTCTTTCTTTATTTCTTATTAATTTTGTGCAAAAATATGTTTTCAACAGGTGAAAAATCTGTTATTTTTATTTATAATAGTAGTTACATGATGTATTATAATAATTGTATATGTATTTCGTCTCAGATTTTTATGTTGTGAATATTTTTCACACAAAATTAATTTTATGTCCTGTTCTGAACACAAGGGCAAAAGAAACGGAGGTTTTTTATGAGGTATTTTTTTAACGGAAAAATTGAAAAAGAAGGGGATATCTACACCATCCGCATTCCCTTCAATGTATGGGAGGTTTGCAGGCAAAGGGGTGAAATCGAGGGAGAGTTGGTTCTCGACAACAAGATTGTTGAATGTACTCTTCTTCCCGAGACAAAAGGTATCTACAAAATCCATCTGCAGGAAGAGGATGTTTCCCATATGGATATTACTAAGGTACACAAAATACTGCTTCACATTACCAAGAGCTTGATTCAGATGAATCAGAACAGCCCTTACAGCTTTGAAAATCCAATCCGCAAGATCGACGGTATTGATATCATCATCCAGCCGGAAGACGGGCTTTGCGGGCAGACCTGTGTTGCCATGCTTGCAGGCGTTACCATTGCTGAAGTAATCAGCGTTATGGATTGCCGGGAATGGCAGGGCACCATGGGACGCGTGATTTCCGCGCTGAATTATTATGGTATTGATCACAGCGATATTATTATGTATACAGAAGGCCAGGAAGCCACCCTGCCCAAATGCTGCATTATGATGGAAAAAATGGGTCTATTCTGTCACTATCTGGTACACTATGATGGCAAATTTTATGACTCCAATTTAGGCATCATTTCCGAGTATGATATGAGCAAGCTCCTCGGTTATCTGGAGGTAAAGGTGGACTAAAGCGGCTGCTTTCAGATAAAGCCGCTATGTCCAGGAAAGCTTTACTACTGCTCTTTACGAGCCAGCTTATCGCAAATTAACCCCCGGCCAAAACCGGGGGTTTTTATAAGGGGACAACTTATACCTCGAAAATCAAATCTCCATAAGTAGGCAGTGGCCATACCTTCTTATCCACCAACATCTCCGCTTCGTCAGCAGGAGCCCTGAGCGCATCCATTGCTGCCTTAACCTCATCCTTGTAATAGAAAGCCTGTTCTTTGGCATTTCCAATTGTACCTGCCTTATCTTCCACCTCTTCCAGCTTTTTAAGCGCTGCCTTCATGGCGGAAAGCTTTTCGGAAACTGCCTGCAGAATCTCTGTCTGGGCGGATGCATCGGCACCGGCCTCCCTTACGGCAATCACCGTATCTGCCAGAGACTTGGTATACTTTACTACCGCAGGAATAATCTGCTTGGAAGCCATATCAATCATGGTAAGCGCTTCAATATTAATTGTCTTTGCATAGGTCTCATAGAGAACCTCCGCACGGGACTCCAGCTCTGCCTTTGTAAAAATACCAAACTTCTCAAACAGATTTACGGACTTATCCGTAGTAAGGGTTCCCACTGCTTCGATCATGGATTTAATATTAGGAAGTCCTCTTCTCTCTGCTTCCGCTACCCATTCCTCCGAGTACCCATTACCATTAAAGATAATTCTCTGGTGCTCTGTGAGATATTCCTTGATCAGATCATGCACGGCAATATCAAAGTCCTCTGCCTTTTCCAAAACATCAGCCGCTTCACAGAAAGCCTCAGCCACGATAGCATTCAGAATGGTATTCGGGCTTGCAATGGAATCGGCAGAGCCCACCATACGGAACTCAAACTTATTCCCTGTAAAAGCAAAAGGTGAAGTCCTGTTTCTGTCCGTTGCGTCCTTGGCAAAGTCAGGCAATGTAGAGACGCCGGTTTCCAGCTTTCCGCCCTCTAACAGGTGAGCCGCCTCCCCTGTTTCTACAAGCTGCTTCACTACATCCTCAAGCTGTTCTCCAAGGAAAATGGAAATAATGGCAGGAGGTGCCTCGTTAGCGCCAAGCCTATGGTCATTTCCCACATCAGAAGCGCTCTGACGAAGAAGATCTGCGTGCTTATCCACCGCCTTGATAATACAAGCCAATACCAAAAGGAATTGAATATTTTCATTGGGCGTATCGCCGGGATCTAACAAGTTGACACCGTTATTCGTAGTAAGCGACCAGTTGTTATGTTTACCGGAACCGTTCACCCCGGCAAAGGGCTTCTCATGGAGCAGACAGGTCAGGCCATGGCGGCCTGCCACCTTTTTCATGGTCTCCATCACAAGCTGATTGTGATCTACCGCAGTATTTGCCATCTCATAGATCGTGGCAAGCTCATGCTGGGCAGGAGCCACTTCATTGTGCTGGGTCTTGGCCGTAACGCCCAGCTTCCAGAGCTCGATATTTAAATCCTTCATGTACGCGCCCACGCGCTCGCGGATGGTTCCGAAATAGTGATCCTCCATTTCCTGACCTTTCGGTGCAGGCGCCCCGAACAGGGTACGTCCGGTAAAAATAAGATCCGGCCTCTTTAAATATTTTTCTCTGTCTACCAGGAAATATTCCTGCTCAGGCCCTACGCTGGCAACCACCTTGCTTGCTTCAGAATTTCCAAAAAGCCTCACGATACGCAATGCCTGCTCACTGACTACCTCCATGGAACGAAGCAGCGGAGTTTTTTTATCCAGCGCTTCACCTTTATAGGAACAAAAAGCTGTGGGAATGCACAGGATCACGCCTGTAGCATCTTCCTTCAAAAAGGCAGGAGATGTGATATCCCACGCAGTATAACCTCTTGCCTCAAAAGTGGCACGAAGGCCGCCTGACGGGAAAGAAGAAGCATCGGGCTCACCCTTGATCAGTTCCTTTCCTGAAAAATCCATGATCATCTTTCCACTTTCGTCCGGATGGGAGACAAAAGAATCATGCTTTTCAGCGGTAATTCCCGTCAGCGGCTGGAACCAGTGTGTATAATGGGTTGCGCCGTTTTCTACGGCCCAGTCCTTCATGGCCTTGGCTACAACATCAGCGGCAGCCGGTGAGAGCTCGCCGCCCTTATCCATAACCCTGAGAACTTCCTTATAAACATTCTTCGGAAGACGCTCTCTCATGGTTGCCCGCGTAAAAACCTTGCTGGCAAAAAGCTCTTCAACATTGATTACTTCACTCATTTTCTTACACCCTTTCTTCATATCTTTCCTTGTCCGTGTGCAATCGAGTCAGGGAGATTTTCCCCTGCTCGCCGCGCGGCTCATGCGCCGCTTTAGCGGCATATTGCCTCTGCACAAGCCTGCGCATAAAATAAAAAATGCCCCAAAAAATTTGGAACATCTTTGTTCAAAATATTATTAACATAAGAACAGCTCGCACAGCGTGCTGCCTGTTGTTTGCTTTCTTCTTTTTACGCTTATTAAGATACTCTATCTTCCTCTAAATTGCAACACTTTTTTACAATTTTATGAGAATTACCGAAAAAGAAATATCGTGTTCAAAATCAAATGAGCAGGTTGAACAATAAACACTCTGCTTTTGACTGCTCAGACAAGCCAAGCTCACGTCAGATTTCTTCCGCCATGAGTATCTCTATTTTTTCACTCTGAGCAGGTCAAACTTCTCTGCCCTACCACTTAATTCTACCCACAAAATCTGCCTGGCATGGGGCGCGCTCTCTACCCTCTCGCCATCCTCAGTGGTCAGCGACAACACCTGCACAGACAAATTTCTCCCGTCAGGCTTCATGATCTCTATCTGGTCTCCCACGCAGAATTTATTTTTCTGCTCGATTCGAATCCGCCCGTCCTCAGATACCTCCTCCGCCATTCCCAGATAAACGTACTCATTGACATAGGTGCTGCTGTCATAAATCTGGGCTGCTTCATCCGGTTTTCCAAAATAAAAACCTGTAGAGAACTGCCTGTGAACACTTTTGGCAATCTCCTCCCGGTACCAGTCCATATTTACCCGATACTTTTCCTCGGACTCGAAATAGTCGTCAATGGCCTTCCGGTAAGTTCTTGCCACCGTTGCCACATAAAGCGCGGTCTTCATACGCCCTTCTATCTTAAAACTGTCGATCCCCGCTCTTATCAGCTCCGGCAGGTATTCAATCATACATAAGTCTTTGGAGTTAAAAATAAAAGTCCCTCTGTCGTTTTCATAGACTGGCAGATATTCTCCCGGACGGCTCTCCTCCATCACCGCATATTTCCACCGGCATGGATGGGTACAAGAGCCCTGGTTGGCATCCCTTCCCGTAAAGTAGCTGCTCAGCAGGCATCTCCCCGAATAGGAAATACACATGGAGCCATGTATAAAGCTCTCGATCTCCATATCCGCCGGGATCTTTTCTCTTATCTCCCTTATCTCCTCCAGCGAAAGCTCCCTGGCGCAGACCACTCGCTTTGCTCCCAGGCCATGCCAGAACTGCCAGGTCATATAGTTGGTATTGTTAGCCTGAGTAGAAATATGGATATCTATCTCCGGACAGATTTTTCTGGCAAGCATAAACATCCCGGGATCTGCAATAATAAGCGCATCCGGCTTTAATTCCTTAAGTTCCTTAAAATAGTCCTCCGCTCCTGCAAGATCTTTGTTGTGAGCCAATATATTGGCCGTCACATGTACCTTCACTCCACGCTCATGGGCAAAAGCAATACCCTGACGCATTTCCTCCGGAGAAAAATTCTTTGCCTTGGCCCGCAGACCAAAAGCCTCTCCACCTATGTATACGGCATCCGCTCCAAAGAGCACCGCCGTTTTTAAAACCTCCAGTGAACTGGCAGGTATCAGCAATTCCGGTTTCTTCATACTACTTTTGTTCCCTTCTGCCGCCTTCATCCTTTTCTTCTGGTCCTGATGGCTGCCAAATCCCTGTTAACGCCACATTGTCTTCCACACCACTCATTTTCTGACACTTACTGTCACTCCATCCCCTACAGGCAAAATCGCTGTCTCAAGCTGAGCATTGTGTTTTAATTCATAAAGATACTCTCTCATCCTGCTGTGAATCGTGCGGTCCCTTCGGGTCACCGCATACCGGGACTCCATGATCTCTCCACCCTTTAATACATTGTCAGAAACGAGCAGACCTCCCTGAGACATCAATCTTAAAATATCCGGCAGGAAATGAATGTACTGCCCCTTTGCTGCATCCATAAAAATAAAGTCGTAGGAACCCTCAAGCTCCTTTAAAATAGCAGAGGCATCACCCGCAAGCAGAGTGATTGCCTCCTCCTTTCCCGACCTCCTGAAATTTTCAAGAGCCTGAGGGATTCTTTTTTCATATTTTTCTATGGTGGTAATCTTACAGCCATCAGGAGCGTACTCACTCATAAGAAGCGCTGAAAAGCCAATCGCTGTCCCTACCTCCAAAATCTTCGTAGGCTGCCTGATGGCAAGGAGGAGCTTTAGCAGGCTCTGCATCTCTTGTCTGATAATTGGTATTCCGGCATCAATTGCAGACTTTTCAAGCTCATCCAAAAAAGGAGTATTTCCACTGTCAAAGGAATTAATAAATGCACTGATTCTTTCTTCCGTATTCAAAACTTATTGCTCCTGTCCGCTTTCTTCTCCCTCCGCATCTGCCGGAGTAGACATGATCTCCAACATTTGCTCAGCGGTCATATCTGTGCTCAAATCATAGATGCCGGGAAGGATTTTTTTGTGGTATGCAGACAAAAACTCCTGCACTACAAACAGCTTTGCATCCTCGATCAATCCTCTTTCCTCCAGCATTTGGGCAATCTCTCTCACCGAAGCATTCTCCGAAATCCCTACTGTAATGGTTCTGCCTCCCGAAACGGATACAGGCTGATCCGCAAATACTCGGTAGCCAAAGTCATAGGCCTGGGTTGCTCCCCTGAAAACAAACACCACCACAGCGGCCAAAACCGCAATTTTAATTATGGTTTCTATCATTGCGACTATTAAATACTTTGCATTCATGTAAATTCCCGTTGCTCCCTTATATTTGGTAATCGCTCAAACAATCTGAGTTGTCACTATATCTCCATTATAATTGGCAGGATCATCGGACGTCTCTTGGTCTTCTTCCACACAAACTCGCCCAGTGCATCTTTGATAGAGCTCTTGAGCTTGCCCCAATCGGCAATTCCCCGGCTGAGACACCCTTCCACTGCCTCGTTGATTACAGCCCGCGCCTCATCCATAAGCTCATCCGACTCTCTCACATACACAAAGCCCCTTGATACAATATCCGGTCCGCTGATCAGTTCGTCGGTGGCTCCGTCAAGTCCCAGCACAACAATCATGATACCGTCCTCGGCAAGATGCTGCCTGTCGCGAAGCACAATATTCCCAACATCCCCCACGCCAAGGCCGTCTACCAGAATATCCCCTACAGGAACCTTTCCTGTCACCTCGGCTTTCTCTTCGGTAAGCTCAAGCACGTCGCCTGAATGAAGAATAAAGATGTCTTCTTTGGCAAACCCCAGCTCCCTGGCTATCTTGGCCTGAGCCTTTAAGTGCTTGAACTCCCCATGAACGGGAATGGCATATTTCGGGCGCACAAGCGTGTAGATCAGCTTGATCTCCTCCTGACAGGCATGTCCTGACACATGCACATCCTGGAAGATCACATCCGCTCCCTTGAGCAGCAACTCGTTGATCACATTGGTGACCGCCTTCTCATTGCCCGGAATCGGATGAGAGGAAAAAATCACCGTATCCTTCGGTCCGATAGAAATTCTTTTATGATTATCTTCTGCCATGCGGCTTAATGCCGCCATACTTTCTCCCTGACTTCCGGTTGTGATCACCACCGTCTTTTCGTCGGGATAATTCTTAAGCTGCTCAATATCGATCAGCGTATTCTCCGGAATACTCAAGTATCCAAGGCTGGTGGCAGTTTCAATAATATTTACCATACTGCGCCCTTCCACCACTACCTTGCGCCCGAATTTGTAAGCAGAGTTAATGATCTGCTGCACTCTGTCCACGTTGGAGGCAAAGGTCGCGATGATAATCCGCGTATTTTTATGCTCCTCAAAAAGGATATCAAACGTTCTCCCAACAGTGCGCTCTGACGGGGTAAAGCCTGTCCTCTCCGCATTGGTGGAGTCGCACATAAGTGCCAGCACGCCCTTTTTTCCGATTTCCGCGAACCGCTGTAAATCAATGGCATCCCCGAATACCGGGGTATAATCCACCTTGAAATCCCCTGTGTGAACCACAATCCCCGCAGGAGAGTAAATAGCCAGCGCTGCCGCATCCACAATACTGTGGTTTGTCTTGATAAATTCAATGCGGAATTGTCCCAAATTAATAGACTGTCCAAATTTAACCACCTTCCGCTTGGTGTTGTTTGTCAGATTATGCTCCTTGAATTTGTTCTCAATAATCCCCATAGTCAACTTGGTTGCATAAATAGGAACATTGATGTCCCGGAGCACATAGGGCAATGCACCGATGTGATCCTCATGTCCATGGGTGATGATAAATCCCTTTACTTTGTCGATATTATTTTTAAGATATGTCACATCCGGGATCACCAGATCGATCCCAAGCATATCGTCCTCTGGAAAGGACAAACCGCAATCCACGACAATAATACTGTCTTCGTATTCAAAGGCAGTAATGTTCATACCAATCTGCTCAAGACCTCCCAGAGGAATGACCTTAAGAGCTGAGCTTCTTTTCTGTTCAATTTTTTTCAAGCAAATTACCTCCACATTCCGTTTTGCCAAAAGATGCCTTCTTTGCCTGATTCACCAGTCTTACGTAAGTTCAATGTCCTCCAGAAGATTCTCAAATACACCGGCGATCGCTGCCAGTTCCGTATCATCCTCCACTATTTCATAGACGCACTCCTTTACGCCCGGTTCTGAAACTTCTTTCAGAATCAGTGCCTCCCCGTCACCTTCCTGGGTATCCGTCACCAGTATATATTGACTTCCTCCCAGCTTCGTCTGTTCCAGGACATAAAACTCCACGCTCTCTCGTGTATCCAGCGTAAACTTAATTTTTTCCACTTACCTTCATACCCTTTCAAAATCTGCGGCTTCCAGCTCATAACCCCAACCGGCAATCAGGATTCAGGCCTCTTTCTCTCTTCTTCTGAAATCCAGAAACCCCTGCAGAATCAGCACTGCCGCAATCTTATCCACATAGTCCTTACGATTCTCTCTGCGTATTCCTGCTTCCATCATGGCCTTATCGGCCGCCACCGTGGTCAGTCTTTCATCCCACGTATGTACCGGCAGTCCCGTCCTTCTCTCCAGCTTCTCCTTAAACTCCAGGGTCTTTTCCACTCGCTCTCCCAGGGTATCGTTCATATTTTTAGGCAGGCCCAGAACGATTTCCTCCACCTGATACTCCTCAATCAATGCTTCGATTCTGGCTAGTGTCTGACGCTGCTTATTTTCCTCTTTCCGCCTGATGATCTCTATCCCCTGAGCCGTCAAAAGAAGCGGGTCGCTGATCGCCACCCCTACCGTTTTCGAGCCAAAGTCCAAACCCATAATCCGCATATCTTCGTCCTTTTGTTGCAGAAGCCTTTCTCTCTTATTTCCACCGATTGTTTCTGATATACTCCGTCAAAAGCTCCTCAACCAGCTCGTCCCTCTCAACCTTCATAATCAGGCTCCTGGCATTTTTGTAGCTGGTAATATAGGTGGGATCGCCGGACATAATATAGCCCACAATCTGGTTAACAGGATTATAGCCCTTCTCCGTCAACGCTGCATACACTTCTGCGAGTATCTCTTTTACGCTTGTACTGTCTGTCTCTACCCTAAAAAACTGTGTATTTCCCAAATCCTGCATAAATGGCACCTCTTCACAACATTCATTAGTCTTATCTTACCCTATTTTGCCATAAAATTCAATAATTACAAGCAAATCCGCAAAATATCCGGTTCCAGAAATTCCGTCAGCTCTCCTGTAAGGATTCTGCCGGAGATTTTTTCTCCCGGGCGAAAAACCTCCACAGGCAATGCCGCACGGATATATTCCCTTGTAAAACCTACCTGATAACGCCGACCTCCTATCTCCTTTTCTTCCTCAAGCAACACCTGAGCCTGCTTATGTAAATGCAGTTCCCGATATCTGCGGGACATTTCCTCATTCAGTGCCAAAAGTTCGCCGCTGCGCCTTACTTTCAACGGTTCAGGGATCTGCCCATTCATAGCCGCTGCTACGGTTCCCTTTCTTCTGGAATACTTAAATATATGCATTTCGTAGAACCCTATCCTGCCAAGGAAGTCCTTCGTCTCCTGAAATTCCTCCTCGGACTCTCCCGGGAATCCCACGATCACATCCGTAGTGATTGCCGGATGGTCAAAGGCCTCCCTGAGCATACATACCTTTTCATAGTATTCCTCCGTGGAATATTTTCTATTCATTCTTTTCAGCACTGAATTGCAGCCGCTCTGCAAGGAAAGATGAAAGTGAGGACATACACTTTGGCACTCCTTCAGGCTCTTAACAAATTCATCTGTAATGATACGGGGTTCCAAAGACCCCAGCCGGATACGGCGGATTTCCGTTTCCCTCTCCACTGCCTGTATTAACCGGGGAAGCCGACTCTGTGAAAAATCATTCCCCCCTGCCATGCCATAGGAGCTTAAATGGATTCCCGTCAAAACCACTTCCCTGTAGCCCTCCCCGGCGAGCCTTTTTACCTCCTCTATCGCATCTTCCATCTCCCGGCTTCTGATACGCCCCCTGACATAGGGTATAATACAATAAGAACAGAACTGATTACAGCCATCCTGCACCTTGACGAAAGCTCTGGTGTGCTCCGCTGCAGAGCTGATCTCCATATTCTCATATTCCTCTGTCTGGTCAATGTCTATAATAGTTGTTCCCTCAAGGGTCTTATCCGGCTTTCTTTCTTCCTTTTCTTTCTCCTGCCTGGAAAAATACTCCTCCAATATGGGAAGCAAGTCCTTCTTTTTGTTATTGCCAATGGCAAGGTCAATGCTCGTGTCCTTAAGCGCCTCTTCCTTCCCCGCCTGGACATAGCAGCCCACCGCCACCACCACAGCATTCGGGTTCTGTGCCTTTGCACGATGAAGCATCTGCCGGCTCTTTCTGTCGGCTATATTGGTCACCGTGCAGGTATTTATAACATAAACATCGGCTTTTTCATCAAATGGAACAATGCGATAGCCCTTTTCCCTTAAAGCCTGCTGCATAAATTCCATTTCATATCCATTTACCTTACATCCCAAATTATGGAATGCGATACTTTTCATATTTCTTACCGCCTTGTGTTAAATTTTTTTGTATTATTCTAAACTGTCCCGGACTTTCTGCGGACATTTTGGCATTGACTTTTTAGTTCCAACCCTTTACTATAAAAGAAGGAGACATGCATATTGAAGGAGGTGATTCCAATGAAAACTGTTCAGATTTCATTAAATTCAATTGATAAGGTCAAATCTTTTGTTAACGATATCACAAAATTTGATTACGACTTCGACTTAGTATCCGGAAGATATGTGATTGATGCTAAATCCATCATGGGTATTTTCAGTTTGGACTTATCCAAACCGATTGATCTGAATATCCATGCGGAAGATAATATTGAAGAAGTTCTGGAAGCGTTAACGCCTTATGTAATTTAATGAATAACGCCCCAAATGCGAAAGCAAATGCTGTTGCATTGAAAGAGTTGGCCATGTGCCAACTCTTTTTATGTGCAAACCCATGCACAAAGCGCTGAGGCGCTTGGAAGCATGCCGCTAAAGCGGCACCCGGGCCGCGCGGCGAGCAGGGAAGAGCATTTAACTTCATTTTATGTCCACTTCGCAACAATCACTTCATCCGATTCAAGCGCCTTCTTCACAAGCTCGTCGATCTTCTCATCCAGATACTGCTCATGCCGCTTAATTACCTTCAGATTTGGCTTGGTCACAGGATGCTTGGCCACAAAAATCGTACAACAGTCCTCGTAGGGCAGAATGGATGTCTCATAGGTTCCGATTTTTTCGGACAAATCCACAATCTCCATCTTATCGAACCCGATCAGCGGACGGAAAACAGGAAGGGTACACACCTCATTGGTCACTGCCAGAGACTGCACCGTCTGGGAAGCCACCTGCCCGATGCTCTCTCCCGTAATAAGGCCAAGGCATTCGTTCTGTTCCGCTATGGCCTGGGCAATCCTCATCATATATCTTCTCATAATAATCGTTAACTCTTCATGAGGGCATTTCTCATAGATATAAAGCTGGATATCCGTAAAATTAATTACATGGAGATAAACCGGCCCCGCATAACGGGCCACCAGCCTTGCTAAGTCAACCACCTTTTCTTTGGCCCTGTCGCTGGTATAGGGCGGCGCATGAAAATAAACCGCATCAATCTTAACCCCCCGCTTGGCAATCATATAGCCTGCCACCGGAGAATCAATTCCACCGGACAAGAGCAGCATTGCCTTGCCGTTGCTTCCCACGGGCATTCCTCCCGGGCCGGGGATTTCCATGGAGTAAATATAAATCTTTTCTCTGATTTCCACATGCAGCATAACCTGAGGTTTATGCACGTCCACCTTCATCTCAGGATAAGCATCCAGCACTGCACCTCCCAATTCCATGTTCAGCTCCATGGAATTCATAGGATAATTTTTTCTTGCCCTTCTAGTCTGCACCTTAAAGGTAAGGTTCTTGTCCTCATATACCTCGTCCACATAGGATACCAGACCCTCCGCCAGTTTCTCAAACCCCTCATCCTCCATGCGGACCACCGGACAGATCGCGGAAATGCCAAACACGGTTTTTAAGTTGTCCACCGTTTCGTCATAATCGAATTCCGAGAGGGCATCCACATAAATCCTTCCATCCCTCCAGGTCACCTTAAACTCACCCTCGCACCGCTTCAGCGCATATTTCACCTGTCTGACCAGAGCCTCCTCAAACAAATACCTGTTTTTTCCTTTTACGCCGATTTCCGCGTACTTAATTAAAAAAGCTGTAAACATGGCCCCTCTTTTCCGCCTCTTTCTTTTATCTGAAAGCGGCCTGTCAAAAGCAGGCCGCCCTGTTCTCACCGGATGACCTGCAATACTGCCACCCATGATTTTTAACGTCTGGTATATTTTCTGAGCATAGGAATTATATCATACATTGTCTGCAAAGTATAGTTGATTTCCTCCATGGTGGTGAAAACCGAAAAGCTGAAGCGAATGGTTGAACCAAGCAGCTCCTTGGAAATTCCCATCGCCCGCAGTGTCTCCGAAGGCTGAGGTTTGCGGGCAGCGCAGGCGCTTCCGGCAGAAACATAAATCCCCTTATCTTCCAGTGCATGAAGCAACACCTCACTGCGTACTCCCTTTATAGATGCGCTGACAATATGAGGAGCCCCTGTCTCATTCGGATGGCCGTTGAGTACTACCCCGTCTAATCTTTGGAGGCCCTCCACAAAGGCTTTCTTAATCTGATAGAGCCTTGAAACCTCCTCGTCCAAGTCCCCATAGACCATCTCAATCGCTTTGGCAAGCCCCGCAATGGCAGGCACATTTTCCGTACCGGATCGCAGATTTCCCTGCTGGCCCCCTCCAAATAGAATGGGTCTTATCTTAACCTTATCATTTACATATAAGAAGCCGATCCCCTTGGGTCCATGAATCTTGTGGCCGCTGACCGACAACAAATCGATTTTCATTTTCCTGGGATAAATTCTGTACTTTCCATAGCCCTGCACTGCATCTACGTGAAACAGAATTCTCGGGTTGATTGCCTTGATCAGAGCTCCCGCCTCTGCAACAGGCTGCAGGGTACCTACCTCGTTATTGGTATGCATAATGGAAACCAGTATGGTTTCCCCTGTAATCGCACGCTCTAAATCCTCTATGCGGATACATCCTTTGGCATCTACCGGAAGGTAGGTAACCCGAAACCCCTCTTCCTCCAAGTGCTTCATAGTCTGCAGCACTGCCGGATGTTCGATTTGTGTGGTAATCAGATGCCTTCCACTCCTGCAGTTTGCCTGGGCGCAGCCTCTGATTGCAAGATTGTCTGCCTCCGTTCCTCCTGACGTAAAAATAATCTCTTTTTCTTCTGCCTTCAAATTTCTGGCAATAACATCCTTTGCGTAACGGATATATTTCTCTGCCTGAACGCCCTTTCTATGGAGACTTGAGGGATTTCCGTAGTCTTCACACATAATCTGGGTCATCAGGGCAGCTACCTCGTCAAAGCTTCTGGTGGTTGCCGAATTATCTAAATATACCTCCATAAATTCACTGGCCTTTCTAAACAGAGTATTCGCAGGCAACGACTCGGACAGGCCCGGTCATTGCCTTTTATCTTACTATTTACTATATGATCATTGCTCTAAATGGTACATAAGGATAGCCAGAACCGCCATTCCCGCCGTCTCTGTCCGCAGTATCCTCTTTCCCAGGGTGATTGGGATCAATCCTTTGTCAATCGCCGTCTCAATCTCTTCCTGATCAAAGCCGCCTTCAGGCCCGATAAAAACCGCCACATCCTCCCCTGGCCTTAAACTGCTGATAATGCTTTTAGTCTTTTCCATCCCCTGTCCGCTTTCTTCTGCAAGCTCATAGGGAATCAGACGTACCTGGGCCCGCCGGCTGTAATCCGCCGCCTGGGCAAAGCTCATGACATCATGCACCTGAGGAATGATTCCTCTTTTGCTCTGCTTGGCCGCCGCCTCCGCAATCCCCTGCCACCGCAAAACCTTGCTTTTCGCCTTTCTTTCATCCAGCTTTACCACCGCCCGCTTTGAGGCAACCGGTATCACCTCATGCACGCCAAGCTCCACCGCCTTCTGAATGATGAGCTCCATCTTATCTCCTTTGGGAAGTCCTTGAAAAAGATAAATCTTAGAGGGAAGTTCAAGCCCTTCCTCCTTAATAAACCGCAGCTGGCAGATAATCTCATTCTCACCCAGCTCTTCAATTCCGCAGCGGTATTCTTTATCATCACAGCCATTTTTAACGGAAATCTCTTCCCCCGGCTTCATGCGAAGCACATTCTTGATATGGTTTACATCCTTTCCCGTGATGATGACTTTATTTCCCTGTATCTGAGATGGCTGTACAAAAAACTGATACATTTATATCCTCACTTCTCACCCATTTTTTCTGGCGATCACACTGACCCACTCTCCCTGCCTGTTCACCTCAAGCACTTCAAGTCCTGCTGCCCTCACAGCCTCAACTACCGTCTGTTCTTTATCGTCAATGATACCGGAGGTAATATAGATACCGCCCTTTTTAAGCTGATGTACAATCACCGGAGTAAGCCCTACCAGTACCTCTGCCAGGATATTTGCGGCCACAATATCATAGCGCTCATAGCCCACTTCGTCCTGAACTTCTTTGTCCGTAATAATATTTCCAATCAGAAGCCGGAAAGCTTCCTCCGAAATTCCATTGGCCTCTTTGTTCTGCCGGACTGCCTCTATGGCGCAGGGGTCAAGGTCTGTCCCCACTGCCCTCTTTGCCCCAAACATAAGCGCCAGAATCGCCAAAATTCCGCTCCCGGTTCCCACATCCAAGAGCTCTGTTTCCGGTGTGACAAACCTGCGCAGCGCCTTAATGCAGAGCTGGGTGGTATCGTGCATCCCTGTGCCGAAAGCCGTGCCGGGGTCAATGTGAAGAACCATCTTGTCCTGATCCTGCGGCTCTACCTCCTCCCAGGAAGGAATCACCAGTACATCCTCCACCGTAAACTGATGGAAGTACTGCTTCCAGTTGTTGATCCAGTCCACATCCTCGGTTTCTTCAACCGCCACTGTTCCCTCGCCGATTTCCATGAAGCTTCGCAGATCTTCAAGCTCTGCCTGAACCTTTTTAAGGATTTCCTCCGCCGTGATCGTCTCTCCGCTTAATAAAAGTTCGGGGTAAGCACTGCCCGGCGCCGGATTTTCTGTCTCCTCCACAAAAAAACTTAGGTATGCAATTCCGTCATCCTCCGGCCCTTCCGGCAGGATGTCCACAAACATCTGCTCCTTTTCCCATGCGGTCAGGGGAACCTTATCCTCAATCTGCGCCCCTTCAAGTCCAATCTCATACAGGGTGCTGATGATGATATCCTCTGCTTCGGTAATTGTTTTTATTTTAAACTTCATCCATTTCATAATACGGACCTCCTCCAATCAACACTCTCTTCCCGCAAAACGCAAATCCATACTTTTGTATCTTTTCCTCCCGTATTCCCTTTGCAATAAGATTCGCCTGGTAGTTCTTTTCGTCTAACTGCCGCAATGCCTCCCGTACCGTATCAGCCAGTTCTTTCTCATCTTCATCCTGTACTTTAAATTCCAATAGAATTGCATCATTTTCTGTATTTCTCGGTTCCAGCATGACATCATACCGCCCAAATCCGCTCTCCCGGTTTGAAGTGATTACATACTTATCCACCAGCTCTACCATCAGGCCCAATACAAAACCATGATAAAACCGTTCCGGCGCTCTTTCGGAAGGCTTGTTTCCTGTGTCAAAGCTGCTGAACACCTCGGAAGATACTTTGTTCATATATAGATTCATTGCTTTTATATCAGCCGATAACAGCGCCCTGATAAAATCATTATACTCAGATAGTACGCAGGCAAACCACTCCTGTACCATATTAATAAACATGATACGTGTTTCAAAATTTGTCAGTTCCAGTTCATATTCCTCTTTCCAGGCGCCGTACTGCGTCGCATATGCTTTGTATGCCTTTACTTTCAAATAACCGCTGGCAAGCAGCAAACTCCAGATGGCATTCTTTTTTTCGGGCAATTGGTCGTAAATAATCTGCTCATCTATTTCCATACAAATCACTTCTCCACGCAGCAAATCTTCAAATGTTTTCTTAATCTCCGGATTGCCCTCCCGAATCAGTTTACTCACAAGGCTGTTAGAGCTGGTATTTGCCCAGTAAGCAGCCGTTCTTCTTTTATCCAGAAAATTGATGACTGACCACGGATTATAAATATCTTTCCTCTTTCCAAAAGAAAAACCATCATACCAGTCTTTTACCTGTTGTTCTTGTTCCGACAGTCCATATTCTTTCAATGCGGTAAATACTTCGTCTTCTGTAAATCCAAAACTGTCCGTATACTTTTCGGAGGTCGTCGTTATTACTTCCAGATTATTTAAATCAGAAAAAATAGACTCCTTACTGATTCTGGTAATTCCTGTCATAGCAGCACGTTCCAGATAAGGATTTGTCTTAAAGGTAGAATTAAAAAGACTTCTCGTAAATCCGGCCAGCTCCTGCCAATACTCATTTACATATGCTTCCTGCATAGGAGTATCATATTCGTCTAAAAGAATAAGTACCTTTTCCCCATAATAGCGGCACAAGTAGTCAGATAGCATTTTCAAAGATAATGATGCCATATAATCTTCCATATCTATTGAGATTTTCTTAAAATCAGCTTTTTCATTCTCATTTAAGACATTTCCCTCAAGCAGGAAATCAAATCTGTTATATGTCATCTGAATAATTTTACATATTTTTTGACGTGCCTCTTTGAATGAAGTTTCTTTGATATCCGCAAAGCTTAATAAAATAACCGGATATTTTCCCTGTAGCTTCCGATATTTTTCTTCCTGCCATATGGAAAGCCCCTCAAATAAATCTCCCCGGCCGGCATAGTTAATGGAAAAGAACTTCTCTAACATGCTCATATTTAAAGTCTTACCAAAACGCCTTGGGCGGGTAATCAGTGTCACACTATCCATACTCTCCCACCATTCTTTGATAAACTTCGTTTTATCTATATAGAAGAGGTTATTGGCTCTGACTTTCTCAAAATCCTGATTCCCTATGCCGACCACTCTTGCCATCGTACAAACTCTCCCTCTATCTTTTTCTGATCTACTGCTTAGCTTATAGTATATCTGCTCCACCTTTGAAAAGCAATAAAACAAATCCGAATTTCGTTACAATTCAGCGCCCAGTCCAAAATGGAATTTCGGGGAACTGCATCATTGACTCCCAAACAATTACATATTATTATGGACATTGACAGCTTTCTACAAAATCATCATATTTACTTTGAAAGGATTTCCAAATGATACAAGATATTTACCCTAAGGTTTATCATAACGAATACCATGACATTGAACCGCAAAAGGATGATTTTCTTTTAGTTTTTCACAAAAACAAAGTACTTGTAAGATTTCAAGAAGATAAACTCCGTTACCCGACTTTTCAGGAATATGAAGCTCACGCAAAGTATCAACCTGCCCAAACCGACTTTTCCTGTAGCAAAAACATTTTCCACTATTTATTTTCCATAGATGACCGCAAATATTTCCTTGCATATCCCACCTTTCCCACACTCATCCTCCAGGAGACACCTCCGGTCAGTCTTCCCGGCTACTCCTATGAGGATGTACGCATTTTCCGGACAGCCAAATCCAAACACACCTCCTTTGCAGGGATTACCGCCCATCATCTTTTTGGATGGTATCAGGCCAATCGTTTCTGCGGACGCTGTGGACATCTCACGACTGCAGATCACAAAGAACGGATGCTGTTCTGCCCTGAATGCCATAATATGATTTATCCAAGGATTTCTCCCGCTGTTATCGTAGGCATTATAAACGAAGATAAAATTCTGATGAGCAAATACGCTGGACGCGCCTATACCAATTATGCCTTGATTGCAGGATTTGTTGAAATAGGCGAAAACGTCGAACAGACTGTGAAAAGAGAAGTTATGGAAGAAGTAGGTCTTAAGGTCAAAAACATCCGCTATTACAAAAGCCAGCCCTGGGCTTTCTCAGGCAGCCTTTTGATGGGATTTTTCTGCGACCTTGACGGTTCCGACCAGATTATTTTAGACACCAACGAACTGGCGGAGGCTGGATGGTTCTCAAGGAATGAAATTTCCCTGGTGGACGATTCTGTCAGTCTCACCAGGGAAATGATCATCAAATTTAAAGAAGGAGTAATTTAGTTTGATACCAGCACAAACTGCGCTTCATTTTTCGTCTCACTGCTGTTTCCTACATAAATACTGAATCTGCCAACCTCACTGGCAAACTCCATGTTAATGTCAGTGAAAGAGAGCATCTCCTCCGTAATAACAAATACCGCTTCCTTTTCCTCCCCCGGCTCCAAGTAGATCTTTTGCACTCCTTTCAGTTCCCGGACCGGCCGTGCCACACAAGCCGCGTGATCCTGAATGTAAAGCTGCACTACCTCACGCCCCGCAAGGTTTCCGGTATTCTTCACTTTTACACTTGCGCTCAGGCAGGCGTCCTCTCCCTTTTGGAGGGTATCACTGCTCAGCTTCACGGGCGATATTTCAAAGCTGGTATAGGAAAGTCCATAGCCAAAGGGATACAGCGGTTTATTAGGGATATCCAGATACCTGGAAAGATACTTGTCTGCCATTCCCTCCTCGTAAGGCCTTCCAGTATGCATCTCATTATAAAATACCGGCACCTGGCCAGTGCACCACGGAAAACTCATGGCAAGCTTACCGGAAGGATTTACATCTCCATAGAGCACATCCAAGATGGCATTGCCTCCCTCCGTACCCGGCTGCCATACTGCCAGAACTGCCTTTGCCTTTTGGGAAATCTCCCTGATATCAAGGGGTCTCCCTGAAAAGAGTACCACCACCACATTGGGATTTACTGCTTGCACGGCCCGGAACAGCTCCATCTGACACGCAGGTATTTCAATCTGCGCCCGGCTTGCCGCCTCTCCGGTCTGGGCACGGTGCTCCCCTATAGCAAGCACTACTTTATCGGCTTTTTCCGCCAGCGAAACCGCTTCCTTCAAAAGTGCTTTCGCCTCTGTTTCGTCCTTTTGATAATCAAGCGCTTCCCCAAACATTTCCAGCCCACGGTTATTATCAAGAATGGCACTGCCTTTTGCTGTCGGCGCGTCTATCCCTCTTTCCTTCAAAGCCGCCGCAATCGTCACCGTATCTTCATCCTTTGCAAATATGGACCATGAGCCTGAAATCTGTTTATTCTCTATCTGCGGCCCAATATAAGCTGTATTTTTTTCATCCTTAGATAAAGGAAGAATCCCCTCGTTTTTTAACAGTATAAAAGTATCTGCTGCTGCCTTTCTGGCCTCGCTGCGATGCTCCCTGCAGAGAATCAGCTCCCTTTCCTCCTGCTCATCCGCATCTTTGTAGGGATTTTCAAAAAGTCCCAGCCGATTCTTCAGCTCCAGCACACGCAATACCGCCTCATCGACCAGCGCTTCTCTTATCACACCTTCCTTCACCAGATGCTCCAGATTCCGGCAATAGCAGGTGGTGCACATATCAATGTCCACTCCCGCCTCAATCGCCAGCCTTGCGGCTTCTTTTCTGTCTGCGGCAATTCCATGGTTTACCATTTCCTCAATAGCCGCCCAGTCAGAAATCACCACGCCCTGAAAGCCCATCTCCTCCCGCAGGATTTCCCGCATCAGCTTCTTGTTCCCTGAGGAAGGAATCCGATCCAGTGTGTTAAAAGAGGTCATCACCATCGCCACTCCTGCTTCCACCGCCTCCCGGTAAGAGGGAAGATAGTCATCCCTAAGGGTACGTTCCGAGAGCTCCACCGTGTTGTAATCCCGTCCCGCTGTGGGCGCACCGTAAGCCGCATAATGCTTGACACAGGCGGCAATCTTTCCCTTTTTCTTAAGGTTTGCTCCGCCATCCTTCGTTTTCTCCCCCTGATAGCCTTCCACGATTGCACGGGCAAACTGACGGTTCAGCCAGGGATCCTCTCCTGTGGATTCCATCACCCGCCCCCATCTGGCATCCCGCACCAGATCCACCATGGGAGAAAATGTCAGATGCAGGCCCGCGGCTGCAGACTCCCGGGCTGCAATCTCCGCCCCTCTTTTCGCCAGTTCCGGGTCAAAGCTGCAGCCCTGCGCCAACGGAATCGGGAATATCGTCCGATAGCCGTTGATAATATCTGCCATAAAAATAAGCGGAATATGATGAGGCTGCTTTTCCATGTAGTTTTTCTGAATGGTTTTTAGTTTCGCCGCACCAATAACGCCAAGCACGGTTCCGGCCTGGTCGATCTCCTCCTGGGTGTAACCCACCGCATTCTCCGGCCCGGTAACCACCCCTTCCTTTTCCAGATAGTAGCCGCCTACCTGCAAAAGCTGCTCTGCCTTTTCCGATAAAGACATGTCCTGTAACAATTCCAGTAGTTTCTGCTGTTCCATGTAACCTTCTCCTTTGCTTTTACTTAACTGTTATACAACCGCTTCTAAAATCGTCCAGCTTCCTCCAAAAATGTCTCTTTCTGATTCCCATACAATTCTTCAAAATGTATATAATAATGCTCAAATTCCTTGATTTTACAGCATTTCCGCAAGATTCTAAACTGAATTTACTACCAATTTACTACTTTTGAGGAAAAGGGCTTAGATATGCTTTTTTAGAGGATTGCGGATAGGAAAATGATAGCACACATGCAGGAAAAAATAAAGAGACTGCCGGAATGACAGTCTTTTTCCGCATGTGAAAGATATGGTGATTGAGTGTTAACGCACAAGGCGAGAAATGCTCCAAGTCGTTCCGGGTATATATGACAAGCTACGAGTATGGAGCTATTATCTGCTTTGTGCTTCATTCCCAAATGAGCGTAATCCTGTCCATACGTCCGGAGAAAAAGCGAACTTTTTTCGCTTTTTGGGTCTGCTACCTGCTCCGCTTTTTATGGGTAGGAAGAATGGTCTAATCTAAGTCTGGGCACAAAGAAAAATCTGTTCCGGGTTGTGCCAGGTTTTTTTATTTCTGTGCATAAATTAAAAAAAGATAGGTCTTTTATAAAAGCCCGGCACAAGCCGGAACAAAAAGAAAAAAAGCTCCACAGGAAGTATGCTTTGTGCATCTTCCTATGAAGCTTTTTTAATGTGTTATGAAGCTCTTGCTGCAAGTCTTGCTTCCTTGGAGGCTTTAGTCTCCAGCAGTGTTACGCTATCGACAAGCAGTGATAAGCTGTAGACCATGTTGCCGTTCTTATCCTTATAGTTATTGTTGAGGATTGTGTAAGAGCAACTTACCAAATCCCCCTGCTCCAGATAGTCATACACACCATTTCCTTCCTGCTTGTACGAGAGGAACGCTTCGAGCGGGATAAACTGCGAGCCACGCTTTCCGTCCTTATCAGCGAACTGGTTTTGTGCGGCTATCGTAAATCTTACTTTCCGAGAGCCATCCCGATTATCATGAAAATCAGGGTCTTTTGTCAGCCTGCCTGTTACGATTCCAAAATTTCTCATATTCCTCATATTGGTTCCCTCCTGTTAAGTGGTCTTTTTTTTATCTTTCATAAATACAACCGGACCGCTTGTGCGGTCCTGATAACTTCCCCATAACGATAACTGAGATTGAAATCCAATACATAACCGGCATCAATGGGGCGAAGCCCCTGTCTGTTCCTAGATTCGGAACCAGAGGTAAAATAAACTTAGCCACCATTGCCCCGGGCAATGGCTTGGCCTTTACTTTGCGGCAGCCCAATGTTAAAATTTTTGATCCGATGGTGCTGGAAGTCCCTGTCTGTTCCTGAGTTCCTCACCGTCGGCAAAAAAAAATTGCCACATTGGGATGCCGGAAAGTCAAGGCTGGCGGCGGCCTGAGAAAGCGTTGAGGGGGTCTGCACAAGAAGAGAAGGAAGAACTATTACGCTACATGGTAATTCTTTTTCCTCCCCTTGTGCCCCACCCAATAAGGAAACCTAACTTGGAATCCCAGCTTAGGACAAAATGAAAAACTTTAAGCCATTGCCAGGCGTTCTTCCCTGGCAATGGCTTAATATTGTTCATAATCAGTTGTATGCATAGGCATATTCGCCGCGCATTTCCTTCGCTGTTTTTTCCTGCCATCTGCACGCCTCATTGAACTGACTTTCTGGGAAGCGCTTGCTTACTGATTTCTTTCCCTTACTGACTTTCACAATCCATCTTTCAGCCCGCTTATCCCATCCCACGCCGGTATGGCCGCTTTTGTTATCGGAGCGAAGCCCCCTGTTCCAGCTGTTCTGCGCTGGTGTAACAAATCGGAGATTTGATTTCCTGTTGTCCGCCTTACGGTTTGGGCATTCCTCCGTGCTGCGGATGTGGTCAATCTGCTTCCCTTTGGGTGCTTTCCCCATTACCAGCTGGTGGAATTTTATAATCCTCCTGCGGCCCTCGTTCTTGCCGAATGCCACAAGATAGCCGTCCCGGCTAAAGCGCCAGCAGAAGCCTTTTATTTTGTCGAAATCCTCCGCGTCGAACAGGAATTTCTTGCCTTTTGCCGTATACCCGATTCCCATTTCCCCGGCAAAGTCATAGGTCACTTTGTTAATATATGTTTCCTGTGCCATAACGGTTTTCCTCCTTCCTGTGCTTTTGTTTCATAAAATTGCCCGGCTTGGCCGTCAGGCCAAGCCAAGGGCAAACAGGCGGAGCTTAGTATGAGAATCCCATCCGGCTGGCATCAAAGAGGCCCTGCTTTTTTCAAGGCGCAAGCCTTGTGTCCATGATTTATCATGGACAAGGGCATTTCCTGCTATATCAGGACCCTGCAGCGGGAGCGGAAGGGCAAGCGTCGGAACGGAGTGGAGACGCGCAGTAAGAGTCCCGGAGCAGCGAAGCTGCGGAGTGGATGAGCCGGTAGCGGAGCGGACGGCGAAGGTTTGTCAGCTATGCTGACCGAACAGAGCGCAAGCGGCGTGAGTAAAACCCTCTTATCCTGTTTTGCCATTTTTTCGCGAGTAGCGTAAGCGAGCGAGCGAAAGCCTCTAAAAGCCTCATATATCAGTCGATTCGAGTTTTCCAAAGTGCCCAAAAAAGCCCTGTTTTACTTTTCCAATTTTTCCATCATGGAAAAGTGCCCCCGAAAAGACTGATATATGAGGCTGTATTTTTGCCTAGTTTTCCAAACTGACGGGGGTGTTTCACTCACATGGAAAAGTAGAATAGAATATTAAAATATGCGTTTTTACGTCCTGCCGTATTGCCGCCCCGAAGGGTATTTTGGCTTTTTTGGCGGCGATCTGCGCCCGGCTCCCTCTTGCACGAGCTAATCAGTTATCCTGGCGCGGATACTGCCACGGTTCATCCTCTGGGACGCCGCAGGCGGAAAAAGCAAAAAAAAAATATGGCATACGCCATACTGTTAATTTTGTGGTCTTTCAGGAGCCTTTTTCGGGTTACAAAATGGTTCTGAAAAAGACCATTCATTGCCGGGTGGTCTTTGGAAAGCCCTTTTAAAGACCCAAATCGGGCTTAAAAAAGTCCACTCGCTATAAGGTGGTCTCCAGAGAGCCTTTTCAAAGACCATCAATTATCAAGCAATCTTTTAAAAAAAAGAAAAAAGCTGCCCCGGAATCCTGTAGAAAGAATCCCGGAACAGCTTTTAAGCCGCGCACCATATATCCAATTTTTATTTTGCAGGTTGGAGTAACCCTGCCTCCCTAAAGCTTAAATAACCTCCCCCATTTGCGGCGATAATGATATGGTCGGCAAGTACAACGCCTACCAGCTCACCTGCCTGTTTTATCCGCTCCGTCATTTTCATGTCTTCACTGCTTGGAGTGATGCTGCCTGATGGATGGTTATGGATAAGTACTATCTGGGATGCGCCAATCTGCAAAGCGCGGATAAATACCTCCCTCGGCGTGATTAGGCTGCAGTTCACAGTGCCTTTCGATATAAAAAATATCCCCAGCAGCCTGCCGACGCTGTTGAGCGCAGTCATGTAGACATGCTCCTCAGCCATCTTGTCAAGCTTTAAGAGTTCCTGCGCCAATGTTGCGGCCGCATCTGGGCAGGTTATTTTACCTACTGGTTCATAGTTCACACCTTTTGCTTCTGCAAGGGCGGTGCATCCTTTTTCCGTGAGGCGTGTGTCAAAAAACCTCACCCTCATGCTTACCTACCTCCTTCCTCCGGCAGAAATAATTCTTTAAGTAAGGGGCAGGACTGGAATCCTGCCCCAATGCAACCCTGTAACCAAACAGGGCTGCGATGCCTGATGGCATCCGGGTTACTTTCAAAAATATATCCGGCGCCCGGCAGGGCGCTTTCCCATTCCTGCAGGAACAGACGTCTGGCTGGTTCAGGAATCCCCCAGAGCTTTTTTGATGGCGCTGTCAAATATTTCTTTCACATCAGACCTGTTCACACTGACATAGCCAGCGCCCAGGGGAATAAAGCCGTTAAGGCTGTTGTCACATGCCCCATTGGTGAGTTCCAGCAGTTCCTCATTCTTTTTTACAAACTGCGGTTCCTGTTCCGCTATCTGGCAAGCCGTCACTGCGTCCTCCTGCCTGAGCTTTATGATGAACAGGATATTCTCAAAGTTGCCCAGTTCTGTGAAAAACTCTTTCGTCTCTTCGGGGAGGGCATCATCCCATGGGATTACGAAGTAGTCCTCATTTTCTTTGAAGCCTTCGGTCCGCAGGGCAAGGTTGAGCCATCCGGCATGGGGCATTTCTACTGTCACTGGTTCCCATGTGTCAGCCATGTGCCCCCTGATGAAACGCCCTGTATCGCCGTCTTTTACCTGGATATCAGATTTTTTCATACTGTGTTTCAATCCTTTCTTGTTTTTGCAATCTTGACCGGCTGCGGGAGCGGCAGGATTATTTTATACAGCAAGGCAAAAGACCAGCCTGCGTTTTTACAGCAAGGCTGGCCCATTGTTTACTGGAAAAACAAAGAAGAGACAGATTTTACTGCCGCTATCATGAGTTATTTTTCAGTTATAGGATATTAGAATCAGGATAGCAGTATGCTTAACGCCGATACTTCATATCAAGCTCTTTGATAACCTGTTCTATCGTCTTTTCACCTGCTGCAACCTTTTTCAGGTTTTCTATGCAGTCTTCGGATGGTTCCATGTCCTCTATTTTCATGGTAGCGGTTACCTGGTCAATCATATACTGCTGTTTGGGAGTAAGCTGTTTTGGCATAGGTTTATATCTCCTTTCCGTGCGTTTTAACTATGGTTTTATTGTATCATGTTCATAATAATGTAACTATAGTTTTTGAAAAACTGATGCCTTACAATAGTGCCCGGCAGCAACGCTGCCGACAATCTGATACGGCGTGATATGAGAAAAAAGGCAACAGCTTTTTATCACTGTTGCCTTTATCTGCGTTATTCAGTTATATTGCCTTTGGCATCCAGCCAGCCGCTATTTTGCAGCCTTAGCCGTAGCAGCAGTTTTAGCAGCTTCATCCGCTGCAGCAGCCTCCGCCTCAATGTCAATCACGACTGTGTCGTTGATTGTCACATAGCTCACGCCGAGGGTCTTGTACATGTAGGTCCTGTCCACGGGTGCGCCCACGGTCAAGCCAGTCGCATCAGCTACTTCGTAGTTGATAGCCCACTTCTTGTCGTCGGTTCTCTGTTTGAGAGCCACAGCTGTGCAGGATACAGCGTTCTTATCAGCGTCCATGAGGTGGAAGGTCGCAATCTCCTTGCCGCAGTGAGTCACTTTGTAGGTGCCTGCGCCGCTCTTAGCCAGAGCCCTGAACTGTTCTTTACCTGTTACGCCAGTGTTGCTGCCAGCTGCTCTCTTTACTGATGCAGATGTAGCTGCAGAGGGTGCGCTGGAGGATGTGCTGGATGAGCCAGCGTCATAGCTGCCAGAGTCGCTGGAACCAGAGTCGAAGCTGATGTCGAAGCTTCCGCCTGCGGATACTCCGCCGTCGTCATGGTCACAGCCGTCGTTATAGCTTTCGCTGGATGCAGGCTCGCTGTAGCTTTCAGAGCTGGAGCTGCCAGAGTCGTCGGAACCAGAGTCGAAGCTGATGTCGAAGCTTCCGCCCGCAGATACACCACCTGCGTCGTGGTCACAGCCGTCCTCTTCCGCATGAACGGTCAAGGCGCTCCCGAATACCATTGTCATTGCCATCATGAGCGCAAGCACGCTCGTCATTCTCTTTTTCATAGTGTTAGTCTCCTTTTCTTTTATTTGAGTCTGATTGGTTTGTATCAGATGAAGCAGCATGATATTTGCACGATATGTGCATGATATTTGTATCATGTTTACGCTCCAGCGTTTTCACGCTGTCGCGCGGCTATGCTATCTCATTGCCGCCTTATCTTTCAAAAATATACCCGGCGCCGCCTGCGGCGCCATTTGCTTTTAGAGGTTATAGAGGTTTATTTTACTTTCTCTAAATCTCTTTACTTAAGTATCCGGTGCCTGGGAGGGCGCCGTTAGTTTTTGCAATTTTTACCTGCTTTGCACAAGCTGTTTGTTGCGTTTCCTGGCTGTATGCCATGCCACAGGCACACCGGCAGCGGCAATGTGGCAGTAGTCCAAAGTCCCGCCACGGCTTCCCCCGGACCCTCTGGACTGCCCTTCGGGACACGCCGCCGCCACCTGATATGCCCATGGCATGGCACACAGCTATCGTACTTCGTATTCATAACCGGCACAGCCTGCTGTGCCTGAAAGGTTTTTAGAGGTTATAGGGGTTGATTTTACTTTCTCTAAATCTCTTTATCTGGTTACTCGGCACAGAGGAGCTGTTTCCTTTTATCACCTCCTTTTGGTTTCTTATCTGTCAGGCACAACGCCAGCCGATTTAATGTTCCTGGGAAAATCGGCAAAGAAAAACGGCCTGCATGAACAGGCCGTCCGTGAAACGCCCTGTGCCCTGTACTTATCCCATTGCATTCCAGCAGTTACCCTGTTGGGGAGCAGAGATTTCCGGCTCCCCTGGGTGGTTGCACTGCCGAAATAAATAAAAGAGGCGGCGCAGGATTTCATTTACCCACACCGCCATAAAGTACAGCACACGAGCCTATATTACCAGATTCCTTATTGATAAAAAAGGGAATCTCTAGTAAAATAGGTATTGGCGCATAGTATTTATGCTGTGTTAGGAGGTTGTGCTCCTGCATAGGGGCGTGAGGGATGGCCGTCCCTCGCGTCCTGCCTTTTTTTATTTATCTCGTAATCTTAATTATAGCGCACTGCAATAGGATTTTCAAGGCAAAAATTGGCACATTAGCACATCCCCGCGTACCTGCAATCCTTCACAGGAAGATGGCACAAGGGCGCTTTCTTAAATAAGCATTTCTGTTCCGGGCTGTGCCGGGTTCTTTTATTTATGGCTATATTTTAAAAAAGTTAGGTCTTTTATAAAAGCCCGGCACAAGCCGGAACAACTTTTCCTTGTGCCTGATGATAATAAGACCTATCTTTTTCTTATATCATGGAATCCCACAGGCGGCGGGGGAGGATATGGGCGGCGCCCTCACCATCCCCCATTCCCTGTGGCCGGTTATCCCCGGCATGGGGAATCACCCTTCCTCGCAGATAATCTTTACTTTTATCTGCTTCCCGGTTTTGAACACATCTTTCACAAGCCCGTCAATCTTATCCACCATGCTCCTGTAACCGCTGTAGCTCTTGATTTCAAGCAGCGTCCTAGGTTCAGGATTTCCCGGATTTCCCAAGGGCTTACTGCCGCTATTGACAGTCTGCTCCGCAGGTTTCGGCGTTTCGTGAACAGGCACAGGTGCCACAGGTTTCGGCGCTTCCTGCACAGGAGCAGGTGCCACAGGTCTCGGCGCTTCCTGAACAGGCACATGCACTGCAGGTTTCGGCGATCCTTGCACTGGAGCGGGTGCCGCAGGTCTTTGCGCTTCCTGCACAGGCATAGGCACTGCAGGTTTCGGCGCTTCCTGCACAGGCACAGGTGCCGCATTGGAGATTACTGCCTTTGGCGCATCCACAGGCGGCTGTTCGGGTTCACCTTTCCTCAGCCGGTTAATGGCTCTCACGCTCATATCAGGCGTTACCTGCTGCTGCATTTCCTCGGGCATCCCAAGCATTGCGACAAGCTGGGATGATGTGAAATTGCGGTAGCACTCGGCAATGCTCTCAATCACTTCGCCGTGCTCGTCACGTTCCGCGTAGTTCTCGATTATCTGGATGAAATTGGAGCAGGTAGATTTCTTGATGCCAAACTCCTTCTCCGCAAACTCCGAAATGCTCTTATAGTCAAGCACCTTGTACATGTTATTTTCCTTTATCCAGTGGAGCTGGAAGCCAATCACAAGAAAGCTGTTCTGGATATTCCGCATTTCCTGCTTGATGACATTGGACCTCTCCGTAAACTCCTGCTTCATCCGCTTAAGCGGAGAGTCAACCACCTGTATGGCCGGCTTTTCAGATACGGCCGGAGGATTGGGCACAGCCGCCTTTTCCAGGGCACTGGATTCTGGCTTCGTGGCCTGAGCCGGAGATTCTGTTTTAGCTTCCGGCTTCGCCAGTACCGCTTTAGGCTTAGCCTTGGGAGCAGGCTTCTCCATCTTAGCCGGTTCGGGCTTTGCTTCCTGTTTTGGAGCAGAAGATTTCTCAGCCTTGGGGGCTTCGAATTTCACCTCCGGCTTTTCAGCAGGCTTCTCAGCCTTGACCGGAGCAGCTTTTGTCTCCGACTTTTCAGCAGAAGATTCCTCTGCCTTGGCAGGCGCCGCTTTTGTTTCCGGCTTCTCGGCAGCGGATTCCTCTGCCATGATCTGAGCAGCTTTTGTCTCCGGTTTGCCAGCAGTGGATTTCTGCGTCTTAGCCGGAGCAGCTTTTATCTCCGGCTTCTCGGCAGCGGATTCCTCTGCCATGATCTGAGCAGCTTTTGTCTCCGGTTTGCCAGCAGTGGATTTCTCTGCTTTGGAAGGAGCCGCTTTTGTCTCCGGCTTCTCGGCAGCGGATTTCTCTGCCTTGGCTGTAGCTGCTTTCGCCTCCGGCTTTTCGGCAGGCTTCTTTTCCGGTTCCAGCACTGTCTTGAGCACGACTACCGGTGCGGTCTTTGCCGTGTTCTCTGTTTTTACTGCTGTGTTTTCTGTTTTATTCATATTCGTATACTCCTTTCACTGCCTTTTAGGCAGATTATGATATGGGCCCAGACGCATGGAGCCACAAAGTTTTCTGCAAAAATATCCGGCACCGGACGGTGCCTTATCCCCCGCCTGAAAAGACAGGCAGGGGAAGGGATTCTTATTCCAGCACGTCAATCACACCTGTGTCCGCATGGTAGAGATAAACATTGTCGGAGAGCACCTCATTAGGCGCTACCTGGCTGCTGTTGATTTCCCGCACAGTGAGGCAGAGGGATTCGGGTCCGGCCGGGGCATCTGATACAGGCATCAGCATCACCTCAAAGACACTGGACGGCAGGATATAGAAATCACCATGCTGCCCTGCAAAATCGCGGAGGGCTGTTTCAGAGAGCATAGCTGCGGCGCTTGTGTTCTCGCCCTTCTTGCAGCGCAGGACAAACAGCGGGACACGGCAGGGCACACCATCTGTGCTCCGGGGCATTTCCACGCTGATGTCGGTCTCTGCAAGCATTTCCGTGATTACCTCCTCCATGGGCTGGAGGGTTACAGGGCACAGCCTCAGTGTGTTTTCCAGCGCATGCCTGTATAAATCTTCCCCGCCCACCGTCCATTTTGCCGCATGGACGTCCATCATAGTGATGCTCGCCTGGCAGTCCCCGCCCAGCTTTATGTCTATCGGAATATAGTAGATGGCGGCGAGGTCCAGGAAATCCTTATGCGGCATCTTCTCCAGGCGCTCCCTGTTGCGCTCCCTGTTTATGAGCCTGCAACATATGATATCCTTTACTTTCTCAAAGTCAGTGATGGCCGGTATTACAGGCTCCTCATCCAGCCTGCTTTCCCGGTATACGTCTGCCAGCTCTGCGGCAATCTCTGCAAGTGCGGTGCCCCCTTTGTAAGACTGGTAAGCATTATTGAGGTAGATGTTAGGCGTAACCCGCTCTCCAGGCTCCATGATGGAGAGGCCGGTAAGGATGACGCCGTTGTTCTTCTCCACGGAAACTGTCTGGATATCTGCATCCGGGAAAAACTCCTGCATCCGTGCCCTTGCTTCCTGAATAAACTGCTCAAATGTCATGATTGTGTTCATAGTGTTTTCCTCCTTCGTATAAAGCCGGGGATTACAGCATAACCTCCGGCTGGTATTCATTTATTTTGTTATTTTCAGGCTGTGACGCTTCCGGGAGCCGGTTATAAAGCCGGTGCGACTTTAAGTCATATTTCCTGACCTTCTGTGCGGTCTCCCCTCTGGTTAGGAGCCATGCATCATCCAGCGGCGTATTCAAAACCGCACTGACAGGCTTATTGACCTGATAACTGATATATCTTGCCGTTTCCAGGTCGCGCCCTGCGCCCAGGCACAGCAGGTTGTCGCAGTTGTTCAAAATAGTCATTGCCTTTGCCTGCCCGTAGATGGATTCCAGCTGTGATAAAGACTGGATGATGACACTCACGGAAATCTCGCGGGAGCGTATCACTGATATAATCCGGTCAAAATCCGGTATCACCACGTTTGATGCAAAATCATCCAGATAGAACCTGACCGGGATTTTCAGCCTGTATCCCGCGCTCTTGTCCGCAAGGGCACAAAGGGTATGGATTGCCTGCGTGTAAAATATATTGGCAAGGCGGTAGAGGGAGCTGTCCGTGTCTGAGACGGTTAAAAACACAGCCGTCTTTTCCCGGCCAAGGCGTTTGATGTTTACTTTCCGGGGGTTCGTGAAAAGCCTTTTTGCATCGTCAAAGGAAAACGGTGCCAGCTTGGACATCAGGAAGCTGAAAATACAGGCGGAAGTCCTGTCGGCATCAGTCGTAACAGACTGGAACATCCGGTAGCGTGCAAGTGCGAAGCTGTCCGGGTCCAGCACTTCCATTTCGTTCATCAGTGTTTTGTATTTCCCGCTCCGCCCCATCTCGGCGGCAAGCCGCGCCACGCTCCCCATGTGGTGCTCCCCTTCCGGCAGGGCTTCAAGCACATAGCTGATGGCGGATTCCAGGTAAATCCTTGCCATGGTCTCCCAGTAGGGGTCATCTTCCGTTTCAATGGGAACGACACAGGCAGCAAGGGTTAATATATCCTGTTCTATGTAATGCCCGTTTTTATCACGCCGGATGTAGGCAAGAGGATTATAGCCGTAAGGGGATAAGGCACAGTCGGCAAGATTTATCTCCATTACCTTAAAGCCCTCCTTTGCAAGGATTGGGCCAATCTCCGAACAGAGTGCCCCTTTTGTGTCAGTGACAACCATGCTTTCACTGCACTGTAAGATGTTGGGCTTGACATATCCCCGGGTCTTTCCCGCGCCGGACGGGCCTATGATTAAATCGTTATTATTTAGACCTGTCCGCCATGTATCGTTGCTGATGATGTGTCCGTCAGCAAGGATTCTGTAGTTATTTATCATGAGTTGATGCACCTCCTTATATCTCTGTGATAATGCGGTCAGCAAGCCCCCATTCAACCGCTTCTTTTGCATTAAAGTAGCTGTCCTGCCGCGTTTTCTCATAGACTTCTTCCAGCGTGTGCCCTGTATGCCCTGCAAGGATTTCTGCAGTGGTCTGCCGGATGTTCATTAAGCGCCTGCTGGATTCCTCCACGCTCAGGGCGCTGCCGCTGATTCCGGTAATGAGGGGGTCATGTATCATCACCTCCGCATGGGGGAGCATTTCCCGGATGTTACCCGCTGCAAACAATAACGCCCCCATTGATGCAGCCATTCCCACACAGACCGTGCGGATGGGGCATTTTACGGCTTCCATTACGTCATACATGGCAAGGCCGTCACAGACGGAGCCGCCGGGGCTGTTGATGTACATTGTAATCTCTTTCTCCGGGTCTGCATGATGCAGGTAGCGCAGCTGTAAAATCAGCGAATAGACGGAATCCTTTGTGATTTCACCTACCACCTCCACGGAACGGTGTGCCGAAAATAGCTCATCCTGAATCGGGCAGTATGTGGTGCCGTTCGCGGTTTCTTTTATGATGCTTGGTGTGAGCAGATATGGGTTCATTTTTTGCCTCCTATCTTTTCGTTACAAAAAGGTTTTACAAGTATCTGGTAAAGCAGTTCCTTCCCTTTTTCTGCTGGGTAGGCCCCTGTCAGGGCTTTTGCCACGGCCTCAGCGACAAAAGTATTGTAGACATCCCCGTAGGGATGCTGTTTGTCCCACAGAATCTTTTTGTAGTAATCCTTGTGGGATAAGTCACCGCTGATTTCGGAAAGGCACAGGAAATAACTATCCAGAAAAAGCCATGCGGTGCGTGGGATGCTGCCCTGGCGTGCAGCACCCAGCCTTTTTTCAAGCGGAATCCTTTTCATTTCTTTTGGTCCTCCTTCCATTTCAGGTATGCCTGGTATGCATCATGCATCGGTTCCGATAAAAGGCGCAGCGCCTGGCCAGCCTGTGCCGTGAAACGGTCATCATCAAGCCAGGAGCCAACCAGCCCTGCCGCCTCCGCGTATGTCATGGCATTTTCTTCTTCCTCCGTGATGCCGAGGAGCCGCCGGAACGCCTCGCGCCTGCTCCCTGAGCCAAGGTCAAGGTATGCGGCTATGGGCATGGAAGCCCATGCGCGGATTGTGAGCGGCGCATATTCCGGGTGGACGCACATGCCCTTGGATACCTGGCTGAACTGCTTTTCCAGCGGAATCTTCAAATAGTCCATTTTCTTCTCCTTCCTGCCCCCCTGCCGGGAGCCGCTGGGTATATTCCCGGAAGTAACCGGCAGCGGAGCTGCCATAATCCTGCCCGCAGGGCGCTATTATCCGTCCCGCGACAAAGGAGCGGGGAATAAGCAATGGATAATAGATAAGAATGGTAAACTTTTGGAACGCCCTTCAAAAATGCCGGAAACGCTTGTATTTATGCGGCTTTGGTGGTATTTTGTAACAGGTGGTTTTTATATCCAGAAATGATAATTAAAATATATAATTATGAGTATAAATATTTGACGTTATATTGTTCCAAAATCAGACGTATTAAAGGGAAGAAGGGATAGCATGAATACAAGAACGGCATACAGCCGCCCGGAAGGGAAAAGGGTCATCGACACAGATACAGGCGAGGAACTGACGCTCACGCCAACGGCCAGCACATGGGCGGATAAGAATTTTATGAAAATATTCATAAAAAATTTCAGGAGGGCATTGAAAGGGGTAGTGAACCAGAAAATGCAGGTGGCGTTATGGATTTTAGAAAACATGACGCCCGCCAATGAGGTCAGGCACACGTATAAGGAGATAGCAGACGGTTCAAAATCCTCCCTCCAGACGGTGGTAAGGACTATAGAGGTGCTTGAAAAGGATAACTTCCTTTGCCGGACCATGCACGGGATTATGGTCAATCCTGATGTAGCTTTCCGTGGAAGGTATGAAAGCCGTGCTGCCGTCCTTGGCATCTACAAGGATGCCAGGAGGGCGAACCGGGATGGCGTTCCAGACGAAGCGGAGAAGCTGGCACTGATGGGCCAGCTGGAAGATAAGGAAAAAGAGCTGAATGAAGCGCTGGCACATGTAAACCGTATTGAGAGAGAAAAGAGGGAGATTGAGAAAAGGCTTGCACCAAGGAGAAAGACAGGGCCCAAGCCAAAGGAAGAATCCTGATATGTCCTGCCGGGCACAAGGGGAAGCGGATAAGAACTACTACGCTTACTACGTTGCAACTACGCTTCAAAATGCACAACGTAGTAGCTGTAAGCCAGTGTTTGCAAGGGTTTCCGGCTAATTACTACGATAACTACGATAAATATTTAAAACTATATATAGAAAAAATAATATATACTATATAAAAAGTTTTTTGAAAAAATAACGTAGTAGCGTAGTAGCTGTGCCTCAAATCTCCGCAAAGCCGCATGGCTGCTGGCTTTGTGCCTATCCAGATAGCCCATGGGAGCGTAATAATAACGTAGTAGGGGCAGCACGTAACGTAGTAGCCGCCCCTCTTCTTCCTGTTTTTCCCTTGTGCCGGGGCGCGTCATATGCCAGGGTCTATCCCCAACAACTCGCTCGCCCGCTCCCTGGCCGCCTTCCGTGCGTTCCAGTCCGTGTATTCCTCTGCACAGGAAACGGTATTGTCATACATGAATCTTACCAGCTCCCGCACGTCCGTTATCTGTGCCTTGTAAGCCTCCACCTCAGCCCTGTCAGCCTCCTGCTTTGCCCTGATGCATTCCTGCTTTGTTGCGTAGCAGTCCGCTGTCTTTGCCCCCGTGGTGCCGAAACTGTCACCTGTGCCTTTCACGCATACATACTCACCCACAATCTCCGTAACCCTCCCGCAGAAAAGATTCCCGTAAGGGTCAAAGAACCAGACTGTGCTGTTTATCCTGATTTCTGTTTTCGTCATATCCATTCCTCCTTCCAGTGTGCAAATCTCTGCAAAAAGAAAACCGGGCAATATCCATTGCCCAGCATCTAAAAAGTAAGGATTTAAAATATGAGGGAGACTATCTTGCGTTCAGGCTTTCAACAAAGACGAGAAAGCAGGCAAAATCACCGATGCGCTTCCTGTCATCCCCCAGCACGTCACGCCATGCGGCAGGATTCCCCTGATTTCTCTGGTATCGTGCGAGTATGTTAAAGCAGTCGATAACCTGATTGTGGCGGGAAGTGCGGACGGCATCCTCTTCCAGCTTTTTCTCCCGGCCCCACAGCGGCCAGTTGGAGCGTGATTCCGAATATTTAACAGCTGCAGCAAGTAACGCTGCAAGAAGATCAGCAATGTTTTCATCACGTCCGGCCCCGGTCATGATTTCATTATATATGGAAAGCATCTGTTCAAAAGTAAGGCTCCCCGGCTGGGATAAATAATCTTCATAGGTTGATAGCATATGTATGTACCTCCCGGACTGGTTTTGATAACAAAAGTATAACAGGGGGAATGGCTGGCAGGCAACCGGGGGATGCTTTTCTGTTCCGGGCTGTGCCGGGCAATTACAAAGTGCCTACAGATTATTTTCTGTGTGGGCACAACCAAAATGCTTGGAACGCCCTGGAACAGATTTTTTCCTTGTGCCTGTCATTGGTAAAACTATCCCGGGACGGCGTCAGCCCGCCCCTCCCCGGATTAAGGCATCCGCACAGCCCTCTATGGCGGACAGGATTTCCTCCATGAGCGAGCTTTCTCTTTTCTCCCACACGCGGTAAACGTCGGCAAGCGGGCCCGGGGAAGCAATCAGGGCTTCTGCCTGTTCCTCTGTAAATTCCGTGGATTCCACGGCAAAGAGGATGTCCTCGCGGATGGAATACTCATACGCGTGTGAGAGGATTTCCCCGGTGCCTGTGCTGTGAGCCACGATTTATACTGTTCCTGTTCAGCGCACATCTTTTCATAGAGCAGTGCGCCGTATCCGTTTCCTTTTTCCATGATATGATACAGCCCCTTTCTTAAAATTCCGTATTCTTTCCATCCTGTGTTTCCTGTTCCGGGCTGTGCCGGGCAAATATAAAGTGCCTACAGATTATTTTCTGTGTGGGCACAACCAAAATACCCGGAACACCCTGGAACAGATTTTTTCCCTGTGCATGTTGTCCATAAACCTATATTGGGGAGGCGCAAGCCTCCCCCTGTTAAAACACATACTTCATCACATCCACTATGATTGCTCCGTAACTGTCCGCCTCGATATTCACGCGCCTTGTGCCGCCGCCCTTGAATCTAATCTGCACCGTATTGTCGTCAACCAGCGTCAGGCCCGTGACATCCAGTTCCGCACATATCAGGGTGTGCTCCAGTACGGCAATGAACTCCTTTTTCTCCATGGCATTATCCTTTTCTCTGTAATTCGGTCGGCTTCTCCCCTGTGAGGGGCTGGATGCAGGCGATATTGTCAGCAGCGTAAAAAGCATTGGCTGTGAGCTGCCTCTGCCATGCGCCCGCTTTCGGGGACCATTTGAAGCTGTTGCTCTTTAATTCAGAGCGTGTGCTTTCATCAGGCTTCTCGTCAAAGTATATCCGGAGCCGGTTATCGGTTTTATCCGGCTCAACGTGCCCACCGTCGAACTCCCAGCCGACATAAACGGTCTCTGCCTTGCGTTCCAGTTCCTCAATCCTCTGTTTCACTCTGCGGATTTCAGCATTGTTGTTGGAGAGCTGCCACGGTAAGTAAGGTGCTTTGCCGTAATGCCAGTTAGCTTCCATATCGGCTTTCAATTTCTGGACCTGCTCCGGTGTCAGGAACGGGCAGCCGTCCAGTGTGCCTTTTTCCCTGAAAAAGCTGTTGACCAGCTTCATTGTCTCCTGTGATTCTTCCAGATTTTCCAGCTTCTTTTTCAGCTTCCCCACCGCATCCGGGTCATCAGAGCTTATCCCGCCTGTGCCGGTACTTCTTATCCTATTAAGGATTTCCTGAATCTCTCTCCATTCCTCCATGTTCCTGTCCCTGGCGGCGTTCTGCTTTTCCTTTTTCCGTGTGGGGAAGTTAGCAGGACCTGCAATCAGCACAGAGGGCACACGCGCATCAATGGCATATCCATTGTTCATGTTCTGCGCGAGTTTGCGGGAATAAGAATCAAGAAGCCTGTCTATCTTCTCATGGTACATGGGGTCAACCTGCTTTTTCTGTGCTTCCGCAACCTCTGCCGCCCTGTCCACCATGGTCCGGTATTCCGCAGTGGCGCTGCCGGCCTTGTAATCTGAGAAGCTATTTAACTCCTTCGCGCGGCGTGCCGCATCCTCATTGATTTCATAGTATTTTACGTTGTCCATTTCTTCTCCTTTCCTGTGTGGTGAATCCTCTGGGGGCGCAAAGCCCCCTGATATTTCACACGATACTGATGCTGCCGGTTTCCCGGTCATAGTGATAGATGTTATCGGATAGAAAATCCTTATCCTCAGTTGTCTCATGGTTCACGTTCCGGAGAACGTTCTGCAGTTCCGCCGGGTTATTTTCTTCCACGTCTGAAACGATTGTCATTTCGTTTATGGAAGTAGGCAGGATATAAAGGCCGTGGCCAATCTCTTCTGCAAACGACTCCAGCAATCCATCATATAAGACCACAGCGGCACCGTAAAATTTTTCGGTATTGGTCGCTATGTACATGCGCTCGCCCTCGTCCTCATACCCGGTTTCTGGTGCATTGTCGTAATCCTGTTTGAAAATATCCTCCATATCCCGGACGCTTCCGGGGAAGATTTTCTGCGTGTTGGCAAAAGCTTCCGTGAAAAGTGCCTCCGTGTCAGTGATGCCCCACTTCTCCACAAGGGCGTTATCCACCGGAAGATATAATCCTTTCCCACGCTGTGCCGATACAGGAATATAGAGCACGATTGCCAAATCCATCCAGCCTATGTGCGGCATTGTTTTCAGCAGTTCTTCGTTTCTCCCATAGTTCATCAGCCGGTAGCAGATACGGTGGCGTATCAATTCAAAATCCTCTACAAGGTCCAAAAGCCTTGAGCCGTTGGAATCGTATTCGTCACATGCGGAAGTGATTTCGCAGAAAACCTTCCACAAGCTGCATCCATCCACATATTTGTCATAAAGGATATCAAGGCGCACCATGGGGGATAGGATTTGCTCCCCGGTCATGAGCGCCAGCCCTATCACGTTCTGGCCGCGGACGATTTCCACAGTCATTTCCGGATGGGATGCGGCAAACACGGCCTGGAAAAATTCCGCGAAAGCCTCCATGGTCTGTATCTTCGCTGAAAACATCCATTTCATGCCATCATTCATGGTTTTATAACCTCCTTTTCAGTTTCATTGTTTTCGTTATTTCCCCAGACGTTTGGAGCAGACCGTCAATTAATGAATCATTATTCCGTCTGGTTTAGAGCTTGGATTCTCTGGAGCCGGAACCAGCTCATAACTTTCTGCCTGCTTCTCCGTCAGCGGCTCCCGGTAGGTCAGCTCGCCCCACGCGGATATCCTGCCGCCTGCAACCGGCCGCCGCCTGTCCTCATCATAGTTGACAATCACAAGCGGCTCATTCCCATCAGGCTTAGGGTAAGTAGCGATGTCTACCGGGCGCTGCGTAGAATAGTACCTGTAATACCGGGCGGGATGCTGCAAAAATCGATGATCTGTCCTGTACAAGTATTTGTAGTTTTCAGCCTTGCGGCGGAAATCTCTTTCGGCTTCCTCCATCAACGCAAAGCTGCGCCCATGGTAAAAATCTCGCCCATAAGCTGTTTGCGTGAACTGCCAGACCATAAATCCCTTGCTTCGGTCTTTGGCCTGTGCGAGTGCGAATCCGTGGCCCGTTACAAAAAGTGTTGTCTTTAGGATTTCATATCCGTCTATCATTTCCATATAGAATCAATCCCTCCTTTCGGGAGTATGACCGGGCACAGGTACTGTGCCTGATGGGTGGTGGTTGAGACTAAATGCGCAAAAAAAATAGCACCCGGACACTATAAAGTGATGGGTGCTATTTCCGTAATTATATTTTATATTCTTATATAGTTTCTGACGGTGCTGTGTAAGAGGGCAGCTGTATCAGTTCTTTCAGCCGTTCAACCGCAACTTCCTGTCCTTTGGCGTTCAGCTGCTTATATAACAAGGCGATTGTCTCCATGCTTTCATCCCTGCTTTCATTTTCAGCCCTTACAGCATATGCCATGGTTTTATACGCTGCCGGGAGAATATGCTTTGAGAGGTTTTCCACCAGACGGTACTGCATGTCTGGCGTGCCGGAATCTTTCATTGAGGAAAGCATTTCTTTTAATATGCGCCCTAATTCGCCATCAACAGCGGCCTCACCCCTTGCGCTATAGGCATCTTCATCACCCTCATCCTCTTCTTCCTCCTCCTCATCCTCATAGATATCTCCATCGGGATAAGGGTCCGAAATTGCAAAGGTTATAATATTGTAGAAGGTTTCTTCCAAAAAGTTTTCCCATTTATATAACGCTTCAATCTCATCTCCTTGCGATACCCCGCCGCATTCCTCTGGAATGAGGTCGCCTTTTTCCATCTGCTCCCTGTGCTTTTCTATCTTATCCGCTATCCCATCAAAGATATTTTCCAACTCCCTCCCATATGGGAACGGGTCCGTCAGGCTGGTAACATTGACCCCCATTGCCTTTGCAATCTTAAAAGCTGTCTTTCCTTTTGGGATGCGCTTGCCGTTTATCCATTGATTGACGGCCGCATAAGTTACGCCCATGTTTTCTGCCAGTTTCTGCTGGGATATTCCTTTTTCTTCACACACATTCTTGATTCTTTCTCCAAAGCTATACATCACATACCCCTTTCCTGCTTATTTCTTATATATATACTAACACATTTTTATTAGTAATGCAATATATTTGTTAATTGCTTTCCTCTTAATATAAGCTGTAAATAATATTTTGTATTTTTTTCATGCTTTTGCGCTTGACTCTATAAAGCCAATATGCTATATTGTTTATTGTAAAAGAAAGCCATATTCGATTTTTGCTATCAATCTCAAATACGAGTTGTACAGCGAAATAATGGCCGCCGCACGGAAGTGCGGGAAAATTGTACCTTGACAACTGAATAGCAACGGAACTAGAAACGAAAGGTTGGAGACCTTAAAGATTTCCAACCACGGATTTGTGGACATGTGCTGCTTCCCACAGATTCAAAAACACCAAAGCAGCACAGAAAGGATGAAAACATGAGCAATAACAATAATGTTCAGAAGAGTTTTCAAAACCTTCCCGGTGAACTGGAATCCTCCAAATGCTTTGCAATGAGGGATATTCAGGCGAACAATGGGAAGGCAGAAGAAATTTTTTGCAACCCAATCACAAAGCAGCTCATCAATCAGGATAACTGCACGAACCCGGATTCCTACGAGAACCTGGATGATGTAGAGAAATACTTATCATCCGCACTTCCCGACGCGCAGCTTGCAGCGGGCATCATCAACGGAACGTGTGCAATAAGAATAGAACAATGTCTGGATGAGAAGGGAACCATGGATAAGGAAGCAGGTCGCATTGTGGATAAGATGGATTCTTATACCGAGAAAACACCAGACGGTGCGGGGCTGACGATTTTATTTAAGGCACACGGCGTGCAGTTTGATGAGAACCTGTACAATACATCGGACAAAAGCATTGGCCTTGAAGTTTTGATGGAAGGCCATACAGGGAAATGTATCACTTTATCCGGTGAGTCACTTACTCCTGGCCTTGGGCTGGAAGAACGGAGCGACAGATTCCGGGAAATCATGGATAAGTACCTTAAGAAGCCCCCAAAGCCCGTTCCAGCCCCTGCCCCAAATGTGCAGTCAACGATGATCTGCAAATCGTGCATGGATGATTTTGAACTTGTGCTCAAGGCGAAATCGGCAAAGAACGGGGATAAATTCAAGGCTCTCATGGATGGTGATGCCTCCGAATATGGCGGAAATACCGATAAGGCAGTAAGCGCACTGGTGTGCATGATTGCGTTTTGGAGCGGCAAAGACGCAAAGCAGATGGACAGGATTTTTCGTACATCAAAGCTGATGTTCCCTGATTGGGATTCTCCCAGTACGGGAGACCCAAATAAAACCATTGGCGAAGCTGAAATACAGAGTGCAATCCAGTTTACATGCGCCACCTATTCCCCGAAAAAGAAATCCGGTAGGAGTGCTGATGAACTCATTGTGTATTCGGAAAATGGTGACCTTACATTATTTGATTACCATCCCGAAATTGGCAGACGAAATGATATAAGCATTTCGAATCTATTCGCAGATACATACATAAAAGAATGTCGTTATGTCAAAGAGCGGAAGAAGTGGTTTGTTTTTAACGGCAGAGTCTGGGAAGAAAATGATATGGGTGCAATGGAAAAGGCAAAGGAATTTGCCGAAGCACTGCTGCATTATTCGTATTCGCTCCCGGCTAATACACCGGAGCAAGAAGCTTTCCGTACAAAATATATCAAGTACACAATAGGGCTTCAGTCCAGGAAAGCCCGGGAAACGTTGCTTAAGGATGCGTCCAGCGTGCATCCGATAAGGATGAACGAATTTGACAAAGACCCATACACCCTGAACTGCAAAAACTGTACCCTGGATTTACGGACCATGGAAGCGCATATCCATAACCCTGATGATTTATTGACTAAGATGTTGGGCGCGAGTTATAATCCGGCGGCCATATGCAGAAGGTGGAAGGAACATATGGAACAGGTGACTGCGGGTGATACTGAGCTCATAAAATTTATGCAAAAGGCCTTCGGCTACGGCCTGACGGCTGATACGAAGTATGAGTGCTTTTTTGTCCTGTATGGCCCAACTTCCCGGAATGGGAAAGGGACCACTATGGAAACAATCATTGAACTGATGGGTAATTACGGTAAAACCTCAATGCCTGAAACGCTGGCCAAGAAATCATCCCCTAATGGGAGCGGGCCTTCCGAGGATGTCGCCCGGCTGGCAGGTGCCCGACTTGTAAATTTTTCAGAGCCAGAGGGAACGATGGTGTTATCAGCTTCATTAGTGAAAACACTGACAGGAAACGATACGGTTGCTGTCCGTTTCCTGCATGAGAACAGTTTTGAATACAGGCCTACATATAAGATTTTCATTAACACAAACCATCTCCCGAGAACGAATGACCTTACCGTTTTCCGCTCAGGAAGAGTGAAAGTCCTGCCATTCAACCAGCGTTTCGTTGGCGGGAACCAGAACCAGCATCTTAAGAAAGAACTGAGCCAGCCTGAGAGCCTTTCAGGTATCCTTAACTGGTGCATTGAAGGATTAAGGCTTTTGGAGGAGGAGGGCTTTGACGAGCCTGATTCAGTCAGGGAAGCAACCTCGGATTATGCGAAAGCATCCGATAAGTTAGGGAGGTTTATTGAAGATTACTTAGAGGAAAATCCCTATGGTGAAATCCTTACTGATGAAGCATATACAGTTTACAGCAGCTGGTGCAAGGCAAATGGTCAATTTTCGGAGCAGCGGACGCTGTTTAATCAGGCGCTTGAGAGTCATGGCGTAACTGTAAAAAAGAAACGCCCCAGGAACAATCCGGGTAAGAATCCACTAAGCATGATTCTTGGATACTCGTGGCAGACCGGGAAGGAACCAGCCGGTTTTCCGGTTTCGGAAGAATAGATATGGAGGTGAAGGTTATGGTTAGAGCACGTGACAGAACATTTAAAAATCCAGAAACAAAATGCGTCCTAGCCCTCCAAAGCAAGACCGCTTAATGTTCTGGATCGTAATTGATGAATTAATTGTAACACATAATCCAGAGGAACGAAAGACCTTTTTAGCCGTATGATGCTGCTTTTAACAGCATCATACGGCGGCAGTCATTCCACCGTGCGGCCCATACGCATGGATAAAGTGAGCAATTTTTCATGTTTATCCGCACACAAGGATGGAGGGATAAACGTGGGCCTGCCACAATGCTTAATTGATTTTGAAACTTTATTTTATGTTTTTGCTGCTTGTTAAAGCAGCAGAAAGGAGTAAGGACTATGAGTAGTTATAGAGATTTTCTGCATGAAAGCAGGGAAGACAAGCCGATACCATTGAGTTTTATGACACTGTGCGGACATCTGAGATTTACGGAAGAAGGAGTGATTTTGATATCCGATTTAGTAGAGGATTGCTGCATACCCTACAAGCTTCCGCCCGGGATGCCCATTGCTGTCACCCTGAACAAAATCCCATATGCAGGGCACCTCGACTGCAAATATTTCTCTGAAGGCCAGTTAGGCTGGACGATTGTTGGGACGAACCTTTGGGGAAAAGAAATGGACGGACTTGATGTACGCGTACCGTTTTACGTGAAGATAGAACGTGATGATGGCGCTGTCTTTAATTTAGAAAACCCAGACAGCCATTGTGACGAGCAGCTCAATAGAGGATGCCATTTCTACCGGTATTCAGATATGAGCATTAAAGAAGCTGTATCCATGCACATAGATGGGATTTTAAGCCAAATGGAAGGGGAAAGCACCTGGATACTCAAGGCATATACTGAATCCCTGCTCAGCAATGCTCCCCATATTGACATTGACACACTGGATTTTGTAAGAAGGGGCTGCGTTAACAGCAAACATAATTTGTCTTTGTATTCTCCTGAACACCGGGAGGAAATGATAAAGCACTGGATAGAACATGAGCTAAAGCCACTGTTGGGATATCCGGCTGGTCAAGCAACAATTTCGCACGAGCTTGAGCAAGAAATCTATAGAAACATAAACCGAGCAAGCGGGATGCCGGATGTACCCATCGTAAAAGACGAAACGCCTGTTACAACAATAAGGACATCCAAGGGAATGCGATACATAAATGACGCACAGGTGTTATGTAAGGAGGAAGGTTAATTATGATTTATAATTCTGCAGTCCCAATCAGTGAGAAATATACGCTCACAATAAAAGAATCTTCACGGTATTTCGGAATTGGAGAGGGGAAATTACGCAAACTTGCAAGCGAAAATTTGTCATCGAATTGGGTTCTCCAAAATGGTAACCGAATCCTGATAAAACGCAAGCAGTTTGAAAAACTCCTTGATTCCCAGGACCAGATTTAACACATTTTAACGTAATTCAAAACAATATTTTATCAAAATATGGTTGACAAAAGGCCCAGAATATGTTATAATATAAGTAAGCATATCTGGGCCCTTTTCAATCAGGAAAGGAGCCAAATATGTCAGAGAAACGACGTGATAATAAAAACAGAATACTGCAGACAGGCGAGAGCCAGAGAAGCGATGGACGGTACTGTTTCAAATATGTAGATAACTGCGGGAAGTCACAGTTTATTTATAGTTGGAAGCTAGTGCCTTCTGACCGTGCGCCCAAAGGCAAGCGCGACGATATTTCGTTAAGAGAGAAAGAAAAGGAGATACAGCGTGATATCAGCGAGGGCATAGACACGTCAGGCAGAAAAATGACTGTGTGCGAGTTGTATGAGAAATACACACACACCCACAGCAATGTCAAAAACAGTTCCGTAGAGGGGCGTGAAAGGCTCATAAAGCGACTTGAGGATGAATAAGGGGCTTGCATTTATGACCGTAAATAACGACAAAAGAAGCCTCTCAGCGGCTTTCTACATGGCTGTATGTGATGATTTAATCCGTAAGAATCCGTTTAATTTTCAGCTTGATTCGGTGATTGAAGATACTACGGAATCCAAGGTGCCTCTGACAAGAGAACAGGAGAATAGTCTTTTAGATTTCATACAGAGCGATAAGAATTACAAAAAGCATTATAATGAGTTTATTATTCTTTTAGGCTCCGGCTTGAGGATTTCTGAGCTTTGCGGTCTGACCGTTAAAGATATCAACTTTGATGAGCGCAAAATCATTGTAGACCACCAGCTTTTGAAACGTTCCGGGAAAGACTTTTATATTGAGACACCGAAAACTGAAAGCGGTGTGCGCGAGATACCAATGAGTAAGACCGTACGCGAAGCATTTCAGCGTGTGTTAGAGAATCACATAGATTCAGGTTTTACTATTGACGGATATAATAATTTCCTGTTCTGCACAGGGAGTGGTCGCCCTAAAACAGCTTTGGACTATGAAGCTATGTTTCGGAGGGTTGCTGCGAAGTACAACAAGTGCCATGAGGAACTGCTACCGAAGATTTTCACGCCGCATGTGCTCAGGCACACGTTCTGCACGAACATGGCAAATGCAGGGATGAACCCAAAAGCTCTGCAGTATATCATGGGGCATAAGAATATCACAATGACTTTGAACTATTACGCACATGCTACATACAACTCAGCGAAAGAGGAAATGGAGCGGCTAACGGCCTGATTTATGGGAGAATTTACTACTATTTTTACTACTTTTCATGGCAAAGAAACGTGACCAAAAGTAACGAAACGTGAAGATATGTATTAAGTCCAGATAGCGGAAAAGCCCATAAATGCTGGCAATTCCGCTATTTGCAAGGCTTCCGGGGCGGGTGCAAAAAAGCTATATACATTTCGAATAAATGCACTACAAATTTTTCCAGTACCAGTTCCATATTCAAATGCCCATTTTGAACATATTGGTTTTTGTCCCTGAGAGCTTCTTTATATATTTCATTATTCAGCATCTCTTCGCCGAGAAACAGATTATATAAGATTGTTTCAAATATTCTGTTTGAAATTACTGCCATTCCCATAGAATTTTTGATAAAGCCAAACATTTCTGCTATTTCCAGAAACCTATTCAACGGATTATAGGGAATCACACTGCCTGTAAACAAAAGTGAATAGAGAAGTTCCCTCAGCTTGGGATAATCTGACAATTTACCTACAAGAGATTCAAACAACGTATTTTTTTCTGTCAACAGGATTTTTATTGCATCTAATACGCCCTCTTTTGTCCATGCCGATTGCCTGTCGGGATATGTTTCGCTGCCTGCTATCCGTTCATCTGTCAGCTTGCAAATACGGGACACCAAAAATGGATATCCTGAGGTATAATCATAAATCATTTGGGAAATCGCCCATATGTCCATTCCCGTTTGATAATCCATTTCATAATCCTCCAGCATTCCCGCAATATCCTTTGCCGAAAAACTCAAATCCACCAGAAAATCAGCGGCAATATTCCAAGGACTGTTTATTTTATGTTCATCCTCCGCCACAAATTTTCTTTTTAAATTCTTTATATCATATACTCCGGCTAAAATAACCGACTGAAACGTGGCCGCTTCATTCCTGTCAATATAGCATCCTCTCAATTGGGACAAAAAGTCCAAAAACACCTGGTTATTTGTTGCGCTGTCAATCTCGTCAATCATCAGAACCACCGGTTTTTCCGATTCTCTACACCAGTTGCTGAAGCACTCAAACAAATCCGCCAGCCTTTTAGCCGCTCCATCACCTGAAATTAATTCCTTCAATTGATTTTTGATACGATCAGGCAAGCTGCTTTTAAGAGAGGATTTCTTTATCACCTCTCTTGCTACCGCTTCCACAAAGTTGCCCTCCGTTTCAAAATCTCTATGGCTCAGTTTTTGGAAGTCGAGGCTTAACACAATATAGTCCTCTTTAAGGTAACGCTCCATCGCCTTTAAAGTTGTTGTTTTCCCATATTGTCTTGCCCGGTTAATGGCAAAATAATCTCCTCTGTCCACCATGGTTTTTATTTCTTTTAACCGCCCGTCCAGATTTACCATATAATGAACTTCCGGTTTACAGTCAGCGCTTACATTAAATATTTTACTCATTATTTACCCCTTTTTCACCCGAATTAAGGATAAATTCATTGTACTTTCTCACCGCCCACTCTGTCAACAACAGATACATCCCCATACGCTTCCAAAAGCCTTCCGTCTGTTCCAACCCAGAATTTGCATCCCCGTCCTCCAGGGACAGCCGCGCAAAATGCCGTATTGCTTCGCATATCCCGGATCAGGATCCTATCTGCAGGCCCCTCGTTTACCACAGTGTAAGAAGTGCAATCCTTATAGACTATGGCATGGATACACACCGCTTCCTTATCCGCCTCTGTCTCATAAACCTCTGCAGTGATACCTGCCTCTCTCAGCGCCATCCGATACAAAGCCAGAGCAGCCTCTCTGTTCTCTGCCAGCTCCAACGGCAGGGGACAGTAAATCACTTTTCCCTCACCCACCGGATAGATCTTCACACGGAAAACACCGTCTTCACAGGTATCCTCAGAAACGGAAGCAGTCAAAAAGTTTTCCGCGTCCCCATACTCACAGCTCTTTCTAAAGTCCAGAGTAAAGCACGCCTCTCCAATCCTTATTTTTTCAAAATTTTTAACTCTTAAAAAATCCTCTCTGCCGCCCTGCCGCCGGCTTACTCTCGCGAAATGCTCATCCTCGTCCACATTGCCGCTGATCAGCACACAACCTCCTGCCCTCGCATATTCCAAAAGCCCATCAAAGCAGTGTCCCGTCATCCGCATTACGCCGGGAACCACAATCAAGGCCGGATTGCCTATGGCATCCCGGTTCTTTGGGTCAAAAAGGTGCTCGGGAATCAAATCGCTCTGCATACGCAGGCAGTTATTTAACAGAAAGATATGCTGGCGCAAAGCCTCCACGGCTTGTGCACCGTAGAGCGAGTAATGGGAGCTGGTGGAATAAAGAGTCAAAATAGGAAATGCATCCTCCTGCCTTCCGCTCATATAGGAGACCGCCCTGTTTTCCGCGTTAATCAGTTGTCTGATCAGGGGCATCGCTGGGGTTTCACTTCGGTCGGAACGGTAAGTTCCCAGCATATTTTCGCAAAGCTCTTCTTTATCCGGATTGTGAAAGGACTGCCAGATAATCCAGTTGGAAAATCCAAAAAACAGCTTCCTTTCCAGCTTGTGTGCCACTCTCTCATCTGAAAGAATCTTTCCTCCCCGCATCCGCTCCACCCGGTAGATTCCCATTTCCTGAGCACATGTGATGCGGCCCTTTACCCGATTGAGCAAATATTCCACATAGATTACGGCATCTCTGCTCCACTGGTGCCAGCAGACCATATCCAGATTACCGCTGAGAATCATATCCTGTTCCTCCGGCACCCTCAGGCTCTCATCCCTCCCCATCATAACCACCATATCAGGCGCTTTCTCCTTCAGACAGGAACACACCTTTGAAAGCCACCGCAAGTAACTTTGCTGCGCAAAGAGCCAAAACTCCGCTGCCATTGCGTACTCCCGCTCCTCCTCCGTGCGGTAAAGGCTGCCCTCATAACAACGCTCCCCAGGTACATCTATGGAAGCGAAATCCGGGATGGTAAGGGCATTTTCCCCCCATGCCATCCGAACCTTTTCGATGGTTCCATATCTGTCCTTCAGCCAGCGGATCCATGCCTTTCTCTCATAAGGGTCTCCTGAGGGTCGGCAGGTTTTCCACTGTCCGGCATAAGAATAGGAAGGTTCATTGATGATATCGAGCATCACATTCGTATACTTTCCAAACAGTTCCCCAAAAGAATCCACAAGGCGCAGCACCTTTTTTGTATTGACAGGATTATGCACTGCACACAGACTGTGATCCCAGTCATTTAACGTTATAATTCCCAAAGTGAACTGCACCGTAAATCCATGCTGCATGGCACAGTAAAAATAGGCCTGCAGAGCTCTCCTTGCCTTTTCGCTGATCGAACCGTCCTTTCCATAAAACTCCAGATTCAGCATCCAGTTCCCGGAGCGCAGGACATTAAAGCCATCCCTTTGCAAAAGCGCCAGATCTTCTCTGCACTGGGCCAGATTAAAATGCAAAAAGCACTTCTGATAAGTATCTGTGACAAAATAAGTGGTGCCGTGAATACATACCTGCTTTCCATCCTGTACGCAAAAGTCCGCACAAACCAATGGATCCACTATCATTCGAGGATAACGGTCCATTGCTTCAAGAATTTTCTCCTCACAGACCACATAAAAACCTGTCCTTTTTATCATCTGGCAAACGCCGTTTAACAACCCCCTCACCTGCACCTCATACTCTCCCTCCTCTGTTATGGGAAGTATCAGGCTTTGTTTCCGGCTTCCGGCCATAATCCGTTGCGAATAAACAGGCAAGTCCTTTCCTTTTTCCCTCACTTCTATATCATACTCTGCCCTGCCGCTCCCGCTCAGCTCCCTGCTGTGCAGTTCCAGACAGATTTCTTCCTGAGGAAAATACCTGGCATAGGTCATTTCCGCTTCAAAGGACATAAAGCCTGACAGAGTTACTTTGCAGATTTCCTCCAAAAGCTCCCGGGCTATATTGCCGGAAAGCACATTCCCTGTAAACGTTTCCTCCGAAGTGTCTTTCAGAGAATCAGGAACGCCCTCCTCCCATGTAAAGAAATAGATTCGTCCTCCTTTTTTGCCGGAAACTCTGACTACCGGAGCAGCAGTCATATGTCCCTCCCTGTCATAAAAACCTGCGATGGGCAGTAAATCCCCATGTCTTTCCATATCCCGCTCACCGGCCTTATGAGAAAGGCGATACAGCCCCGCATACACCCGTCCGGGACGGATTATCTCTTCCGGTTCCTCCCCTTTCCCGTAAGGGTCCCAGTTCTTTCTCAATATCCGCAGGGAACATTCCTCCGGGCAGGGCGCTTCCTGAAAAGTATCGCCAAATCCAAACGCCCGGATTCCCTTGTGCATATCCGCAAAGGCAGCATCCCCCACGGGCTGTGAAAAAGGATTTCCGCCCAAAACCACCAGCGTCCCTCCCGCCTGCACATACTCGCTTAAATCCCGCTCCGTACCCTCCCGATAGCGGCCTCCCATGCAGTACAAAACAAGAGCGGCCTGCTCCAAACCGCGCCCGCTTAACCGTCCGGCGCCAAGCCTGCCGGTTTTGTACCCGGCTTTCACAGCAATTTGCTCCGCTTCCCTTAATAAATCCCTGTTTGTCTTTTCGTCATAGATCATTACTGCCTTTTTCATTTCTCTGCAATATTCCTTTCTTCACAATTTCGGAGAAATCGAGTAGGGGAGATTATATCCCTACTCGTCGCGCGGGGCGCGTGCTGCCTTGGCAGCAAACTTCCTCACGCGCCCCTGTGCACAAAAAAGGGGAGTCGAAACTCCCCTTTTCCTTGGTCAGTAAACTAACCTGTAAGCGTGACAACGCTTGATGTCTATGCGTTTCGTCTATACTCTCAGAAATAATTATTCCTGATTTGCGAAGTACGCTTCCATATCAGCCTTTTGTTCTGTATAGATCTCATTCGCCTGAGCCAGAACATCCTGGAGTCCCAGTGCGTTTAACTGCTCAATGTAGGCATCCCAGTTGTCAATGCTCTCAGAACCGGCAATCACACCCCACAGGAACTGATTCTTCTCGTCCTCAATATCCGTCTGATGGTCAAGCCAAGTGTCAAACTTGGTGATATCCTTCCATTCTACCAGGGAAGCTGCATAATCACGGCTTTCCTTACCGGACTTATCAAACAGAGCCTGCATTTCAGGCGTATTGTCAAAGTTGCACTCGTCTTTCCTGTTCATCAGGTTATCGAACAGTTTCAGGCCGATGTTCTGATTATTGTTCTCATCACCGTCATTGGAGATAATGAAAGTAACGCTGCCGTCATCCTCACGTTTCCAATGCTCGCCTTCCACACCGAATCTTCTGTGGATATAGTTCTCGTCTGAACACATATCATCCCAGATTGCGTATGCTCTCTCAGGATCGGAGCAGTTCTTGGTAATTGCAAAGTGTGCCCATGCGGAGCTTGTTGCGGGATCCTCCTGAGGGTTTCCGTTTTCGCCCTTAACCATATCGATTGCAACCCATTTCCCTTCGGGATGTGCTGAATAGAATGCGTTCATAGCAGAAGAGTTGCCCTTCGTTGTTGTCCATGCAATCCAGCTATAGGTAACGCCAAAGTTAGCCTTAGCCATTTCCTCATCACGGTCTGTATCGGTTGTGATGTTGGGAGTGATATAACCCTTTGCGTACAGGTCAGCAACGTCTGCCAGCCATTTCTTTGTATTCTCCTGTGCAGGTCCGTATCCAATAGTTCCGTCCTCGTTGATACAGAATCTGTCATAGTGGGTGTTGCCATAAGCCTGGATAAAAGGCCAGAAGCTTCTGAAGTCATATCCGTCGCCGCCAAGTCCGTAGGTATCATTCTGCCCGTTTCCGTCCGGATCGTCTTCTGTAAAGGCGCGAAGGACTTCCTTTAACTCATCGAGAGTAGTAGGTACCTGGAGCCCAAGGTTATCCAGCCAGTCCTGTCTGATCAGCAGACATTCACAGGAGGGCTCTGCCACGTCGCCGGGAATACGGAACATTCCTTCTTCCGCTGCTTCATAGTACAGAGTGTTGGGATCCATCTTGTTATAGTAGTCTACAATGTTCGTGTACTTCTTCTGGTACTCGCTCACGTCAACCAGAAGACCTGCATTCTTCCATGCAGTATATTCGGTGTCCATGCTCCACCACCAGATAATATCAGGGCGCTCATTGTCATCAGCCATCAACAGACTGATTTTCTGCTGTCCGTCTGACCAGCCGGGAAGTACGATCATCTCAATGTCAATGTTGTACTTTTCTTCCAGCCACTTCTCGATCTGGCTGTCGGTCTGGGTAAAGCCAGTCATACATGCAACCTTAAGGGTCATTTTTTCTGACTGATTCAATACATCGATCTTTTCATCGCTTACCGGTGCTGCTGCGCTGCCTGAGTCGGATGAGCCTGCATCTGCAGCGTCACTTGTCTCACTTCCTGATGCTGAGCCGCCATCTGATGACCCTCCGCCGCATCCAACCAGCATACTGGCAGTCATAACAGTAACAAGCGCCGTTGCTAAGAGTCTCTTCACGAGTTTCTTTTTCATATAAATACCTCCTTGAGTTTATTTATGTTAGCGGACGCAGCCTCCCGCGCCCGGTAACTACATATTTTAATAACACTTTGTATCGATCAGCCCTTCACGCCGCCGATCATAACACCCTTCACGAAATACTTCTGAAGGAAAGGATAAATAATCAGAATAGGAACGGTTGCCACTACCACGGAACCTGCCTTGATGGTCTCTGCGGTTACGTTGGAAGATGCACGTACATTAACGCCGGCCTGCTGCATTGCCTGCTGGGTATTGGTCAGCATGTTTCTGAGAACTGCCTGTAATGCCCATTTTTCTGTAGAGTTGATATACAAAACGGTGCTGAAGTAATCATTCCAGTACATAACTGCGTTAAAGAGCACGATTGTTGCGATGGATGCCTTTGAAAGCGGGATGATGATCCTGAAAAAGATTGTCACATCATTGGCGCCGTCAAGCTTGGCAGACTCCTCAAAGCTGTCTGAGATGGTAGAGAAGAAGCTTCTCATAACAATGACATTGTAAGCGCTGATCAGTCCCGGCAGAATTAAGGCCCAACGGTTATCGATCAGTTTCAGGCTCTTCATCAGCAAGTAACTGGGAACAGTACCGCCATAGAACAGCATGGTGAACAGCACCAGAACCATCAATACCTTGCCAAAACGAAGACGGGGTTTTGAAAGTGCATAAGCCATCATGGCTGTCAGCAGAGTGCCTCCTACCGTACCGATAAGGGTTACCCCGATTGCCGTTGCAAAACCGGTCCAAATCATGGGGTTTTTGAAAACCTGACTGTATGTATCAACATTGAAGCCCTTCACATAAAGGAATATCCCGCCCTTCATGGTCTCGTTCACATCGCTTAAGGACATCATGAGCACATGCCAGAAGGGAATGATCATGATGATACTGATCAGGGTAAAAAACACGTAGTTAAACACGGTAAATATTTTTTCCGGAGTGGATTTTTTGATTGCCGTTCCGGTCGTATTCTTTTTTGCTGCCATAATTTTCCTCCTTACCAGATACTGTCGTTATCCGTCCTCTTTGCAATTTCGTTCACGGTGCAGACGAGGATAAACGCAACAATTGACTTAAACATACCTGCCGCCGTGCTGAATGAATAGTCGGCCTTTACAATACCCATTCGGAAAACGTATGTATCAATGATATCTGCTACCTTATAAACGGTAGGAGTATACAACATAAAGATCTGGTCGAAACCGGCGTTTAAGATATTTCCCGTGTTCATAATCAGCATGATGATGATCGTGGGCTTAATGGAAGGAAGCGTAATGTTCAGACACTGTTTCCATTTACCGGCTCCATCGATGGCTGCCGCCTCGTAGAGCTGTGGGTCGATACCGCTGATTGCCGCGAAGTAAATAATGGTTCCCCAGCCTACTTCCTTATACACATCGGAAATTATCAGCATCGGTACAAAAAGCTTCGTGTCTGTCAGGACATTCACAGAATTTCCGGTCAGTTTGGAGATGATCTGAGTAATTGCGCCTGTTGTGGGGTCTAACAGGTTCATAACGATACCCGCCATAATAACCCATGATACAAAGTGGGGCAGATACAGAAACGTCTGCGCCGCCTTTTTAAATTTCAGATTTGTCACCTCATTCAGCATGAGCGCCAGAATGATGGGGAACGGGAAACCAATCAACAACTTCAGGCCTGCAATTTTAATGGTGTTAATAAGAACCGGTACAAAAGAATTGGTGGTAAACAGTCTTGTAAAATGTTTAAGCCCTACCCAGGTACTGGTTTCCGGTGCGTACTGGTTGTAATCCATAAATGCAATTCTTAAGCCAAAGATAGGCATATACTTAAAAATTATAAAGAAGATAATGCCCGGTAATAGCAGGAAATACAGCCATCTGTCCCGCTTCATATCCTTCCAGATCACCGCGGGGCTGTTAAAGCCTTTTCCTTTTTTCTCTTTACTTGCTGCCATAGGATACCTCACTTTCCTGATTTACGTTTTTCATGTCAAAAGACATCTTTCTTTTTCTCTCCCCTCCTTAGTTTGGTTTGCACGATTTTGCTTTAGTATTAATCCGGTTTTGCTCTAATGCATTTTCGTGCTATCTCTAAATTGATTATTTATATTAAAACACTTCGCACCTGTCAAGTCAACTTTATTTGTGCATTTATTTGCATTTTTGGCATATTAAATAATTAATCGTTTTATAAATGCACTATTTTGCACTATTTTTGTGTATTATTACTAATGCATTAAAAGAGCCTGAAATTTGAAATTCCAGGCCCTTTCTTTTTCCTTATCCTCATTATAGATACTATAGCAATCCCTTTTTTTGCACGATAATAACCATATTATCTGTCTCTCACCGACAGGAAGATTTGCGTATGATCACTTCTCCCTGCATGACGATCTTTTCATAGGGCGCATCGGGAAACTGCATCCGCCGCAAAAAACATTGCACCATCCGTCTTCCCAGCCATTTGGCATCCACATGCACGGTGGTAAAGAAAGGCTCCAGCATGCCGTCCTCATCATTGTCGAACCCTGTCACCGCTACATCTTCCGGCACCCGGATGCCCTTTCTCCGCAGGGTCTGTGTCAGAAATTTGGCAATCATATCATTGCCGCAGACCACTGCCTCCGGCAGCTGAGCATAACTCTCTACTATCTTTTCAAACATCCGGTCCTCATAAAAATTACTGCTCTTCACATCTGCAAGCACGATGCGGGGATCCGGTTCCACCCCTGCCTGCCTCATTCCCTGCACAAATCCATTGTAGCGGTCATGCATGGTCTCATAGACGCTGCTGGAATCATTCAAAAAACCGATCCTTCTCATTCCCTGAGCCAGCAGATGATGCACAAGCTCTATGGTTGTGTTGGTTCCTTCCGGTTTTATTACATCCCCCAGCATTTCCTCTTTCGTGATTCCGCGGTACTCCCTATGCCCGTATTCCTTCAGGCAGGTGTCCAGCATATAGACCTGTATCCCCTTTTCCCTGATTTTCTTAATATAATCCGTCCCAATGATCTTTACGCAAAAAACCGCCTGAACCGTTTCGTTTAATCCCAGCGGCAGACGCCCTTCCCGCTCCGCTTCATTCGTCACCACAGCCACCTGCGTCTGACAATGGTTCCGGCTGGCTTCTTCAGAAATTCCGTTCACAATTTTATCCCAGTACACGGCAACGTCAGGCTTCTTCAGAATCATAACGCGGTAACATGCGTCCTCGTCTTCCTTCTCCCGGACTTCCTGAGATATGATGGGATAGCCAATGCTGTCCGCATATCTCAAAATAATCTCCCGGGTTTTTGGCGAAACCATATCACTTCCTTTCAAGGCCATAGATACCGTGTTCCTGGAAAATCCCAACGTTTCGGCAATTCCCTGAATTGTCGTTTTCCTCATCTGACTCCCCACCCTTCTGTCTTTATACTGTTCGGCCGGTCACCTGATTACGCTCCAGCCGGCAGAGCAACGGATGTCAGCTCCGCCTGCCATCCTTATGTTAACACAAAAGGCAGGCATCTCCCGCCTGCCTTTCCTCTCTGCTGTCACATTGAAGTCAGTATAACACAGCATCACCAGAATTGCAACAAAATGCATTCAGAAAATGCACGACTCATTTTTGCATTTTTGAGCATTTTTATTAATTCTGAGTTTACTATACTTTTTGCGCCTTTTCTTCCAGTTTACTTTCCCAGAATTTCCAGATTCTTCCTGATCAGCTCACACCTCTGCTTCACGCAATCCGCCGACCTGTGAGGGTCCTGCGGAGTGTTGAAAAGATATTCTTCCATCCTGTCAATCGTAGTGGTTGCCACATGCATTCTGGTATCACAGGATGCATAATAAATGTAAATATCCCCATTTTCCCGTGCAATCGCACCGTTGGTAAACACCACATTGGAGACATCCCCCACTCTTTCCTCCCCAAAGGGAACCAGAAATCCCCCGGAAGGACTTGCAATCGTTTTGGAAGGATCCTTTAAATCCGTCCCGAAAGCATACAGCACATACCTCAGGCCCGCCGCCGTATTGCGCACACCGTGCGCAATATGGATCCAGCACTTCTTTCCTTTAATGGGCACTGCCCCGGCTCCGTTTTTCGACTCGGTAAGAGTATGGTAAATCCTCCTGCTGATGATCTTTTCCTCATCGATCACCGCATGGGCAATATCATCGCAAAGCCCAAATCCAATACCGCCGCCGCTTCCGGTCTCGATGAATCCATCCATGGGCCTTGTATAAAAGGCATATTTTCCATTCACAAATTCCGGATGGAGCACCACATTCCTCTGCTGAGGAGATCGCAGGGTTTTCAGATTATCAAGACGCTCCCAGGTCTTTAAATCCTTCGTTCTCACAATACCGGCCTCTGCCACTGCCGCTGACAGATCCGGATTCTCCTTATCCTTGCTCTCCGAACAGAATACCCCGTAAATCCATCCGTCCTCATGCCGGGTCAGACGCATATCGTAGACATTGGTTTCCTCCGGGCAGGTATCCGGCAATTCCACAGGATAATCCCAGAAGCGAAAGCCGTCTATCCCGTTATCGCTCTCTGCCACTGCAAAGAAGGACTTCCTGTCATTTCCCTCCACCCGGACAATCAGGTGGTATTTTCCGTTCAGGTAAATTGCGCCAGAATTCATCACAGCGTTAATTCCCAGACGTTCCATAAAATAAGGGTTCGTCTCCTCATTTAAGTCATATCTCCAGTGCACCGGAGCGAACTCTCTGGTCAGAACAGGATATACATATCTGTCATAAATTCCGTTATAATAATCGCTTTTCTGATTTTTTCTCGCAATAAGCTTCTCTACCTTTGCCTGTTCCACATAATATTGTTGATGCAGCATTTTAATCCTGCTCCTTTCCAAGTCTTCTGATCACTTCAAAACACATTCTTCCGTTGTGATAAGGGCATTTCCACGGCTCTACAATCGGCTTTTTGATGGGATTTCTGTTCTCATCCAGCGACCAGTACCACTCGGAGCCTTCCCGTTTATCTACAAGGTAAGCCTTGATAAATTCCCAGATATCCTCCGTTGTCTTCAGATATTCTATATGTTCCGGCGTTTTCTGATAACCGTTCAAAAATCCCACAACTGCTTCCGCCTGTATCCACCAGACCCGGGTGGTATCGTCAATTCCGTTCTCCGCCTCATTCATGAGAGAATGCTCCACATACGCCCTTTTATAAATATTTTTAACGATAGTTCTGGTGATGGAGGAAATTTTTTCGGTGTATGACGCATCCCCCAAAACCTCCAGCGCCCTGTCGATCAGCCAGGAAGCTTCTATATCATGACCATAGGAATACAGGTCAATCAGGGTATGCCAGGTACGGTCAAAGAATACCTCCTGCCGCCCAGCTTCCCTGTTATACACCTTCTCATCTACCAATCTGAGCATATACTTAAGGGCCTGAGCCACCCTCTCCTTCTCTGTGCCATCGTTCATCACACGATACAGCTCCGTATAAGCCTCCAGCACATGAAGCAGGGTATTCATGGTTTTTTCTGCCATCACGCCGTTTTCCGAAAGCTTATCATTATCCTCCGGCTCAAACCGGACATTGAAGGCTTCCAGATAGCCGTACTCATCCTTACACTTTTCCTCAATCAGTTCAAAAAGTTCCTTTGCCAGTGCCAGAGCCTGCCTATCCCCGCTGGCATCATAGTAAGAAGAGAGCGCATAGATGGCAAAAGCCTGATTATAAGTGTGCTTGGTGGTATCCTCCGGCTTCCCGTCAAAGGTCAATGACCAGTACACACCCCCGTTTTCCCTGTCCATGCAGTGATCTCTCAGGAAAAGAAACGCGTGTTTCGCGTAAGGAAGCACCGTCTCATCCCTCAGGGTCAGATAAGCATTGGAGAAAAACCATAGGATCCGGCTGTTCAAAATACATCCCTTCACCGCCTTCTTATCAAGGGAAAGGTCATAGTCCATGTAACCATAAAATCCGCCGTATTCCTCATCCTTCAGCTTTTGCCAGAAGGGAAGCAGAACCCCGGTCACATGCTCCTTCACCTCATTTACAAGCGTTTTCACCTTATCTCCTTCCGATCTCCGAATCCGACTCTCTTACCACGCTGTGGGCCTTAATATAATCGATAATCTCATCCACCTGGGTAAATGCAAGCCCTACATAAGTGTCCGCACAGCCATAATAAATGGCGATTCTTCCTGTCTCCGCGTCCTGCATGGTGGCGCAGGGAAATGCCACATTGGGAACAAATCCCCTTTCCTCATACCATTCCTGGGGAGTGAGCAGGAAGTTCTCACAGCGGTATTTTACAACAGAAGGATTGTCAATATCCAGAATTGCCCCGCCGATACTGTACACAAATCCATTGCAGGTTCCGGTCACACCGTGATAAAACAAGAGCCACCCCTCGCTGGTCTCAATCGGCGCTGCGCCTCCGCCGATCTTTACACTCTCCCACCATTCGCTGCTCTTGCCCATCACATGGCGATGCTTTCCCCAATAAACCAGATCCGGACTCTCCGAAAGGAAAATATCTCCAAAAGGCGTATGTCCGCTGTCGCTGGGACGTGAAAGCATCAGGAAGTTTCCGTTCACCTTCCTGGGGAACAATACCGCATTCCTGTTAAAGGGAAGGAATGGATTTTCCACTCTGGTAAAGCTCTTGAAGTCTGTCGTCTTGGCAAGACCTATAGCTGCCCCGTAGAAGTCCTGACACCACATGATATAATAGGTATCCTCCACCTTCACAAGCCTGGGGTCATAGGCATAAACCGGCATAAAGTCATTTCCGTCCTCGTCCTTAAAGGGAATCTTTTCCTCATCAAACTCCCAATAAATGGCATCCTGGCTCCTTCCAAGATAGATATACGGAATGCCATTGGTCTGTTCCCCCCTGAACACACCGATAAAGCCATCCTCATAAGGCATCACAGCACTGTTAAAGATTCTTGCAACTCCCTTTACCGGATTACGCCCGATAATGGGATTCTCGCTGTATCTCCAGACCGGCGCACCTTCAAGCCCTTCCGGCTTCTCCTGCCAGGGTACCTTGGGTGTTGTGATTCCATAAATTTTTACTTTACTCATTTTTGCCTTCTCCTTTCCCTCTAAAACGAGCACGTTTTGCCATCTGCAGGCAATTAATTGTTTTTGTTAATTAACAATATCATTTTAAATTAAGTTAATCAATACGTTTTAATTATTTTAACTAAACTTTATTTTCATTACAATAAGCCGTCTCGCGAAGCGTGACGGCGTTTGTTTTTGTAAATAATTTAGCCCGGACAGTTTTCATCCCTGTCCGGGCCACAACTCTAATTCCTTTTTGCAACGGTTTTTTTGTATATGATCTTTCCGGTCACAATCTGGATCCCTTCCGTATATTTCTTGCCGTTTATCTTTTTAACCAGGGATTTCACACACAACTCAGCCATATGATCCATATCTACCCGATAAGTAGTGATTCGGTCATTATTCATACCCTGGGGCAGAAAGTCATCCACTCCCACAACGGAAATGTCCTCCGGAATACGGCAGCCTTTTGCCTCCAGGCTACGTATCAAGAGGTCCGCCGTAAAATCGCAGTTGCAGACAAAGGCATCCATTCCCCCCCACTCTCTCAGGCTCTCTTCAAACAGATTCCCCTTTTCATCCCTGTCCGGTATTTCCCATGAGTCATCATAGACAATTCCGCTCTCGCGAAGAGCTTTGCGATACCCCCAGTACCGGTCTGCTATACTGCTGTTGGCATTTACGCTCCCCACGAATCCAATTCTTCTGTGCCCCTGCTGAATCAGATAATTGGTTAAAAGGTAAGTTCCATAATAACCGTCCGATATCACTGTATCAAAGGTGACCAGCGGAATATATGCGTCTAGAAAGATTACCGGAAGCTGCTTTTGGCTGATCATAAAGTCAATATACGGCTTTCCCATCTGGCCTAAAAGAATCAGGCCGTCTACCTTTCCATCCTGCATCAGCTTCGGCATATTGAGCGCTTTCTCATCCTCCGACGTCATGATTTCCAACATTCCAAAATACTCGCTCCGGTATAATGCCTTTACCACCCTTTCATGAAGCTGCCCATAAAAGGAAAGAGAATAACCATAATACTGCTCCGGTATAATGATGCCAATATTTCCGGTTTTGTTGACCGTTCCTGCCTTTTCGGCGGCCCCACTGACATACCCCATCTCATCGGCAAGCTGCTTGATTCTCTCCCGCAGTTTGTCACTGACACCGGGCTTATCCGCCAGCGCCTTGTAGACCGCAACGCTGCTGACCCCAACCTTCGCCGCAATATCTGCCAGTGTTACACTTTTTGCCATCGCTTTTCCTCTGCTTTTAATCCTTTACTCAAACTCCTCAATCAGCGGTACGTCTTCCGTAAAGGTCTCCTCCCCCAGCTCATTGATAGTGGTTTTCCCGGCCTTCCCATACTGGTAAAGCTGATCTAAAAATTCTATGGCCGCCCGGATTTTGGTTCTGAGCAGATATCCCCCGGACTGAGTTGCTTCCGAGAGCGATTCAATGGAAAGATTCGGCGTCCACTCATAGGCCTTCCCATGAAAATCCTGAATTTTAAACAAAATTTCATTGATCTCATCCCTAGTAAGAGGCAAAAGCTGAGGCGCTCTCGCCAAAAGATCCAATACGGCTCTTGCGATCTCCTGCTCCTGCGGATCGATCAGCTCAAGGTTTTCATACTCGTGCTTGGCCTCGATCACATCCTCCGCATAGGACGCGCTGAGAGCAAAAATGCTGAAGGTAGATTCCAGGCTTTTTTCCGGCATAAGAAAATGTGCCATATTCCGATATGCGTTTAACCGGGCCTTTTTCCCCAGCCGTCCCATCAATTCCGTCTCGTCGATCAGAATCACCCACCCATGATAGCCCATCTGAAGAAACAGATGACTCATGAAGGAAAAGTAGTCCTTGCAATGCTTTGTTTTGGTGAAATTCACATTATATTTCACAGGCTGACTAAAAATCCGCCGATAGATTTTTTTCAGCGGCGCATTGGCAATAAAATCCCCCTCCAAATCTGCCTGAAGGAGAAATTTTTCATCGGAATCCTCCGTATTCAGGTAGGATCGAAACAGATAATACAGCTTATCCGTTTCCAATTGCTTCGCTGCGTAGAGCAGCATTTCGTTGGCTACCGGGCTGTTGGCGGATATTTTTTCCAGCTCATGCATAAATCCCGGCTGCCTGCGTTTTGGCAGATAAGTGTTTTGTACCAGCTTCTGGTAAACAAGATAAAGCTTATCCATAGGGGTTTCCTTGCTCAGGGAAAGATAGGATACCACCATATTGTTGGAATGGGCAAGATTAAATACGGTGTTCAGTAAATGGGTCTTACCTTCCCCGTATTTTCCGCTGATGATCATTCCGTTTGATTTTCCCTGTTCGCACACCCCGTCCAGCCGGTCGGAGATCTCCTTCATGATCTTTGGGCGGGCCTCCGAAAAATACTGTCCCACCGCGCGGGAAGGAATACCTGAACGCAGCGCTTCTATAATATGTCTTGCTTCAATATCATACATTTACCGTCACCTCCTGCATGGCATTACGGATAAGCTGAGGGATGCCCACTGCACCGGTGCGGGCCTGGGCAGCAATCTCTCTGGCTTCTTCCACATCCAATGGCAAAACCGGACGACTCTGCTGTAAATGAGAAAGGCTTTCGGAAATGGAGACGATCACCTCCGGCGAATATTCCTGTGCTGCAAGCCGGTCCAAATCCACCATATCCGTAAAGCGGTTAAACCTCTCGCCCACGATTTCATTTTGTATGCGCATCCACAATGCCTGATAGGATTTGAGTCCGGCATTTTCATTATCAATCATTTCTCTGTCAAAGGCATAGACAAACATGATATTTTTCATGCTGTCAATGTCATCAATGAGCTGGCGGATGCTCTCATAAGTATCCTCCCGCTTCATCTTCGTATAATGCACCGGCTCTAAACTGGAACGGCTGATCAAAACCTCCATATCATCAACCGTAATAAACAGGCCGGAATAACCGCCCATGCGAATCAGCTCCGCCAGGGAACGCAGCATATGTCTTGCATTATATTTGGTGATGCGGCTGGGATAAAAATCCATCGCCCGAAGCTGGGAAAGCTTGACGCTCCGATCCCCCTCCAGCCAGGCTAAGAGCAGCTCCTGATTTTGTTCCTCCAATATGGGATAACCCAAAATACTCCCGGTCAGCATACTGCAGGCGAGCGCAAAATTGTTGTCCATCATGGGATTCTCCAAAAAGAACTGCCGCAATTGAGTCCTGATCTCCCGCTTGGTCAGCGCATCGCCCATACCATTCTGGGAAAGATAGTCGATAAACTTCATCCCTTCCGGAATCTCGCCGGCATCAAATCCCATCTCCCGTATCAGATTACGGCTGACCTCTTCCAGGCATTTGAGGATATCGCACTGATGAAAAATCTCCACATATATTTCCTTAAAGTCGTGCATCCATACATCTCTTGCCGAAAACCGGACGGTTTTATAGTTTTCCTTTTGAGCGATGGCGCTCATCAGACGCAGGAAATGGGTTTTTCCGCTTCCGTTGCGTCCCGTTACAAATTTAATCTTACTTCCGCCGTTTCGGATATATTCCTGCAGATACTTTTCTCTCCAAAAATCCGTAAGAAATTCTATCCCGCAGGTAAGTTCTTCTACGGGAAGCTGGACCTGAGGCTCACTACCAAAAGCATCGGCCGCTTCCTCATAGGGCTCCGTTCTGTCCGGCATCTCATTAAATTCTGGCATCATAATCCTCCCTGTCTCCTGCTTTTAATCAATAAAGCAAATCGTGGCAAGATACTGCTCTTTCCCATCTTTGTCCAGAATACGTATTGCCTTGACATTGTTCCTGCTGGGGCCGAACTGGAATCTCCTTCCATTTTTCGTCTCCTCCACACCGGAAGTATAGAGCCTTGCCAGGTCAAAGGCAAAACTTTGCTGATCATAATCTTTTCGGAAACGACTCATAGGCGCCAGGAACTTATACAAATTGGTCAGATAGATATCTGCACCAGGGTTCTTTCCCATCTTCATCCGCGCGAGATCATATGCGTCTGCAAGCTCATTCACAAACGTGAGCGCGTTAAAGGAAGCTCTGTTCAGCTTTTCCTGACCGGTCTTTACCGTATCCACAAAGCTTCGGGGACGCATACACTGTACTTTTTTGCGGTCAAGATAAAGATCCTGATTCTCCACGTCCAGTCGCACACGATAGGGAAACATTTCGTAGACAGGGAACTCTCCGCGTACATCCACGCCCTTTTCCTGACAGATTTCCAGCATCTGATCCGCAAATTCCCCGCTTTCAAAATACTCTTTGGTATCAAACTCCCCTACCCTGCTTTTAAGGCTGTCCAGAGAAGCGGCGAGCAGCTCTGCGCCCTCTTTCATCGCCTCCAGGTCTCGAATCAGACCTTTAATGTCTCCATTATCTTCCTCCCGGGTTACCGCTTTAAAAAGCTTCTGCAGAGAAGCAAGACCATCCTTTACAGATTTTTGGTCAGGCTGTATACTTTGATATAAATCTTCGTAATTCATAATTCCATCCTTTTCTGTTTGTATTTGTTTAGAAGCTAAAAAAAGTATATACGATATGACGGGTGTTTTCAATAACTTATTTCCGATCGAAGCAGGCTGATCATGCACTGCCAGAGAAACAGCGACAGGAGAAAAACCGGATGAGCAGAGCGCTTTACGGCTGGCAGGAAGACTGCCTTGAAAAATGGTTTGCAAATAATTGCAGAGGAATGGTTCAGGCGGTCACCGGTTCCGGGAAAACGCTGCTGGCCCTCACGGCTGCCGCCCGATTAGAGCAGCAGCTTGGGCAAGAGCTGCGGATTAAGATTGTAGTCCCTACAAGCGCCCTGATGCTGCAGTGGAACCGGGACTTGAGAGAGTTTCTCGTCTCCACCTGCAAGGATAAGCTATCCGCCCTGAATCCTCCGAATGCTCAGGGCGAGAATTCTTCAGATGAAAATTTTCAAAGGGCAAATCTCCATCTGGAAATTGGAATGCGCGGCGGAGGCGCCCGCTCCGGACCGATACGTCATTATATGATCTATGTCATCAATTCCGCCCGATACGAACTGGCAAGACAGATTCTCTCAGAGCTTAAGCAGGGTAAGAGGGTTTTGATGATTGCCGACGAATGCCATCATTACGGAAGCGGCCAGAACCAGTTGATTTTTGAATTTCTTCCCTATATAAAGCAGTGGAAAAACCATTTTTTCTCTCTGGGGCTGTCCGCCACGCTTCCCGCAGGCCAAACCCAGCGCTATCTTGCCTCTGTTCTTGGCCGCAAAATCTATCACTACGGAATGGCAGAAGCATCCAGAGGACATACCATATGCCCCTATGATGTCTATCACATCAGTCTGCCTTTCCAGGCCAGGGAGTGGGAAGCTTATGAAGAGTTTTCCGATCGGATGCGTGTTTTGTATCGAAAACTGCTCCTTGCTCTTCCTTCCCTTGGTCAATTGGGACAAAAAGAACTTTTTGAAGAGCTGCGCAGCCTTACCGGCAATAAGAATCGCAAAATTGCCGAAAATGCTTCCCTTTATATGAGCCTGGCCTACAAAAGAAAAAGCCTTGTCTGTATGGCATCAGCCCGATGCGCGTGTGCTTTTGATCTGGTTCAAAGACTTGATGAAAAGGAAAAGATTTTGATTTTCAGCGAACGCACTGCCCAGGCAGATGCGCTTTACTGCCTTTTACAAAAATCCTGCCCCGAAAAAGTGGGGCGGTATCATTCAAAAATGGGAGAGCTGGCAAACAAAAATGCTCTGGAACGCTTTCGGACAGGCAGCATCAGAATCCTGATCACCTGTAAGGCAATTGACGAGGGGATTGATGTTCCAGACGCCTCCGTAGGGATTATTTTATCCGGCACCTCCACACAAAGGCAGCGCATCCAGCGCCTTGGCCGGATTATCCGCCAAAAGGAGACCAAAAAAAGGGCATCCCTTTATTACCTGCACATAGAAGCTTCCTCCGAGGATTCCTGCTTTCTGCCAGATATAAAAGACCGCCGCCTGTTTGAACTTGCCTATGACCCTGTAACCAAAAATTTCAGCAATCCCACTTATGATGTCAAAGCAGCATCATTGCTTGAGAAGATGCAGAATGCAGGCGTAAGTGATGACCGGCTGGAAGAAATCTTACGTTGTCTCAGGCTGGGATGCGTGCGCTCCGACTGGATGCTGGGCGAAAGCAATATTGAAGAGCACCTCCAAAAAGCCCGGTATGCCAGTGAAAAGAACTATTGGATTTGTATGAAAAGGATGAGCCAATGAATTATTCTTATTTTACCAACGAATACACCCTGACCAAAGAAATGTGTGCAGAAACGGAGCATTCGGGAGTTAACACGATTTATCCTTTTGCATCGATTTCCATCACAGCCGCCGCAATCCTTATGATCAAATCCTTTCCGCAGTTAGTGGGCGACAAACGCTATGATGAACAGCTGAAATTCCTGCCCTCATCCGGTATAATACTGCGCCTGAGCATTCCAGAGCTCATGATACTTGCCCGCTTCATCCGCCAGCAGTTCCTCATGAGTCCCCTGCTGGATGACCTGTCCCTGATGAAAGACGGTAATCTCATCACAGAACTTGCAGGAGGAGAGACGGTGGCTGATATAAATGGCAGTCTTATCTCCCACTATATCGTTAAATTTACTGTAAATCTCCGCCTCCGCCATAGGGTCCAAGGCCGCAGTGGGCTCATCCAGAATGATAAAGGGCGCATCCCGGTAGAGAGCCCTTGCAATTGCAATCTTCTCGGCTTCGCCTCCGGAAACCTCTACCCCATCCTTCACGAAATCCTTATAAAGCATGGTGTCCAAACCTTCCGGCATGGCAGAAAGCCGCCCTCCAAAGCCCGCATCCATCAGAGCTTTTTTTACTTTTTCTTCATCATATTCTTCGGCTCCTGCCACATTGGCCCCAAGAGGCTGGGCGAGCAGTTGAAAGTCCTGAAAAACTACGGCAAACACATCCATATAATCCCGATAGTCATATTTGCGGATATCAATCCCATTTAACAGTATCTCCCCTTCCTGGGGATCATAAAGCCGGCACAGAAGCTTGATAAAGGTGGTCTTTCCGCTGCCATTTTCCCCCACCACAGCCATTTTCCGACCGATCTTGAATTTCATGTTTACATGACGAAGCGCCCAAGTGTCTGCCCCCGGATAGCGGAAGGAAACATCCTTAAATTCCACCTCATACTCCCTGTCCGCCCGTTTTTCGGTGGAAAGGCTTCCCTGATACATGTTGTTTGGAATATCCAGAAACTGAAAGGTGACGCGCATAAAAGGCGTGTTGCTTTTTATTATGCCCATATAACGGATCAAAAGCGAAATATTCTGGCTCAGGGCAGTGACCGCTCCCACATACTGGGTCACCGAGCCCACTCCAAAAGCGCCGGCCCAGGCTTTCAGGCAGACAAACACATAAATAATTCCTGTCATAACCGCACTGATACTGGCTCCCAACGCCGACCAGGCCCCCATAGAGCCTTTGGCATAGGCAGCTATAGGACCCTTAGTGCCAAATCCGCTATTTGATTTCATATAGTATCGTGCGATGGTCTGCTGATTATATATCCGCACATCCATTGCCTTGGAGTGTTCGTGGTACAAATTTCCAAATGCACTGAAGACGCGATTATAAAATTTGTTCTTCTCCGCCGAACGCGTCCAATACTCCTGAGCCTTATTACTACACATGGGACCCAGTCCGGTGGCCAGGGCCAGGACTACCACAAACCCTAAAATAAATAGCGGGTGGTTCAGAATCGTAAACCCTTTTGACCTCTCAGGAACCGGCAAGGTAAAAAGACTGACTGTCAATGCAACTGCGCCCAGTGCTCCTGTTATCCCCTGAACCAGATTTGCAAAACAGGAGCGCAAAATAATCAACCCCCATCCGCCCCAGGTCTGATTCTGTTGAATCTGGGAAAGAAGGTCGTGACTTTCCGTTCCATCCACATCAGCAAAGTCCATAGACAACATTTTATCTGCATAAAGCCGATAATGCATGACCCAATATTTCCACCCCATAAACTCTTTCAGACGTAACAGCACACCGGTTAAAAAGGCCAGAGCTGCAGCGCTTCCAAGTGCCGCCAGCACGAGCAACCGGAGCTCTTCCGATCTTCTAAGCCCCGCCAGCTCATTGATAATCCGGGCGGAAAGGTAAACCGCTACATAAGGAGAGAGTGCGCTTACCGCCGAATGGAGGGCAGTAGCTGCAAAGACTCCCAGACAGCGGCCATTCATCTCCCGAAATGCCCTGTAGTGAATTTGAAGGGCCTCTCTCCATTTGATTTTCTCAGTATTATCCCTGTCGGCTTTGCTACGAACCACTTTCTTTGCCATCGAAATCCCTCCCTTCCTGATAGTAGCGAGCCTGCACTTCAAACAGCCCGGCATACCCGCCCTGCTGCCGAAGCAGTTCCTCATGAGTTCCTTCCTCAACAATCCTTCCATCCTCCAGAAAAATAATGCGGTCGCAAAACCGGGTAGAGGCAAGCCTGTGAGAGATAAACAACGCCGACTTTCCTGCCGTCATCGCATGATATTTCATATAAATATCCTGTTCCGCTATCGGGTCGAGAGCCGCCGTAGGCTCGTCCAGTATCAGGAACGGGCCATCCTTATAAAGCGCCCTTGCCAGCATCAGCCTCTGGTTTTGTCCCCCCGAAAGCAGAACCCCGTCTTCATATACCATCTTTCCCAGATGCGTTTCCGCTCCCTTTGGAAGGCCTCTGACCTGCTCTGCAAGGCCTGCCTTTTCCAGGCAATCCTTCACACGCTCCATGTCAATATCCGACACAGACTGGGCCACCGTCTGGGCTACGGTGATATCAAGCATGGAGTATTCTTGAAACACCGCAGAAAACAGCTTATAAAATTCCCGGCGGTTAAACTCCCGAATGTCTGTACCATTAAGCGACACACGCCCTTCATCGGGATCGTAAAAACCGCACAGAAGCTTAACCAATGTGGTTTTTCCCGCGCCGTTTAATCCCACTACCGCCAGCTTTTCCCCGGGATGAAGGGTCAGATTCAAATCTCTGAAAATCTCCTTATCTGTGCCGGGATAACGGAAGGTCACATTTTCCAGCTTCAGTTCATAGCTCTCTGCCTCGGGGATGGGAATACCGTCCTCAAACCGGAATGGCTCCGGCAGATTTAAATACTCCTGAACACCGGAAATGGCGAGACTCTCCTTATACAGGGTGGCGCATTCCCCCAGAATTCCTGTAATCCAGGCAGAAAATCCGGTAAATGCGGAAAAGTACAGCAAAAATCCGGAAGCGGAAATCTCGCCGTTCAGCACGAGACGAATTAAATATCCATATGCGATACCATTCCTCAACAAGCCAAGAGTCACATCCGCCACACAGGACCAGATATAAATCCTCTCTCTGTGCCGAATAAACGCTTCATATAAATTCAGTACGCTTTCATATCCCGAATTCAGCCAGGGTGCAAGGCCAAAAATCCGAATATCCTTTGCCAGTGTTACAGATTCCGTTTTTTCCCGGATATAATACATTTTCCGCTGATACTCCGCCTCTTCCTCCCGATGCCGGTATCCCCATTCGCTGACATATCTGCTGACGAAAAAACCAATCACAGCCGTAAGTATCACCACCAGGAGCAGAAAAAGGTTCATATCTGTCAGCAGGAACACATATGCTATAAATCCGGCAACATTTATCAACAAAAGCGATAAGGTAGTCCAGATATGTTCTGTCGCCTCTGCATTCGTGTTGCAAGCCTGCCCTGCTTTCTCCAGAAGCTTTAACACTTTCGGGTCGCCGCTATTGGGATAGGAGGTTATACAGGCTTTCTCATTTAAATCTGCAACAATTGCTGTCCTCACTTCAACCCTTCCAAACAATGTATTCTCATTCACATACCCCAGAATACCGTTGAGGATAATCAGGATCACAGCAAAAAACAGAATCGTACCAAGAAGCTCCGATAGCGGCGCCACTTTTTCCACCTTCTCAAGAGCCATGGGCGCAATAAAAAGCTGTGCCAGATTAATCCCCAGTGTCAGCCCCACATACACGAATATCAGCCATATAACGCTCCTGGCATGCCGCCAGGCCATCCGAATCATAAAGCAAATATTCTGCCAGACGCCGTATTTGGGCTTTTCCCTTCCTTTCAAATTTTTCACCTCCAAACATGATCTGTCTTAAGGGAAATCCATCTGCGGCACTTCCCCCACAGGTATTCCCCTTTAAGACCTCTACATATTAACAGACAAATTCACCCCTGAGTAATTTCAGGGGTGAAACGCTTCATTTGAGGGATGAATTGTAACTGTATTGCTATACTCTTTCTTTGCTCACGGCTTTTCCGTCTCTGCCTGTGAAGCCTGCACTCTGCCTGCCTTCTGGGGAATCAGGATCTCCGTCGTAAATGCCCCGTCTTCACTGGCCCTCTTTAAATAACCATTCAAACGTTCAATGATATTGTCGATCCTCACCAGCCCGAATCCATGCCCCTCCCCCTTAGTAGTCCGAAACCGCTTTCCCACCTTCGGCAGTTTCCTGACTGCGGTAAAATTCGTAAATGAAATATAAAGCTGCGTTCCTTTCATATCCATATACACCCGTATCATACGCTTCTCCTGTGGAAGCGCCATGCTTGCCTCTATGGCATTGTCAAAAAGATTGCCGATGATACAGCACAAATCCAGCTCTGACATGGTGAGCTTTACCGGAATATGGGCGTCCACACGGACATTTATTTTTCTTGATTTTGCCAGGGAAATCTTACTGTTTAAAATGGCGTCCGCCATGGGATTACCCGTTTTCACCACGGTGTCCACCGTGCTTAAATCCGTATCCAGTTCCTCAAGATAGGCTTTGATACCGCTCATATCATTGTTTGCCGCCAAAGCCTTCATCGCCTGAATGTGATTGCGGTAATCATGCCGCCAGCCCCGGATCTGCCGGTACATATTCTCCACTTCCCTGTAATGAGTCTCAATCAGTTCCCTTTGATATGCAGCAATCTGTTTGTCTATTCTCCTGGATAAAATTCCCATTTCCATTCTCTTTTCCGTATCGTTATTGATTTCAGTTTTCTACTCCATCCTTATGATTGCCCTGCACGTCAATATAGCGAATCTGGTAAACAGGAATGCGGAGCAACTCTCCTGCGTTTTCCAGATTCAATACCTTTTCATTTTTGCAAAGCTTCTCCACCGCCCGCTCAAGAACCGCAGACAGCTTTTCTTCTTTCACAGGCTTGAGCAGATAGTGGAGCGCTTCCACCTCATATCCTTCAGCAATATAATCGGAATACCCCGTGACAAACACAATCTGCACCGTATCGTTTTCACGCCGCAGCTTCCTTGCCATCGCAACACCGTCCATGACTCCCATTTCAATATCCAAAAGCAAAATATGAAAATCATTTTCCTCCGCATACCGGAACAGGAAGCTTTCCGCAGAAGGGAATTCTGAGACCTGCAGACTGTGCCCCGCTCCCTGCGCCCACTGTTTGACCAGATTGGATAAATGCTTTCTGTCCGCCTCCGCATCATCACAGATTGCTATTTTATATTTCATTTCTTCTCCCCTGTCCCAGGCCATCATTAAAATACCAGCAAATCATATTCATAAAGCGTCTTAAGTTCAAACAATCTTTGTTCCTCTTCAAACTGAATCACAACCTTATCCTTCCATATCTCCACGACTACACCTTCCCCCAGCTTCTTATGTCTTACAATCAGTCCTTCACCAATAGCGTTAAGAAACTCTCTGAATCCTGTTTGAGAAAAGGGCTTTTTCCTGACAGTATATACCGAAACGGGATTAGCTGATATGTTTTTATGGTTTGGCAGCTTCTTTGTCTTTTCAGCTCTCTCTTTTTCTTTATAGGTCAGTTCACGGCAAAAGGTAGATTTCTGATTACTGAGCCTGAAAACCAAAAGCCTGTCCCTGGCACGGGTAAGGCCTACATAGAACAGACGCCTCTCCTCCTCATACGCTTCCCGTTCCTTCTTATCCATATTCTTTAGATTTTGGGGGACACTTTCAGGAAATATGCCATCCACCGCATCCATCAAGTAAACTGCGTCATATTCCAATCCTTTACTGGAATGGATGGTAGACAAAACAACGCCTTGTCCTCCCGGATTTTCCTGCTTTCCCTTTACAATCGCCTGCAGTTCATCCAGCCTTTCTATCAGCCGCTCAGGGGAAGCTTCCTGCTGCGCAATCGTTCTTAGTATAAACAGTTTGTTGTCACTGATGTCCATACGTTTAAGATAATCTCCGTATCCCATATCTCCCAGGATTCTGTCTATCGCCCGATCCGCCCGTTCTGTCAATATTGCTTTCAAATGGTTTTCGATGGATTTACAACGCTGCATTGTACGAACCGGCAGTCCTTCATAATCTCCGGCAACTTCCAGAACCTCCCTGTTTTCGCTTCTGCTGATCTCGCAGATACGAATTGCATCCTGTTTATTGACGTAAGTTGCGACTTTATAATAAATTTGAAGGAACAGTTCCGTATCTTTGGGATTTGCGGCGAAACAAATGATATTCCGGATATCCAGCACTACCCGATGGGTAAAAAAGGCAAGCTCTGCATTGCGGATTCGGTAAGGAGTTCCCTGACGCTCCAGCAAATCTATGAGGGGCAGCGCATTTTCGTTGTTCCTGTAAAGCACTGCGGTCTGCCTCTTCAGCTCTTTCGCCGCTTTCGCCAGATACTGATATTGGGCATTACGATCTTTCAAAGTAATTTCTTCTATCCCTGCACCGGCTTCTCTTGACGCTGTCATATGCTTCTCATGACGCAATATATTTTTTTGAATGAACCGGTCTGCTGCTGCCACAATTTCCCCATTGGATCGGAAATTTTTTTCCATGAGCAGCACCCTTGCCCCCGGATGGTCTTTTTCAAAAGACAGAAGCGCTTCGGGATAAGCAGCCCGGAATCCATAAATACTCTGATCCTCATCCCCAACCATAAACAGATTATCCCTGCTGCCTGCCAGCAGCCTGATGATCGCATGCTGAATTTTTGATGTGTCCTGTGCCTCATCCACACAAATATAAGTGTATTTATTCTGAAAATATTCTAATGTCTCAGGGCTTTTCCTTAATATGTTGTATGCGTATAACATCTGATCGTCATAGTCCATCAGGTGCTGGGAATACATCTCTTTGCAGTATGCTTTATAAATCTCTGATATTTTAACTCCTGTCTCCTCGTCCAGTTCCCTGATTTCTTCACCGGTAAGCATCCTGTTTTTAATATAGGTAATCAGAGTACGGATTCCCTTCAAATCGCTTTCCGTAGCATAAGCCTCCTGCGTCCTTCGAAAAGTATCGGAAAGCATTTTATTAATGCCCTCATTCTCCGACGCCAGGGAAAAAGCGCTTTTCCCTATCCGATTCCCATAGTACTGAATGATTTTGGCACAGATTCCATTAATCGTGCGGAATGCCATCCGCCCCTTAAGCTCATTGCCAAAAGAAGAGCAAAACCGGGCGGACATATCCCGGGCGGCGGCTACTGTATAAGTCACTGTGAGAATTTTTTCGGGTGCAATCCCGGCACAATAGATCATATACCCCAGCCTTGTAACCAGAACAGTGGTTTTCCCGCTTCCGGGCACTGCAAGAAGAAGGACAGGGCCTTCTATTGCCCGGACAGCATCCAACTGCTGCTGATTGAGACGGATATGAAACTTATTGCAAAAATCTTCATATGTCATATTTGCTTCTATGCCTCTGTCACCTGTCAAGCCTATCCGAAACGAACATTTTTATTGTACCCTAACAGCCTTCTTTTGTATAGAACGATTGAGTACAATTCTACCGCGGTATGTTTATTCCTATAGTCTCACTCCTGTTTTTGTAGTCACTTTTCGTCAATTCTCGACATATATTATTAACAAACCCGTTCTGATTATATGAACAGCACCCAGGGGATATCTCCCCATCTGATAAAGGAGCACCATGTCTGATGAAACTAAATGGAACAAACGGTTTAACATCGGAGTTGATTCCATTGACCATGCGCATCGGAAACTATTTTCAATTGTGCGCAGACTGGTTCATCTGAGCAAAGATGAAAATAATGGACAATGGGCATGTGCCGAGGGGATCAAATACTTTAAAAGTTATGCCATAGAACATTTTACCGATGAGGAAGCCTATATGCAGTCGATCGGCTACCAGGGATATGAGATGCACAAACGCCTGCATGATGACATGCGGAACAAAACACTTCCGGCACTGGAAAAAGAACTTACCAGATCAAACTATTCACAGGAATCCATTCATCACTTTCTCGGCATCTGCCTCGGCTGGCTCACCGCCCACATTCTGGTTGAAGATCGTGCCATAACAGGTAAAATATCAAACAGATGGAAAACGGATAATGCCGGTGATAACATGGATGCCCTGGAAGACGCTCTGGCCGTTACTGTACAGGAGATTTTCAGGCTGCAGACAGAAATTGTGAGCGAACATTACAGCGGAGAAGATTTCGGTACCAGCATGATCACCCGGCTGATTTATCGCTCAAGTGATGAAAAAAAGGTGCAAATCTACATGGCTCTGGAAGAGAGTCTTGTGCTGAGGGCTGTCAGTGCCATGCTGGACACACCCCTTACAAAAATGGATAAACTTGTCATGAATGCCGGCAGGGAACTCTCACTGCGAATCGCAGAACAACTTGCCATACACCGCCATTTATCGTCGCAGTATCAATTGGAAAGCAGTCATTTTATAACCGCGGAGCAGTTCAGAAAGATATTTTGCTTAGAATTTTTCGACTATAGTTTACTGTTTAATACAGGATGCGGATATTTCGCCTTCTGTATCAAATTAGAATAAACAGGCGCACCTGTGCATCAGAAAAGGTATCATGAGATACCTTTTCTTTACGCCTCCCCTCCAAAAGCATCCTCCACAGCCTCCTCCTGAAACTGTCTGGTGTAGAGGTTGTAGTATGCCCCTTTCTTCGCAATCAGTTCCAGATGTGTACCCTGTTCAATGATTTTACCATCGTGTACCACCAGGATCACGTCAGCCTGGCGGATGGTGGAAAGGCGGTGGGCGATGACAAAGGAAGTACGCCCTTTCATCAGATGCTCAATGGCATCCTGAATCAACTTTTCAGTTACGGTATCGATGGAAGAAGTTGCTTCATCCAGCACAAAAATACGGGGATCAGCTAAAATAGCCCTGGCAAAAGAGAGAAGCTGCTTTTCACCGGTGGAGAGCAGATCTCCGCCCTCGCCCACGTCACTGTCATAACCTTTGTCCATGCGGGCAATGACCAAATCCGCCGACACGCTTTTGACGGCTGCCTCGATCTGTTCCATTGTGGCGTCCGGATTCCCATAGCGCAGGTTTTCGAGCACGGTACCGGAAAAAAGATGCGGCGTCTGCAGCACATAGCCTATGTTGCTGTGAAGCCAGAGCTGAGACCGTTCTCTGGCATCCCTGCCGTCGATCAGAATGCGCCCTGAGGTAGGTTCAAAAAAGCGGCAGACCAGATTGACCAACGTAGATTTGCCTGCGCCGGTCTCCCCGACAATAGCAACATTGGTACCCTGAGGCACATTGAGATTAAAATGCTCCAGTACATACTCATCGCCGTCCGGGTATTTGAAAGATACATCCTCAAAGGTAATATCTCCGTGCAGCGGCTCCCAGTTCTCTTTCTTAGGCTGGAAGGAATCGCCATATCGGTCAATGACTTCCTGGGTATCTCTGACATCCGACTGCGTCTCCATCAGTCTGGTAAATCGCTCCACATTGACCTGAACGGTGATCAGATCGGAAATAGCCCGGACAATCCATTGTACCGGCTCCATCATGCCAAGCGCATAGGACATGAATACGGACAAAGTACCGATTTCCATCACCCCCTGCAGGGTAATAATACCGCCCCGCCACAGCACCAATGCCAGCGCCAGCGAGGAAGAGAAGGAGATCATGGAGGAAAACAACGCCCGGTAATGCATGGCATGTACGGAGGTATGCTTCATCTCTGAAGTGGTCTTATTAAAATCCTGTTCCATTTTCTCCTCGATCACCAGCGTTTTGGTGGTCCTGGCCCCGGTGATGCCTTCGTTAAAGTTGCCGGTAATCTGAGAGTTGATCTCCCGGATACGGCGGTTCAAAATCACCAGCTTTTTCTGAAAAAAAGCGGCCGCCAATGTGGTCATCGGTACAATAGCCAGTACCCACAGCGCCAGCCGGAGGTTAATGCTCAGCATAACCACCACAGCTCCCAGAATGTAGGACATATTCCAGATGCCGTCCATCAGCCCCCAGGAGACCAGACTCCCGATACGGTTGGTATCGCTCATTACCCTGGCGTGAATGTAGCCCACACTGTTCTGATTATAGTAGGAAAAGGCCAATGTCTGCAGGTGATTGAAACTGGCTCGCTTCATATCCCGTCCCACATACAGCTCTATCTGGCACGCCTGATAGGCCGAAATCGTATTGGCGATCACCTGAAAGGCGAGGACTGCCACATAGGCGGCAATGAAGCTTCCCAGGGCATCCAGCGTCCCCTGAGCAATAAAATGATTCAGTGCATAGCGCTGAAAGAGCGGCAGGATAATATCTACCAAACCGCCTGTCAGACCCAGAATTACCATACAAATGATGATACCGCGATAAGGCTTTAAGTAAGGCAGAAGCTTGTTAATGCCAAAGTAAGGAAGGGATACATATTCCTTTTGTTCGTCTTTTTTATGCGCCATGTTCAGCCACCTCCTCCGGCAGTGTCATCTGCATATCATAAATGCGGCGGTAGATACCGCCTTTTTTCATCAATTCCTCATGGGAACCCAGCTCGGCCACCCGCCCCCTGTCCAGCACCAGAATACACTCTGCCTGCATCAGCGTGGTAACCCGGTGTGAAATCAGAATTACAGTGGAATCCCCCAGATTCCTTTTCAGTGCCTGGCGGATTTTTGCGTCTGTCTCCGAGTCTACGGCAGAAAGGGAATCGTCAAATACCATGATCGGTGTCCGCTGGGTCAGCATCCGGGCAATCGCAGTCCGCTGTTTCTGTCCGCCGGAGAGAGTAACGCCCCTCTCGCCCACAATGGTATCGTACCCTTTACTGAATTCAGAGATGGCTTCGTCCACACAGGCAATGGATGCCGCCCACCGTATATCGGACAGGCTCATATCCCGGCGGGTAATGCCAATATTCTCCGCAATCGTGCGGGAAAACAGAAACGATTCCTGCAGCACCATTCCGATGTGAGAGCGCACCCAGCTTCCTTTCATGTCCGCAATATCCACACCGCCGATGGTGATGCGGCCGTTTTCCTTCGGGAGGTCGTAAAGGCGGTTCAGCAGATGCATCAGAGTAGACTTGCCGGAACCGGTACCTCCTAAGATGCCAAAGGTAGTTCCCTGCGGAATCCTGAAACTGATGTCAGAAAGAATCGGCGTATCCCCATAGGAAAAGGAGACATTTTGAAATTCAATATCGCCATGCATATCCGGCGTGCCGCCCTCCGCCATATCAGCCTCCGGCTTGTCCTGTTCCGCAGGAGAATTCATAATATAACGGATACGCTCAATGGAAACACCTGCCTTACTCATCTCGGAGATCATACGCCCCAGAGAACGAACCGGCCAGATCAGCATGGCATTATACGAAATAAAAGCAATAAACTCGCCCGCAGTCATACTTCCTCTGACACAGAACACAGAGCCCAGAATGACTATCAACATGACCTGCAGACCGGAAATCAGATCTCCGGCCCCCCAAAACAAAGCCATAAACCCGCACAGTTTAATCCACATGTTAGTATAGATGTTATTCTGCTTTTCAAACCGGTCTTTTTCATACTTCTCCCGGCCAAAAGCGCGCACTACACGCACACCGGTCAGATTTTCCTGAGCTATGGTAGATAAAATGCCCTCATTCTCATCGCATTTCATGAACTGACTGCCGATTTTAGAATGAAAATAGGCGGAGTAGGCAACAATAATGGGAATGGACGCCAGCGCTACCAGCGTCAGTCTCGGATTCATGGAAAACATAAAAAACAGAGACAGGATAATCAATATAATGATACGGAAAACCGACGTCAACTGTTCAGACACAAAATTCTTAACCATATCCACATCAGAAGTACAACGCTGAATAATGTCTCCGGTCTGATTCAGCATATGCCAGGAAAAGGGCAGATGCTGAATATGGGAAAACAGACGGTTCCGCATGGTCTCCACCAGACTCTCCGCCCCCCTGGCATTAAAGAGCATGAACAGGTAGCGGAAGCTGACGGACAGCAATGCCAGAAGAACGATCAGTCCCCCGATCAGCCAAAGATGCCCACGGAGATAATCCACACCGCCAATTTGCCTGATCAAATCCATCAGAAATACCGGCAGTTTCAGCTCGTTATCACCCAGAATACAATCAACAGCAGCTCGTATGAGCTGGGGTGAGAGCATATCCAGTCCCGTTACACACAGTGCGGAAAAAATACTGATCAGGAAATACCGCCTGCTTCCACGCAAAAAATCCAGAATCAGGGAAGTTCTTGTGTAGGATGGCCGCCCTGCTTCGGGTTTTTGGGTACTCATAGTGTTTACCTCCTCTTGTCAAATAAATACAAAATAAATTCAATCCTTCAATATCATAAATGGTCATGGTCGACATTATACCACAGATGTACTTGTTTGAAGAGTGCTATTTTGAAAATCTTATGTATCTTCTGTTTCTGCTAAAAATGCTTCTTAAAGGCATAATTCCCGTCATACCGATATTGACGGGAATCAAAACACAATTTATAATAATGCCTAAAAATGTTTTCATTTTGTCAGTGAGAAAGTCGAATCAACTTAAAATTAAAGAAGGTAAAGAAAGGAGCAACAAATTGAAACAATTTTTTGGCACAAGCCGGAGGGGAGATTTAAAAGAAGCCCTGCGTGGATTGAACAATCCCCAGCTAATCATGTTATTTTCTACCGATGAACAGTTTGACGCTCACGTAAAGGAACTGGAAAAGCTCTATCCGGGAATCCCCAGCATCGGTTGTATTGGAATGAGTTATGCCGCCAATATGACGGAAAAAGGCGTCAGCGTTATTGCATTTTATGATGGTGTAACAGTTTCTGCCGGCATACTGGAATCGGTATCTACCATGCCCGTAAAATACATCAGCCGTCTGGAGCAGGATCTGAAAAAAGTTAATCCTTCCCCAAAAGATACCATATGTATTGATTTGTGTTCCGGGAATGACGCCTGCGTACTGACCACCATATACAGTGTCTTAAAGCGCCAGAACATTTCACTGGTAGGAGGAACCGGAGATGCAGGCAGGGTTTCCGCCAATGGCCAGGTATACCAGGACGCTACGGCTTATGCGTTCGTCAAAAATAACAATGGACGGGTAAAGGCCTACAAGGAAAATATCTATCACCGAATGGGGAATTACTATTTTATCGCCTCAAAAACCAACAGAGCAGAATACATAATCGGAGAATTGAACGGGAAGCCTGCCAGAGACGTATATCAGGAAATCCTCCATGTAACCGAAAAAGAAATCCAGACTCAGACCTTTAAAAATCCCTTCGGTAAAATAAGCGGCAACGACACCTGCATTATCTCCATCAAGGAAGTCCAGGGAAATGCCCTGAAGTGCTTCAGGCAGGTCAATGACTCGGATGTGCTCATTCTGTTGGAGCTGGATGACTATGAAGCGGTTGTCAAAAATACCATACAGACAATCCGTCAGGACTTTTCACGAATTTCTGCGGTATTTTCAGTAAATTGTCTGTTCAGATATCTTCTGTTCACCGAAAATCAATATCTTCCAAAATATCTGCAGGAGATGAGTTCTTTAGGTAACCATGCCGGATTTATAGGATATGGAGAACATTACAATAACAGATTCGTCAACCAGTCCATGACCTGTGTGGTATTTGAATAGGGGGAAGTAGAATGAAATTAATTAAAAAAAACGCAGACCCGGAAAAAAGCCTTTATCCGATATTACATGTAACAAATAGTTTGAAAGATTACCACCATGATCTTGTTCAGAGTGAAGTTGCTTCCCTGCTGGAACTGAGCAATGTCAGCAAATCCTTTGGAAACGTGATTGGCGAAGCGGACAGTTTCCAGGGAACCTTACAGGATTTCGGCGAAACCTTTTCCAACATTTCCCAGGTATCAGGCCAATTTGAAGAGGTAAAACACGCAATCGCCCAATCTGTAGTCCAATCTCAGGATGAGGTAGAATCCCTTAAAAGCAGTTCGAAGCAGGTACAATCCTGCTTTGACGAAATGATGGATACTTTTGAAACCTTCCAGAATGCCGTCAAAAAAATCCGCGTATGTACGGACAAAATCGAGTCCATTGCCGATCAGACTAATATCCTTGCCCTGAACGCCTCCATTGAGGCCGCAAAAGCAGGCACCCATGGCAAAGGATTCGCTGTGGTGGCAGAAGAAGTAAAAAGGCTGGCGGAGGAGATCAAAGATCTGGTAGCCGAGGTAGGCTCCGGTATAGGCGATGTGCAGCAGGGAACGGAAAAGCTTAACAACAGCATCAGTTCCTCCCGGCAGGCCCTGGGCGCAAGCATTGAAAAAGTAGATGAAACTTATGAAATGTTTGATAATATCACTCAGGCTGCCGAAAACGCAACAACCGTACAAACGGAGATCAACGGTGTGATAAGCCAGTCAAAAGAATCCCTGCAGACTTTATGTGAGTACTTCGAAAAAATCAAACGGCAGTATCAGGAGGTTGTAACACATATCAACCGTGCAAGCAGACTGGGGACCACGAAAAGTTCCATGTTTGAAGATGTGGACAATATGCTCTCCCAGATTCCTGTGATCATTAAAGATTATACCTCCTAGATCTTTCATTTTGAACTTCATCAGGCAATGCCCGGCATATCCGGCACGTTCCGGATACTCCGGGCATTTTTTGTCAGGATATCTTTGCCTCATTACATTCAAAAAAAGAGAATCGTGCAATTTATCTGTAGAAACAGGCAAGTAAGCCAGGGCCGAATCACATATAATCTCAACATAAGCACATAAAGAAGAATCTTCTGAGACTTTTGTACAATTGATTTCAGATAATAGGAAACCAGATTCTCAACTATGTCTATGTAACAGCAGCTGTTCATAAACAACGGATGTCAGGCTCCGCCAGCCATCCTTATGTTAAACAACGGGCAGCACGCTTCGCGAACTGCCCTTATGTTAATAAAAAACGAAAGTGAGTGAACTATATGATTTTATCAGATGAATTGTGCGACAAGCTGTGTGCTGCCGCAAAAGAAAAGAGCAAACAGGTGGGCGTTGATATCAGCTTTGCCGTCTGTGATGAAAACGGCCTGCCCAGGGTTTACCGCCGTTTTGGTGATGCGCTTGTCTTAAGCATTACTCTGGTTCCCGGAAAAGCGTACACCGCCGCCGTGACCCAGTGCCAAACCAGAGACGTTGCCCAATGTGCGGTTGAAGGCGGTTCTCTCTGCGCAATACAATCGAACGACGCCAGAATCACCCTGGTTGCCGGAGGGTACCCGTTATTCCATAACGGAAAGATCGCCGGCGGAATCGGCGTAGGCGGCGGCACAGAAGCGCAGGACTGCGAAATCGCGGAATATGTACTGTCCGTGTTCGAGGAATTGTCAAAGTAATCCTGCAAGGGCATAATCCGTATGTGCCGGATTATGCCCTTGAGCTTAACTGCCTATGAAGATTTTGAACATCATCTTTTGGCGGAGCATCAAACATCTTTTTGTAATCCCGGATAAATTGGGAAACGCTTTCGTAGCCAACTTCCAGAGAAGCGTCTGTGACGCTCGCGTTCTCGTCCAGCATCATCCGCCGGGCCTCGGTCAGGCGCAGCCGCTTTTGACACTGCAGCGGCCCCATACCAACTGCGCTTTTGAATTTCCGGTGAAATGCGGAAACACTCATATTCCGCTGCGCCGCTAATTCTTCTACTGTAAAAGCGCCTCTGAAATTCTCCTTAATCCAGCTGTTAGCTTCATAGATTTCTCCGGCCTGCTGAATACAAATAATGCTCTGAAGGAACTGCTTTCCGCAGGTACCGCATAGAGCATTAAAAATGATTTCCCGTTTGATATGCTTTCCCATGTAAGCAAGATAATCCGCTTCATCCAGCATAAGGAGCAGGCGCGTTACCGCATCAATCACATTTGTGTCAGATTGCTCCATACCATGATCGCTGAGCGCCGCTTTGATAATTCTTTCCGGCAAATCTCCATCCATATCCAGGACTGCGGAAATCACATCATCCAATGTAAACGTAATGGACAGAGCGAGAAAATCGCCTGTCTCTGAAAAGGATAAAACATAGCCGGATGTTGGTGTGTCGATTGCCGATATAGAATATTGTCCGGCAATATAGTCCATGATGCCCGATGGCGTATATAACCGCATAGAACCAGCTACGGGCAGATACAGGTACGGAGAGCTCAGCTCCGGCATCCGAATTATTTTGCCTGTGCAGCGATATAAGGACAGGTATGAAACAGAAGTTTTGTTATATCCATCTGAAATGGGCAGCGACCGCAGGGTATCTGCCAGTTTTTGAAGTTCCTTTTTCATTCAAATTTGCCTCTGTCTTTTCTCATGGAAAGCATTATACCACAAGGAAAATTGCTTATTCAAGCAGGATATATTTATTCTCCACAGTATAAAAAAAAGTCACGGTATTCCCCTTGACATAATCCGACAGAGGCTGGGGGAACTGTGCGAGGAATGCTGGATTACACAGGGGTACAAAAAGACCAGCATCAAATATCTGTGTGATAATGCGGGCATATCCATCGGCACATTCTACACGCTTTACCCAACAAAGGAAGATTTATTTTGGGAAACCATCGATCGTATACAGAAGAGACTGAAGAAAAAAGTCCTTGACATCAACGGGCGCAGACAGTCAAAGGAGGGGTTTGCCCAATCCATAAAAGAGCTGTTCCGGGAGTATGACAGCAAACCATTCCTGTATAATGTCAACACGCCGGATTTTCAGTCCTTTGTGACAAAACTCCCAAAAGAAGCCCTGCAAAGGATCAAGTTTGACAGCTTTGAAACTTTCAGGCAAGCTGCCCGGGCCGCAAACCTCACTTTGAAAATTGAGTCATCCCAGGTATACGGGATATCGAGCGCACTGCTGTCCACCATCAGCGCAAAGGAAACACTCGCTGCCACCTGTGATTATTTCGCCGTGTTTGACCGCATGGCGGATATTCTTGTAGACAGCATTTTTGAGTAAGCAGGTTTATCCATAATTGCCGTCCAAAAATGGTTTCTTTTGATTTGAGGAGCTAACAGAAAGGAGGCGGCTTATGAACTTCCCCATTCCCCACTTTATCCCTGTTCCTGGCGCGGAAACAATGCAGCTCATATCAATCATTTTGCTGATTGTTGGCGTACTGCTCATAGCCAATCATAGCATATTACTGATCTTACAGGAGAAAATACAATGATAAAAGAAATCAATCACGCCTGCGGAAAGCTGAATGAAAAGCTGGGAATTTCCGTATCGCTCCCCAATCCTGGAAAGGAAACGCTGAAAACAACATCGGTGTGCCATTTTGTTGTTAGCACCGGTCTGGTGACAGCTGGTGTTGTGTTCTCATCAAAGTGGTGCGCCGTGCTGGGCGGCGCTGGCATCATCAACGGCATTGTACTGCGCCAGGAAAGCGGAGGCGGGAAAGATGAACAGTAAAACCCTTTTCCAGTCTGCCCATATTATCGCCGTGGCGTCAGAATAGCCTTGTGCTGTTCGGACGCTTTTGTTGGCGGGCTTTCCAATATCCCCCTCCAGTTCCATACTGTCATTGTATACAGGACAGACCACATTGCCTTGCGTAAACAGCTTATCCGATTCTGCATTGGTATATCCTTTTATGCTTTATGCATGATTTCAAGCATTTCCTTGGAAGTAACAATAAAGGATTTTACAGGAAAATGCTTGATGTTTCCTGTCACAAGATATGTGTCATCATGCTCCTTGCGACCTTCCATAACCACTTCGTAGAAAACGATATCCTTAGGATCAGGAATTATTTCTTCTACTGGAACTGCATCCATGTATATTCCTCTATCAACGATTCCATCAATCAATATCTCCACAGTATTTTGATCAAACTTAAATTTAGGTCGTGCTAAAACCTCCCGGTATTCTGCTATTATTTCATCACTTAATAAAGGAAACAAATCACCCAAAAGTGCCTCATTGACAACCTGTCCTGGAACAGACTGAAATTTTAACATTGCGGAGACCAAAACATTTGTATCTATTACCGCATAATACCGCATCGCATTGCCTCCTATTATTTTTTCTTTCTAACCGCTTCAATTTCAGCATTTATTTCTTCCAATGACATTTCTGAAGTTCTATTTTCCATTGCTGCATTGCTTAACTCCTGAAGGGCTTTTGCTGCTCTTTCGGCTTTATAATCAGTCTTTGGCAACGTCATATTAAAAGGAACACCATTTACCATGACCGATCTTTTCAAAAACATTCGCACTGCAGTAGATAAATCAATTCCCAATGCATCATACACAGCAGTTGCCTGATTTTTTAATTCATCATCAATTCTAACCTGTACTAATGTAGTTGCCATATTAATTACCTCCTCGATTTTTTGTATTTCAATTATACTGTATTGTATGACAATGTCAATCAAATATTGCTAATATTCACAAAAAACTAAATAACCTACTGCATTTGAATTGATACCACATACATTTATCTGTAAACCAATTTACTATTAATTTCACAAGTTTTTGTGAAAAATCAGTTTAAAACCATTAATTAAAAGCATTTCGTCTTTAGTTTAATCTTCAATTCCTTTTAAATTACCTATCGTTAATTTTGAGTTTCTGTTAAAAATATCCTCTCCTTTAACACTCAACTTTTCTTCCCTAATAAATAACGGCTTTAAGCACATCTATTGCCCTATAATATTGGTTTTTCCGGCGGCATTCGGACCGTAAATCACAGAAGAGCTCAACCCTTTTACTAATTTACCTTTCACTTTTTCTCTCAACAGGCTATAGTTCAATCCTGATTGTTTCGGTGCCGCCACCATAGAAAATCTCACTTCCTCTAAAAAGTTAATCATATAATAAATATTCACTTATAACAGCATTTTTAAAGCGGCGAGCCTCACGCTCCCCGCCGGATTCACACTGCTGCTGCCTGTAAGCTGGTGTCAAGTTAGGACTAAAAAATATTTCAACTTTTTTCAAATAACTACAAATTGTGACTATATATCGAAATGTTGGCTTAAAGCCTCAAGATATTCCTGATTCATACTTTCATATGGACATGCAATAAAAACTGTTTTTCCAAGAATCTTACTTTTCCCTATATGTATATCCATCTGGGGCAAAACATCCATTCCAATAAGAATATTACCTGTGCGGTCATAGCTGACTTTAACAAAGTCTTTGTTAATACAAACTCCTCCAAAGTCAATCTCAAAATTCCTATACTGGAAAGTTATAGATTTCAGTTCCATATACTTTCCAGCCTTAAACTTTTCTTTGTCCGCATCCCGTTTTTCCTTTGAGTCATTAACACCAAATGAAATTTCTTTTCTTATTCTATCATCATCGCAGTCCCTTTGTTTCATTTGTTGTGCCTTGGTATTTGATATACCGAACCTTAGAATTGGTATTGATGTATAAGGGGGCATCCTGTATCTATTTTGACATTCATGTTCTCAATTTCTGTAAGTTCCATGCTTTTTATTGCCATATTTACATCAGCCCTTATTTCATTCCGCTGATTCATTTCAAGCAGAATGTATTTATTCTTCATAATAAATATCCCCCTCCAGTTCCATACTGTCATTGTATACAGGGCAGACCACATTGCCCTGTGTAAACAGCTTATCCGATTCTGCATTGGTTTCCTTGCCTATGAACCCTACCGTATATACATCCGAATTATTGCTTTTAACGAGCATGATCCATGTATCATATATATTGCTTAACTGATCTTTGTCTATTATTTCCATACCAATATATAAATCTTCTAATGCGAACTTATTTTTAATTATTTCCATGAGATAAACTCCCCTTTTCTTTTAGTATAACCATATGTCTCTTAAACTACAAATGAAACCTATTTTGAATCCTAGATTGAAAACTTCCACTTAATCTCCACCCTGTCATCCCCATACACATCTATCCTCTCAATCAACTCATCCACTAACTCCTTAGTCAATCCTTCCGCATCTAGCAGTGCCACCATTCCCATTTTCTCTTCCAATGAATTCTGCACCAAGACAGTTTCCGCCATCTACTATTCCAGAAGCTCAAGCTCCTGTCTGCTTCCTGCTTCCTCAGTTCATCTTTCCTGATCGCATATTCTTCTTTTGCAATCCGCCCTTCTTTCCATTGATAATACAAATCCAGCCGGCCAGTCTTACAATGCTCTGCCTGTATTTCCAGAATCCTCCTTCTCTCCTTCATTTTGGAGACCGCTGACAATATCTGTACCTTTTTACTCTGACATGCCTTCTCTTCTTCATGGTATGCCTCTGCCAGTTTCTGCAGCACACCTCAGACTGCTTTTTCCAACGGTTCCAGACCAATCTTAAGATAAGAACCGCAACCACTTCCCATACGGCAGTAGTAATATTGCTTTTTAACTGCACATTTAAGGCTCATACTATCCCGCAACAGCCACACTTTACTTTTCCCTTTAAAGGTGACGGGTTTTCTTCTTTTTTATATGCCTTCCTCTTCCTGCATACCCTGATTGCTTTCTGTGCTTCCCTGAAGATTTCTTCTGTAACCAGCCCCTCATGGTGCCCTTCTATTTTTATGTACTCTGATTCCTCATTCCTTTTTGTCTCCCACGGTCTTACTGTAGATAATTTCCGTCCGATGAAAGTTCCTATATAAACCTCATTCCGAATAATAATACCCACCTGGGAGGCATTCCACAAGTTGCTTTTCTGGTTCTTAAGTTCATAATCGGCATTCACACTCTGGTTTTTATATACGCCCGGCGTAAAGATTGCATCTTTATTCAGCTTCACGGCAATCTGCAGTGTTGTATCTCCCCCTGCCGCATAAAGGAATATCTTCCTGGCAATCTGTGCCGCTTCCGGAACAATAACATAAACATCCTCCTTTTCTCTCCCCCAGGGTCTTCATCATCTGACAGCCTAAGATACGTTGCCACATTTGTTTCAAGCTGCAAAAGAATATTTTTGTATAAACAAACTCAAATACTTTTCTTCTCACTACACAATTGTATCCAGTCGGCAACCCTATATTACGTATTAATTGCATCTCTATTGTAGAATATCCACGTACATGTTTTGTTATCGCCGCATAATGTTCGGCTGCATACATTACTCTCTTTATTTTTTCTTTTCCATGATAATGTTTTATATATGTTCTGAATCGTAATATTCTATATTTAGCAAATTCTAGTGACAAGAAATTATAGTAATCTTCCGTCAGATATTCCAGATAAATAAATAATAATAGTATCATCATAATCAACGCTACCTTAGCATCCAAAATGTTCAACAGGACTGTTCCAATGCCTTATCCCTCTCTCAGACACTCATTCATCTTTATCCTTTGGACAATTCTTTTAACATATATTTTCACCATCTCTAATTTTTCCTACAACGTATTCCTTTACCTTGTCATAAAAATACTGCGCATTTAACATCTGTTCTTCAACCTCTATCGCCTTTAAGCCCCCTTGTGTCAAGTTAATGACACGAGCTTTTATAAAAATTCTTCAGAACCAAAAATTTTCTGTTTTCTCAAACCATGTATTCATTTACTGTAGTTATAAATATTCTAGTTCCTTATCTCCATTATTATCTTAATACATTCATTGCAATTTTGACTTTTATCAACATTATAAACATGACATGAAATCTTTTTCTTTGTTTCTAGCAATTTAGTTACACTGCTACTGTAATATCGCGGAATATATCCCAAAATCTTCCCTGAACAATCCAACACCTGTACTGCATTTGTATCATGTTTGTTTTCTGAATCCTTTTTTAAAAAAACCTCATCGCCTCTTGTAATCGCTATAGCTTTTAAACAATCATCTCCATCACAGTTCAGGTAATGTCTGACTCCTGCTACAAAAAAAATTCTCGTTATATCTTTTTTCCCATCAAGAATTGGATCAATAAATTCCAAATTGTCAATTGGAAGCCTTGCTCCACTTCTTTTAAGCAATGTATACTCATCATAATCTTTTAAATCATACTTTTTTAAAATATCCTTAATATTTTTTCTTTTCTTATCTGGTAAACGACTGGAAAAAACCGAAAAAAGCCTCTCGTCTTCATATTTTTTATTCAGATCGGGAAAACATAGTAACGGTACAAATCCATCCTCAGTTGCCTCTTTCACCTCATTACAATATCGAAATTCATAGTGACTATTTTTCGTTAACTGACCAACAATGTATTGTTGCCCAGATTGTCCCGACTTCCAAACTAAATACAGATAATCTTTGCCATCCTTAAGACTCATAATCTACCTCCGCATACACTTCTTTCAGTAACTGTACTTTTGAAAAAAGATATTTCTCAATCAGCTCAATTTTATCCTTTGAAAGTATTTCTGTATATTTATCCATTATCATGCAAATCGCATCCTCTGTCAGCAGTTCCTTAATCTTATTTACAATACCTATTGTCTGTTTAAAATAATTTTGACGAATATGTTTCATCACTTCTAAATGCGTGGGTTGCTTTGTGTCTCCACAATTAATGCGGATAATCGACTTTGATTTCGTATCAATCAATGATTTCCATAGCATTAAATCACTTCCCAAATACTGATTGATTTTTGACTCCGTAACATAAGCGCAGAGAGATGAACTATTATCATACAATGGGCTTAAACGTATTTTCCTGTCTTTTCTAATTAATGCCCAATTGCTTTGATGTCTGTCCGTATTTCCTATCAAAAAATCGAATATGCAAATAGGCAGGAAATCATCAAACAATCCCCATGGCTCCAATGCTTTTTTTATCATTTCCAAGGAGTATTTCTCTTGTGTCTTTGAATCCATTAATGTTTCAGTATTAAAATGTCCATATTGCAAGCTGATACAATAAATTCCTTCAATAAGTGTTTCTTCCTTATTGTCAACGATACTGTAACTCATGGAGCCTTCTCTGCCTTTATATAAACCAGCCTCAAATTTAGCACATGGAATCCCAATAATATTCGCCAAATCACATGCTATACATTCTGAAGCATGGTCTGTTGTCGAAATATCTTTCTTAAATTTAAACAAGCCGGTTTGTCCTGTATCAGGATTCATCAGCCATATCTTTTCACTACGACCACTACCCTCTGGTGTGCCTTCATACTCTTCCCAAAAAGAAAAATCTTTCATATACTTCTCCCGAATAACTTCATCTTCCTAAAATTGAAATTTAAAAATCGTAATACCGATCCGCCATAAGTATTTTTATATTAATAATCTGTTTCAATTCATTGTCTTCTTGAAGCAAACAGCCCTGAATAACTTTTTCACTTGCGCCTGTCATCTTTTTTATAACCGAATCGCTCAATCCCGCTTTCAAAAGTTGACTTATACCATATTTTACAGCACTTGTCACACTTGTAATCCCAATCAATGCCCCCATATAATCAGGTATTCCAGACGATGATGTTATATCATTCCATGCTTCTCCTTGAAAACCTGCAAACATTAAATTCTCTCTATTTACAATTTTTTTGTTAAAAACAAAATCTTTTACATTTTGTAATTGAATAGATAATTTTAACGGTAACCGGAGTTCAAAGCCATTAATGGTAATGCAATCATAAACTTCATTATAATCATCCCATTTTATTTTTCTCAGTTCACGATATGTAATTCCATAAAGCATCATCATCTTTATCCCTATGGCTGCCATTGCTTTTCTAAAACTTGTTGCATCTTCCCATTCCTGCGCAGTAAATTGTTCATTTGCCCATATTAATATTTTTTCTGCCTCAGTTGATGTCAACGGCTCCTGTTCAACAATTCCGGCCAACATTTCGCACTTATCGACATAAGTCAGCATTTGCTGCATATACGAGTTTTCTCGCAACCGGTTATACGAAATTGCATCATATAAATCAGGGTTGACAATATCTGTTGTTTTTCTTATATAATTAAAAAATTGTCCAATTACTGTTGCATAACGTTTTGCCTTCGTCTTACTTTTATATCTTTTTACCACCTCAACATTATAAATCAGACTTTTTAATATAAAATCCACATCTATGCCCTGTAGCAAAATACGAAGTCGATCTCCCGATAGCGAGTTTTTCCAATCTGCTTCTAAATACTTGCTAAAATTATCAACATCACTCTTATAGTCCGGATATTCTTTAATATAATTATCAGTAAGACTTTTGTAATCCATTTTATTTCTCCCTATATATTTTTATTGGATTATATATTCATACTATTTATATGTCAACAGTAAAGTTAATACGATAATATTTTTGTTTTATCTGATCTGTCTTTACACTAATTTTAAAATATCCATATTTTATTTCCAATAAAATACATTCTATTATTTATATATATATTTATATTTTCCTTTTTATTGTAATTTCATTACAATCTTAAAATATTTATACAAATTCTGAATATGCAAAAGGCAGAGACCTTTACGCCCTCCGCCTTCTGTCCTTCACCTTACAATACACCACCGCTACCGCCGTACTCACAAACGTCGCCACAATCGCCGGCCCGATGATCCCTGCCGGGTTCACGCTGCCGTACTGCTGTCTGTAAGCGATCATGTTCACAGGTATCAACTGCAATGATGAAATATTCAGTATCAAAAACGTACACATTTCATTGCTGGCAACCCTGCCACCTTTTCCACCTGCCGCTCCCGCCACGAAGTCACCGTTTCTGCCATACGCCGGATTCCCTCTCTCCTCCTCCAGCTTCGCCAGTTCCTCCATGGCCTTTAAGCCCGCCGGCGTAGCCGCCCAGCCCAGCCCGAGCACATTCGCAATAATATTCATCGAGATAAACCCCTTCGCCCTGTGCTCCTTCGGCAATCTTGGAAACATAAAAGAGATAAATGGAGATAGCATATCCGTAAGCCTAGCAATAAGCCCAGAGCTCTGCGCCACCTCCATAAGTCCTACCCAAAAGGCCATAATTCCAGCAGTGGCAATACAAAGCGATACTGCTTCCCCGGCACTATCCAACGCCGCCTCCGTAATTTCCTTCATATTTCCGTTTACAGCTCCAAAAAGAATGCCCACCACAATCATTGCAGCCCAAATATAATTTAACATAAGCTACTCTTTTCTCTTTTTAGCATTCTATGTTTGTTCTCTCTGAATTATTTCCAAACCGTTTGACATCAAAGCAATGCTTGATAAACCTCTCGCTTACTGATTCCTCTGTCGGCCGCCACCTTTTTCATGGCTTCCTTTCTTTCCATTCCCTGTTCTTCATAGACCCGCATATGTTCCTCTATAGAAAGATCTGACCATTTTTTTTGCTCTTCCTCTCTCAGGCTTTTCCGATTCATGCCCTCTACCACCAAAACATATTCCCCTCTCGGATCATTTTCCTCATAGTAAGCAATTGCTCCTTCTATTGTCGTTGGAAAAATTGTTTCAAACTTCTTGGTCAACTCCCTGCACAGCGTGATACGGCGTTCTCCCAGTATTTCATAGAGTTCTTTAAGAGTCCTCTTTAAATGGTGCGGCGCTTCATACAGAATAATTGTCCGTGTCTCTTCCCTTAGCTCCTCCAAAATCTGTTTTTTTTCTTTTTTATCGGAAGGGAGAAATCCCTCGAAACAAAATCTTCTGGTTGAAAGGCCGGAAATTGTCAAAGCCGTAATACAGGCACAGCAGCCAGGAAGGGAAGTGACCGGAATGCCCTCTTTCAGACATTTTTCTACCAATACTTCCCCCGGATCAGAAATGGCCGGAGTTCCTGCATCGGTGACCAGCGCAATATTTTTTCCATCCCTTAGCCAGCCCAAAATCTGCTCAGCCTTCTCCACTTTGTTGTACTCATGATAACTGGTCAGAGGCGTTTTGATCGCAAAGTGATTCAGCAACTTTAGGCTGTTTCTTGTATCTTCCGCCGCAATCATATCTGCCTCTCTTAAAGTGTCCAGCACTCGTGAGGTGATATCCCCCAGATTCCCAATCGGTGTTGCGCACAAGTATAATGTTCCTGTCATCTGCATTTCCTCTTTCCCTAAAATAATACAAACTTCCTGCAAATTCAGACGAATAGTCCATTTCAAAAACCAAACCAATACGTATTATCCGCATTTTAGTAACCGTAAATCTCTGTAATCTCTTCAGTATAAACTCCTGGCTCCCTAAAAATAATCAAAGGCTTTTCCACCTTCAAACGAACCCTTCCCCCGCGGTTTGCTTCTATCAACACCATATTGGGCTCCTTATCTGCAAAAGGATATACAAGTTTCATCCTTTTCGGTTCTAGCCGATACTCCCTGAGTAGTACCAGAATATCTACCAGTCGAAAAGGTCTATGTACCATATAAAAATTTCCACCAGGTTTTAAAAGTCTGCTACTCTGGCTGACCACATCCTCCAGCGTACAAAGCAGCTCATGTCTTGCAATTGCCTTTGGTTCCTCAGGGTTTGTTATCCCATGGCTCTCTGTCATGTACGGCGGATTACTGGTCACAACGTCAAAAGAAGCAGCACCAAAAAGATTGACTGCTTCCTTAATATCTCCTGTGACAATTTCTATTTTTTCCTCCTGGTGGTTCAGCCTGACGCTTCGAGAAGCCATGTCTGCACTTTCCGGTTGGATTTCCAGTCCAGTAAAATGAGCCGCCCTCGTCTTTGCTTCCATTAGTATGGGAATAATTCCCGTTCCCGTCCCCAGATCCAAAACCCTAGCTCCTTCTCTTGCCTTTGCAAAACCAGAAAGAAGCACTCCATCCATTCCAAAGCAAAACCTGCCTGGGTCCTGTATGATTCTATAATGATTCCTCTGAAGATCATCTATTCTTTCATTTCCTTTCAGGAAATTTTTCTTCAGGAATCCCTCTTCTCCCGTCATCTCCTATTAAAATCCTCACCCTATATTCCTAATTATCATCCAGCTTTGACTTGGACTCTTCCTTTTCCAGTTTTTCCAGCTTCTTTAATGCCTCATCCTGCACATCTACCTTATTGTGTTTATGCTTCCGGCGGAAGCGAAGCTGTTCCACACGATATTCCTGGATCTCCTTCTCATCTCCTACGTCTACGATCACCTTTACAAGCTGGCGAAGCACATTAACACTGTGAACCTCTCCTTTCAGACCATCCTCCGTGGTCACATGATCTCCCACATTCGGCAACCGTCTGTTCAATTCCTCGTAGGTTTCCTCTTCGTTCTTAAGGCAACACATAAGCCTCCCGCACACTCCTGAAATCTTGGTTGGATTCAGGGACAGATTTTGCTCCTTCGCCATTTTAATGGAAACTGGCACAAACTCTGATAAATGTCTGTGGCAGCACAGCTCTCTGCCACAGATGCCAATTCCACCCAAAATCTTGGTTTCATCCCTGACACCGATCTGGCGAAGCTCAATCCTTGTTTTGAATACTGCTGCTAAATCCTTTACAAGCTCCCGAAAGTCTATCCTTCCATCAGCGGTAAAGTAAAACAATACCTTATTATTATCAAAGGTATATTCAGCATCGATCAGCTTCATTTCCAGCTTATGCTTCTGGATCTTTTCCAAACAAATTTTAAAGGCTTCCTTTTCCTTTATTTTATTACCGGCCTCCTGCTCATCATCCCTCTGGGTTGCAACCCTGAGCACGGGCTTTAGAGGCTGGATCACTTTGCTGTTATCCACTTCCTTGGGAGCGCCTACCACTGTACCATATTCGATCCCTCTTGCGGTTTCCACAATCACATGATCTCCGCGATTGATATTAAATTTCCCCGGATTAAAAAAATATATCTTTCCCGCTGTTCTAAAACGTACTCCTATCACCTTTACCATCATCTATCAACCTCACTCTAATTTTCTTTGATCGTGAGGAGCAAAAGCTCCATAGTCAGATCAAAATTCACATTGGCATTCAGCCTTTGCTTTGACTTTTCAAGAGCATCTATGATCTTCTCAATTCCTTCATAGGCACTCTTGTCTGCCACCTTTCTGATATGTTGAATTTCTTCCTTAAAAATTAAATGATTTGCATCATGAGTTGCCTTAAACAGAAGAACGTCGCGATACCAGATTGAAAGAATATCCATATAATCATTTACATCAAATTTATATTCATTGATCTTTTTAATGGCTGTAACAATTTCATTTAAATCCATCTCTTTGATATTTTTTAGCAGAATAATTGCTTCTTCCTTAACCTTATCAAATTCCTCGCTTTTTGCAAGAAGCTTTGCCTTTCCTACATTTCCTCTCGCAAAGGCTACACAGATATCCGCTTTATAATCCGGGATCTCCATTGTCTCCATCAAATATTTTTTGATCTGTGCATCTTTTGCAGGCTTCATATTCAGAACCACACATCTACTCAATACTGTGGGCAGCAAAGAATCCACATTCGAGGCAAGGATCAATAGCACTGCATATTCTGGCGGTTCCTCCAGGGTTTTCAACAGAGCATTCTGAGCCTGAACCGTCATTTTTTCCCCTTCATTCATAATGTAAATTTTTCTGGGGCCTTTATATGGCTTGATTGCCACATCATTATTGATCTGACGCCGAATATCATCCACACCAATAGTTCCTGGCTTTTCGTGGGTAATAAAAATGATGTCAGGATGATTGCCGCTAAGGGCCTGCTTACAGGAATGGCACTCCCCGCATGGTTCTATCCCCTGTCTGTTTTCGCATTGTAACGCCATTGCAAAGATCTTTGCAATAAATTCCTTTCCCGCATTTTTATCCCCATTAATGACATAGGCATGAGAAACCTTGTCCATTTTAATGGCATTCTCCAGATGCTCCTTTAAAGGCTCTTGTCCCACAATATCTGCAAATCTTCGCATATGCCCCTCTCATTTCTGTCGCTTCTTGCGACCTTTTATCGTTAGGTTAAAATATCCAGTAGCAATCCTCTGATTTCCCCAATTTTGGTGAGGATAGCAAGATGGTCCTGCTCGTCCTTCATCAGCTCCTGTGCTAGTTCGTCCAGATTTTCGTCTACCAGCCGAATAATTCCATAAACTCTGTGCCTTCCCTTCCGGTCCAAAAAATTTTCACGCGAAAAAGAATGAGAACGGCTGACAATCTCATTCATAAATTCCTTGATCAGACCACGATACCTTTTCATATCCTTAATATCGCGCTTCTTTGCCAGCTTATCTCCCTGCATGGTAATTTCCTCCATAAGGGTATGCAGCCTTGCCTGGAGCTCCTGCTCTTCAATATGGCTGACCAATGTAAATTTAAATGCTCCATCCGATTCGCGCACGGGTGCCTGTGCTTCTGGTTGCACCACAGGAACTGTCTGATTTACTTTAATATCCACCTCTTGAGCACCTCATTCCATTTACAGATTATCCATAATATATTTCTTTATTTCTCCAAGACAACTATCCAGCTCATCATTTATAAACCGCCTGGTAATACCGGCTTCCTTTATCCTTTCCTCTGAGAAATCCTCTGCATCTGCCAAAAAACGCCTGCACATCTCTTGATATCTGGGCTTATCCTCCTGTAATTCTCGCTCAAGTGCCCGTTTTAATCTTATTCCATCGTCAAGTTCCAAAAGCACCGGCAATATCTTCTCTTGGCCAAAGTATTCTTTTGTCTTCAAATAGGACTCTATTGTTCCAATAAGCAGGTAATTATTGTGTGTTAAATCTATATTTCCATCATCCACTGTAAAATAACGCCACAATCCATGGTATGTATTGTATACCCTTGCCTCAACTATTCTTCCGGATTCCTCCAGCTTCCTAAAGCCATCTTCATCTGTAAAATAATACTCCTCCCCCTCTACCTCCCCGGCACGTATCGGCCGAGTGGTATAGGGCACTACTTTTTTTATATAAACCTCTTTCCATTCCAAAAGATATCTGTAAACTGTATCCTTTCCCGACGAGCTTTTACCCATTAAGTATATCATTTTTCCCATGATAATTAAACCTCTACAACACGAATCATGTTGGTATTTCCTGACACCCCCAACGGAACTCCCGCTGTAAGGACAACCTTGTCTCCCCCTTTAATATACCCTGCCTCTTCTGCCGCGCGCACAGCTACCTCAAAAAGATCGTCTGCTGTACTCTCTCTGGCAATCCAAATAGGTATCACTCCCCATGTGAGTCCAAGCTGTCTGCATACCCTAGGGCTGACGCTGCAAGCAATGACCGGACATTTGGGCTTATATCTGGCAATCATTCCCGCTGTAAACCCAGAAATTGTAACTGTAATAATAGCGGATGCTTTCAAATCCATCGCAGTCGTACAGGTAGCATGGGAAATAGCTGCTGTCACATCTACGTCCCCAATAAGCTCTCTACGCTTCATTCTCCCATTATAATCAATATCTTGTTCTGTTCTCTCGGCAATCCTTGCCATAGTTTTTACTGCCTCTACCGGATATAAGCCTGCCGCACTCTCCCCGGAAAGCATAATCGCTGTAGTTCCGTCATATATGGCATTTGCAATATCTGTGGCCTCCGCTCTGGTAGGTCTGGGATTTTTAATCATAGATTCCAGCATCTGAGTAGCTGTGATCACATGCTTTCCTTCTTTTTCCGCCATCCTAATCATCTGTTTTTGTATCACTGGCACTTCCTCTAGAGGAACTTCCACTCCCATATCCCCTCTTGCTACCATAATACCATCGGATACAGAAATAATTTCTTCCAAATTACGGATCCCTTGCATATTCTCGATTTTGGCTATGACTTTCATATCACTTCCCTGATCAGAGAGAATTTGTCTTACTGCGAGAATATCTTCTTTTCCTCTCACGAAAGAAGCTGCAAGGAAATCAAAGCCCATATCACATCCAAACATGATATCGCTTCTATCAGTTTCACTGATATATGGCATAGAAAGTACTGCCCCGGGCACATTTACTCCCTTGTGATTGGATATGGGGCCACCGTTTATCACTGTACATATTATATCAGTTTCTTCTATGGCATCCACCATCATTTCAATCAACCCGTCATCAATCAAAATAGTTGTACCAACTGACACATCATTCTTTAAATTCTTGTAGGTGATCGACACCTTCTCATTATTTCCAAGCAGTTCTTCTGTAGTCAGTATAAACTTTTGTCCTGCTACAAGCTCTGTTCTTCCACCTTCTATATCCTTAAGCCGGATCTCTGGTCCTTTAGTATCCAGCATAGTGGCCACTGGAAGTTCTAGTTCATTACTCACCTTCAAAACTCGGTCAAACTTTTTTTTATGCTCCTCATGGGTACCGTGAGAAAAGTTAAATCGTGCAACGTTCATCCCTGCCTGCATTAATTCACGAAGCTTCTCCTCCGACTCACTGGCTGGTCCAATTGTACATATAATTTTAGTTTTTCTCATTATATATCTATTTCCTTTCCTATTTAGAATCAAAGTATTTTAATACTTTAACTCTATTATTGCAAACTCCCTGAACCGTATACCTCTGCGCTAGATAAGAGAAAACAAGCTTTAAAAAATATTCCTCTATCCTCTCTCCTGGCACTAACAAAGGAATTCCCGGAGGATACAGATTAATAAACTCTGCCACTATTCTCCCCTCCGCTTTTTCAAGTGGAATCTCCTCAAAGGGCATCCTATATGCTTCCCATAAATTTAAGCTTACATAGGGATGTAGATTGACTTCCCACCTACAATTTCTTTCTCTTTCAGCCACTTCACTGCCCTTTTCATCATTTTTTTCTGTCACAGAAATATTCTCATCAATCTCCTGTAGTGCTGTAAAAAGGCGCCAAATCCCTTCCGCCCGATCCATCATGGTCAATATAGCAACAACATAACTTCCCGCTGCCATCTCCATCTGTAGATGATACTTTGTTCTAAGGATATCATAAAGCCTTTGTCCTGACGTAAAATCTTTTATAGATATTACCAGTTTTCCCGGTTCAGAGAAAGGGCAAATCTGAATGTGCCTAAACCTTTTTGCTTCTTTCAAAAAAGAATTTCTCCAGAAAAGAAGCTTATCCAGTCTACTGTAACCTTCCGTTTCCACCAGAGCAACCGCCTCATCAATTCCTGCCATCAATAAGTAGGAGGGACTGCTTGACTGATAAATTCGAAGATACCTTTTTAGAATCTCTCCGTCTGTCAGTTCTCCATTTCTGTGGATGAGGGCCGTCTGAGTTGGCGCTGGCAGTGTCTTATGAACGCTGTGAATTACAAGATCCGCTCCCTCACTGACCGCATTAGCAGGATAGCTTGGATGCAAACCAAAATGTGCTCCATGAGCCTGATCCACAATCAAAGGAATTCCATAATTGTGTACCAATTGGGCAATCTCCTTCACATTCGACACTATTCCATCATAGGTAGGCGATGTAATCACGACTCCGGCAATCAGTTCCTGTGCTTCCTTTACCTTTGGATGATCTGCATTTTCCTTGCTCTTAGAAATAATATTTTCAATTTCCTTCTTTATATCTTCTTTTGTAATAGGTCCTGCGATTTCATATCCGTCCACTTTCTGCGGATACACATAATGCAGCTCCATTCGATTCAAAAAAGCCGCATGATATACGGCTTTATGACAATTTCTGGCTATAATAAGTTTGTCTGCCCGCTCTGCAAGTGTTGAAATTGCACTTAAAATTCCCGCCGTGCTTCCGTTAACCAAAAAGTATGTCTCTTTTGAATGATATAATTTTGCTGCCCGTTCTTGTGCATCCTTAATCAATGATTCTGGCTGATGCAAATTATCAAATCCATCTATTTCCGTAATATCATATTGATAAAATTTAGCAAAGGGACCGCTTTCGGTATTTCTTTTATGCCCCGGCATGTGAAAAGGATAGAAATCACTGCTACCATAATCTTTCAGATTTTCAAAAAGCCTCCGCTTCATCCAGTTACCCTAATCTGTGCTCTTTTGGCTCCTCTGCGCAACCTTAATGTCTCTAACAATGAACAATATTTATCCGCTGTAGTCACAATCCAGGCCTCCCTACAAAGAGGCGGTACCACCGTGAGCGGCCACATATGTTTCTTGATAATATCCTTCTCTCTCAAAGTCAGAGGATATTCCAGGCTAGCATTTCTCAATGCAATTCCAGGGTGATAAAAGCCATGCAATCTTTGATAGTTTTCTCTCGTTTTATCGTGCCAGTCATACAAAAAATAATCATGGAGCAAGGCACCTCTGATCAATTCCCTCTCATTGCACTGAATTCCCAAAAACTTACTGATTGCGATGCTCTGTCTCGCCACATCAATACAATGTCGCCGAACTGGTATACTGCCATGCTGAATATAATTTCTTGTACTTCGGAAATTATCTGAATCTAAAATATCAGATGCATATTTTTTTAATAATAAATAAAACTCCTTTTTTTGCTCATATTCTTTTCTTATCTTTTCGAGATGTTTTCCGTAACTTTTAGCTTTGTCCCTCATAATTCCGCCTTTTATTACTTATTCAAGCCTATCGATCCTTAATCTCTATCAACCGATAGTCTCTCCATTTCCTTTATCAAAATACTATAAATTAGGAAAAAAAGCAATAGAAACTAAAAAACTCTCAAATACTGCTATCGCAATATCTAAGAGTCTTAATGCCCAGAGCCGGAATCGAACCAGCGACACGAGGATTTTCAGTCCTCTGCTCTACCAACTGAGCTATCTGGGCATAAATAGCGGGGATAGGATTTGAACCTATGACCTTCGGGTTATGAGCCCGACGAGCTTCCAGACTGCTCCACCCCGCGTTATTTAATTATTACCTCTCGGTAAATGGATGGAGGTGGATTCGAACCACCGAAGCAATTTGCAGCAGATTTACAGTCTGTCCCCTTTGGCCACTCGGGA